>Ga0070734_10000497_pt1 | contig 80555 bp, 73 predicted proteins | sample Coa_R1_8_FD_66444 | JGI IMG/M metagenome (GOLD analysis project Ga0070734, IMG submission 66444) | Surface soil microbial communities from Centralia Pennsylvania, which are recovering from an underground coalmine fire - Coalmine... | ecosystem: Environmental > Terrestrial > Soil > Unclassified ...
AATCATGATGTAGACGGCCGGATGTGAATAGAACCAGAACAGGTGCTGAAAGAGCAGCGGATCTCCGCCGAGTTTCGGGTCGAAGATGCCGAGATGCAGAGCACGTTCGGCGACAACGAGTAGGAGCGTGATCGCGATGACCGGCGTTCCGAGAATCTGGATGATGCTGGTGGCGTAGTGTGCCCAGATGAAGAGAGGCAGACGCGACCATGTCATGCCTGGCGCGCGCATGCGATGGATGGTCACGACGAAATTCAAGCCGGTGAGGATCGAGGAAAATCCGGCAACAAAAATCGCGAGCCCGGCTTCGATGACCTTGGTGTTGCTGAAAGCGGTGCTGAAGGGGGTGTAGAAAGTCCAGCCGGTGTCGACGCCGCCGGTGAGCATGCAATAGATCATCATGCCGCCAGCGATGATGTAGAGATACCAACTCAGCAGGTTGATCCGCGGGAAGGCGAGATCTTTCGCTCCCACCATCATAGGGACGAGGAAATTGCCCAACACAGCGGGGATCGAGGGGATCAGAAAGAAGAACACCATCACCTGGCCGTGCATGGTGAAGAGCTTGTTGTAAGTATCGGCCAGAACCAGATCGCCAGCGGGCGTAAGCAATTCGAGGCGGATGAGCAGAGCGAAGAATCCGCCGATAAAGAAGAAGAAAGTGATCGAGATTAAATAAAGGAGCGCGATGCGCTTATGGTCGGTGGTGAGCAGCCACGAACCAATGCCGTAGTGTTTATTAAGATAATTTTCGCGCTCGACTTCTGGAACTGTTACGGTTGCCATAACTATTGCACCTGATTTCCCTTGGCCGGCGCGCTATCGGACGCGGGTAATGCCGCGGTCTTGACGCCGCCCGGGCCTGGCTGACTCAACGACTTCACGTATGCGACGAGCGCGTTCACTTGTTCTTCACTGACTAATCCTTGAAACGTCGGCATGACCGGCTTGAATCCTTTGACGACTTTCGCGCCCGGATCGAGGATCGACTCGCGGACGTAATTCTCATCGGCAGTCACGATGCGGCCGTCTTCCAGTTGCACGGGCTTTCCGAACACGCCAAGTAAGTTGGGTCCACGGCCTTGTGAGTCCGAACGGTGACAAGTCGCGCAGCCGAGTTCCGCAAAAATCTTCTCGCCGGAAGCAGAGAGAGGGCCGGTGCTGCCACCGCTCATCCAGGCTTCGTATTGAGCAGGCTCCTGCACAACGATGTCGCCGATCATCCCCGAGTGCTGCGTGCCGCAGTATTCCGCACAGAAAAGGTGATAGGTCCCCGGCTTGGTGGCGCGGAACCACAGCACCGTATACCGTCCCGGGAGCACGTCTTGTTTCACGCGGAATGCGGGGACGAAGAAGCTGTGGATCACATCCTGAGAGGTCATGATCAGTTTGACGTCGCGTCCGACGGGGACGTGCAGTTCGTTGATCTCACGCTGTCCTTCAGCATGTTCGAGCTTCCACATCCATTGCTTGGCGACAACGTAGACTTCGGTCGCGTCGCGTGGTGGTGTGCGGCCGTTGAAGTAGACGATCGCGCCCCAAGCGAAGATCACGAGGAAAACACCGAACGGAATAATCGACCAGGTAAGCTCCAGCGGTGTGGAACCTTCGATCTGTTCCGCCAGCACACCCTTGCGATGACGGTAACGCGCAGCAAAATAAACGACGGCGGTGAAGATGAGGAGCGTCATCATTCCCGACACAATCAGCAGGAAGATGAACAGGGCATCCACATTGCCCGCCGTACTCGAGGCCCTCGCAGGCCATAATGGAAAGTTATCGAACATATCGCGTGTGTTTCAGTCCTGGCTGAGGCGCTTCGGATTTGTCCCAACCCTGGTGCGGAGCGACGCGGTCCAGACGGATCAGGATCAAGAGCATGCCGCCGACCAGAAAAATCGTGAGGCCGGCGCCGACCTTCAGCATGTTGCTGACGACCGCGCCGTATTTTCCTGCGGCGGGATCGTAGTGATAGCAGTACAAGAGAACTTGATCGACAGGATTGCCGATCTTGCCTTGTGAGGCTTCGACCAGCCCGAGGCGTAAATCTTTCGGCGGAAAATCAACGCCGTAGAAATAGCGCGCGATGTGGCCTTGGGGGGTGAGCACCATGATCGCCGTGGCATGGGCGTATTGGTCTTTCGTCGCGTCGTATTGATACTGGAAACCGACGGCCTTGGTCAGAGCATTGATCGACTCGGGCGGGCCGGTCAGGAAATGCCATCCAGCAGCAGCGTTCGGACGGCCGTAACGCTTCAGGTATTCCGCTTTCTTGGCGGCAGCGATTTCCGGCGTTTCTTTCGGATTGAAGCTGACCGTCACGACGTCGAACTGGTTGCCGACGTCGAATTTGATCATCTTCATCGAGGCGCTGAGCCCAGCGAGGGCTTCTCCGCACAGCATGGGGCAGTTGTAGTAGACAAGGTTCAGGATCAGGGGCTTCTTGCCGAAGTAGTCTCCAAGCTTTACAGGACGGCCGGTGTCGTCGACGAAGGCTAGGTCAGCGGGAACTTTTCCGTCGAGGTGCTGCTCGATGCCAACGTTTGTCAGATACGGCGGGCGTACGTTGGCTGGGGGGGACATGATGCCCTTAGACATGGATTGAGCCCAGGCTACGGAGGTCAGCAGCAACATCGCCGCCAGCAAAAAGCTTCTACCGCAGAGGGCGCTGAGGGCTCGCAGAGGCCGCTGAGAAAAACTCTGTACCACACTCCTCGAGCTTTGCTCGACTGGACAGCTGATGGCAGCTGTTTCCATATGAGCAGAGGCGATGATCGAATTTTGTTTCTGGTGCTTCACTGCTTGGTTTCCTTTTTCTGCTCCGGCTGCGGCTTGGTGCTTTGCGCTGCAGCATTGTGTGGCTCATTCAGCACTGGGAGGCCTTTTTGCACGAGGAGGTCCATAGCGCGGTCGATGGGAATGCGGATGGTACCGGCATTCTTGTCGACGTAGTCATAGGTACTGAGAGTGTCTTCTTCGCGCAGGATCACTTCATTCAACTGGGTGCGCTCGTCGGTCTCGAGCTGGGGCGCCGGGAATGATTCCTTCAAATACTTGGCGTAGTCTTCACCGTATTGTGGCGGGATGCGGCGCGTGTCCTGCTGAGCATTGGTAACCAGAGGACTGATCGGGGCCTGTTGCGCTTCGAAGTGTCTCTCGAGAGCGTGGTAGAAAACGTCGACCACGAAGTAGGAGATGACGACCATCGCGGCAAGCCCGATCAAGAAGATCACAACTCCATTGAAGCTGATGTCTTTACGTTCAAAGTCAGGTTGACCGTTCGATTTCACGGAATGGGTCTCGTGGTTCATGCGCCCTCCGTCGTTCCGGGATTGTGGTGATGCGAGCCGAAGACATCTCCGGCAGAGATGTCATAGGCCGGCAACAGCGGCAGGGCGGCAAGGTTGCGGCAGAAGAAGAAGATCCAGATCGCACCGATCGCCACGGGCACGACGATATCGGCGATCGTCACGGTGAATGTCTTCGAGAAGTTCGGTTCAATAATCCAGAACAGGTCGACAAACCGCATGAACATGAGCCAAACGGCAAGCCATACGAGCTTGTGGATATTGCGCTTGAATGACCGCGAGAGAAGAATCACGAACGGGACACAGAAGTGAAAGAGCGCCAGAAACACTGCGATGTATCCCCAACCACCATTGATGCGCTTCAGATAGAACGTGATCTCGTTCGGCAGGTTGCCCGCCCAGATGATCAGCCATTGCGAGAAACTGAAATAGGCCCAGACCATGATGAAGGTGAGGGTCCACTTGCCGTGGTCATGCACGAAGTCGGGCGTAAGCATCTCAGACATGGGCTTGTACTTGACGAGGATGCTCTCGACGACGATCGCAAAACACATTGCTGAAAGCAGTTCACCGATCAGGATGATCAAGCCGAAGATGGTAGAGATCCAGCTTGGATCGAGCGACATGACCCAGTCGATCGCCGCAAAGGAGATTGTGAATGCGTAGAGGATCAATCCGGGACCGGCCACCGCTTTGAACTTCTTGGTGTTATCGGGGGCGCCGGGCTTGTCGGTCTGCTTCGACCACATCGAGAGCAGGAACGAAAGCAGATTCCAGATCGCGATGTAGATGATGGCGCGGATGATAAATCCGGTGGAGTTCAGATACGCGCCCTTGATGAAGGCGTGCTTCTCGAGATGCTCGCGAATGTGCGGATCCTGAATCACATCGAGCGGCATCAGCCACGGATAGTTGCGGTGCTGCAGCACCCCAATGATGATCGGGATGAACAGGACCGCCAACACCGGCAGGGTGCGCATAGAGGCGCCGAGGACGCGGCGGATCACAGTGCCCCACCCGCCTCCAGTAAGGTGACGGATCATGACGATAGCCATGGAGCCGAGCGCGACACCGAGCCAATCCATGTAGCCGAGCAGGTAGCCGCGATAGAACTCGTCGGGACGAGTGAAGGCCAGCGCGATCGCACCGATCGTGAAGATTATGCCGACGATTAACGATCGCTGGCCGATCGTCTTGACGACTGGCGGGGCCGTGAGATCGATTTGTTTACCGGGCACCGCGCTCATTGGTTCTCTTCTTTCGGTCGTCCGGACTCAGGTGCGGAGTTCGTTTCATTGACAACCTGGGGCAATGTGGCTCCTGATCCGGGCTCGGCGAACTTCGGCGGCGCGGATGGAATCTTCTGACCTGCCGGGACGTCGGCCTGCGTCGCATTCTGGCTTAACTGGAGCGCCCTGATGTAGGCAATGATCTTCCACCGATCGTCGGGCGGAATCTGCGACGCGTAGTCGGGCATGATGCCGAACCCATTCGTGATCACATCGAAAAAGTAGCCCAGGGGAGCCTTCTGCAGACGCGGGATGTGATACGAGGGAGGCATCCGCGAAAATCCGCGGGAGGGAACGAATCCCTTACCGTCGCCGATGCGCGAATGACAGGGAGCGCAGTAAATGTTGTAGCGCTCGCGTCCGCGCTCGAGAACTTCTTTCGTGACCGGAAACGGCATGTAGTCGCCAGGATTCGAGCCGATTTTCCCGGTGTAGAAATAGGCATCAGCGTTGAGTTGTCCGCGAGCGACAGTTCCTTCGACCAGCGGGCGTGCAGAGCGATGATCGGAATAGAAGTCGCTGTACGCGAGCGGATTCAGGCGCGGCTGTACGTGCATGTCGAGGCGGCAGGCGGTGGTGAGAGCCACAACTGCCAACAAAATAAAGCCTGATCCGATGCGCACAAGATCCTTCGCTCCGCCTGAAATGCGGCTCCGCTCAGGATGACGCCACGTTAATCGGATCGATTTAAAGAGGTGCATTTTAGCTTGGCACCTCAGAAATTGAACGTGGCTGGAGGGCTTCCAGGAAACGACGGGTTTCGGCCGCGTTGTACTTCTTGTCGGACGAGAACACGATCAAGAAGAAACGATCTTTCGATGCAAGCGCAAAGCGTGGCACGTTGAACACCGGATGATAAGGCATCGGGAGGCCGTTGAAGGCCAACATGCCAAGAACGGCCGAGATTCCGGCAAAGAGAATCGTCATCTCAAACGTGATCACGATGAACGCAGGCCAGGAATGCGGAGGCTTGCCACCGATGTTCAGCGGATAGTCAACGGCGGCCATCCAATATTGCATCAGGTAGCCGGTACATCCGCCGATGATGCCGCCAATCAGCACGGTCAGCGGCACTTCGTCGAAGTGCATACCGATTTCTTCCGCAAGACCTTCGATCGGGAACGGACTATAGGCGTCGATCTTTTTGTAGCCAGCCTGGTGTGTCTTTCGGGCGGCGTCGACGAGCGCCTGCGCCGAATCAAATTCAGCCATGATGCCGTAGATCGGATCGCGCTTGGGCATTATTCCTTCACCTCCGCTTCAGGCAGAAGTGTGCGCATTTCGAAGATCGAGATGGCCGGCAGCACACGAAGGAACAGGAACATGAGCATGAGGAACATCCCGATGGTTCCGAAATACGTCATGTAATCCCAACGCGTGGCGTAGTACATGCCCCAGGATGAATTCAGGAAGTCGCGGTGCAGGCTGACTACGACGATGATGAAACGCTCGAGCCACATGCCGACGAGGATCACGCCAGAAATCAGGAATAGCGCGACAGGACTGGTTCGCAGTCTGCGGATCCATAGCACCTGCGGAACAAAGATGTTGCAGGCGAGCAACAAGTAGTACAAGAAAGCGTAGGGCCCATGCAGGCGGTTCCACAGGGTGAAGGCATCATAGCGATCACCGCTGTACCATCCCATGAACGCCTCGATGCCATATCCGTAGGCAACAATCAGCCCGGTAGCGAGCATTACCTTGGCGGAATTCTGCAGGTGCCGGTCGGTGATGAAATCTTCCAGGCCATAAATCTTTCGGATTGGAATGGCCAGCATGAGCACCATTGCGAAACCGGAATAGATGGCGCCAGCGACGAAGTACGGCGGGAAGATGGTGGTGTGCCATCCAGGCACGATGCCGACTGCGAAGTCGAAGCTGACGACGGTATGGACCGAGAGCACGAGCGGCGTGGCGAGTCCAGCGAGCAACAGATACATCGTCTCGTAGCGGTGCCAGTGACGGGCAGAGCCGCGCCATCCGAACGAGAGCATCCCGTAGATCATTTTGACCCAAGGCTTTTCAGTACGGTCGCGAAGTGTTGCGAAGTCAGGGATGAGGCCGGTGAACCAGAATAGCGCCGAGATGGTGGCATAGGTCGAGACGGCGAAAACATCCCACATGAGCGGACTGCGGAATTGCGGCCATACCCGCATCGTGTTGGGATACGGGAACAGCCAATAGGCAAGCCACGGGCGGCCTACGTGAATGGCGGGGAAAATACCAGCCGCGGCGACCGCGAACAGCGTCATGGCCTCGGCGAAGCGGTTGATCGAGTTACGCCAGGACTGACGCAGCAGCAAGAGGATGGCGGAGATCAGAGTACCGGCGTGACCGATACCGATCCACCAGACGAAGTTCACGATGGCGAAGCCCCAACCGATCGGAATGGTGACGCCCCAGATGCCTGTGCCTTTCAGGACGAGGTATCCAATGGCGTAGAGCATCATCATTGTCGCCATGAAGGCGATGCCGAAACCGATGAACCATCCGTTGGTGGCCGGACGCGTCAGGACGATGGCGCTGATTTTTTCGGTGACCGTGCCGAAGGTATGGCCAGGTGCGATTACCGGTGTCCGCTGAATCTCGGTCGACGATTTGTATTGCTCGGGCATGCGTACGCTTCTAGCTACTAGCTCCTAACTTTCCAATTCCGGATTCGGATTTTTGACTTCCGCCAAGTACGTTGTGCGCGGGCGCGTATTCAGTTCGCCCAGCAGGCTGTAATTGCGAGACTGCGCCTTCCACTTGGAAACAGCGCTGTTTGGATCATTAATATTGCCGAAGACGATGGCGTCAGCCGGACAGGACTGCTGGCAGGCCGTCTGCAATTCGTCACCAATCTTGATCTCTTTGCCTTCGCGCACGGATGCAGTCTCGGTATCGATGCGGCGCTCGCTGATACGCTGCACGCAGTAGGTGCACTTTTCCATGACGCCGCGGCTGCGCACGCTGACATCGGGATTGCGCATCATTTTGTATTGCTGCGTTTCCCAATCCTGGAAGAGCAAGAAGTTGAAGTGACGCACTTTGTACGGACAGTTATTTGAGCAATAGCGCGTCCCTACGCAGCGGTTGTAGACCATGTCGTTCAGGCCTTCGGTGGTGTGGCTTGTGGCACCAACCGGGCAAACGACTTCGCAGGGCGCGTTCTCGCACTGCATGCACGGAACAGGCTGGAAATAAGCTTTCGGATTGTCGCGGTCACCTTCGTAATAGACGTCGATGCGGAGCCAGTGCATGTGGCGTCCAAGCAGCGTTTGTTCATGGCCTACGACGGCGATGTTATTTTCCGACTGGCAGGCGAGGATGCAATTGTTGCATCCGACGCATTTGTTGAGGTCGATCGCCATGCCCCACTGGTACTGCTTTTCTTCGTACAGAAAGTTCGGATAGAGCGTTACATCGCGCGGAACTTCTGGCTCTTCCTCATGCGCGAAGTTCGGGTTCTTCTTGTACTCCTCGAGCGTTGCTTCGCGGACCAGGGGACGGGTGTCACCGTTGGGCGTTTCCATCGACTGCATGCCCTGGGTGGAGGCGAGCTCATAAATGTCGCCAGTCTTGCGGATCTGCACACCGCTAGCGCCCCATAATGCAGCAGTCGTGCGAAGTTCGTACGCGCTGAAACCCTGTCCGGTACCAACGCGTCCAGCGCGCGTGCGTCCGTAGCCGAGCGTGATGGTGACGGAATTGTCCGGGTGTCCGGCTTGAATCCAGATGGCGCCCTTCGCCTTCTTGCCGTTCAGTTCCAACTCGACGACGTCTTTGGTTTGCAGGCCAAGACGGCTCGCCATCTTCGGACCTACGAGGATCGCGTTGTCCCAGGTGAGCTTCGACAGCGGCTTGGGAAGTTCCTGCAGCCAGCCGTTGTTCGAGAACTGGCCGTCCCAGATGCTCGGGTCGCGGCGAATGTTGAGCTCAACGGCGTTCGTGTCGGAGGCAGCGGAAGATGCGCCCGCACCTGTGTTTGCTTTTGCGTTTAGCGACTTCGGGGTGAATGCCGTGCCCTCAATCCACCCATCGTGCAGCGACTCTCGCCAGAACTGCTCGAAGTCGGCAGCTGTGTGCTGCTTCTGCCAGTAGGCGCGAACAAGGTCATATCCAGCAGCCTCGGCTTGGCCGGAGAGCAGCGCTACGAATTCGATTGCACTCTTGCCGTTATAAAGAGGAGCAATGAGCGGTTGGATGATGCTGACCGTGCCGTCGTAAGCACGGGCGTCGCCCCATGACTCGAGTTCGTGCGTTGCGGGAACGTGCCACTGGCAGAGTTCGGCGGTTTCATCCTGATAAAGGCCGTGGTGCACGCGGATGGGAACTTTACCGCTCTTCATCACTTCCGCAAAGTTCAGATCCGCGGGAGCGTCGTAGATGGGGTTGCCGCCGAGAATGATCAGCAGGTCGACCTTGCCGCCCTGCATATCGGCGACGAGCTCTTTCAGCGAATCGATCTGATTGACTGGGTTGGCGTCGACGGGGTCTGTGTAGAAAACGGTCTTACCGACATTGCCGAGTTGTCCGTTCAGTGCGTGAGCAAGAGCGTGAATTTCGGCGGGTTGATGATCACCTGCGATCACGACACTCGTCCCATGATGGGCGGCGAGCTCAGTGCGAACTGCGCGGGCAAAAGCTTGCTCCCTCTGACCGGAAATGTCCCAGTTCATCTGGTCAGTGACTGATAGTGCACGCGCAAATTCCGCAATCATCGACATCTTGAGTGGCAGCCTTTGATCCGCTTTCGCGCCCGTTGAGCTTGGCGTGCTCTCGATGACGTACAGGCGGTTCATGTTGCCGTCAGGACCGCGACGGCTGGCGAAATCGCGAATGTAGCGCGTATTGCCGGGATATCCTGCGTAGAGGAAGTCGGCGTCGAGCGAGACAACGACGTCGGCTTTCGAGAAGTCGTAACGCGTCTCGACCGGCTGACCGAAGGCAAGTTTCGCGCCTTCGAGCACGTTGTCGCGATTGACCGGCTCGTAGACGTGCCACTTCGCCTGCGGATAAACCTTCAGGAAATTGCGAATCTGATCGGCAAGCGTGGGCGAAGAAATGGCCGTCGTCAGAATGCGGATGCCAGCGCCCTGCAGAGATTTCTGCGCGCTGAGCGGGCCACGGATCGCGGAGAGGAATCCCTGCCACGATCGAACTTCGCCCATTGAATTCACAGTCTGCGAACGATCGGGATCGTAGAGGCCGAGCAGCGAGGCCTGCGCGAAGATGTCGGTGCCACCCATGGACGCCGGGTGCTTGTCATTGCCTTCAATCTTGGTCGGGCGGCCGAGGTGACTTTCCACCAGCAAAGGATTCGCGTAGCCACCGAGCGTCATCGCGGTCGCGTAGTACATCGGGCGACCAGGGATGACATTCTCCGGCTGGCGAACGTAAGGAACGATCGGCTCAAGCGGGAGCTTGACGCATCCGGTCATGCCGGCGAGGCCGAGCGATGCGCCCATGACTTTGAGGAATCCGCGGCGCGAGGCTTTGTCGAGCCATTCGGAAGCGCCCTTTGGGAATTCCCGGTGCAAGGCTTCCTGAAAGGCGGGGCTGCCGGCGAGTTCTTCGAGCGAACGCCAGTATTGCGGGCCAGTTTTCTCGGCCGCGTCGTGCGCCGCGGCTGCGTCGATCTTTTCATCGACAGTCGCGAGATCCAGCCGTTTGCTGGGACAAACGTCTTCCCTTTTTTCGATCTGGCGCGTTTTGATCTGAATCAGTCCGCCGTTATGTTTTTCGTCGTTCGTCATCGGTACAGTCAAAGTCAAAAATTTTTCAGCTAGCGGTGACACGTGCTGCAACTGGTAATGTCACTCACGCTGACCTGCCCATCGGAGGTCTTTATTTTTCCGATGCGAACCTGGTACTTCGAAATCAGGTAAGCTCCGAGAGAATCCTGATCAGTAAAAGTGCGGCCATCCACGCTAACCGGGTTGCTGCCCGCGGGTGGCTGATAACGCATATTGAAAACCTGATCACGGGGCCGAAGATTCTTTCCGGGGTCGCGATGGCAACTGAGGCACCACTCCATCTGGAGCGATGCGTATTGATACATATAAGGCATCTTGTCCACCGGACCATGACAGGTATTACAGCCGACCCCTTTGGTGACGTGGATGCTGTGATTGAAATACACAAAGTCGGGGAGCGCGTTGACGCGCGTCCATTGCAGCGATTCGCCGGAGCGATAGCTGGCGCGCACAGGCTCCAGCAGCTGGGCATTCGTCCAGATCTGCGAATGACAGTTCATGCAGGTCTTGGTCGGAGGAATACCCGCAAAGCTGGAAACTTCTACCGATGTGTGGCAGTAACGGCAATCGATTCCGAGTCCGGTGACGTGATGCTGATGGCTGAACGGAACCGGTTGTGGCTTGCGCACGCCCTCATAGGTCACATAAGGCGACCCTTGGACAATGTAGGCGACACATCCCAATGCGGCAACGATGAACACTGCGCCAAAAATAGTGGCGCGGGACAGCGAGTTCGTGCTGCGATGAAAGATCTGCGACATTCTCTTATGAGATCTGGCTCGAAGAGACCCGGCGGAGCATCATGCGTCGATCCGCTACTAGTGCGTTAGTTTTGGTTTCGAGTGAGAAAACCACCCACAGAGGTTTTCGTTGTGTCTGCGAAACTGGAAATTATAAATATTTCTAGGAACTTTGTCGCGTGATTTTGAAAATTCACGCAAGAAATTTTTCTGCGGAGCAAAGCTCACACGATGGAACGTTGCATTTTTCAACGAAGGAGGTCAAAAGCTTTCACCACAGAGGGCACAGAGGAGACCGGTGACTTCTAAATGTCGATCCGTCGCACGAACTGCACTAGCACCTTGACGCCTTTCGGAGTGACGCACCATTCATCAGCAACTACCGCAGGTTCATCACGAGCAGCTTCGGTTCGGTCATCTCTTCGATGGCGTCGCGCAAGCCTTCGCGGCCGAATCCGGAATCTTTTATTCCACCGTAGGGCATGTGATCGATACGGAAAGAAGGAACATCTCCGGCGATCACGCCACCGACTTCAAGCTCCTCATAGGCCTGGAATAACAACTTTGCGTCGCGAGCGAAAACGCCGGCTTGCATACCGTAAGCGGAGTTGTTGACCTGGCGCAGGGCTTGATCGAAATCGCGATAAGGCTCAACGGTGACGACCGGGCCGAAAACCTCCTGGCAGTTCACCTTCATGTCGGGCTTAGTCCCGGTCAGAACGGTGGGCTCGACGACGAGATTGTTGCGGTGTCCGCCACAGAGGAGGCGAGCTCCGCCACGCACGGCTTCTTCGATCCAGTCTACGGTGCGGATGGCATCACTCTCGCGAATTAGCGGGCCCACATCCGTCGACTCGTCGAGCGGATCTCCGGTCTTTAATTGCTTCACGCCTTCGACCAAAAGATCGGTGAATTTGCCATAGACCGAATGCTCGACAAGGATGCGCTGCACGGAAATGCAGGTCTGGCCGGCATAGCCGAAGCCTCCGGTGACGCAGCGGTCGGCAGCATAGCCAAGATCCGCATCGCTGTGAACGATGACGGCGGCATTGCCGCCGAGTTCGAGGACGACCTTCTTTTTTCCGGCGCGACGTTTGATATCCCATCCAACGGGCACGCTGCCAGTGAAGCTGATGAGCTTGATGCGCTCGTCGGTGACTAGCAGGCCTGCGTCTTCGTTGGAGAGCGGAAGCACGTTCAGTCCGCCGTCGGGCCAGCCTGCCTGCTGCACACACTCTGCCAGAAGCAGCGAGCAGAGCGGAGTTTGCGGTGCGGGCTTGAGAACCATCGGGCAACCTGCAGCAATGGCCGGGGCAACTTTGTGAGCGACAAGATTGATTGGGAAATTGAACGGCGTGATGCCGGCGACGGGTCCGATCGGGAAACGACGGACGATTCCCCAGCGTCCGGCGGTGAACTCCTGCCAGTCAAGGGGAAGGAACTCGCCATAGATGCGAGTGCTCTCTTCCGCGGCAACATTAAAGGTAAAGATGGCGCGGTCAACTTCGGTGCGAGCGGCCTTGATCGGCTTGCCCGCTTCTTGCGCAAGAGTGCGGGCAAACTCGTCTTTACGCTCCGTCATGAATGCAGAAATCTGGCGAAGCACGCGTTGACGTTCAAAGGCTGGGAGGCGGCGCGTTGTTCCGAAAGCTTTTACGGCGGCAGCTATGGCAGCTTCGGCGTGCCCTTTGCGTCCTTGAGTGACGCGCGCGATGAGGCTGCCGTCATACGGGGCGTGAATCTCGACGAGTTCGCCCTCCTGCTGCCATCGGCCATCCACAAAGAAACCGTGTGTCGCAACAGGCGCGATCGTCATCTCTGCCATGATTTTTCAGGCCCCCCAAAAACTGCTTTTTATTATAGGACTAACCATTCGATGCGCGGGCAGCTTCGGAGGGTTGAGAAAAACCTGAGCACAAGAAACCCCGGGAACAAAACCACAGGGGACACAGAGCTTACCTATACAATGACACGCGCCGGCTATGAAAATGCTCTCAAGCATTTCTGAACTCGCTCCGCGCTTGCGGAAGAAAGAAATCTCTCCCGTTGAAATCACGCGTGAGTGTCTGAGCCGCATCGAGAAACTGAATCCATCGCTCAACGCCTTCATTACCGTAACGGGCGAGGCAGCCTTGGCGGAAGCGCAGAAAGCCGAACAGGAGATTTCCGAGGGGAAATGGCGAGGTCCGCTCCATGGGATTCCCATCGCGCTCAAAGACCTGATCGATACAGCGGGCGTTCGGACAACTTCCGCCAGCGCGTTGCACGAGAATCGTGTGCCCACGGAAGATGCCGAGGTCGTTCGGCGCCTGCGGCAGTCTGGGGCGGTGTTTCTCGGGAAGACCAACCTGCATGAGTTCGCCTATGGCGGCAGTTCCCTGGTCAGCCATTTTGGTGACATCCACAATCCGTGGGATGTGGGGCGAATCGCCGGGGGATCTTCAGGGGGCTCTGCTGCTTCGGTCCCCAGCGGCATGTGTTGCGCTGCCATCGGCACTGATACGGCAGGATCCATTCGTGAGCCGGCGGCGCTTTGCGGATGCGTTGGAATCAAGCCGACATACGGGCGTGTGCCAAGCCGCGGAGTGATTCCTCTCTCGGCGTCCCTGGATCACATTGGGCCTTTGGCTGCCACCGTGAGCGATGCGGCGATCGTGCTGCAGGCGATTGCGGGTTACGACGTTGCTGACATTACTTCCGCTGACGTCCCCGTTGCGGACTACGTTTCTGTTCTGAAAGAGGACGCGAAATCACTTCGCGTCGGAGTACCACGAGCATATTTCTTTGAGGATCTCGATGCAGAAGTCTCGTCAGCGATGGAGCATGCACTCCGGGGAATCGGGACACTAGTACAGGACGTCCGCGAGGTGCACATTGAAGTACCAACTGACCGAACGCTGCAGGCAGCCGAGTCCTATGCATACCATGCCGAAAGTGTCACGAAGAATGCTGATCTATACAAGGCAGAGACCTTGCGTCGAATTCGTACCGGAGAAAAAGTCTCAGCGGCGGACTATATACGGCGGCGAAGCGAGTTGGAACAGGTGCGGCGGGGCATACCGAATGTGTTCTCAACCGTAGATTTGCTGATCACTCCAACGACGCCAATCCCCGCCCCATCGATTGCTGAACTGAAAGCTAGTCCTGATGCATTGCGGCCGGCAGAATTGAAATTGCTGCGAAATACGAGGCCGTTCAATGTGTGGGGACTACCGGCGATTTCACTTCCTTGTGGATTTACGCAGGATGGGCTGCCGATCGGATTGCAAATTGCCGGACCGCCATGGCGCGAAGATCTGGTGCTGTGCCTGGCTCACGCTTATGAGCAAGCGACGGCATGGCACAAGCGACAAACTGTCGATTCGTGAATCGACAGAGCCTGTGTCGACTGTTATGAAACAACCGTCAAACGAAGGTTGCCATTGCGCAAGCTTCTTCCGTGGGTTTCCCGTTGTCAGAGGCAGCCCAGTTTTGCAAACTTTTTCGCTTGTCCGACGTCCTATAAAGGTAGGGATTCTGTCTCAGTACAAAAAAGCATTTCACAACTGTCGCGCCCCAGGGAGCTTCTCGATGAAAACCTTCCTTAAACTTTCGAGACTTACAGCCGCCTGTACATTTGTTGCAGCAGTTGCGTGTTATGCGCAGCCTGCGCAAACGCAGGAAAACCACGGCATCGTCGTTTCCAGCATCGATCGTTCCGTAAGGCCCGGAGACGACTTCTATCGGTTTGCCAACGGCGACTGGATCAAGCGCGCGGAGATTCCTCCGGATCGCGCTGGAGTGGACGTTTGGACAAAATTGGGCGATCTGAGCAATCAGCGCATGGCGGATCTGATCAAGGAGATCTCAAGCTCGAATCCGGCGGCGGGCTCAGAACTGCGCAAGGTTGCCGACTTGTACACCTCCTATATGGATGAAGCGGCCATTGAAGCGAAAGGCTTGTCGCCGATTCAGCCGCATCTGGAGGCGATCGCCGCCATTCGCGACAAGAAGCAACTCGCGCGAGCGCTTGGCGCGACTCTGCGTGCAGACGTCGACGCGCTCAATAACACGAACTTCCATACTTCGAATCTGTTCGGATTGTGGGTTGCGCCGGGATTCAACGATTCCGACCACTACACCCCCTATCTGATGCAGGGCGGAGTGCAACTGCCTGACCGCGAATACTACCTGTCTGAGAGCGAGAGCATGAGCAAGATCCGTACTCAGTATCAGGCCCACGTTGCGGCGATGCTGAAGCTGGCCGGGATGTCGGACCCGGAAGGTCGCGCAAGACGAATATTCGAGCTCGAGAAGGCGATTGCGCAGACGCACTGGCCCTTGGCAGAAAACGAAGACATCAAGAAAGCGAACAATCCCTGGAGCCGCTCTGATTTTTCGGCAAAGGCACCCGGACTCGCTTGGGACGAATACTTCAAAGGAGCAGGGCTCGATCGCGCCAGCAGCTTTATTGTGTGGCAGCCGGATGCGTTTAAGGGCGAGTCGGCATTGGTCGCTTCGACACCGCTGGATACCTGGAAAGATTGGCTAGCCTTTCATTTGCTTGAGGCTTATGGGGGCGTATTGCCGAGGGCCGTTGCGGACGAACGCTTCGCTTTTTTCGGTAAGGAGATGGCGGGAGTAGAGCAGCAGCGTCCGCGCTGGCAGCGGGGCATCTTTGTTGTCGATGGGTTGCTGGGCGATGCGGTCGGCAAGGTCTATGCGGAGAAATACTTCTCCCCTGAGGCGAAAGCCAAGGCGCAAGAAATGGTGGCGCAGTTGATCGCGGCGTTCCGCAAGCGGATCGAGGCTCTGACATGGATGAATCCGGCTACGAAGGCCGAAGCGGAAGCAAAGCTGTCGACACTCTACGTCGGTATCGGATATCCGGAAACCTGGCACGATTACTCGAACTATAAAGTGAAGCCGGACGATATCTTTGGCAATATTTTCCGCGGCAATCTCGCGGAGTATCAGAGACAGGTTATGCGCCTGGGCAAGCCCGTCGACCGAAAAGAATGGTCGATGACGCCGCAGACAGTAAACGCAGTCAATCTTCCGCTGCAGAATGCGCTCAGTTTCCCGGCGGCAATCTTGCAGCCACCTTTCTATGATCCGGAGGCGCCTGCCGCGGTGAATTACGGCGCGATCGGAACCGTAATCGGGCACGAGATCAGCCATACCTTCGATACGGAAGGCAGTGCGTTTGACTCGAGGGGACGCGTGCGCAACTGGTGGACGCCGGAAGATCTGAAGCATTTTGAGGCAGCGACCGCACGACTGGCGGCGCAGTATGACACGTACAAACCTTTCCCGGATCTCACGATCAATGGCAAGCAAACACTCGCCGAGAACATCGCCGATGTGGCGGGGCTCTCTGCTGCCTACGATGGCTACAAAGCGTCAGGACAGGTCGCTCCGACTGTCGAGGGCTTTTCAAGCGACCAGCAATTCTTCATCGCATTTGGACAGAACTGGGGTGAGAAGACGCGCGAGGCAGCTTTGCGGCAGCAAGTCATGACCGATGAACACTCGCCCGGCGAGTTTCGCGCCGCCACTGCGCGAAATATCGATGCGTGGTATGAAGCCTTCGATGTGAAGCCTGGCGACAAGCTGTATCTCGCTCCGGCTGATCGGGTGAGAATTTGGTGAGCGAGAGACAAGGTTTCAAGGTTTCAAAGTGAACATCAGTCACGGGGCATTTTGAAACCTTGAACTTTGAGAGGTCGCCGAATCTCTCCTAGAATGACTCGACGGACTTCAGTCAACCGAGCGCACGTCGTCCGGGAGGGTAAGGACAAGTTTGCAGCTGCCCGTTGCCATCGAGCAGGAAACTGTGCCTCGGCGCAGTATCTTCACAGGCGTATCGTCGGGAAAGGTTAGACGATAGTCCGAAGTACGAAGCGCAGCGGTGTAGGACTTCAGTTTTTCATCGCCGCTTACGAATTTCACTGCGTCGACCTTTGCCACTTCTCCGGCGCCACCGCTCAGCAAAATAAAGAAATCGGCGTTGCCATTCTGCGTAGCTTTTCCGAGATCGATCGTGCTGAGGTGATCCAGATCCTCTTTGTAGCGCGCGACGGCAGCATCGGCCTTTGAATTCCCTCCGGTCAACATTGCCAAGCGGTCGCGTGTTTCCGGAGTTGGACGAAGACCGTTCAGCGATAGCGCGTAAGTACGCATAGCACGGTCTTTGTCTCCGAGCTTCTCGTAAATTTGCCCGAGATGGTCGCCAACCTCGCCGTGATGCCCGAGCGTCCAGGCAGCAGCGATATATTTTTCGGCTTTCTTGAAATCGCCTTCGCCGAACTCGACCCAGCCAAGAGTGTCCCAGTAGGCGATAAGCGATTGAACCAGCGGCGGATCGTTTCTGGTTAAGCTATCAAGAGAAACGTTGCGCAGCGCAGCCGCCGTGGCAGAAACGGCCGATTCAGCGTATTGCTGTGCGCGATCGAGATGCGTTTTCTTTAACGACAATTGATACGCGATGTTGTTCCAAACAAGCGGAGTCGCGTTGGTACCCGCAGCCAGCTCGACCGCATGGTCAAAGGTGGCGAGTGCCTTGTCGTCCTGCCCGAGGTTGAGATAAGCATCGCCGAGCGTTACCTGCAATTCAGCACTTTCGGGCGTAAGGGATGCGGCTTTTTCCAGTTCAGGCACGGCGAGGTCGTACTTGTGCCATTCTGCGTACATGGCGCCCAGGTTGGAGTGCGCAAACTTATCGAGCGGATTATTTTCCAACTGTTTGTTGAATGCCGAGACCGCGTCGTCGTACTTGCGCTCCTGCCAGTACACTCGTCCTAAATTGTTGTAGGCGAATTCGTCGTAGGGATTGACTTCAATCTGCTTCCTGAAACAGGCGATCGCCTGGTCGTCCTGCCGTGTGCCCAGGTAGATCAGTCCCAGGTTGTTCCAGGCAAACTTGTTCTTGGGATCGATCTCAGTCGCGCGCTTCAACAGCGCTTCGGCGACCTGCAAATTGCCGGATTCAGCGGCCGCGCGAGCGCTCTCAATCAGATCGTCGGCCTTCATATCCGCTGGGGGAACGATGCCTCCGGCGGACGCATTTTCCACCGACAGCTGTTGCCCAAGGTCCGCACCAACAGCGCGACGGAATGATTCGTAATCGGAAGCGCGCGCGACCGGGAGCTCATCCTGACGCAACGTCAGCTTGCGGCCAGCAGTGAAGAGGCCATTGTCGACGTTATATGTCGCTTCATATTCAGCGTAATCACGCTTCATGGAGAAAGCGATCGGGGCCTTGGCAGAGTATTTCGCCGGAAGCTCCAGCTTGATCTTGTAGGAGTACTCGCCTTTGGGCCCGAGCTTCAGCGGTTCGCCATCAGAATCAGTGTCGTCGGCGTCGACTTCGGGAAGGCTGAACTGGACCAGAGGCAGAACGATCTGAGTTTTCTTTTTCGACCAGTCGAGGAAGTTCGTCTTCGCGACGTCATAAGAAAGCGTGAACGGTTCTTTGGTCGCTGCCGGGTCGCTCACCATCAGGTGAGAAACATCACCTCCAAGGCCGGAGTTGATGTTTTCTACTACTCGCTGCCAGTTCGCCTGCGGCACGCGGCGGAATACAGAACGCAGCAGCAGTTCTTCGTCCCCGCGGAACTCGTAACTGACATGAGCTTCGAGCTTGCCAATGTCGTTGACTTTACCGGTGATCTCGGACCGCTCGGAGTCGGGCATTGGCGTGTCGGCAGGAGTGCTTTCCAGATGCGGTGCCGGCGCGTTTGCTTCATCTGCAGGAGGAATCACGAGCGCTTGCTTGTTGCGCAGTGTGTACGCCAGCAGTCGAAACGGAGCGACCTCAGCCGTCGTATCCATCCAGACTTCCTTGCCGCCCATCGGCAGCATCGTGATGACGTGGTCGAACTGCGAAGGCGAGGGAACATCCGGATCAAGCTTTCTGGAGGAGTTGATCAGAACGGAGTCGGCATGCAGGCCTTCCGCTTCCAGCAGAGAAGCGAGCAAGGTGTGCTTGTCCTTACAGTCGCCATACTGATCGTGCAGAACATCGGTAGCGGCATGCGGCTGGTAGCGTCCTACTCCGAGAGAAAGACTGACGTAACGGAAATTCTCCGCAACGAAATCGTAAAGTGCCTCAGTCTTCGCGATGTCAGTGTTTAGACCGTGAGTGAGTTCCTGAGCCTTAGCACGAACATCGGGCGACGGCGCGCGACGGTCCTTTTCGAGGCTGGCATACCAGCGGCCGATCTGTTCCCAGGTCTCGAATGTGGTTAGCTGCACATCGGGCCGGTCGTCCTCGGCATGGTGCTTTTTCTTCTTATTATCTTTGTCCTTGTCGTCGTCTTCGCGTTCGAGATGGGCGCTCGTCCAATGATAGACACGCCGCCCATTTGCGTCGGTGATCTTGGGATCCATTCCGGGCTTGCACTTCAGCTTAAGTGAGCGGCCAGCCGGGACATCGACGTCCAAAGTCTCGTCGAGATCGATGTTGCTCTTGTCAAAGTCGTACTCGGCCCAGAATTGTCCCGCAGCCAGAGGCGTGTGGATCACCGTCACCATGTCGTATTCAAGGATTTCCCCAGGGCGTAATCCGGGAACGGTGATGTGTTTCTGGCGATAATCGGTGTAGACGGGAGCTTCGTGCTCGATCGGTGCACTGAGATCTTGCACAGCGTCGTCGCCGGCCTTCACCACCGTGCCGTCTTCTTTGAGTACGCGCACGTATGGGATCTCCACCCGTTCGTTGGCGGAGTTGTAGCCTTCCTGGAGCTGTCCCCATTGCTGGACACCGGCTTCGCTTTGGACACGAATTCGAGCAATCGTTTCTTTGCGGCCTGTGCCGTCGGCCTCAAAGCGGTAGCGAGAATGCATCTGCTCGATGACGAAGGATTCCTTGGAATAGTCCTTCTTGGACACCTTCGGCGCATCGGTCGACTTATCTGCAGGAACACCGGCGGACTTGTCTCCGCTCTTGGTGGATTGCGGGACCATACCGGATTGACCCGGTGCCGGGGTAGCTTGTTGGGAAACGGCGATGGCAGCCAAGAGGCTGTTAACCAGAAGAGCTCGAAAACATTGGTACATAGATAGAGGCCGAGAATTCTTATTATCCCATGCGGTTAAGATGCACGAGTTGCGCCTTAGCAAATTAATGCCAGAGAAGATTTGGTGACACGGCGATCCATTAGAGCGAGTTCAGGGGAGCTTTATTTTCCTATTGTGCAAGTTAATTTGCCATTTAGTGCAGTGATTTTAATCACATTTTCCTGTTTAGCGCATGAAACATCGGGAGTAGAATCGGCGCAGATAGTCCTGTCCGCTGCGACGCGGGCAGGCGTGACGCATAACGTACATTGCGCCACGATCCTTCCGTCCGGAGGTTTTGCATGGAAGATCGGGCCCCTGTCGTCTCTCCTACCGAGCAGTCTTCTACCACAACTGTTTCCGTTAAGAAGCATGAAGGTCGCGGTGCGTGGGTTCTGACCGCGTATGGCATCTCAGGCTTAGCCTTGTTTGGGGTTCTCGCTTACTTCTTCTCGGACTTCATCGCTCACTAGTCCCAGATGTGCGGTCTCGAACGGGCGTGCGCGCCCGCGGAGGAGGTAGAAGTGTGTCTCTCTGAAGCCTTCTGTAGAATTTTCCTATGATCGGCAAGAAAGGTGTCGTCCATCTTGCTGGACTCCTTTATGCATTGTTTTTCGGATCAATTTTCTCCGTAATCCCGTTGCAAATTTTTCCGCACTCCCACGCTGCCGTGAAGTGTTTGATAGTCGGTATGTCCATACTCTCTTTCTATTTTGTGGGAGAGTGGGTGGCGACTCGAATAGAACTCAACAAGAAAATCGCGACTCCCAGCCACGAACTTCTCAGGCGAAAGAAGGAGTTCTATGACTGGCTAGATTCCCAGAGTCGTCGTTAGAATGCGGCCCCCTCACTACGACCGCTGATCCAAAGGAATCTCTCGAACGTGCTACAATGAGCGGCCTTAGGGTAGTTGCCTTTCGGCGCTCAGTCGTTCATCCCTCGCAAACTGCGGAATATACGGAAAAAAGCTGTGTCCAAGAACCCCGCTCCCAGTCCGACGCCAGTCACCTACGCAGATGCAGGGGTGGATATCAGCCGCGCCAACCGCACAAAACAGCGGATTAAGTACCTGGCTCACAAAACATTCACCAAGGGCGTTCTAAGCGAGATTGGCGGTTTCGGCGGACTGTTCTCGGTCGACAAGACGAAGTACGTGGATCCGGTGCTGGTCTCAAGTGTGGACGGAGTAGGCACAAAGCTGAAAATCGCCTTCGAGATGGACTTGCACTCGACCGTGGGCGCAGACCTTGTCAATCACTGCGTGAACGACATTGCCGTGCAGGGAGCAGCGCCGTTGTTCTTCATGGATTATCTGGCCACTGGCGTGCTCGATCCTGCAATTGCCGAGAAAGTCGTGGAAGGCATTGCCGACGCCTGCAAGCACAATGGATGTGCGTTGATCGGCGGTGAAACGGCCGAGATGCCGGGGTTCTACCCCGATGGCGAGTACGACTTGGCGGGATTCATCGTCGGAGTGGTCGATCGGGAAAAGATCATCACCGGCAAGGACGTTCAGATCGGGGACATCATCCTTGGGCTATCCTCGAATGGGCTGCACACGAACGGATACTCACTGGCACGCAAACTCCTATTCGAAGTGGCGCACTACTCGCCTGAGACGTACGTGAATGAAATCAAGAACAAGGTCGGCAACGAATTGATGCGGACACACCGCAGTTACTGGCCGGTATTGCGCAAACTGATTGACGCGCAGTGCGTAGCAGCGCTGGCTCACATCACCGGTGGAGGCATTACGGAAAACCTGCCCCGTGTGCTGCCGCGAGGAACTGCTGCCGCGATCGAGCTTGGCTCGTGGCCCGTGCTCCCGATCTTTGAACACTTGCAGCAACTGGGAAATGTGACGCAGGAAGAGATGCTCCGCACCTTCAACATGGGTATGGGCATGCTCATGGTGGTTCCATCAGCAAAATTCAAGAAGGCACAATCGGTGCTGGAACGCGTGGGCGAGAAAGCTTACACCATCGGACGGATCATCAAAGGCGAGCGCAAAGTCAGCTACAGCTAGAACCGGCTTCCACCACGGAGGCATGGAGACACAGAGAAAAGTCCCTTCCTGTTCTGTGTTGATTTATCGAATTCTCCTGTCGCTGCTTTCTAAGTCTCATTTCAATCTCCTCCGTGCCTCGGTGTCTAACGTGGTGAATTATGATGTCCTCTGAATGAAATCCCTGGGCATCCTTCTTTCCGGACGCGGGTCGAATTTTGTTGCCATCGCCGACAGCATTGATGCGGGACGGATTCCTGACGCGCGGATTGCACTCGTTATTTCGAACAAGGCAGATGCGCCGGGAGTTGCAACCGCGCACCAGCGGGGGCTCGAAACGCTCGTCGTTCCTTCGAAAGGCCGCCAGCGGGAAGAACATGACCGCGAGGTGGCCGAAGCGCTAAAACAACACAACGTTGATCTGGTCTGTTTAGCCGGATACATGCGGCTGCTGTCGCCATGGTTCGTTCAACAGTTTCCGCATAGGATTTTGAATATTCACCCGTCATTGCTGCCGGCATTTCCTGGGCTTGAAGCGCAGGAACAGGCGTTCGCCTATGGCGTAAAAGTCTCGGGATGCACGGTGCATTTTGTCGACGAGGAACTCGACCACGGAGCCATCATCGTACAGAAGGCCGTGCAGGTGCTAGACGGAGACGATGAGCACACACTGGCCGCACGAATTTTGGAGCAGGAGCACATCGCCTATCGCGAAGCGATTCGACTTGTGCTTGAAGGCAAGTTCGAGGTTGTGGGCCGGAGACTCAAACGAAAGTAGACCTCTCGCCGCGGCTCAGGATTGTCGCACTTCTTTGGACATTCTCACGATCGGCAGCGTCTCGCCATTGGCGAGTGGGACTGACTGGTTCTCGATCTCCGTATATCCCTTCGCACGGTAGAAAGGGACTCCACTCAGGGTTGCGCCCATTTCCAGCCGAGTGAAGCCACCAGCGATTGCGGCGCTCTCGCAAGCTTCGAGTATCAGGCTGCCAAGACCGCGACGCGCCCAGCGAGGATGCACGAAAAATGCTCTGATCTTGGCCGCATCACGGCTCGGATCCAGCAACGAGTCTTCACGAGCCGCATACTGATCTCCGCCGTAGAGCGTCTTGCGTTTGCTCCAGCCGCCGCAGGCGACGATTTCTCCGTCCTCGGGCGAGTTGACCGCGAAATAGGTGCCATCCGCGATGAGCTGGGTATCTACGCCATACACGGACTGGAGCGCTCCTTCGATCTGCGCGGGTGTGTAGTCCTCGGCCTGAAGTCCTCGCACCGACGCTTCGATCAGCTCGCGTAGCCGAGGGATATCGTCTGCGACCGCTTTTCTCAGATGAAAGTTCATCGCGGTAATTCTATGTGGCCGTTCGGCCTTTTGCGCTGTGTTCCTTATAATGTTTGTTTCTCATGTCCAATTTCGCTCCAGTCGAAGAACAGCTCACGTATCTGAAGAAAGGCGCGGCGGAGATTATCCGCGAAGCCGATCTGCGCGCCAAGCTTGAGAAGTCACGCACGTCCGGCAAACCGCTGCGCGTCAAGCTCGGCATGGATCCGACCGCTCCCGATCTGCATCTTGGCCACACGGTTGTGTTGCGCAAGCTGAAGCACTTTCAGGATCTCGGGCATACCGCTATCTTCTTGATTGGCGACTTCACTGGAATGATCGGGGATCCCACCGGCCGCTCCGCGACGCGGCCTCCGCTGACCCGTGAGCAGGTTGAGCAGAACGCCGAGACATACAAAACACAGGTTTTTAAAATCCTGGACCCCGCGAAGACTGTCATCGATTTCAACCGCCGCTGGATGGGCGCGTTCACGCCCGACGATTTTGTCCGGCTTCTGGCGAAGTACACGGTTTCACAACTCCTCGAGCGAGAGGACTTTCACAAGCGTTTTCAGGAAGAAAAACCAATCTCTCTTCACGAGCTGCTCTATCCGCTGGTGCAAGGATACGATTCGGTTGCGCTCGAGGCCGATGTCGAACTGGGAGGTACGGACCAGCGATTCAATCTGCTCGTTGGCCGCGAACTCCAGCGCTCGTACGGGCAAGAGTCTCAGGCAGTTCTGACGACCCCAATCCTCGAAGGCCTCGACGGCGTGCAGAAGATGTCGAAGTCGCTGGGCAATGCGATCGGCATTCACGAGCCGCCGCTCGAGATGTACGGCAAGATCATGAGCATCTCGGACGAGATGATGTGGCGCTATTACGAACTGCTCACGGACGTACAGATCGCCGACATCGAGGGGATGAAGCGTGAAGCGCACCCGATGCAGGCGAAGAAAGACCTGGCGCGGAGGATCGTAGCCGACTTTCATGCGGCGGATGCAGCGACGAAGGCGGGCGAGGATTGGGCCAAGCAGTTTCAGAAGGATGAGGTACCCGAGGATGCTCAACAAATTACCGTTGATGCAAGTGAGGTCGGGGGGACGCCCGACGAACGTAGCGGAATTGCGATCAGAATCGACCGCCTACTTGTTCGTTGCGGCCTCGCAGACTCCACGACTGATGCGGGCAGAAAACTGAAGCAAGGCTCGGTAAGAATCAACGATGCAGTTCAGAAAGAGCCGCGGATTGTCCTCAGCAATCCTTCGCCCAGAAAGTTGACACTGCGAGTCGGCAAGCAACTGCGGATTGCAATGATCGGGTGGTAAGCGTTTACGAGCCCAGTTCCCTAGCTCAAATCCAAGAGCTTGTCATCCTGAGCGTAGCAGAACGATTCAGTTTGAATCGTTTTGCGGAGTCGAAGGATCCCTTGCACTCCCGCAGTCCTGGCGACTGCTCAAGGAATTTACATTTTCGGCTCTGAACTCGCTATCTCTAAAGCGCTACACAGAACTATTCTGCTACTCTCTTCCCCGCAGATGCGCGCTGCGGCAATTCTCGGGTTGGGATGTTCTCCCAGAGACCTGAAGCCATTTCAAACTGACGACTCGGTGAAGTGGCAGCTTGGCATGCCTGTGCACCAAGACGAGGTCGATGTCATTCTGCTTTTTGGTGGTGACGGCACAATTCATCGTCATCTCGCGCATTTCGTGAAGCTCGGATTGCCGGTGCTTGTTGTGCCGGCCGGCAGCGGAAACGATTTTGCCCGCGCGCTGGGATTGCGAAGGGTGCGGGATTCGTTGGCCGCATGGAAATGCTTTTGCCGTGATGGCTCCAATGTTCGGCAAATCGACCTTGGGGTTATTTCCGCTGCACAGGACGCGGGCGAGACGCCCGCGCCACACAAACACTATTTCTGTTGCGTTGCTGGAGTTGGGCTCGACAGCGAAGTGGCTCGGCGAGCCAATGCACTTCCACGATGGTTGCGGGGAAACGGCGGCTACGTGCTGAGCCTGCTCCCGGCCATCTTTAGGTTCCCACCGTTCCCGATGCGAATTCTGGCGGCGACACGCGGGGCTTCTACTTCCGATGACTGGGCGCTACGCTTCCAACAGTCGGCTCTGCTGGCCGCGTTTGCCAACACTCCGCTCTACGGCGGCGGGATGAAGGTCGCTCCCAGGGCAAGAATGGACGATGGCCTGCTCGACGTGTGTGTCGTGGGTGCTCTCGGTCCGTTTAAATTGTTTTGCCTGTTTCCGACCGTTTACGGGGGGCATCACTTGACCATCGACAAGGTAGAGTATTTCCAGGATTTACGCCTCAGAGTTGAAACGGAACATCCGCTCGATGTTTACGCGGAAGGAGAATATTTGTGTCAGACTCCGGTTGAGATTGCGGTGGAGCGTGCTGCGCTAAGAGTTGTTACGGCAGCCTGGTGAGTGTGAAGCAGATTCCTCCTGTCTCGCTTCGCTCGCGCGTCGGAATGACAAGGTGCTGAAGAGGACGGCTGTTCCGGACAGTCGAAAGCGGCCGTGCCCACCTGAGCCTTTGGCTAAGTGCTAAACTCTCCCCATGTCAGAAGGACGTTCGCGCACACTGCTCTGGGTTCTGATTGGCGGCGGAGCATTCTTCCTCTTCGTACTGGCCGTCTTCACCCTGGTTTATCTCACGTTGCACGCGGGCACGGGTAGTGCCGGGCTCACCAGCTTTGGCGACCGCATCGGAGTGGTTGATCTCGAGGGCGTGATCCTGTCCCCGCAACCGGTGGTCGACCAATTGAAGAAGTTTGGCGACGACTCGTCCATCAAGGCCATCATTCTGCACGTGAATTCTCCCGGCGGCGGCGTAGCCGCTTCGGAAGAGATTTACCGTGAAGTGAAACGCGTCCGCGCGGAAAAGAAGAAGAAGATCGTGGTTTCCATCGAGACCGTCGGTGCCAGTGGCGCGTTCTACGTCGCTTCCGCGTCCGACAAGATTTATGCCAACAACGGCAGTATCGTCGGCTCAATCGGTGTGATCGCGCAGTGGGTGAACTACGGGGACTTGCTGAAGTGGGCAAAACTGAAAGATGTGGTACTGAAGACCGGTGAGTTCAAGGACACCGGAAATCCGGCGCGCGACCTCACTCCGGCGGAGCAGGCGTACATGCAGTCGCTCATCGACAACATGTTCGGGCAATTCATCCAGGCAGTCGCCGATGGCCGCCACATGAAATACGACGACGTAAAGGCCATCGCCAATGGCAAGGTCTGGACCGGCGAGCAGGCCCAATCGATGAAGCTCATCGACAATATTGGCGACTTCGAAGCTGTTGTCGCGGATACGGCCAAGTCGGTGGGAATCTCAGGCGAGCCAACGCTCGTCCGTCCGGAAAAGGATCGACGCACTCTGATGGATTTGTTGCTCGGCGATGTTTCTCAGTATATTCCCACCCGCGAGCAGCTGATGGAACAGCAGGTCGGCTTCTACTTTCTCTGGAAGTAGCTCGCAAAAATGGGCATCGGGCACGTAGCGCTTGCGTTGGGTGCATCGAAGGCTGAGCCCCGGCTAAATGTGGGATGGCTCGTTTTTGCCGCAGTCGTCTCGGATTTTCTGCTCGGCATTTTCGCTGCTCTCGGTCTTGAGCACGCGACAGTCCCGCCCGACTTTGCGAACCGCCACTATCTACTCTTCACGTTTCCCTACTCCCACGGACTACTTGCCCTGACCGTCTGGTCCACCATCCTCGGCTTTCTGGTTTCGCGAGCGCTGGGCTTCCGTGGCCAACGCGTCTGGATTCTGGTGGCGCTCGTCGCACTCTCGCATTTCCTTCTCGATGGACTTGTCCATGTGGCGGGACTTCCGCTCGTTGGCGAGAACTCTCCGAAACTCGGGCTGGGGCTTTGGAATCACATGCCGTTCGAGTTGTCGCTCGAGACACTGATGGCAATCATCGGTCTCGTCATTTACTGGAAGATTACAGGTGCAGACAGATCGGCTCTCAGCCGCTATGGAATTGCACTTTTCGTAATCATCATGACCGGCTTAACCTGGACGCAACTCCTTCCAAGTCCTGCACCCACGGCGCGTGTACTAACGATCAGTTGGATCGTTGCACCGATTGTTTTGAGCGCGATAGCCTATGCCTTGGACCAGCGGCGAGTCCGGCAGGTGGTTTCCTCCGGAAATTGAGGTCTCTAAGCCGTAACTTGCATCCAACCCCTGAAATTTGAGAAGGTTATGGGTGGTGCGGTAAGCTTACTAGCCCAGAAGGCAAGCTTCGCTGGACATTACATTAGAAAATGCGTGAACGAGAGGGGCGACAATGACCAAAGCCGATCTGATCGATGAAGTCTCGCGTTTGGCAGAACTTACGCGCAAAGACAGCGAAGTGATTGTGGAAACGATCTTCGACAGCGTAGTGCGCTCGTTGCGCGCCGGCGACAAGATCGAAATCCGTGGCTTTGGCAGTTTCCGCACACGCCAGCGTCGCCCGCGCGTAGGACGCAATCCCAAAACTGGAGAGCGCGTCGAGGTCCCTGCAAAAAAGATTCCCTTCTTTAAGCCCAGCAAGGAGTTGAAGGATCTGGTGAACGAAGCCACTGCGGGAGCAGCTGCAACGACACCTCCTGCAACGCCAGCGCCTCCGACGGCTTAAGCCAGAAGATTCTATGGGAAGTCTAATCCGATCCGAATGTGCGGAATAGAAACGTGCTACGTGCTTGACGCAGGAGCGGCTTGCTGTTGAAGGTCGCTTCTCCTCTTGGATAGCCGCCGACCACATACTTCCAGCCGAACATTGTTCCGCCACTCAGTCTGATTCGGTAAAGGTCGCCGGGCGTTACTTCGATTCCGCCGTCCGGAAACAAGAACCGTACATGTTCGTAGTCCGCTGTCTTTACGGTCTGGGTGACCCACACCAACTCCTCTCCCGCTGTGTTCTTGACGCTGAGGGTCAGGTCATCTTAAGACTCCCCAACGTTTCCGACGGTAAGTTCCACTTCCACGGCTAACAGCCGGGGCATTGAGGGTCTGAAGCTCTGCTCCACATCGTTAACAAGATTTGTCCACGCTTTTTCCCATCCGGCCGTGTTGACCTGATCGGGCTTCAGTTCTTTTGATCCTGGCGCTGGCAGACCCAGATTTTCCGATCTGGGAGATCCGAATAGTCGGCCGTTGGCCGGCGGAAATGCGTTTGAAGTCGTGAATGATACGGCGACGATCAGAAGCACACGGAAAGTTGGTAACGCCTTCATAGAGGCTCCTTTCCAGTATTCGTCTGTTGGAACGACTTGTGGCCCTACAACTTGCACTCCTCGATTGTCGGCTAGGGTTTGTTACCCAGGCACAGGTCCGCAACAGCCAAAGCAAGTTTGGCCGGATCAACGTCAGTCCGGTTAGCCAGCACGATAACGGTCAACCGATCGTCGGGGAAGCGTTGGATCGTGGTGCGAAACCCGATGGTCTCGCCATCGTGCGACATCCGCTTGTGGCCTTTGTAGGGGTCAAGAAACCAGCCAAAACCGTAACTCACGTTGCGCCCTTCCGACGTCGGCGGTCCGTCAGTGACATGTACGGGAGTAAGGGCAGGCTGCATCTCGGCTTCGCTAACCAAGGTATGCTCGCGCAGCGCGCGGTCCCATTTGACAAGATCGTCGATCGACGTATAGACACCGCCGTCACCTAGCACGGCGGAGGTCGGACTCTGATCCGTTTCTTTCCAGCCGTTTTTCTCCTTCGTGTGGCCGAGAGCCCGGTTCGGCACCTCGTTCTTACCCTTCTCGTAGGCAAGGGTGTTGTCCATGTGCAGGGGCGCAAAAATTCTGTCGTGCAGGAATTGGCCGAAGGGCTTCCCCGAGACCTTCTCCACGATCATCGCCAGCGTGGCATAGCCCGAATTGCTGTATCCCCACTTCGATCCGGGTGTGAATTTGCCGCTGGATTGCTGCTCCAGCAACTTCAGGACGCCAGCATCGAGAATCTGCGGGATCTTCTCCTGCGGCGTATCTGGATACTGCTTCATGAGGATGTCTTCGTAGTCCGGCAGGCCAGAAGTGTGATTGAGCAGATTGCGCACCGTGATCGATTTTCCGTAGGCGGGAAATTCGGGAAAGATATCGGTCAGGTGATCGTCATAGTGCAACTTGCCATCATGCACCAGCAGCATGATGCAAGTCGCCGTGAACTGCTTGGTGAACGATGCAAGCCGGAAGTTCGCCTTCGCATCGATCGGACGCAAACTGAAGAGATCGGTAACACCATAGCCCTGCTGAAAAACTGATTGCCCATCACGCACGACGAGAACTGCGGCTCCCGGCGCCTCGGTTGATTTCAAGGGCGAGAAAATCGCGTCAATCGAAGCTCGCGAAACCTGGGCGCGGGCCGCAGCGCACAGAACGAGCGAAGTCGTCAGCAGATAGATACCAATGCGACATCGCGTAACAAGAATTTGAGTCATCCCTTACTCGCTGTCGCCTTTCTGCCCCGGGATTCGCTTCCTGAGGAACTTGATCTGTCCGTTGTGGTTCGACTCGTGCTCGCAGACATGGAACCACTTGCAGTAGTTGTTGGTCGGTCCCCACGGCCAGTTCTTGTCGACGGCCATCAACCACGCATCATCGCGCTTACGGAATTCCGCGAGCGTCTGCTCGCGAGTTTCATTCAAAATGTTCAGGTAGTAGTCGAGATCGTGCCCCTTGATACCCTTGCGCGCAGGTTCACCCAGCTCCATGGGCATGCCCCACTTCTCTTTGAAAGCCTCAGGCAATTCCTTCATCGAGATTCCCTGAAACGTGATGGCATGATAAAACGCGTCTGTCGCCGCGAGATGCAGCAGAAGTGCGCCAATCGTGTTCGCATTCGCGTCGATGAGATAGTCAAGATCCTTCTGCGTCATGCTTTTCACCGACGACAACATGGTGGAACGCATCCACGCCATCATCGAGACCAGCGTCCCAATCTGCGGAGCGTAGCCTTTCTTCGGACCAATGATGTTGATCTCGGCGTCCTCAGAAAACGCTGACTCGGGCGAAAGTGAAAGCGCCGAAACTCCTGCACCGAAAGCTGCGGCGGTCTTGAGGAAATTGCGGCGGCTGGGCGCACATTCAGAAGGAAACATAACGACTCCATTCGTCGGACGCGTCTGTGGGAGTGGAAACGACGGGATAGTACCACACTCTTGCGGCTCGCGACCCGGCTCAGACGGTTCGAGCCGGTGTGCCGGCGCCCATCAGGACAAGAGAACGTTGGGCAAACGGGGCGTAGAGCAAGATGGCGGTCAGCCCCAGCGCCAGACCATAACCGATCTGCGGTAGAAGCAGAAACGGCGCAAGGGCCCAGAGTTCGTCCAGAGGGAAAATTACCGTAAACAGACGGGGGAACTTTTCCCGCAAGCCCGGAGCTCTGAACGCCACGGTCGAGATCAAGTAGAGACGAACCGGAATCCCGACAACGGCCGTAATGATCAGCGCCACCACGACCCAGATGGGGCGAGATACGGTTGTGGCCAAGATCTCCTCTACCGCATGCAAGCGTGCCAGCGAGATTAGATAAAAGCAGAGGTACATCACCTGCAAGAGAAGGAAGAGAGTTTTCACTAACGAATGCGAAGCCTGGGGCAATTCGTGTGAGCCGGTAAGCAGAGTCTGCGCAACTGGAGGTACTGTTTCGGGCGCTAGCACCGACGGCGAACCCGTTTGCACAACGCAGCCTGTCGGCGGTAGAGGTTCCACAGAGATGGGGGCTGAAACACCAGGATCAATTTGGACTTGCGCAATGAACCGGTATCCGCGGCGTGCGAGGGTCTCTATAAAACGTGGGCTCGAAGCCGAATCGCCCAGCACATCGCGAATCTTGTTCATCGCTGTGTTCAGGCTATGGTCAAAATCGACGAACGTCCCGTCAGGCCAAAGGCGCTCGCGAATCTGCGTCCGCGACACTAATTCGCCTGGCTGCTCGAGCAGCATCATCAGGATATCGAACGGTTGGCCGGGCAAAGGCACAAGACGCCCCTGCTTGCGGAGTTCGCCAGTTCGCGCATCGGCCTCGAAGACGCCGAAGCGAAACAGCTTCTTTTGTAGAGATTCCTCCATTGCCCTGACTAGTCTAACAAGTGGGATCCCACTTATACGTCTCCCTAAGCACCACATTTCGGACAACTTATGAGATGAGGTCGAATTGACCTTCAGTTGAGCGCCGATCGATTGATCTCGAGGAGTTTCCTGGCGCATGCTGCCTGATATGAGGAGACGGATTCCGCAAGTTGGAGCCCTGATTGTTCAAGGCTTGGCGATTGTATTGAGTTGTACCGGGATTCTGCTCGCCCAGCAACCAGAGACCTCCCAAGCCTTCGACCGTTACATCGCCCAAGCAGAGGCTCGGATCACGCATCAGCGAAGCCAATCAAATGCCTTCCTTAAGCTGGACTCGCTCCCGTCCGGTCAACGTTCAGAGACCCTCCGCCGCCTTCACCAGGGCGAAGTCGTGATCGAAAAAGTGGCCAACACGCCGGAAGAGATTCCCGGTGGTTTGATACACGACTGGCAGGGTTGGGTCTTTATCCCGAACGTAACTGTGGAGCGAGTGATCCCTTTGATTCGCGACTACGATCATCTCGACAGGTATTACTCACCCGACGTTCTGCACTCGCAACTTGTCTCCGGCCACGGGGATGACCTTCACGTCTATATGCGGTTGCAGAAACACAAAGTCGTCACCGTCGTTCTCGACACGGAATACGACGTTCACTATGGACGCATCGACGCCACACACCAGTACAGCATTTCGCGCAGCACGCGAGTAACGGAGATCGAAAATCCCGGCAGCCCGAACGAGCGCGCTCTGCCCCAAGGCCACGACCACGGATACATGTGGCGGCTAAACAGTTACTGGGCATTCGAGCAAACCGACGATGGCGTGCTGGTGCAATGTGAGGCGATTTCATTAACTCGTGACATTCCGACCGGATTGGCCTGGCTCATCGGGCCATTCGTAAACGGCATTCCGCGAGAGTCGTTGGAGTTCACGCTGAATGCCACGCGAAATGCGATGGCCGCCAACGCCGTTACTGCCCCCAAAAAGAATTGAGTTGTTGATGCAGAGTCTGCTTTCAAGGAGGAATTATGTCGGCTGCTGCAGGTATTGTGAAATCGTTCAGGTCCGAATTTCGTAACGCCACACGCGTACAGGAGGCCATCACAGCCCGGCTTGAAAAAAGAATACTGCTGTGGCTCGCACAGAGGACACCTGAGGCGATCTCTGTTGACCATCTGACGGCACTCGGTTTCGGCGCACAAATTATGGCCAGCCTCTGCTATGCGCTCTCCCGGTGGAACAAATATTACCTGCTGTTGGCAGCGCTTTTCATCGCACTGAACTGGCTGGGCGACAGCCTCGATGGAACGTTGGCCCGGTATCGCAACCGGCTGCGTCCGCGATACGGATTCTATGTGGACCACATGGCCGATACGTTCGGCGCGGTTTTCCTTATGTCGGGCCTTGCGCTCTCAGGATTTCTACATTGGCAGGTAGCGACCGGAATGCTGGTGGCCTTTCTGGTCCTGTCGATTGAGTCTTATCTGACGACATACACGTTGGGGAAGTTCCGCATGTCGTACGCGCTGTTCGGCCCGACGGAAATCCGAATTCTGCTGATGATCGGCAACATCGCACTCATTTTTCGTCCGCACGCGCACCTGATGGGCCGCGAATTTCTCCTGTTCGATGTCGGCGGCGTAATCGCGATTACAGGAATGGTTGGGATGGCCGTCATCGCGACAATCAGCCACGCTGCGCGTCTCTATCGGGGGGAACCTTTGTCGTGAGCGAATCCAGAATGTGGCAATCCGTCTCGAGGTGGATGAAGTTCAACCTGGTAGGAGCCGTCGGCATTGCAGTCCAGCTTTTGATGTTGGGGCTGCTCACTGCTTGTGGTGTAGGCTACATGCTCGCTACGGCGCTTGCAGTCGAAACGGCGGTGCTACACAATTTCGTCTGGCACGAACGTTTCACCTGGATTGACCGACGCAATGGGAGTTTTCTTCACTCGGTCGCGCGGCTTCTACGGTTCAATCTTTCGACCGGCGCGGTCTCGATCGTCGGCAACCTGCTGTTGATGCGATTGCTGGTGGGGCAAGTGCACATGCGCCCGATATTCGCAAACACGATCGCGATCGCTGCGTGTTCGATTCTGAACTTCATTGTTAGCGATCGGTGGGTCTTCCGCCAGGTGAGAGCGGAATCATAGGATGTTTGTGATCCCGCAGCAGCGAAGCCGCGAGGAATCTGCTGTCTGCCGACTGTGCACAGACTAGCCTCTGATTCCAGCCACCGCCATCATCCGTCCAGTCTTACCCTTTTCAGCGCGATACGAGAAGAGCAGCTCGGGATGACAATTCGTGCACAAGCTCGATGTCTCTATATTCCTCTTGGGCACGCCGGCGGCAATGAGTTGCTGGCGATTGGCTTCGACCAGATCCAGGAAGATTTTCTTGGGCAGTTCACTGTGCCCGGGAGCGCGGGCCGTCAAGAACAGCAGCGGATACTTCTCGCGCACCGGGTCCGAGTCTTTAACTTCGCGGAACAGGCTGGCGCCGTAAGAAAACTGCGATTCGAACTTCGTGCGCACTTCTTCTCCAACCTCGTAGCAGCAGCCCTGAATACCCGGCCCGATCGCAGCCTTCATATCTTTCGGCCGGCTGCCAAAACAGCGGACCATCTCGCCAACACCTTTTTCGACGATGCGCTTGACCGTGCCTCGCCACCCCGCGTGGAAGACTCCAACGGCGTGGCGCTTGGAATCGACGATAATCACCGGCAGACAGTCTGCCGTTTGAATAGCAAGCAGCACTCCAGACATGACGGTGATCAGCCCGTCTCCAGCAAGCGGCTCAGCGGGCATCGAATCGACACAGCGGATGATGTCCGAATGAACCTGCCGCAAGGTGATCAAGGGCCAGAGTTTCGCGCTTTTCACTGAACCGCGACGAGTCCGCGAGATAGCCCCCAGAGCTCGAAGGAACTCCACCCGATTGCGCTCGACCGCCGTGTGAGTGTCGTCTTTGGTAAAACCGAGATTCAGGTCGCCTCGGCGGTAAACGCGGGAAAAACCTCCTGCGCGTGTAGAGAAGCCATGCACGAGCCAGGGAACTTCCTTCAACGGTTCTGCGCGAAGAATGTTCAACTTTGACTTGCGGATCGTCTTTACTGGGGCCCCGGTTGCCACATTTCCATGTTACAGGAAGTAGCAAACACACCTGTGGTGTTTGAATGAATTCTCGAGTAGCACTATCCCGGGCGCAGCCATTGGAGGTGAAGCGAAGGGCGGGACGAGGTTAAGAAGGGACGAAAACACCTTCCAACCACCAAGGACACGAAGTCACACGAAGGCCGTGCCTCCATGGGATTCCCTTGGTGCACCTTCGTGTCCTTCGTGGTTTGTGAATCTGCAAGTCTCGAGATGAACCCGCCACATTTACGCTTGTGCAGTTTGCCCGGGGATGTGCTGCTCCGCTATAGTTTTATTGACATGTTTGAGAACTTCACAGCCACGGACCGTTGGACGAAAAAGTCGGTTCATTGCGTCTACCAGTGTCAGATTGTGGCGATCGCCACGCGCCATGCCGACGCCGTCGACTACAAGTTCCTCGTAGGCGGCAGGAAAGTTTGGGTGGCCCTGCCGCACCCGGCCTGGGTGGAATATCACAAGCGCACCGGCAAGATGATCACTGACTCGCTGGCGGTTGAGATTGCCGGACACTATCTGAAGACGGCGCTGGAATCGGGCGAAGGCGTCGGACGTGAGATGTATTCGCTGACGGTTGAGGAAACCTTAAAGCATCTCGACGCTGCCGTCGCCGAGATGGAAGCACAGCCAGCGTAGCCACCCACCGCCACGCTCTCTTACCTCGTACTTGAATCCAGACACTGACCTGAGTCGCGACCTGACGACGGTCGACGGAGATCTACCCATGGCCAACTTCGCAGATGAGTTTCGACCCTGTGGTGCAAAGCTGAAGATTAAGACATCGGAAAAAGGAGAGATCGAAATTACTGGTAACCGACTTGGGCTCAGGGCGCTTTCGAATATTTGTGCTGCCTTAAGTGAGTCAGTCGGTGAACCGGGCAACCACTATCACTTTATGGACGTCGATGGATTCTGGGGAACTGAGCCCGGATCAATACCACTGGTCATCTATGGCGAGGAGCTTTGATTGTCTATGTAGCAATGCACCCAATCGAATACTTAAGCTAAACCACCACCGCTTCCTTATATTCTCCGAACACTCTCCGCATCGCATCAGAAATCTCTCCCACGGTCGCAGACGCCCCTACAGCAGCTAGAATTCGCGGCATAAGATTTGCGCCTGAGCGCGCAGCCTCCTCAACACCGATCAGCGCCGACTTCCACGGCGCAACATCACGTCTTGCCCGCAGAGCCCGCACGCGTTCGACCTGCTTCGACTCCAGCGCAGGGTCGATCCGCTGAATCGGGATTGGCTTCTCTTCTTCTACCTCAAATCGGTTCACGCCGACCACAATCGACTCTTGCGTGTCTACCTGCTGTTGATACTCGTAAGCGGCGTTTTGAATCTCCTGTTGCACGAAGCCACGCTCGATGGCCTTCAACATTCCGCCCAGGACCTCGATCTTGCCCAGATACTCCGCCGCGCGCTTCTCGATTTCGCTAGTCAGACTCTCGACGTAGTACGAGCCGGCCAGCGGGTCAATCGTCTGCGGCGCACCCGATTCATAGGCAATGATCTGCTGGGTGCGCAGAGCGATGCGTGCAGCCTGTTCGGTGGGCAGAGCCAAGGCCTCGTCGAACGAATTCGTGTGCAGCGACTGCGTTCCCCCAAGAACAGCAGCTATCGCCTGAATCGCGGTGCGCACAATGTTGTTTTCCGGTTGCTGCGCGGTCAAAGTCGACCCGGCAGTCTGCGTATGGAAGCGCAGCATCCACGAGCGAGGATTGCGCGCCTTGAAGTGTTCGCGCATAATGCGCGCCCACATGCGGCGGGCTGCGCGGAACTTCGCCACCTCTTCCAGAAAATTGTTATGCGCATTGAAGAAGAACGAGAGCCGCGGAGCAAACTTGTCGACGTCGAGTCCGGCCCGGATCGCCGCTTCTACATAGGCCATGCCATTGCCGAGCGTAAACGCAACTTCCTGGACGGCGGTCGATCCGGCCTCGCGCATGTGGTATCCGGAGATCGAAATCGTGTTCCAATCCGGCACATTCTCGTTCGCCCAGGCGAACATATCGGTGATGACGCGCATCGCCTGCTGCGGCGGATAGATGTAGGTTCCGCGCGCGATGTATTCCTTCAGCACATCGTTCTGCACCGTGCCTGAAAGCTTGCGAATGTCCCCACCCTGCCGCCGCGCGACGGCCACGTACAGCGCCAGCAGAATCGACGCCGTCGCGTTGATGGTCATCGAGGTAGAGATTTTCGTCAGTTCGATGCCGTCAAACAACCGCTCCATGTCCTCGATGGAATCAATGGCGACTCCGACCTTGCCGACTTCTCCCATCGCCAGCGGATGATCGGAATCCATTCCAATTTGCGTCGGCAGATCGAACGCTACCGAGAGTCCCGTTGTCCCGTTCGCAAGCAGGTATTTGTAGCGTTTATTCGATTCTTCGGCGTCGCCCATTCCGGCGTACTGGCGCATGGTCCAGAGGCGTCCCCGGTACATCGTGGCTTGCACGCCGCGCGTGAAGGGATACTCTCCGGGGTAGCCGACTTCGCTTTCGTAATCCGCGCCTTTGAGATCGGCCGGTGTGTAGAGCGGCTTGACTGGAATGTGGGATGAAGTTTCGATCTCAGTCGAAACATCGGGAGGGGACTTCAACTTTTCCATTTTTTTACCAACCCTGAAGGATCGGCTTCTCTAAGAACTGCGGGACTCTAACGTTGGCCTTTCCGCCACACTCGCCAGAAAGAACTCACTCCGAACCACGCAAAGGTCACAGTAAACAAAATGACAACGGCCAAGCGTCCACTGCCAACCTGGCCTGCATGATACTTGCCATACTCCTTGAAGGAGGCGGCTCCGAACCCCATGGCCATTACCAGGAATAGAAGTCCCGTGACTTCAAGCCAAAGCTGGTGCAGCGCATGTCCGAAGGATCGCGCCGTTGTGCTGATCGCGCTCATCAGCGCTCTTCCAGTGCGGCTGCGCCCTGCCTGGTCGCGAGCCACTCGTGCGGCTGCCCCCAACTTCCGTAACGCAGAAACTTTGCTCACACCCTCGATTTTAACAGCCTCCGGGCGCTACAATGACGCAACGCAGCGATGCGGCGAACCGTTCTGCCACCAGCGGCATCTGATTAGGTAGATGTTTCCTTGGGGGAGGCTCAGTGGACCCACAACTCAAGCAACTCATGAAAGAGCTCGGTGACGCGATTAACGAATCTCTTTCTGACTCTGAGCAAATCTCCGAAGTAGTCTCCCGCATTAAAGAAGGCGGATACGACATTTTCCTCGTGCTTGAGGCCACGATTGGCGTCAGCAAACAAGGCGAAAAGACTCCCGAGAAGACGTCTCTTGTCTCTACGATATCGAGCAATCCTGAGCTGAAAGTCAGCGATCAGGATCTCAAGTTCCTGAAATCCCTTCGCATCAAAATCGACGAAGAAAAGCACGACAAAGAGAAGTAACGATCAGCTCAGGACTTGATCGAGCAACTGCCCTACGGCGCGATCCGCCTCAATGATTGAGGATTTGTGATCGGGCATCCCTGAGAGATCTACGTTAGCAAACGCAATCCTTCCAAATGGTGCTGCTCGAAGCACGCCTCCGGGCGCGGGCTTCCCCTCTTTGCCGAAGTAGAATCCGGGAGCGGGGCTCGCATACGCGTGGCCCCAACGATTCAAGATGATTCCCGCAATATCGCGTGACACGTTGAATCCAGTCCGCGCGAACATATCGTCGAACTGCTGACGAATCTGCCGCTCATATTCGCGAAACGGAGTCGAGATCATTTCCGCGCGGCCCAAATGGCCTTGCTCCTCCGTGGTATGGCCGGGCCGCGAGTAGACCACTTTTAGCGTGATGATGACCGGAGAATCCGGCCCAATCGTTGGAGAATCAGCGCCGCAGAGTGCTAGCTTGCGGATCTGCAAGTACGTTCCAAATCCTTCGAACCACTGCGCGCCGGAGATGCCCATTTTGTAGAGGAATCGCCAATTTCTCACCGCAACATTGGCCAACATGCATGGCGAGCGGTAGAACTGCGAGTACGCGTCTTTTCGATCGTCAGGGAGGTCGCGAACGATGTGCCTGGTCGTCCAGCTTCCGCCTGCCATCACCATCGATCGCGCGCGTATCCGGTAGAGTTTGCTGCCGCGAGTGTAGAGAATCGTTACGAATTGGGACTTCGCCGGATCGCCTTCATGCTTCACCCAAACCGCAGTAGAGTCCAGCCGGATGCGGGCCGGCGCTCCCGCTCGATCGAGCGCAGCGAAATTCAGGTTCTTGCGGCAGACGTCTTCGAGAGAATGCTCGCCGTTTATCGAGTCAGGAATTAACGTCTTCACGATGAGACGGGCAATGCCGCTGTTGCCGTCAGGAAACATTTGATTCTCTTCGTCAAGCGTTGGACCGAAAGCATCGAAGGCATACGCCGTGTATCCCGAAAGCGCATCCGGGCCGAGACCAAACGCGCTACCCTCGTCGGGAGTAAGAAAGGTGCGGACGGTCTCGCGGCTGATACGGTGCTTCTCCATCAGGTGGTCTTCGAGCGTCATCGTGTCGAGCCGCCGCGAGATGGCGTCGCCGCGATACTTCGGTGCTTGTGCTGCCGGCTCAGACGACTGCGTCCTTAGCAGCTCCTCGCGTGCCGTCGCCGAGATCGGGGCACCTTCTAACTTCTTCCCCCATGGATCGGTGACCCATACTCCTTTCGGTTGGCCGAACTTCGCTCCGAAGTAAAGTCCGTAGGGGGCTGAACCCAGATAAGGGGTGGTTGTCAGCGGGATCTCGGGATCGGAGCTTCCCCACTTCTGATATTCGAGACGCGGCACTTTCAGACCAATCGATCGATAGAAACGCTCGATAAAACTGCGGGGATAATTCACCTGAAACAACGCGGAGCCTTGATGTGCGATCAGGCGCTGGCCATCCACGAGAAACTCGTTGCGCTTGGCTTCACCGCCGAATATCGGATGGTTGTCGAGCACCAGGCAAGTCTTTCCATCGCCAGCCTGACGATGAAAGATCAATGCGGCGGCAAGACCACTGATGCCGCCGCCGACCACAACACAGTCGTAGACTTCTCCCGTTTCAACGAGATTTGCCGGGAGGCTCTCGAACTCTCCGTCGCGGATGCGGTGACCGGCTTCGAACACAGCCGTGGTGTTGCCGTTAGAGTTTGCGTAATCGCCAACGCCGCCATACCCGGTCCAGTCGTCGCTAATAGAATCGGGCGACGGCTTCTCTTTCTGCGCCAGCAGTTGAGCGGGAGATGCCGGACTCAGCAGCAATCCTCCTGAAGCCAGCAGCGTCGAGTTCAGGAAGTCTCTTCGGGTGACGTGTTGGTCGAGGCCGAGTGCTTTCTCTGCGCGAGAACCTTCGGTGCTCGATCCGTTTCCTAACAGCTGCTCAGAATCTTTTCCACCCGGCAACGTTTTCCTCCGCACAGATGTGTGCTGTTGCTCCAGCATTATACGAATCCATGCCGCGCCTCACTGAAACAGCAACCTTCTTCACCTGTGCTACCATCTACTGTTTTCTTTCCTCACCTGCCGTGTGGAAAGCGATGATTCCGCTTGGGGTAGACGCCAGGGGTAGCCGGAATCTGAGGTCAGTAATGAAAGATACTCTCGGGGTTCTCTTGGCGGGCGGAGCCGGCGAGCGGCTTTATCCTCTCACCCGCGATCGTGCCAAGCCGGCGGTCACCTTTGGCGGCATCTATCGCATCATCGACATTACTCTGTCGAACTGCCTAAACTCCGACCTGCGGCGCGTCTACATCCTTACGCAGTACAAAGCGCTCTCACTCAACCGGCACATTCGCGAGGGCTGGAACATCCTCGGACGCGAGGTCGGAGAGTTCATTGAAGTGCTTCCTCCCATGAAGCGCGTCAGCGATCAGTGGTATCAGGGAACGGCCGACGCGGTTTATCAGAACATTTATTCGATCGGCTCAGAACAGCCCAAGCATGTGCTGATTCTTTCCGGAGATCACATCTACAAGATGGATTACGGGAAGATGATGAAGCAGCACAACGATTCGGGCGCTGACATTACACTCGCCACGATCCAGATTGATCCCGGCCAGACCTATCAATTCGGCGTGGTGGACGTCGACAAAGACGGACGCATCAACGGCTTCGAAGAAAAGCCCAAAGTCACCCAACTCAGGTCGCCTTTGAATCCCGAGAAGGTGGCTGGATCGATGGGTGTCTATCTTTTCAACGCGGATGTACTCATCCCTGTTCTTCTGAAAGACGCCGAAAATCCCAACTCCAGCCATGATTTCGGCAAGGATATCTTGCCGAAGATGGTCGACGACTACCGCGTCTACGCCTACGACTTCGTTGACGAGAATAAGAAGGAAGCTCGGTACTGGCGCGATGTGGGTACTCTCGAAGCCTATTACGAAGCCAACATGGACATCGTCTCGGTATCGCCGATTTTTAACTTGTACGATGAAGAGTGGCCTATCCGTACTCACCAGAGGCAATATCCGCCGGCTAAATTCGTCTTTGCTGAAACTGGCCGAACCGGGACCGCACTCGATTCCATTGTCTCGAACGGGTGCATCGTTTCCGGTGGGATGGTCAAGAACTCAGTGCTCTCGCCTGACGTTCGCGTGAACTCTTATTCCGAAGTCGACAGCTGCATTTTGTTTTCGCACGTAAGCGTCGGCCGACGCTGTCGCGTCCGCAAAGCCATTCTCGACCGCGACGTTCACATTCCCGAGGGCACCACCATTGGCTATGACGCCGAGGCCGATCGTCAGCGCTACTTCGTGACCGAAAGCGGCATCACTGTCGTGACGCGCGATTATTCTTTGTTCGAGAATCCGGTCACCGTGGACTACTTCACAAGCGAATAGGCTGATCTCGCCGATTTGCAGATGAACTCTGCCCCGTTGCGAGCCTCTTGCTTCTCGCGATACCATCGTTCCCTGTCCGCTGGAGAGTGAGTTATGTCCATCCGGGCCTGGCGATTTGCAGCTATTCTTCTTTTTGTCAGCAGTATTGCTCTGTCTCAAGACACCCTTAAGGTTGCGCCGCTTCCAAATGATCCTCTGGAACTGGCAACCGGGCCGACCGTGGTACCCGAGACTCCCGCGAAACGCGAGGTGCTGCTGGGCCTTCTCGAACGGGCTCGTCAGAACAGTGCCATGCACGCTCCTGGTATGACACCATTCAGCCTCAAGGCTTCATTCAATTCGGCTGGGAAAGATTCGCACAACTCTGGATATGGCGAGATAGAAGAGACTTGGCTCAACGGCCAGACCTGGCGCTGGACAGCCCGTTTGGGCGACTACTCTCAGCTCAGGATTTTCTACCAAGGTGCGGTCTACGACGATAAGACGCGCGGACACATTCCGCTGCGAGTCCAGATGGTGCGCAACGCTGTTTTCTGGCCGGTCATCGGAAATTTTGCTTCTTCGCTTCTCCGGATGGCGACGGCGAAATGGGAAGGAACTGATCTCGCGTGCATTCTGATTTCCGGCATGATGAACGAGGCCACTGACACCCCCGGGCGGCGCTGGGAAGAAAATGAATACTGCGTTGACCCCAAGACCGGACTGCTGCGAATCCACTCAGAAGCTCCTGGCATTTATTCGGTCTTCGACTACGATGGCGGCATTCCATTCCATGGACGCATCCTCCCGAAGCGAATCGAAATTGTCGAAGGCGGAACGACCGTGCTCCAGATTTCTCTCGACAGTCTCGAAGGCGCAAACAGCGACCCCAATCAGTTCATTCCAACGAAGAAGATGCTCTCGCGCGGGCCCGGCGCGGTCATGGTCGGCCCATTCCGTTTTCCAGAGATGGTTCGCTCACCGGCGGGATATAGCGGCATGATTCAACCAGTGATCGTTCACGCGATTCTCGATCAGAAGGGCAAAGTTCTTGATGCCGAGGTCGTGCAGAGCCCTGATCCCACACTTGCTGCAGCCGCTCTCGAGGCAGTGTGGCACCGGTCGTATCTTCCCGCCCAGAATCGCGACCGTCCACTGCAACGCGAGGCATTTATTAACGTGAAATTTATACCCGCCTCGTAGTCCCACAGCGATTCCGTTCAAGAAGAACAGGCATCCCGTGGGGGATGCCCGTTCAAGTTAGACCTTTTCCACTAAAAGTGGAGGGTCGCTATTGCGGCTTCTTTTCATCCTTCGGCTTATTGTTGGCCGGCGGAGGACCCTGATGATTCGGCGCCGCTTGCGGAGCTGGGTGATTGTTCGGCTGCGCCGCAGGCGGACGATCGTTTCGTTGTGGCGGCTCTGCCGGACGATTGTTTGGGGCCGGTTGATTCATCGCAGGCCGATTGTTCGGAGCAGGCTGAGTCGGCTCCGGACGATTGTTCGGCTGCGGCGCCGGATGTTCATTCCGCGCCGGAGGCTCGCTTCCGCGGTTCGGCTGCGGAGTTGGCTCAGGCCGGTTATTCGGTGCCGGCTGGTTCATAGCGGGCCGATTGTTCGGAGCAGGCTGATTTGGCTCCGGATGATTATTCGGCTGCGGTGCCGGACGATCATTCCGTGCCGGAGGCTCGAATCCGCGGTTCGGCTGAGCATTCCCCTCTGGCCGGTTATTCGGCTCGGGTTGATTCATTGCCGGACGATTGTTAGGAGCCGGTTGATTCGGCTGAGGCCGCGCCGGCTGCCCATTTGCAGGCATCGCTCCCGGCCGGTTTCCAGGCTGATTCGCGGCGGGTGGCGGCGCCACCGGCCGTGAAGGCGCCACGACATTCACGCGCGGTGCAGCGTTGACAGCGGCGGGCGGAGTCATCTTCGCCAACTGCTGACGTGCTACCGGCTGGCCAGGATGTTGCGCCAGCACCTGCTGTCTCGCCGCAAACGACGGCGGAGGCGGTGGTGGCGCTGTTCTGGCGATAATTGCCCGATTCGCAATCGCTGCCGGTGGTGCCGCGACGTGACCGGCAGTGTTGGCGTGTGCGCCTAACACAGCCTGCGGCTCTGGAGCCACAGCCGCCCGGGTCATGACTGGACGGGCTAAATAGTTGTGCGGGTCCACGGCTACAGCTGTTTTCGCAACCGGTTGTGCGCTCGCGAATGACTGTTGCGGAACCGCGGTCATGCCGCCCTGCACGTTCCGGTTGACGTACGTGACGTTATTGACCGTGGTGTTGTTGTTGACGATGGTGGTGTTGTAGACATTCGTCACCGTCGTCTGGTTCACTGTCGTGTTGGAAACATTCACCTGGTTCACGTAAGTCGGACTTACGTGATATGCCGGGACGAAAACCTCCCGCGGTCCCAACGGGAACCATGCGACTGTCCCGCCACTTCCCGGGCCGCCGCCAACGAATGCGACCAATGCGGGCGCGTACACCGGGCGCTCTTCGACTGGTCCGGGAACCCATCCCCAACGTCCGTAAACATTGACCCAGCGACCGTAGTGGAAGGGCGCATAGCCCCAAGGCGCATCGTCAACCCAGGTCCATCCCCATGGATCGATCCATGCCCAATGTCCATTGTGGTACGGTGCCCAACCCGGCTCCACATGCGGGAACCAGACGTTGCCGTATTCCGTGGGTCGCCAATCTCCGTTGTCATCAAGATCTTGGAAACCCACCACTCTGCGTGAACAATAGCGAGCTGAGGGCGAATCCTCGTAGCGACGCTCGCGGCGATCGCTCCAGGAATCGAAATCATCAGGATCGCCGATCGGTTCGACGTCCGCGTTCAACGAAGTCGTGCCTCGGAACGTGGTACTGGTGCCTTCATGCAGTGTGTAGCTTTGCCCGTTTCCGCTAGACTCGCCCGCGCCGCGGCGAATCGTGACGACAGTAAAGTCGCCATTCTCGGAAGTCTGCACGCGATAGCGTCCCGGCTCTTGCGCCGTGAAAGCCTGATTCGGGGTGTCGACCTCGAAAACGTTATCGCGATCGAGATTCCACACTCGAATGTTGATCGAGCCCGCAGTCACTTCCATCTGCATTGTGCGGTCATCGAGGTTCAAGAATGAAAAGCCAGTGTTCGGGGCAAGGTCGATCGTCGTCGATCCAAGCTGAACCTCGGCTCGCGAATCCCGGTCTGTCCAAAGTTTGTCGCCCGTGGTCATGGGCCGATTTGGTACCGCTCCCACCCACTCGTTCTCTCCGGCCGGCTGGAATGAAACCGACCCTTCCATGAATCCCAACCGAGCGACGCGGCCCGGCGGATCGTCTTGATCTTGCGCCTTCGCGATCTTTGTAACAGCGCCAATCAGCAACACCGAAGCAAACAACGCGAAGCCGAGTCTCCGCACCTGCTTGCCATCCACGATTGTTCTCCTAAACAGGTTGTCCATGAAGTAGTCACCTTTTCTGAACGCAGAATCCACGAATGAATCCATCACGCCCCTTTGTAGCTGGATCCAACTCGCACTACCAAAACGATACAGATCTACAAGAGCCCTCACCCAGTCTGTTCTTAGATGCCTCCCGCGGCCCCTCATCGCGATACAGCGATTCGCGTAGATCACGGAAGCGGCGCGATCTCACTGCTACAATGCCGTGTTCACAAAGACTTAAGGCACACCTCGAACTTCAGGCTTTACAACAACGTATTGTGTTGTGGGTGGTGTTGGTAGGTCTCGTTCGTCCAATACCCCTTAGTCTCAGTTCAAAGCAGAGTTTTTCTCCGGGGGGCCCACGTGGAAGACGTCCAGGTCGTTGCGATGCTGGTCCGGCGCTGTATTGCTGGCGACGCCGCCGCCTGGGAGGAGATTGTGCAGAACTATAACCGGAGGATATACAACATCTGTTACCGCTTTGCGGGCTCGGCAGACGATGCCCAGGACCTCACCCAGGAGGTCTTCATCAAGATGTACCGCACACTGCCGAGTTACGACCAATCCAAGGGCGCATTCGTAACATGGGTCACAACCATTACCCGCAACCTTTTGGTCGACCATTTCCGCAAAACCAAGCAAGACCGGATGACCGATTCCATGGACTCGACGGCCTCCGATCATGAGGACGCGCAGCCGCTCAGCGAGCAAATTCCTGACCAAAGTGCTCCCCCGGATGTCCGTGTACGCAGCCGGGAGGTCTCTGAGGCGGTTCACCAGGCCCTGACCAAACTTTCGCCCGAACTTCGGGAAGCAGTGATTCTAAGGGACTTACAGGATATGGACTACCGCGAAATTGCCGCCGTTTTGAAGGTTCCGGAGGGTACCGTGAAATCAAGAATAAATAGGGGTCGAGCGGAACTTGCAAGGCTCCTCCAACGTACCTATAGGCAGGTGATGTGATGCCAGACCACACCAGTAACGGAATGCAGTGTAACGAGTTCGACCTGCTCCTTTCGGACGCGCTTGATGGCGTTCTCAGCGGGCCGGGACTCGACCGCTTCCAGGCTCACGCCAATACATGCAAGGCGTGCAGGCCGCTGTTCGTCGACGCTATGGCGGGCCGCAGCTGGCTGAAGGGTCTCACGGAGGTGGAGCCTCCAGCCAGCCTGGTTCCCAGTATCCTGGCATCCACAACGGGCGTTGACTCCCAACGCCTGCGGACGACTGTCCGTGCCCCGCAGCCACGGGTTTCGTGGCTCGAGCACGTGCAGGCTTCGTTCCTGGAGCCAATCTGGGCAGTGGTTCGCCAGCCGCGCTTCGCCATGTCATTCGGCATGGCGTTCTTTGCGCTGTCGGTGAGCCTGACCATGGCTGGCGTAAAACCAGCCGACTTAGCCCAGATCAGTCTGCGGCCAACCGCAATCCGGCGCACGTACTACAATACGCAAGCCCGGGTGGTCCGCTATTACGACAACGTTCGACTCGTTTACGAAGTTCAGGCTGCGGTCCGTGGGATTAAGCGCAACCTGAACCCGGCCGAGCCCGGACCGTCAAAGCAGAACGAACACAAGAACGACACAACACAACAACCCGAGCAGAAGCAAGAGCGCAACTACAGCCAGACGGAAAATCAGCTTATTCTGGCTAGCGCTCATGTGGGTCCTAGTCTCAACCTTCGCGATCTGCCTGTAGTGTCGGTGACCACGTACAGGAGGTTCGTATGAACTGCGCCAATCACAGCGATCAAGCTGCGGTGGCGTTCTGCCGCACATGCGGCAAGCCACTTTGCAACCAGTGCACCCGCGACGTCCGCGGAGTGATCTACTGCGAATCCTGCCTGGCCGCGCGCATGGAGGGCACGGCCCCAGCGGCAGGATTTGTTCCCCCTGGGCAGACCGTGTATCCGCCTATGGGCGCTCCTTCCGGCTTTTCGCCCGTGAGCCCTCCGGGGCAGCCTGGATCAAACATCAACGCAGGCCCGAACCCGACGGTGGCAGGCATCCTTGCCGGATTCTTTCCATTCGGCGTGGGCGCTGTCTACTGCTCGCAATACGCCAAGGGGCTCTCACACCTGGTGATCATGGTGCTCTTGATCATCGGGGTCAGCTCCGATGTGCCGTGGTATGTGCACATGGTCCTGGGCATTGGGATCGGGTTCTTCTACCTGTACCAGATCATCGACTCGGTTCGGACCGCGAGAGCAATCCAGTTAGGAGAACCCTCTCCGGATCCGTTCGGTTTGGCGTCAATGTTTGGCAGTGGCGGCGGAACGCCAGCTGAAAGAAGCGAAGCGACCACGAAGGTTCCGGTCGCCGCAGCCGTTCTGATTGGCCTCGGCTTGCTGTTCCTTTTCAATACAGCCTTCGACTTCAGCATGCACCGTTACTGGCCGCTGATTCTGATCGTGCTGGGCGTTTATCTCTTTGCCAAAAATTGGGGACTGTTAGGAAGCTACCGGCCGGGCTGCGTCTGCGAGCGCTGCCGAACCCGCAGGCTCATGGGTCCGGCAATATTGGTCACGTTGGGTGTGCTGTTCCTGCTCGACAATATTTCTGATATCGATTTCGGAAAGACTTGGCCTGCGATCTTGCTGGTGATCGGCGTAGTGAAGCTCGTACAAAGCAACGCTTCTTACACGGGGCATGTCGGTCCGCTGCCTCCAGGATCGTCGGGCTATCCGCCCAATGTTCCACCGCCTCCGGCAGTACCAACTGGATTTCACGGAACGGCTCCGGGCGGAGCTGGATCTGCAGCGCCGGGTGCGGATTCTCCTTCGAGCGAGGTGAAAAATGTCTAGTCCCGTAACCACTCCGCCATACTCGCCGATGCCCCCGGCTCCGCCGCGTCACCGTTCGTTTGCCGGAGCTGTTGTCCTCATCATCGTCGGGATCGTTTTTCTCCTCGGCACCATGCGCGTGTTGTCCGTCAGCAAGCTGGCACACTTGTTCGCCAGCTACTGGCCCGTCCTGCTCATTCTTTGGGGCGTGATCAAGCTCATCGAGCATCGGCAGGCGCAGCGGCAGGGAGTGCGCTCTTCGGGTATCGGCGCGGGAGGAGTGTTCCTTATCGTTCTCATCGTCGTCTTCGGCCTGATCGCCAATCAACTCGAACGTGTCAATTGGTCTGGCCTGCGTGACGAGATTGGCAATGACAACGACTTCTCCAACATCTTTGGCGAAAGCTACAACTTCGACGACCATCTCGAGCAGCAATTTCCGGCTGACGCGAGTCTGAAAGTCATCGATAACCACGGTGCTGTGAGTATCCACGCTTCCGATGATGACAAGATCACAGTCGTCGTGCGCAAACGCGTCGGTGCTGAGAATCAGGATGACGCCAACAAATACAACAACGAGACCAAACCTACAATAACGGTGACCGGCAGTCTCGTAACGGTCGATGCCAAGGTCGAAGGCGCAGGCGATCATCCAGTCGAAACGGATCTCGACATTTCGGTACCGCGCAAAGCGGCGGTCACCGTCAACTCGCGGCGCGGAGACGTCAATGTCAGCGGCCGCAGCGGCAACGTCGACATCTCCACGCAGCACGCGGACACTTCCGTGGACGACGTCAACGCGAATGTAAAAGTCAGCCAGGCAAAGGGCACACTGAAGATCGAGCAGGTGTCCGGAGACGTTCACATTGACGGACAGTTGAATGAAGTAACGGTCACCGACATCAAGGGCTCCGTTCAACTCGACGGCGAATTCCAGGAAAGCATCAAGCTCGAACGCATCGCAAAGACGGTGACCTTCAAGTCTTCGCGCACTGACATGGAGCTATCGCGCATTGGCGGCTCGCTTGATCTTGATTCCGACGAACTTCACGCAGAAGACGTAACCGGGCCGCTGCACCTCAACACCCGCTCAAAGAATATTCGGCTGGACGGGGTCTCGGGTGATGTGCGTCTGCAAAATGATAATGGCACCGTGGAAGTCGTGATGCATGCTCTTGGCAACGTGCAGATCGACAACCGCAATGGCGAAGTGCAACTAAGCCTGCCTGACAAAGCGGGATTCCGCCTCGATGCACGTACACGGGGAGGCGAAATTCAGTCAGACTTTGCAGAATTGAAAGTAAACAACGACGAGCATGAGGCCAAAGCGAGCGGTAGCGTAGGGAATGGCTCGTCACACATCGTTCTGAACAACGAGCACGAGGGGATCGAAATCCGCAGAGCCTCAGTGACGCCGCCGACCCCGCCAGTTCCCCCGGCAGCGGCCAAACCCGCAAAGGCAATTCCGGCTCCAAAGGCGAATCCGCAGCCGACGGATAACTGACAAAATGCAGGTTTCAAAGTTTCAAGGTTTCAGAGTTTCAAAGTAACAGCGGCTTGGAGCCGCGACGAAAAACGTCATGCGCTAAGGTAGCGCAAAAAGGTTGTCATTCCGAAGCGAAGCGAGGAATCTGCTGTTTGCCGACAGTTCCCTTGCTGCGAGGAATTTGACGCTCTTGCTTTGAAACCTTGAAACTATGAAACTTTGAAACCCTGCTTCTCCTTCACCAACCCTTCCACTCTCGCTAACACCTCATCCTCGCTCATCGAAGTGGAGTTGATCACGACGGCATCCTCTGCCGCCACCAGTGGAGACGCCGCCCGCGTGCGATCACGGCGGTCGCGCTCGCGCAAGTCGGCGGCCACATTCGCCGCTACTTCACCTGCGATCTTTTGCTGCACCATACGTCGCTGCTCACGCACCACCGGATCGGCGTCGAGAAAAATCTTCAGATCAGCATCCGGGAAAACCTTCGTACCGATATCGCGGCCCTCCATCACGACTCCCCCACCCGCGCCCATCGCCCGCTGGTGAGACACCATCCACTCGCGAACCTTGGGATGCACCGAGATTCGCGAAGCTCCCTCGGTCACGTCCCTCTCTCGAATGCGCGACGAAACATCTCTTCCATCGAGGATGGTGCGATTCCCGGTAATTGTCGGCTCCAGGCGAATGCTAGAACCGTCGGCCAGTTTGACCAGCGCGACTTCATCGTCAAACGATGCGTCCCGATCAATCGCCTTGAGAGCAAGCGCCCGGTACATCGCGCCGCTCTCCAGATTCACGTATCCGAGCTTTCGGGCCAGGCGCGCCGCAATCGTGCTCTTGCCCGCACCGGCAGGTCCATCAATTGCGATGATAAGTTTTTTAGGATTCTTCTCGGTGGAGTTCTCGTTCATGAGCCGCAGCAAGATTGTACACGGGAAGAAGCGGAGTCAGCCTTCGGACCTCCGACCCTGGACCTCAGACTTCTGTCATGTCGCAGGGCGCGCATCACCAGACGACATATATTCGTTCGCGGCAAGACCTTCGAGCTCGGACTTAAATCTCTGACACAGCATGCAGGATATTGGAGTCGTGGCCCGAGGCTCTTAAAGGTCCAGGGTCCGAGGTCCGAGGTCTAAAGTTCCAGATCTGACGTCCGCACCCGTTCCGGCATCCATCCCATCTGCCGCAACTTTCGAACACTCAGCGAATCATGCCTCTTCGCCAGACGCACACCCGCCTCGTCGCGTACTAAGTCACAATGATAGAACTCTGGCAGAGCAAGCCCCAGCGCCCGGTAGAGAAGAATCTGCCGCGCCGTCGATTTCAGCAGATCCTCTCCGCGTACGACTTCGGTGATTCCCATCGCAGCGTCATCGACAACAACGGCCAATTGATACGCCGGCACATCATCGCGGCGCCAGACAATAAAATCCCCAAAGTCCTGCCCCGCAATCAGTCTCTGCGGCCCAAGGTGAAGATCGGTAAAGCAGATCTCTTCCCCATCGGGCACCCGAAACCTCCAGTTGAACCCGGCAGGCGTCTGCGGCCATGTGGAGGGCACATCCCATGTGTGGATGGGCGCCTCGGCCGTCCCGCAAAGACGAAGCCGAGCGGTTTCGGGGACGGAACCCGCAGGCCGGCATTTCCCCGAATAGACCGGCTCGTCGTCTCCGTCATTCGGCGCTGCGGCAGACGCCGCAACATCCTTGCGCGAGCAGGTGCATGGATAGATCGCTCCCATATCGTGCAGCCGCTTCCAGCACTCCAGATAAAACTCTCGCCGCTCGCTTTGTGTGTACGGACCAAACGGCCCGCCGCAATCAGGCCCTTCCTGCCACGAGATCCCCAGCCATCGCAGATCCTCGATCATCGCGTCTACGAATTCTGACCGGCACCGCTGAGGATCCAGATCTTCGTTTCGCAGAATCAACGTCCCGCCCTGTTCGGCCGCGCGCTGCATTGCAACCCAAAATGTCCGGGCATGACCGACATGGAGGAGGCCAGTAGGGGAAGGCGCGAGCCTGCCGCGATAGTGAGAATGGGAAATATGGGCGCACATAACTGACCTTACTGAGCACAGCTGAAAGCAGAAGGATGGGATGTCTGGCGAGCGAGCAGGTCGATGTATGCTTCGGCGATGACCCGGTTCTTCTCGATTCCCAGCTCTGTCAGCAGTTCCTCGGCAATCTGCTTGCCCTCGTCTTCACTCTGCTCAGGACGAAGAACCACTTCCAGTTCCAGGAAATCTCCCAAGCCCTCTACTCGATCGATGTGCACCCTCGTCTGCCCAATCAGATAGAGAATTCGGGTTTTCTTCACTTCGCCGAGGCGACCCAGCGCTTGTGTGAGGATATCGAGCAGAACCTCGGGATCCGGAGTGCGGGCAATCTGATAAGACGACGAACGGGCGCCCGCGACATCCTCTCGCTCATACCGAATTAATTCGCCGCGTCCACGTTCAAACATGCGTAACTTCAGGCGACCTTCACTACATGGAAAGAAGAAGTCGTGCTGCACGATCGTTTCAGGCGGCCCATCGCTTCTGTTCGCGACGGCTGCCAGAACGGCCTCTCGATCTTTCAAGATTGCCTTGATTTCAACATTTCGGGGCATATCGACAGATCTATGTGCGCCGAGGGGACGGAGCCGCTGCCGCCTTCGCCGGCGTGATCTGCAGCATCGATTTCCCGCCGACATGCACAAAGCTGAGTTCGCGAGCCGACAGCAGTGCGTTCACCGCATCTTTCACTTTCGAGCGTGCCACAAAATTTCCAAGAAATGACTCGAGCTCACTTTGCTCGACGGCAATCACGCAATCGAGGTACTTCGACACCAGCGCCGACAAAGCCTCCGGCACCGATAACCCGACGCCTTCTTTCACCGCGTCTGGCTCCCAGCGATACATCAGATCCCATACCGACCCTTCACTCGCGCTGTAGTCCACGCGCGTGATGCGCAGCTTCGACCACAACTCGGCCAGAGACTTATCAAGCGCTGCATTCGAAAGCCCGCCCCCCAGCCGTTCCAGCAATTTCTGCTTCGAGAGAGCGCCGTCACGTTGGATCAGCGCAAACACGTCGCATGCCAGCGCGGAATACACAGATCGCGACCCCGCCTTCGGCGCCTGCTTGGGATTCCGCTCTCCCATCAATGCATAAAAATAAGGAAATACGGACGCTGCCACGAGGAGCCCGTTGTTCTCCTCGAAAAGGTTGGCCTCGAATACGGTCTTCTCGCGCAGCAACCGCACCATCAGTTCAGTCGCCTGCGCTGCCCGCGGATCCTTGAATGCATGCTGCCACTCGGGCAGACGGTCATCCGACCCTACAAATGCCCCGATGAATGTCGGCACCAGCAGCGCCGGCCGTTGCGGATACATGAGGCAAAACCCGACATCCTCCAAAAACGCGCGCGCCGATTCGATCGTCTGAATGGGTTTACCATCCAGCCGCCACTTCTCGCGCCGCAGTTGTAGAAGTTCGAGGTCGGTCATGTGAGTCGCGAGTCCTGAGCTGTGAGCCCCGAGTCAAGAGCCCATTGACGCGGGACTCGAGGCTCGCGACTCGGGACTAGACTAGATTCTTTTGAACGCTTTCTGAATGTCCTTCACAGAATACCGCAACACCACCGGCCTCCCGTGTGGACAGGACATTGGGTGGTCGGTTTTCGCGAGCTCGGCAAGCAACCATTCCATTTTGTTTTGCTCCAGCGGCATGTTCACCTTGATGGCAGCATGGCACGCGATCGATGCCGCAATACGTGTGCGTATCTTCTCCAGATTCAGCGATTGTTCCTCGCTCGCGAATTGATCGAGTAATTCGTGCAGCATGTGCTCGACGGCTCCGGCTTCAACGCCTGCGGGAGCAACTTTCACAGCGACACTTCGCGCGCCAAACGGTTCGGCTTCGAATCCGTTACGCGCCAGCTCATCGGAAATTTCCTGGAAAACCGCCTGCTGCGCAGGCGATAGTTCCAGCACGATGGGCATCAGCAACCGCTGGCTCTCAACTTTCATAACGGCACGCTGTTTCAGCACGCGTTCGAACAAGACGCGCTCATGCGCCACGTGCTGATCGATAATCCATAGCCCATCTTCATTTACCGCAAGGATGAAAGAATTGCGAACTTGCCCCAGCGGTCTTAGCGTTCCGAGTGCTGATAACGTCGGCTCTTCTTCCCGAACGTCGAGCACCGGCGAGCATCCGTTGTCAGGAACCGCATCAAATCCCTGCCGTGGCAAGGTCGGGCCGAAATCCGGCGCCAGGGGCGCAGACTCGAGGCCGCGTGCAACCGGAATCGCAGCATTTGCCTCCACGGCAATGCCGCCGTCGAAATGCAACCGTTCAGAGATCGGCGGTTGAACAGGTGCCTGTAAAGAAAAACTGCCATTGCCTGGCGGCTGTGCGACAGAGCCCTCCGGAAGTCGAGAGCCGGCAGCCGAGAGCCCCTCATCCGACGGATGCCACTCCGCACCAGGTGTCAACGCTCCGGGCGTTAGCGCCTGGCCGGCCGTCGCATGTGCCCGAATCTCCGCCACGAACTGCGGCACGGGACGCGCTTTCATCAACGCGGCCCGCACTGAATCACGAACGAAATCATGCATCACCGTCTGTTGCCGGAATCGCACTTCGGTCTTCGATGGATGCACATTCACATCCACCTCAGCGGCAGGCAGTTCGAGAAACAGCAGCACGACCGGATAGACCGTCGGCGGAATGATGTTCCGATAAGCCTCAGTCAGCGCGTGTTGCACCAGACGATCGCGAATCAAGCGTCCGTTCACAAACACGAATATCGAGTTGCGGTTCAGTTTCTGGATCTCGGGCTTTGATACAAAGCCATGAATCCGCATCTCTCCCGGATCTTTGGGCCCCGTTTCGTCGCCGTCCCCTTCTTCTTTCCGCCGCCATGGAGGAGGTTGAGGCAGCCCCACTCGTTCTAGCGCCTGCCGAGCCGCAATCGGAATCAACTGATCCAGCGTCTCTTTGCCAAACACCTGATAGACGCGCTCGCTGTGTCCGCCTACCGGAGGTGCGACCAGCATGGCGTTCGCCGAGGAATGTAATTCGAAGTGCTTGTCCGGATGTGCCAGTGCGTAATGCGTGACAAGCGAAGCAATATGCGACAACTCAGTAGATTCCGACTTCAGAAACTTCTTGCGCGCGGGAACATTGAAGAAGAGATCGCGCACGGTGATCGAAGTACCTAGCGGCAGCCCGGCCTCTTCGACTCGCGCGATCTTGCCCCCATTGATCTCGATTACGGTGCCTGCCGGATCCTCCGACGCTCGCGTCTCCAGCCGCAGGCGCGAAACGGACCCGATCGACGGCAGCGCCTCGCCACGAAATCCCAGGGTTGCGATGCTCAGCAGGTCTTCCGCATTCTTGATTTTCGAAGTTGCATGCCGCTCGAACGCCAGCATGGCGTCGTCACGCACCATGCCGCATCCGTTGTCCGTGATCTGAATCAGCTTCTTCCCACCGGCTTCCACGCTGATCTTGATCCGCGTCGCGCCAGCGTCGAGTGAGTTTTCCAGCATCTCTTTCACAACAGACGCAGGCCGTTCCACTACTTCGCCCGCGGCGATCTGGTTCGCGACATTTTCCGAGAGTACGTGGATCTTGCCCATGGGCAGAACAGCTCTACGTGATCGAGACCAATGGTCAGTGTCGCAGATGCACTCCAAAAAACAAAGTCGCAGAACTCTGCGGAAGTGCTGAAGAACTTTGCGTTGTGGAGCTCCAAAGGTTAGACGCCCGAATCGTTGTAACGCGCGAACAATCCTTGTCGAGATGTGTTCCTTCCGCTAGAATCTCCCCTTGCTTCTCGGCCCACCCCCCAGGCCTAAACTCCCAAAACAGTTCCAGAGGACCCATGGCTCTCATTCAGTTCACGCGGAATCATAATGACCACTCCACTGACAAAGGATTCCAGTTCGAGTTTCTGTGCGATCGCTGCGGCAACGGCTTCATGACCGAGTTTCAGTCTTCCGTCACTGGAATGGCGGGCAGCGCTCTGCGAGCCGCCGGCAGCCTGTTTGGCGGTCTTCTCGGCCAAGCGAGCAACTCCGCGTACGAGATTGAGCGCGCCATCCAAGGCCCCGCGCACGACCATGCCTTCCGCGCCGCCGTGGAAGAAGCGAAGCCGAACTTCCGTCAATGCCCGAAATGCACACACTGGGTCTGCCTCAGTTCCTGCTGGAACCAGAAGCGCTCACTCTGCTTCGCCTGCGCTCCTGATCTGGAAGTCGAACTAGCCGCGGAGCAATCGCAAGCGACCGTTGACCAGATGAAAGAAAAAGTGCGCTCGCAGGATCTGACGAAAGACCTCGATCTGACGAGCGAGGCCGCGGCCCTGTGTCCGGCCTGTGGCGCACGGACCCAAGGAGCAAAGTTCTGCCCCGAATGCGGCAAGCCACTTCGCCCCAAAAACGAATGCTCACGCTGCGGAACAAAGGTCGAATCCGGGACAAAATTCTGCCCGGAGTGCGGGAACAAGATGGCCTAACCACATGCCCGACTTTCAGGGGAAATTCCAATATCTTTCTTCGGGCGGAGCAGTCACCCAAGAGGGCGCTTGCCGGCTCCATTTCGACAAGCAGACGCTAACTCTCACTCCCGATGCTGGCGCGGCGCTCGCCTTCGATCTCGGCGATATCGACTCTGTCACCGCCGCCGATTGGGAGGTTCGTCTGCCGCTCTACACCGGGCGCGTCGTTGTTCTGCGCCAGTTCGGAAAGTCCTACGACAATCTCGTTCACGACCTGACCGAAGCCTACCGTGACCGGACGATCCAGTGCCTGTTGCTCGAGGACATGTCTGAGATAGCGCACTTCCCTGGCAATTTTGAATTGTCGGGCGGCAACTCAGCCTCTGGTGCCGCCGAGGTTCGTCTCTACAAGAGCAATCTTGCGGTGCTTCCGGCGAGCGCGAAGAGCTTTCAATGGCGCCTGGCCGACATCGACGACCTAAGATTCGACTCTCAAGCCTATGAAGTCACATTGCAATCGGGTGCAAATTGTTTGAAATTTACCCGCCTTGCAAAACGTACGGAAGAGTTCGCTACCAAGGTCGGCGAGTCGATGAATGCACTCGCCACTCAGACTACACAGGCCCTGCACGGGATGCTGCCCTTCCTTGATCCTGACCAGCTGCAATCATGCTCCGCTTTGTTGCGTGAGGGCCGGTCGGCTTCTTTGGCAAAGCTCTCCACCATACACAAACAAATTCCGTCAGCGCTCGCGGCGAATGCGGTCGACAAAGACCTCAAGCCCTACTACGACCTATTGAGCGGCCACGCCACGAACGGTTTCGAGTATGCGGGTTTTAAGTTAATCCGCGCGGAGGATGCGGACGCAGCAACTCCTGCATCAACAGAGGCAGCCGTGTCCGAGACGGAAACCGCAGATGCCGCCGACGCGGATGCAGGCGCTCCGGGAACTTTGTATTGGTTTCTCTTTCCTCTCGTGCAGCCGGGAACATCCAAGTTGGCGAACGTCGTTGCCTGGGAAGCCAGTTCCCGCTCCGGGCGCGCCACCTATTTCTTCCGGATGATTGATCCCTCGCGAGCTTCGGAATTGAACTCGGCCGGCGCTGCAGCCGTCGTCGACTCCGCGATCCGGCGGCTGAACACTGTTCTAGCCATGCTCAATTTTCGCCGGCGCCCGATCTATCTCTCCGACGACGAGCTAGCAATGGACCCACGCTTTCACCGCTATGCCATCGCTGCCCGCCGGCTGCCGGAAGTGCGCGAAGTTCGCGCCAGCTTCCTCGGCCGGGCTCTGCACTCCTCGGTCGAGGCTTGGCAGTCACAGGTGGATACCCTTTTGAAGAAGGCGACGCTATAGAACGTTCTTGCAGTAGCCAAAAATTAAGGCAGGAAAAGGAAAGGCGCTCCGGGAAACGGAGCGCCTTCTCGATTGGGATTACTGCACCGAGAGCGTGAACTTAAACGAATTCGCCGGAATCGCAGTGTTGGCGGGGGTGGCAGTGACTGTGATGGGATAGCTACCCGCTGGCGTTCCCGGATTGCTGTTGCTGCTGCTCGAACTGCCGCCGCAAGAAGACATCCACATTGCAGACACGCCGAGCAACGTAATCAGCACCAGCATGCGGATCGCGCTCAGCGAACGTTTACGTCCACCGATCGTCACGACAATGCCCATCAGGCCGGGGAACAGGACCGCATAGAAGACTCCTGTGCCGCGCGTCAGCGGGTTCTGCAGTCTGCCAGTCGGGGCAGTCGTAACGATCGTCATGCTGACGGAAGTCGCACTCGACGTGCTGCTCGGGCTGAAATTGCACGTCGCTTCGCTAGGCAGCCCTGAGCATGTGTAGGTAAGCGGAGAAATCGTCGAACCGCCTGAGACAAAGCCGTTTGAGCTCGTAATCGTAAGATTCAGAGCACTCGTCGTCTGGCCTGGCGTAACTGAGACGGTAGTTACTGTCGAGGTTGGGGCCAGCTGGAAGGTTGAAGTTACAGTGCTGGCTGCCCAAGCGGACGCAAGGTTGGCCGCATCGACCGAACCTAACCCGGTCACGAGGTTATAGCCGGTTGTAGTGTCAGAGAGCGAGCCCTCAAATCCGAATACTCCGGTGCTCGGGCACTGAACCGATGCTGGCATGGGGGCCGGCGGAGTGCCCGGTGAGCAATAAACGTTGTTGTCCCCCGTGGTGATTGGCAGGAAAGCACCGTTCGCTGGAGTCGCGGCCAATTCATACAACTTCGGGTTGACGTTCCCCAAACCAGTTCCACCCAGGTATTGATTCAGTAGCACCACCATGCCGGCGAATATGGGCGCCGAGGCTGACGTCCCACCGATAAGCGGCGGTGTCGGTAACGCAAGCGCGTTCGTGATGCCCGTTGCCCCGCCGGATCCGCAAGCGCTACCGGTTCCCGTGTCGCCCAGTTCTGATAATTCGGTACAGAAAATATACCCGGGAAAATTCGGGCTCGCTAAGATCGAAATATCAGGTGAATAGCGGACGCTCGGTTGCCCCGAGAGAGTCACGGTCTGCCAGGAGGGTTTTGGAAAGCCCGCGACGCAGCTTAGATTGTCCGAAGTTTGCTGAGCGCAATTGCTCGGGCCGCCTCCGCTCGAAGAGATGCTGATTGCATTTTGAGCGGTTTGCTCCGACGTAATCGCCGTGCCAGTTTGATTCCCAGTAGTGCAAAAGGTCGAGCCACTGCCTGAGCCTAGACAATATTCAGAAAATTCCAGATCGTCATTCCAGCCCTGCTGAGGAATGTTGGAGTTCGCGATGATAGAGGTACCAAAGGTATCGTTGGCGCCCGTGCTCCAATACGCGGAAGTGAAGCCACCCAACTGAACCGCGGTGCCACCTACTGCCGTAACCTCAGGGCTGCTGGCCGGGTATCCAAGTCCCAATCCTTTCGTGGCCAGTTGGGTGGCAGTGACGGTACTTGGAGTATCGCATTCAGCAACTCCAGTGTCACCGCTGGAATTCACAAACGTAATTCCTTGTGAGTTCGCTTTTTGCAGCTCTAGTTCATCGGAAAGAGGAGCACCCGTGGAGTCTAGTACGAAGTTGTCGCCGAACTCGCAGGTTCCATAGCTGAGGCTGATTACCGGAGCGAGGTTTTGGTCAACCGCATAGTACCAGGCATTCCACACTCCCCCTCCAGTTGGGTTCCCGCCACTGCCATTAGTAGGCGCATTGACGAAAATAATTTGCGCGTTCCTCGCGATAGCACCGGACAATTCGATGTCCAGATCCGCCTCCGAAAGATCTCCAGCCACCGGTACACCCGGATCGGTTATGCCGTCGGCAACGACATAGCTGAAATGAGGATCGCTGCAGGCTGTAATAACCCCGCTCGAATTCGTTGTGCAGCTGATCGCGGAGAGCCCGAAGCCGGTTCGGAAGTTTGTAATATCGGAGAGATAGATGTCGGTCTGGCCGATGACCGCGAGTTTCTGCCCGGTGCCGTCAATTGGTGTGCTTGCGTTGTAGAGAGTGTTGATGTCATAGAGCGTCGCCAGGTCCCCTGGTGCGACGAATTGTGCGTTCAGACCAGAACTGTAGTACTGGGGACGGACTTTGGCTCTTGGACGTAGACGAAAATCATCAAGACCGCGGATGCCGCTTACTACTCCAGCGAGCGCAGACGGGATTCTTGGCGCCGTCGCATTGGCCACGTGCATCTCGCCGTCGACCTTGAACCGGTGAATCTCAGTGCCGAATGTACTGGACACCTGGGCCGCCGTTCCGCTCACCACAACCCAGTTGCGGCCACGCGCCAAATAGGTAATCGTAAAGCCCTGAGACTTCAGCCACGAAGTAATCTTCCCCATGTCGTTGTGGCTAAGTCCGAAGCGGTCGGCCCACTGCTCTGGCGTGAGCCATTTGTGATATTGGGGAGACTTGGGGTTTTGCTGGTCTGCGACGAGCTGGGACAGGGCCTTTCGTTGAGCCAAGGTCGGCAGAGTCAACACAGTAATGGAGCCCAGCTTCATCGCTGGATCGACCGCACCTGCGTCAAATTCCGGTAACGCTTTGCGGTGCACATTTCCCTTGAGCGCGACCGTGGCACCTCCGCTCAACGGACCGGTGACGCGATCCGCCGTTACCGCCTGGCTGACCACCGAAAAGCCAACAGCAATGCACAACAGGCACACCAAGGCCCTGCTCTTCGACATAAACGCTCCCCTACACCAACATAAGTGCTGCGTCTTTAGCTTATAACGGCTTATCCCATCTTCGATCAAGTGGGACGTGCCGAAGGTTGTATCTGAGGAGAACACTTCTCTATGACGAAAGTTTTGCCCTACGAAGGGTCAATCGCACAACGCGGGTAGATACCCACCAAACTTGGCAAAGTAACGGCAAGAAAACCAAACAGACCGGGAATAACCGGCCAGAACCCGCGCAATCTTCGGCTTGTACCTTATACTGCACCCGTTCCCCATGAGCCCCGCACCCGCCTTGAAGTTACGCCTCGGCTATATCGACTGGATGCGCGGACTCGCCTGCGTGCTTATGTTCCAAACACACTGCTATGACTCGTGGCTGGGCGGCGCAGCACGCCAAAGCCGATTCTTCATGTATTCCCAGCTAGGAGGCACCTTCCCGGCACCTCTGTTTCTATTCCTTGCCGGAATCTCCTTCGCCCTGGTCACCCAAAAGCTTCGTCAAAAGAACCTCGGCCCGGGACAGATCGCCCGCAGCACAATCTGGCGTGGCGCCGAAATCTTTGGCTTCGGCTTGCTCTTCCGGCTGCAGGAGTATGTCATCGCCTGGGGATGGGCACCCAAAAGCGACCTCCTGCGCGTCGACATCCTGAACACCATCGGCGCCTCGATGATGCTAATGGGCGCGCTTTGCTGGATTGTGCTGTGGTCGTGTGGCGCGGGCGCTCCCGCCCGCGAAATGCCGAAAGCTCAACAAAACTCGCCGGCGGAATCAGGTCTTCTTCAGCGAAGAGCGAACAGAGGCACTCTGATCTTAGTGCTGTCCTCAGCTGCAATCTCGCTTGCGATTTCCTTGCTCACTCCCCTGCTTTGGACCACTTGGCGCCCCAACTGGCTCCCATGGCCGCTTGAGTCCTACGTAAACGGAGTTCACAACCTCGGCACACCGCAGGCCTGGCTCTTTCCCATCTTTCCCTGGACCGCTTTCGCCTTCGCGGGCCTCGCCGTTGGCTTCATCTTGCAGAGCGAGTGGGCGCGAGCTAGGCAGACGCCGCTATTCATGTCCCTGGGATTAGTCGGGCTCGTGATTATTGAAATCTCTCGCTGGCTCGACGCGCAGCCGCACCGGCTCTATCCCGTCTACGATTATTGGCACACGAGTCCGGAGTTCTTCCTCATCCGCGTCGGCATGCTGCTGCTGATCCTGAGTGGAAGCTACGCCTGGTGCCGATGGGGCGCAGGACAGTGGGGATTCAGCCCACTCATCCAGCTCGGCCAGGCTTCACTGCTGGTGTATTGGGTGCACATTGAATTCGTTTACGGGCGGTTCTCGATCCTGGCGAAACATGCGCAAACGATCGGCACGGCAACCATGGGCCTGCTGATTATTACGCTGGCGATGCTCGCCCTGGCCTATATTCGGACGCATTACAAAGGATGGATGGGGACTCAACAGAGCACCTCCGCTCGCCGCCTACCCTCTGTGGCGAACGCGTCACCTCGCTGATTATTCTCCCTGCAAAGCCGCGCCTTGCGAACTCGCTGCGTGCTGTACGAAATCCACCACTTCCCGTTCCGCCCATCGCCCATCGTATCCATTGCCATTGGGCTCACCCACGAAAGCGCAGTGGCCGCCATCGCCAGTTTCAATGTAGGTAACGTTCGGATTGGAGGCGATGCGCTCCCGTGTCTCCGGCTGGACCCGAATGAAGGGATCGTTCGCCGCATGAATGATCAACGCCGGCACCGCGATGCGGTCCACCACGTTAGAAGCCGCAGCGCGATGGTAGTAATCATCGGCCCCCGTAAAGCCGCAGTAATGCGCTGTGACACGGTCATCGAACAGACGAAGACTCGTCACACCCCTCAGCCGCTGGAGATCGAAGTGGTCAGGAAAAATCTTAGCTTTTCCGCGAAGACGCCGGAAAAGCTGCATCAGGAAATACCACTCATAAATCCGGTTCGCAGGCTCATGCAGTGCATCGGCCGAAGCCGCCAGGTCCATTGCGGGGCAAACGGCCGTCACTGCCTGAAATTGCACCGGATGATCTTTCCCCCATTCGCCGGCCAACTTCAAAACCAAATTCCCGCCCATCGAAAACCCGACAAGCGCAAACCGTGAGACGCCGTCGTTCTCGATCACGTTCTTGGCCACCGCGGCCACATCTCCCGACAAACTCGAGTTATAGAGCGTTGGCGCGAAGTGATCCATGCCGCCGCAGTTGCGCTGGTTCATGAGGACGACGTTCATTCCAGCCACCAGCCCATTCCGCGCAACGCCCGTCATGTACTGCGATTCCGACGATCCTTCGAGTCCATGCACGACGATCATTGTCATCGCCGCGGAGCGGTTGGCCTGCCAATAGCACCAGCAGCGCACCTTGATTCCTGGAGCAACCTCAACCAACCGCTCCTCGGCCACCGGCAGGTGAATCCGGCGCGGCATTAAAAAACTGGCAATGGTCTGCACATGCCCGCCTGCGAGCCAGCGCCGCGCCTGAAACGGCGAACTCACTTCCCACTTTTTCGAAGTTAGGCTGGCGGGCGGAGTAAGGTTAGGGGACAAAGACTGCTCCCCTTGGGACTTTGAGATTTGCGAACTCCCCACAAATTGATTTTAATAGAGGAGGTCGGGTGAGAGTCGTTCGGAGAGATCTCAACCTTAAAGAGGATTTCTGGGCTCCGAAGGATTCGCAGGAACGTTCCGGGTACACGGAACGTATCGGGCACGTCGAACGTGTTCACGGAGCGTGGAAGAGCGGCCCTTTAAGGGCCGCGTTAAGATGCTGAGAATTTCGGGGCCTCAAGCCCCTGTGGTCAACGGAATCAGGAGTTCAAATGCCCATTTACGAGTACATCTGCAAAGAATGCAATCACCAGTTCGAGGCGCTCGTCTACGGCAAAGAGAAGGCCGAATGCCCGAAATGTCACACTAAGAAGCTTGAACCGCAATTGTCAGTTTTTGCTGTCTCGGCAAAGAGCGGATCTAGCTCCCCCAGACCTGCCGCCGGACCCTGCGGATCATGCGGCGATCCTCGCGGCCCGGGCGCTTGCAGCATGAACTAAGCTTTCATAGCGGCCCCGTAGCTCAACTGGATAGAGCATCAGTCTTCGGAACTGAGGGTTGGGGGTTCGATTCCCTCCGGGGTCGCCAGTCTCCTTGGCAACTTCAGAAAGTTACGCGCACCCCAAGCTGCGCGGCGAATGGAATTCCCACCGTCGTCCCGGGGCCAAAGAAATCTCCCAGCCCGCCCCCAGGAATCGCCAGTTGTTGCAGGCTCTTGATTGGGGCCGTACTCGTGCATGCAGCGTTTGTGCAGATGTCGGTCACGTTTCCTGACTGCGCTTCTGCAACTGGAACATTCGGCAGCGCCGCCACGTTCGCGATGTAGTTTGCGCCGGGATTGTTCCGGTTGAAGACATTGAAGAGCTCAGCAAACGGACGCACTTCCACTCGGTCGCCAAACTTGATCGGACGGCTCACGCGCAAGTCCATCTGGATATACGGTGTCCCACGGAACGCATCCAGCGGAGTTTCAACTCCGTTCACCGATATGCGTGTGCTGTTGTCCGCTGTCGTAATCGTGAACGGCCGCGCACTCTCCGCCTGGAAAAGCGTCGCGATCTCAACTCCGCCCGGAGCATACACAGTCCCCGCCAGCACAAATCGATGGCGCACGTCTTCGCCTGACGGTCCGTAATCACCCGGACCAAATGCGTTCAGCGGATTACAAACGCCATTCACGTAGTCGAATAGCTCTCCCAGCACGCATCCCCAGGTCTGCGCTTTCGAAAATGTATAGTTCGCAACCAGGTTGAACCTGCGGGAAACATTGCCCTGAAGGTGAAGCATCAACGAGTTGTAGCTCGACCGATTGTCGGATCGGAATACGTTGACGTTGGGCACAACGCTCTGTTGACCCGCATCGAAGTTCGGATCGGACGCAGGTATGACCGGGCTGAAAAGATTCACATCGCTTGTATAGCTGTACGCCCTGTATCCGTGATTGCCCTGCTCATGCGTGTAGTCAGCACTGAGAGTCCATTTCTCGTTGAAGGCGTGCTGTACACCGCCGGTGATGTGAATCGCGTAAGGAGTCTTGTAATTCGATCCGATGATATTTCCGGTCGCGCCTGCACCGCCCGCAAGACAGCCAGTACCGGCAAGGGCGTAAGCTCCGCTAACACCGCTCAACGTGCAGGATCCGACCACAGCATTCGTCGCATTCACTCCCTGGAACGCGGTCGCCCAACCATTCTGTGCGAGGTCGTTGTGAAAAATACCGAATCCTGCTCGGAGCACGGTTCTCCCGCTTTCGCCCGGCGCATACGCAATTCCAAGCCGAGGCCCGAACTGATGGCGGTCATCGCGGGGCACGTTTGGGATCAACGGAATCTGCAGCGCCTGCAAGGTGCGGAAAACTGCGTTCTGTAACTGGCTCTTTCCCGAAGCAGTGAACAGTCCAAAGGTCGACTGCCACCGCAGCCCGTAGTTCACCGTGAAGTGCCGCGACACTCGCCACGAATCCTCGGCGTACATCCCCAACCGCTGCACGCTTTGCGAGAAACTGCCATCGCCCGCTGGAGTCGTGGACGCGCCACTGGCGTAATCAATCGGAAACTGCGCCAGATTCGCTGCACTCTGCGTATAAAACGTCGGGTTATTCGGAAACGCATACAGCGTTTCCTGATTCCCCGGAAACGCGCCCGCCAGCACCGGCTCATGAATGAAGTTCACTCCGAATTTGAACGAGTGGTCTCCCGTGGAGTGGTCCACGTCGTAACGCAGTTGATATTTCTGCTGGTTGCGCAGTGAGGGAAACAAAGTGATTGGCGTGGCGAACTGATTGTCGCCGTACGTTTCAAATCCAGAGACGGTCAGCGATGTCGAGCTGAAGGGAAATGCCAGCGCAAACCCAAGCGTGGAATTTCTTGCCTGCGTGAGATGCAGCTCACTCGCATCGATAACAAGCGTCCCCAGCCACGAAGGACTGAATCCGTAAGTATTACTAATAACTCCGCTCCAGTAGTTATTGTGGGTGGTCAGTCCTGTCGAGGGCAGCGTCGCCTGTTGCACCAGGTTGTTATGCGTCAGGTAGCTGTCTTGTGATGTGCGGAAAAACCACTGTGACTTTGATGACTGTGCCCAATCGAGCCGCATCGAGGCCAGGTAATCACGAAAAGGAACCGGAACATTCGAGGGGACGGAAATCGAAGGCACACCCGGAATCAGCCCATCCGACGCAATCTGCGATAAGGCATTGAACTGCGTGACGCTCGCCGGAGAGTATGCGATGCTAGCGTTCTCCCGAACATACTCCAGCGACGAAAAGAACCAGATCTTGTCTTGCCGTACAGGACCGCCGAACGCACCCACAAGATTCTGCCGCGAAAACGGCTGCTTCGGATTGGGCGCGGGATTCTCGATTGGAAATCGCGCATTCAGTGCCGATGCCCGATCGTAAAACGCGCCAGTCCCGTGCCAGTCGTTCGATCCGCGCCTTGTCGTGATCACGACCGATCCTGCCGTGGTGCCTCCTGTATCGGCATCTTCATTCGCGGTGCGAACGGCAAATTCCTGGATCGTATCAACAGAGAAATTCTGCAAAAAACCGCCAATCCAGTCATCGGAGTTGTCAGCTCCATCCACCGAGAGTTCGTTATTTAGTCCAGAGCTTCCGCCGGTCGACACCGCTGTAATTCGGGCTTTCGTCGGATCCGACGGTTCCACTGGTTCAGTTCCGGGGGCGAGGTACGCAATGTTGGCGAAGCTGCGCGCAGCCAGAGGCAATGATTTCAAATCCTGGCTGCTGATCACTCCCTGATGCACCACGCTGACGGGGTCAATCGGCTGAGTAGTGACCGACGAGGTTTGGCTTCGAACGTTCACCGTTTCCGGTGCCGCAACAGGCTCAAGCGTGACGGTAACCTCGCGGACCGAACTTACCGCTACAGAAACGTTGGCTTGTGCCTGCCGAAATCCTGTTGCATTGACGGCAATGTGATAATCGCCCGCAGGCAAGCCGTCGATGCGAAATTCGCCCCGGTCTTCGCACTGCGCCTCTCTACGCATGGAAGCATCGGCCGACTGCAAGGCAATTTTGGCAAAAGCAATTCGAGCGCCGGTCACATCTTGAACCGCGCCACGTAGCGAGCCCCGCGGATTCTGAGCCACAACGGCTGCGCACAGTGCGCACACAAAGACCGCGGCTGAAGCTATTCTTTTGACCACAGATATCTCACTTTCGAAAAGCCGAAGGGGGAACCCGCGTACCACGGCAGGTCGGCAGCGCGTAAACCTGCTCATCAGTTTACTACTCGCACTCGTAAGCCGACTATGCGTCGAGGCAATGTCGAAGACAGTTAGTCGGACCAACTCTTCGGCCTGCGGTCCCAACGATGCTTCTTCAGTTCTGCCAGCAGCCCTTTGTCGAGGGAACCCGCATCGCTCGTGGCAATGTTCTCCCGGACGTGGTTCGCTTTCCGCATCCCGGGGATCGTTGTGCTCACAGCTGGATGCGACAGGATAAATCGCAACGCCATCCCCGGCAGCGACATCCCGGCAGGCAAGATCCTCTTCAGCTTTTCCACTCGTTCGATCGTGGGAGGCAGGTTCTCCTGGCCGAAGTATCCCGCTCGCCAGTCGCCCGCTGGAAAGCGCGTTTCAAGGGTCATTTTTCCGCCAAGGCTACCCTCGTCAAATGGCACGCGGGCGATGACGCCGACATTCATCTCCTCGCACAACGGAAACAGTTCGTCCTCAGGCGCCTGATCGAAGATGTTGTAGATCACCTGCACCACGTCGACAAGCCCCGTTTGAATGGCCTTGATCCCATTCTCCGGCTCCCAGCGGTTGATGCTCAGTCCGAAAAATCGGATCGTTCCGTCCTTCTTTAGCTTTTCAACCGTCGAACGGAAGTCCCGCTCGTTGGTCCAGCTGTCGTCCCAAACATGAAATTGCAGGACGTCGATGCTATCGGTTCGCAGTTGCTTGCGAATGAGATCGGCATACTTGAGCACGTGCGCCGGTGAAAAAACGTCGTCGTATTTGTACTCTGGCAGCGCGGGCCAGCGATCGTTCGCCGGAGGAATCTTCGAGGCCGCAAACAGCCGCTTCCCGGAATTTCGCTGCATGATCTCGCCCAGGAGCGCATCGCTTTTGCCTTCTCCATATGCCCAGGCCGTATCGTAGAAGTTACAGCCCATATCTACGGCCATTTGCATGGAGGACAACGACTCTTTGTCGTCGGATCCGCTCCAGCCGCTCATGCCCCAGAGACCGTCGCCGATCTCGCTTACCTCAAAATTTGTGCGCCCCAGCTTGCGATATTTCACGATAGAGCCCTCTAGAAACGCTATGCCGGTTCGGGAACCGAGGCCCGGAACACGACTGAACAGGATATATCGGTTGCTCAAGTGGCGCTTGGGGCGTTATCAGCCGATTTCATTTCTGAAGCCCCGCAGACTGCAATTTTTTTGATAGCTCTTATCAAAATTATTGAGGTCGAGATTTGCGCGAAGGGGTGTTTAATGAAGCTAGATCATAGAGATGGAGGAGTCTCCCAGATGAAATCCGAATATCCTTATACTCCGACACCGGGCACGAACGAACAAAAGACTGCGCCACCTTCCCGTCTAACCGACGAGAAGATTTCCGATGAAACGGGTACCGAATCGAAGGCCGATAGCGCGATGGCGCCGGCTGGATTGAACAACCCCTTCTGGAATTAACGAACGCTGCAGAAGCGCCGGTCGACTTGGACGATCGGCGCTTTTTCTTTTCCCACACAATTCAGGATGTTAACGAAGTATCGGCAGGCAGAGGCATGGCCGCAGGGCGAAATCAAGCCCTGCCATGGCTTCGAGCGCCGGACGAAGCTGCGAATCCTTGCACGGCTCCAGCGTGATCACAAAGGGCAGGGACGATTTCTCGAAGCCCGGCTTCTGCAAGAGCGAATCGATGTTCAAGTGATGCGCGGCGAGAATCTGTGCCAACCTCGCGACGATGCCGGGCTGATCGCGCACAAAAAAGCGCAGATACCACGCGGTCTCGAAGTCGCAGCTGATCTCAGGTGTAGAAACGGAGCTGGCGGATTCTCTCTTCTTGCCGCCAAGTCCTTCCGCCAGGAACATCACGTCTGACACGACCGCAACGGCCGTTGGGTCGCCTCCGGCGCCTGCGCCGAGAAAGGCCATATCTCCGCCGTATTGTCCCGAAGTCAGGACCAGGTTGAGATTGCGTTGTACACGGCCAAAGGGAGAATCAGCCGGAACCAGGCACGGTCCGACATCGGCTAAGAGAGTATCGCCCTTCAATTCCGCTCGCGAGATCTGGCGGATCGTACAGGCCAACTCCGCCGCGTAATCGAAATCGACGGCATCGACCGGCCGAATCGTCCGTGCGCGAACGGATTCAGGAGTGACGCGCGCTCGCAGTCCCGCGAGGGCTAGGATTGCAAGCTTGGCCCTTGCATCGCCGCCATCGAGATCCTCTGACGCATCAGCCTCTGCGTATCCCTTAGCCTGCGCTTCTTCCAGCGCCTCGCTGAACGGTACTCGCGCATTCTCGATCCGGCTCAGGATGTAGTTACACGTGCCATTCAGGATTCCGGCAATGCCGTGCAAACGGTCTCCTGAGAGGCCCGTTCGGAGCGCAGGCAGAACAGGAACTCCGCCCGCGACTGAGGCGCCAAATTCCAGGTGAACTCCATGAGTACCCGCTAGCTTCAGAAGATCAGGTCCGCAACGGGCGATGAGCTGCTTGTTGGCCGTCACCACCGATTTGCCCGACTCGATTGCGCGCCGCACAATCTGTTCCGCGGGGCTCAATCCGCCGATCAATTCGATCACGATGTCGGCGTCGGAGTTTAGAACCGAATCGATGTCCTCGGTCCAAGCGACCTCTTTCGGAACCCAGTCCTGCTTCTTTCGTTCGACGTTGCGATTAAAGATGTGAGTGAGCCGAATTGATCCATCGCGATGCTCACAGAGAATCCTGGCGACGGCGCGGCCGACGGTGCCAAATCCCACGAGCGCGACGCGGCAGGCGGAGCTTCGCTCGCTCCCTTGCTGGGCATCGCTCGTGGTCTTCACCATAGGGCTCATTGCGATAAATTGAATTCTCTATGATACGTGTGCCACAAGGATTCCGAAAACTACAAATGTCTGGCTCTACGGCCAGTCTTGGATTGCCGTCTCAGAGTCTTACCCTTCGAACGCGTTGCGGGAATGTACAGTTCCTCGTTTATCATCGCTGCGTTAATGAGAAATCTTCGTAGTCAGAGTCGCGTTAAGGCATTGCTGGTGGTCGCGCTGATCATATCGTCAGCCTGCAGAAGGAGTAGTGAGAACCATGTGGATCAGCCGCGGTTGGCGCCGAATGTGATACTTCAAGATGTCACTTTTCGAAGTGTGGCGCTTAATCGCGATATGGAATATCGCGTGATCTTGCCTCGGAATGTTCCAGCGGGACGCACGTTGCAGGTTGTGTATCTCCTGCATGGTAATGATGGAGGCTTCCGCGATTGGTCAAACCACTCCGATGTGGCGAACTTTGCAGAATCAGGCCTTCTTCTCGTGATGCCCGAGGGTGGTTCGTCGTATTACACGAATGCTCTGGTTCCTCCACAAGATCGATACGAGGATTACATCGTGTATGACTTAATTTCCGATGTGGAGAGACGATTTCCCGCAGCCGCCGGCGGTCCCAAACGCGCTATTGTCGGCGTCTCAATGGGGGGCTACGGGGCAATCAAATTGGGACTTCATCACCCAGAACTCTTCGCCTTCGTCGGTGCAATCAGCGCTGCCGTCGATGTACCTCGGCGTCCTTTTACGATAAGGAGAATAGCGCAATCGCGCCATTACGATTCGATCTTCGGTCCTTCCGGAAGCCAGACTCGCCGCGCCAACGATCCTTTTGTTTTGGCACGAGCCACAAATCCTGCGGACGCGCCGTATTTTTACCTGACTTGTGGTGATCAGGAGGGACTCCTCGGCCCAAATCGCGAATTTTCAGAACTCCTCGCGCAACGTCACTTCAAGCATGAATTTCATACGATTCCTGGCGGCCATGATTGGGCGCAGTGGAACGCGTCGCTTCCTGGCTTGTTTCGCAGCCTGATCGAACACATCAGTGCATCTGAGTGAAGGTGCCTCTGCATTCGTCCGGCGACTTGAGTTGTCCGCTGTGTCCCTTCAGGCGGCAGCACGGGCGGACTGCGCATCAAAGTTGATAATATGGAGCCTGCCTGCTGCGAGTGCTCACGGCGGGACCATGCGGACACGCTCTTTCCCAAGCGCTTCTCGCTTCGAGACAAGTTCCGCAATTACGCCCGGCAGCGGGAGGAGAATGAATGATTCGAAAGTTCGCACGGATTCCCGGACTCAGGCTCGTTCCATCGGCAATGCTGATCGCGATCCTGGCGGGAGTCGCAACTGTCCACGCTCAACAAACTCCGGCTCAACAGACTCCGACTCAGCAGACTCCGGATCAACAAACCCCGGCACAACAACCGCCAGCGGACCAACCGCAAAGCCAGCAGCAACCGGAGAACCAGCAGCCCGAAAGCCAGCAGCCCAGCGGCAGTCAGGAGTCGAGCAGCAGCCAGGAAGCCTCACCTGATGAAATCGCCCGGAAGCGCAAGGCACAGAGTCACAACTACAAGAATTGGAGCTTCAACGTTGGCGGCGGCGCCAACCTCCCGAACGGGACGACACAGCAGTTTGTCCGTGGAGGAGGTGGTGTTGGGGCCGCAGGCGTTGCCCGCAATGTCAGCAAGTATCTCGGCCTGCGCCTCGACTTCCAGTTCGACAATCTGCCGTTGAAAACGTCGGCACTGCAGGCCGCGCAAGCGCCGGGCGCCAATAGCCACGTGTATTCGCTCTTGCTCGGGCCGATCATTAATATTCCTGTGACCAAAGTGTGGGGCGGATATATTGTGGGTGGTCCTGGCTTCTTCCATCGCTCGGGAAAACTGGATTCTTCCACCGCACTTCCAGGTTCAGCGTGCAATCCCTTCTTCACGTGGTGGGGACCTTGCTTCGCCGGGAGTCTACCGATTAGCGGTCGCTTCCTGAATGCCAGCCAGAATGAATGGGGCTACAACTTTGGCGGGGGCATCACACGGAAGATCCGCCCGAATATCGATTTCTACGCCGAGTTCCGTTACATGCACGGCAAGGCCAATGGGCTGACGACTGACACCAGGCCAATCACGATCGGCCTTCGCTGGTAAGGCCCACGCACAACCTCATGGGATCGATTGATAACCCATTTGCGCCGCTATTCGGGATTCGTGCGGTACTGCCAGAGGTCTGAGTTCGCCTTCTGAAGCTGCACAAACGACGAAGATGTCGTGGGCTGATGGAAGGCGGACGTTTTGTTTGCTTCGCGAACCGCGAGTTCGACCAGGTGATGCGTGGGAGCGAGCGAGCACGTAGGATCTGTAACGGTCGCGTCTCCGGCCAAGAGGAAGGCCTGGCAACGGCATCCTCCGAAGTCTTCGGTGCGGCGATCGCAGGTGCGGCAAGGCTCATGCATCCACGCTTCGCCCCGAAAGCGGCGGAAGGAATCGGATTCTTGCCAGATCCAATCAAGCGTCTTGTCGCGTACGTTCTCGAATGACAATCCCGGCAGCACTTCCGCCGCGTGACAGGGCAGCACTCTTCCTGAGGGATTCACCAGCATCAGTCTTTGTCCCCAACCTCCCATGCAGGATTTCGGATATTTCGCATAGTAGTCGGGTACAACCGAGTCGATACGCATCTTGCCCGCAAGGCGCGTCTCTGCCGCCGCGATGATTGCAATGGCGTTATCGAGTTGGGCACGAGTTGGCATCAGGGCGGCGCGATTCGCGAGTGCCCATCCGTAGTACTGCGTGTGCGCGATCTCGACCCGCTCGGGATGGAGTTGCTCGATAAACGCGATCATCTCTTCGAGATGGTCGAGATTCTGGCGGTGCACGACCAGGTTTACCGTGAAGGCAATCTTGTGGCTTCGGATGGCGCGTGAGAGGTCAATCTTGTGGGCATGCGCCTTCGCGCCTGCGATCCAGTTCGCCGCGTCTTCCCGCGAATCTTGAAAGCTGATCTGGATGTGATCGAGTCCGGCGTCGACGAGAGCTTTGAGCCGCTGCTCGTTGAGCCCAATGCCGGAAGTAATCAGATTGGTATAGAGACCTGCAGCGCGCGCAGCAGCGATCAGTTCGGTCAGGTCGGGGCGTGCGAGCGGTTCGCCGCCCGTGAAATGCGCATGCAGCATTCCCAGTTTTCCCGATTGCTCGAAGACACTTGTCCACTCATCGGTCGATAGCTCTGACTTCGACTCCGCCAACTGCATGGGATTCGAGCAATAGACGCAGTGCAGCGGGCAACGGTGCGTCACTTCGGCGATGAGAGCTAGAGGATTGGAAGGCGATTGAGCCATTTAGTCATTTAATCATTGAGTCATTTAGCCATTTAGTCATTGAGTTGTCTCGTGATCGCCTTCCAATCACACAATCACTCAATGGCTCAATCACTCAATAATCCACGATTCGTTTCTTCTGCAGTTGCTCCAGGAACAGGCTGATATCCGCGCGAATCTTCTCCGGATCAGTCTTGCCGAATTCCTTCTGCAGTTCGGCAATGATCTCGCCAAACGTGCGTTGGCCATCGCAGTGCTCGAGCACGAGCTTGCCTGTTCCCTGCAGCTTGATCGCTCCTTCGGGAAACAGGATGGTTCGCACCTCTTCCGTGCCTGCCTTAGTGCTCGGACCCCAGCGGCATCCGGCGGCGAGGCGTGGCTGGCTTGCGTCTGTGGGAGCAGCCATCGCTATTTCTCCTCGATGCGGAATGCGCCTGGTGGAGGCCATCCTGGTTGCACGTAGGCGAAGTAGAGTGCGTCGAGTTGCGCCCACAAGATGTCGCACTTGTCGCGCAGGGCCTGGATTGCAAGTTGCTGCTCGGCGCGCGTCTTCGCATGTTCGTAGACGTATTCGGTGGCAAACTTCGCATCTTCGGGAGCCTGCGTGAGGCGCGCCTGGAAATAGTCGAGGCCTCCGGAAAGCCATGGGTAATGTTCGCGCAGTTTTCCCATGCGGAGAGAGATCAAATCGCGGGAGAACAATTCGGTCAGCGACGAAGCAACGGCTTCGAGCAAGCTGCGGCTGCGAACGATATTCAGATATTCATTCACCGCAAAGCGTGTGGCTGGAAGAATTCCGGTTCCAGCTTGTACTTGTTCCGCATTCAGTCCCGCAGCTTCGGCAAGTTTTAGCCAACGCTTGATTCCTCCTTCGCTGGATGCATCGCCATCATGGTCGACGACGCGTTTGCGCCAGGCGCGGCGGAACGCAGGATCCGTGCCGCGAGAGAGGATGATTGAGTCTTTGATGGGAATGATGCTCTGATAGTAGTAGCGATTCAGCGCCCAAGCCTGAAGCTGTCCACGGCTGAGACGGCCTTCGTGCATCAAGAGGTGAAACGGATGCTTGTGATGATAGCGCTCTTCGCCCACGGCTCGGAGTTGCGCTCGTAGCTCATCAAAAGAGAGCAACGAGTTCGCATCCACAACGCTGTCTACAGGTCGAACTGCCATCCATCCTCCGCGATTTCCCATCCGGCTTCGCGCACCTGGCGATGTTCGGCGGAAGCCTCGTCCAGCATGGGATTCGTGTTGTTGATGTGCACATAGATTTTACGTGGGCGGCGCAGATGCGCCAACTTCTCGAGACTGCCTTCTGATGAAGAGATGGGAACGTGTCCCATTTCCCAGGACGTTTGACCGGAGCCTTGCACGCGAATGAGCTCGTCCTCGCTCCAGAAGGTTCCGTCGAAGAGGAGCACATCTGCAGATTCGGCCTCTTTCAGGAGCATGTCGTCGATCTGCGGAACTGCGGGCATGTAGGCGAGGCGCTTTCCGGAAGGAGACTCGACGATGAGACCTAAGGACGCTTCGCGCCGAGTCAAGTCTCCTTGACGTCTCGTTGAGACGTACGCGGGGTAATGTCTGCCGAGAGAAAGGGCGCGGCAGCGAAGTCCGGAGTCTTCACGAGATGGATTGAGCAGAGAGAAGGGCTCGTCGAGTTCGATTTCGTTCCATTTCAGTTGATCCGGGACTCGCTGCAACATGACAAACATGGAGTTGTCTTCGGTCAGGATGCGCCGAACGGAGAGGCTTGCGTAGGCATTCAGCGGCTGCAGCTCGCGAAGGAGAAGAAGACCGAGGACGTGATCGATGTCGGCGTTGAGAAAAACGGCTCCGGAGATGGGCGAATGCCTAGTTTCGTCATCAGCGGCATGAGCATGGAGTTCGGGCGTGGCTTCGATTTGTGCGCGGAGGTCGGGAGAGGCTCCGAGGAGAAACCAGTGTTTTGGGTCGGCGCTGACGGCAACTTGCGCCTGAGTGCGGGCTTTGCCCTGGAACTTTCCGGCGCGAAGGGAACGGCAGTTGGGGCAGGCACAATTCCACTGGGGGAAACCACCGCCTGCGGCCGAACCCAGAATCTTGACTTGCATGGAGGGAGTCTACCAGCTTCCGTTTTCGGGAATTTACTGGTTGGTAACCCCCACCCCCCTCCCCTTCGAATCTCTGGAATCAGAGAGTTAGCGGAAAATCTCCGAAAAATCCATGGGCTACAACGAGTTACGGGCAAAATCTAGATTTCAAAGAGCTTAGCGGCTTGCGGGACTGGAGCGGAGTTCCAAATCGGGACAAAAGCCGTTTCGCGGCGCATCCGGTCCCGGACGATGATGGAGCAAGTGTGAAGGTGAGCGCAAGGTCAGATGTCACAAGTGTCAGCTTTGGGTGGTGGAAATCTCTGGGTCTTGAGGAGCGGCCATAAGAGTACGCGTGAGAACCGTTGCCCTCCCTGCGGAGTCTGTCTGGGGTTTCTTTCGCTCCTTCGGAGCTTGATGCCTTTAATACTTCACACCCACCGCTCACGCGGTGGGCTGCATTCTTTCGCCGCTTCGCGGCTGGGTTCTCGTGCGGCATCACCTCTTGCCGCGAGACACAGCTAGGACACAGCGCCCTACGGGACTCGTTGCTGATTTCCTTCTTACCGGACTCGCGTCCCTTCGAATACGCCAGTGAAAGCTGCATCCGCGCCGGCAGAAGCATGCCGTGTGATCAGAGCGTCAAGGGATTTGCCGGCACTTCTTTGACGTACTCGGAGACGAGGGTGTCGAGGGTTGCCAGGGTGTCAGGAGTCGGAGTGACGCGATCGCGGAAGTGAGTGGACAGAACACCTACCAAGTTTCCTGCCGAGTCAAATAGCGGGGTGGACTGGAGGGATTGCACATTGGCGCGCAGTATGATTTGGCGGGATTCGCCATCCCCGAAAACCGCGTCGGTCGCGACGTCGGTAACAACGACGCGAGAGCGGCGGTTCATGGCGGAGCCACAGGCGCAGTTGTCATCGCAGTTTACTGTCTCAAAATAGGTCAGGAACTCGTGCTGAAACCCATGATGTGCCACCAGTTTCAGAGCACGCTGGGATGAGTCAAACAGCTGGATATTGCCGAAGTCGGCCCCCATCGCTTGAAGTGTGGAGTCCAAGAGATTGTGAACCCAGTCGCAGTCTCGAAAGCGAGCGTAGGGATTGTCTTGGTTGTGGCGAGGAATGATCTGCGCCAGGATTGCGGCATCCAGTTCTTCTGCAAGCGAAACGATCCGCTTAGAATCATGCTCTTGCGAGAGTTCAGCAGCGATCGACTGCCACGTCCGGTAGGCCTTTTTTAACTGTGACAATGCAGGGACACTCCAGTTTTTTGAGATATCCAACGTACCTTATTCCTCCTAGCAGTTGAGATCGGGGTTTTCCTGTATGTTCGGTGCCCTACCAATATCTTTACTGTGTAGTACTCCCTGGACGGGACCCCGTGAACGCGTAAATGCCTAAACGTGTGCTTATCGCCGATGACAGCGAGACCATGCGAACGGTTCTCAAAGACTTCATCGCAGAGCAGCCCGGGATGGAAGTGTGCGCGCTAACAGCGAATGGGATTGACGCGATTGATGCCGCGATGGCTCTGCAGCCGGACCTGTTGATTCTCGACGTGCAGATGCCAGGCCTGAACGGCGTGGAAGTGGCAAGCGTATTGCGGAAAAATCTCCCCAGCGCGAAGACCGTTTTGTTCACAATCTACGGGAATATCTTCAGCCCGACTCTGGCGGCGGCGGTGGGTGTGAACGCGGTTTTGGCGAAGAGCGACGGGCTGCCAGCTCTTGCGAAGACAGTGCAGTCGCTCTTAGGTACGAAAGTTGAGGCGGTGAAGCAGGCGCTGACGAGAACAATACTCGAGGGCAAGACCAGCGCGGCCGACCTGGAGTGGCTGACGAAAACTCTCGCAGTTCCGCTGACCCGGTGCGGCCGAGATCTGAAATATCTCTGGGTGAATGAGCACTACGCCAAACGGCTACAGCGGCCGGTCGAGAAGATTGTGGGGCGGTCGATTCTCGACGTTCTTGGAAAGCGAGCGTTCGAGGTACTCCAGTGTCATTTCGATGAAGTGCTGAGCGGGAAGGACGTAAGTTACGAGAAGGAAGCAGAGTTCGACGTGATTGGGCTGCGACGAATTACGGCAGCGTATCGCCCGGTTTCCAGTGGCGGTGGTGCTGTCGAGGGCTGGCTGGCTTTTGTTGAGGATGTTACAAAACGTTCCGAGTGAAGCCTCACAAATGGTTCGGCGGAAAAGCGCGGCGAACCTCGGGCGGTTTCGTAGCGTTTCTTTCGCCCCTCCGGGGCTTGGTTTTTTCCCACTTCACACCCACCGCTTACGAAGTGGGCTGTATTCTTTCGCGGCTTCGCGGCTAGATTTCAGGATTGCGAAACCTTCGGACGTGGTGGAGCATCTGTTAGGTCTGTCTTTTGTAAAACGCGGCACGCCGAGAGATAGAGATGACTCCAGTAGCGGGGCAAGAGAGATCGACCACCACTGGAAGTCCGTGGCTGGTCGCGATTGCGGTAATGTTAGCAACCTTCATGGAAGTGCTGGACACTTCCATCGCGGCGGTTGCCCTTCCGTATATTGCCGGTAGTCTTTCGGCCAGCAACGATGAAGCCACCTGGGTGCTGACCAGCTATCTGGTGGCCAATGCCATCGTATTGCCGGCCAGCAGCTGGTTTTCACTACGCTTCGGACGGAAGCGGTTCTTGATCGCGTGCATCATCATTTTCACGGTGTCGTCCTTTGCATGCGGAGCCGCGACGAGCCTGGCGCTGATCCTGATCGCGCGCGCTGTACAAGGCGCCGGAGGCGGAGCGCTTCAGCCACTCTCGCAGGCAATCTTGCTGGAGAGCTTTCCTCCAGAGAAACGTGGCAGCGCGATGGCGGTATTCGCGCTGGGAGTGGTGGTGGCACCGGTTCTTGGTCCAACGCTCGGAGGTTGGCTGACGGATTCCTATTCGTGGAGATGGGCGTTCTACATCAACATTCCTGTGGGAATCTTTGCGGTGCTGATGATCTCGCGATATGTGAAGGATCCGGAATACATCAGCGAAGCGAAGCCAGGAAAACTGGACGGGATGGGATTGGGGTTGCTGGCGGTTTGGCTGGGGGCGCTGCAGATCATTCTGGACAAGGGACAAGAGGATGACTGGTTCGGGGCAACCTGGATTCGTTGGGCGTTCGTGATTCTGATCGTGGCCTTCGTGCTTTTCGTGGTTCGCCAGTTTCGACATAAGCAGCCCCTGGTGGACTTGCGAGTGTTTCGACATCGGAACTTTACGCTGGGATGTTTGTTGATCGGTCTTTTTGGCGCCGCAATCTATGGGCTGGTGACGCTGCTGCCGCTGTTCTATCAGGAATTGATGCGTTACACGGCGCTGGCGGCCGGATGGGCGGTAAGCCCGCGAGGCATTGGGGCGATTATCGCGATGCCGATCATCGGTTACCTGACGGCGAAGATCGATAATCGCTGGCTGATTGCATTGGGGTTTGCGATGTTCGGGATTTCTGCGCTGTGGTTCGGGCGGGTGAATCTGGAAATCGGGCAGTGGTCGTTTATTTGGGCGATCCTGATTAGCGGATTCGGATCGGGATGCGTTTTTGTGCCGCTTTCGACGACGACGATGGCATTTCTGAGAAACGAAGAGATTGGGAACGCGAGCGGGTTGTACAACTTGTTGCGGAATATCGGCGGCAGCATCGGAATCTCGATTGTGAATACGATCGTTGCGCGACACGAACAGCTTCACCGTAATGAACTGGCGGCATCGCTGGATCCGGGACGCGTCACGCTACAAGGGACGATTCATGGGATGCAGGGCTATCTCTCGGCACAGGGAGCGTCGGCCACCGACGCCCTTCATCAGGCGTACGGGCTCATCGGGCAGGACCTGACTAGTCAGGCGCGGCTTTGGTCCTACGTAGACGACTTCCGCTATATGGCGCTGATGTGCTTTGGGTGTATCCCGATTGTGTTTCTGCTGAAGAAATCCGTTGGGAAAAAGGGTGCGCTGCACGCCGGGCATTAGAGGCTCTTGGGGAGGTGCGTATCTCTTCCCAGAGCTTTTCTCATAAACAATTGAAATTCAGGCGGATTCTTCCATTTTATTTTCGGCTTGACATATTCCTATATAGGAATATATTTGCTTTATGGCGCGAGCGGCGACCACTTCTGACGCATTTAACGCGGTAGCGGAGCCACGGCGGCGAGAGATTCTGGATCTTCTGGCGGTCGCGGAGCTTCCGGTTGGCGATCTCGTAATTAAGCTCGGGATCGAGCAGCCTTCGGTGTCGAAGCATCTGAAGGTGCTGCGGGATGTGGGCCTCGTGCGGGTTCGGCGGAATGGGCGGCACATGATGTATCGGACGAATGCGGAGGGGATTCGTCCTCTGCATGAGTGGACGAAGACGTTTGAGCGGCTGTGGGCGCATCAGTTGTTGCGGATTAAGGAACGGGCCGAAGCGAAAGAGTTGAAGGGCGAGTGAGGCGGGGGCTAAAGCCCCATTTCATCGTGACGCCGAACGCGGCCCTGGAAGGGCTCTTCCACGGTGGGTTCGAGGTTCAGTTGCGACCTGCGTGCGCTCCAGCTCCTGGCGAGATCCCTCCGCGCGCTGGTGAAAGCGCGCGCGTTCGGGATGACGCCATTGATTAGGGATCGGCCATGGATTTCAAGGAGGGAACATGAGTATCAGTCCAACGATGATGGGGATCGAGAGTCTGGTGGTGGAGGTGAATCAGGAGATTCGCGTGCGCGCGAGTCTGGAGACAACGTTTACGGCGCTGCTTGAGCAGATCGGACCGGAGAATGAGTCTCCGGAGCGCAAGATGCCGATGAAGCTTGAGGCGTGGCCCGGCGGACGTTGGTTCCGCGATCTGGGCAACGGGGACGGACATCTTTGGGGACACGTGCAGGCGATCAAGCGTCCGACGCTGCTGGAGATCACGGGGCCGCTGTTTATGTCGTACGCGGTGGTATCGAACCTGCAGTACCGGCTTAGCGATGAGAACGGCGAGACTGTGATCAAGTTTCACCACAAAGCATTTGGGGTGATTCCGGACGATCACCGGCGGGGCATGGTTACAGGCTGGACGCATCTCAACCAGAAGATTAAGGAGCGGGCTGAACGCGGGAAGTGAGGCTTTGCTTCAACCACGGAGATGATGCTCGCGAGATCCCTCGCTCCGCTGAAGAACGCTCCGCTCGGGATGACGCCTTCTTAGTTCGCGTTGGCGTTCGAGTTGAGGGACGGGACAGCGGATTCCTCACCGGCAAAGGACGCCGGTTCGGAATGACAAACAGCCAGTAACGGTTTTGATTTCGGAGGAGCAGGTTATGTGTCCAGCATGTGTTGCAAGCGCGGGAGTGGTGGTGGGCAGCGTGGTTTCAACCGGAGGGTTGAGCGCGCTGGTCCTGAAAGTTCTTCGCAAGAAGAAAGGTGAGAGAAGCGATTCGAAGGAAAAGGAGTAGAACGCATGACGACAGCAACGATTGAAAAGAAGCCTGCAGCGAAAGTGGTCAACCCGGCGGAGTGGCTTGCCGCGCGGAAGGAATTGCTCGCGAAGGAAAAGGAATTTACGCGGCTGCGCGACGAACTGAGCCGGCAGCGGCGCGAGATGCCTTGGGAAAAGGTCGAGAAGCAGTACCTATTTCAGTGCGCGAATGGGAAAGAAACGCTCGCCGATCTTTTCGATGGGCGGAGCCAGCTGATTGTGTACCACTTCATGTTCGGTCCGGGGTGGAAAGAGGGATGTCCGAGTTGCTCGTTCCTGGCGGACACATTCGATGGCGCGGTGATTCATCTGGCGCAGAGGGACACTACGTTCGCCGCGATTTCGCGAGCTACGTTGCCGGAGATCGAAGCGTTCCAGAAGCGCATGGGATGGAAGTTCAAGTGGGTATCGTCGAATGGAACCGACTTCAACTACGACTATCAGGTGTCAACCGGGAACGGCGAGAAGCCCGGCGGTTCGGTCTACTACAACTACTCGTTGACTGAGTTTCCGTCGGACGAGCGTCCGGGACTGAGCGTGTTTTTCAAGAAAGATGGAGAGGTCTTCCATACGTATTCGACCTATGCGCGAGGGCTCGACATCCTTTTACCGACGTATAACTTCCGCGATATGACAGCGAAGGGGCGCGACGAGGAAGGGATGAAGCCGCATGCGATGGCATGGGTGCGGCATCACGACCGCTACAGCGACGGGAAGATGGTAAACATCGGCAAAGGGGCGACGAAGTAGTCGCGCCGGCATGCGACAATGCCGGGGATGAAGAGGAGATTGTCCGGCTCAGGATTTGTGATGTGCGTTAT
>Ga0070734_10000498_pt1 | contig 80508 bp, 64 predicted proteins | sample Coa_R1_8_FD_66444 | JGI IMG/M metagenome (GOLD analysis project Ga0070734, IMG submission 66444) | Surface soil microbial communities from Centralia Pennsylvania, which are recovering from an underground coalmine fire - Coalmine... | ecosystem: Environmental > Terrestrial > Soil > Unclassified ...
ATCATCTCTGCCGGCTGAATCCGGAGAATCTCTTCTAGACCCTGCCGCGCCTGCGCATAGAGCCCTTTGTCGATATGCTGATGGACCACCTTGTACCAGTTATCGACCTGCTTTTCGTTCCGATGCTTTTCGATCTCCGCTTTCAGATGGTGCGCCCCGGCATGGCTGGAATCGATCTCGAGGACCTCCTGGAGCTTCTGCAGGGCGAGGGGATACTCTTCTTCTTCCATGCGCGTTCGGGCGCTCTCCATCAGGTGCCGGACGGTTTGCTGCTGGATCGCCTGGTCAAGCTGGATGCGGAGCATGGAAATCTGCAGATCGACGTGGCCTTCTGCCTCAAGCTCACTCAAGATCTCGCGGGCAAACTGGTAGTCCCCTTCGGATTGCGCTTTCTTCACGCGTTCGATGCGCGGCTGGATCTTGGCCTGATCGAAGTATTCGATAGGCTCGTTGCGCAAGGCCTTCAGCAATGTTTCGCTAAACTCGCGGGCGCTGGCAAAGCGATGCCACGGCTGCTTGGCAATGGCCTTGTGGACGGTCCGGCCGATCCACTGATTCGCCGCAGCGTTCATGTCCGAAATCGGAGGAGGAATGTGGTTCTTGATCGCCTCTACGGTTTCGCTTTCGGTAGGCCGTCCAAAGGGCTTGCGCCCGGTGAGCGATTCATAGCAAACCACACCCAGCGCAAAGACGTCGGACAGCACCGTGGGGGATTTGCGGTCGAGCAGTTCCGGCGCAAGATAGTTCAGAGTCCCCTTCATCTCCGTGAGGGTATTGGCGTCGGCAAGGTGAACTACGCCAAAGTCGATGATCTTGACGGAGTTGTCGTCAAGCACAAAGATGTTGCTGGGCTTCAGATCCCTGTGAACCAAGCCCTGGTCGTGTGCCGCCTGCAGGCCACGGCAAGTTTGGGCCATGATATCCACAACGGTTTCTACCGTCAGGCGCGCGCTGGCCCCCTTGATCAACTGATCGAGCGTTGCGCCGGGCAGCAGGGGCATTACAAAGTAGGGCTTCGATTGACCTTCGTCGTCGAACTGACCGGTTTCGATGATGTCGACAATGTTCGGATGGGTCAGACGCGCGAGTACACTCCACTCTTTTTCGAACAGCGCAAGGGCGGTGGAACCGGCGCTTCCCCAAATGGTCTTCAGCGCCACATAGCGCCGCGTGACTCCGTCATAGGCTTTGTAGACCACGCCCATGCCCCCCTGCCCAATGGGAGGATCTTTGATTTCGTAGCGGCCGCCAATCACCAGCGTGTTGGACTGAAGCTGCCCTTTTCGCATGTGGCCCCTTAGTTTCTCCAATTTAACTACGACGGATCTGCTTGCGCCGTTCTATTCGAAAGACCTTACTTGCTTTTCTGCACGCATCGATTTGCCGGGAGTCTTTGCCCCGTGCCATTCACTCACTGCTACTCTTGCTCGCGAAACGAGGAAACGTCGGAACAACAGAGTGATCGTTCCAAATCGTTTGGCCGCGAAATCGATGCAGGAAACCCGGAGACGCAGAAAACCAATTCCCCAACCAAGTTTAGAGGTACATAAAACCACAGTTACATCAAATATGGATTACAAAAGCGAGGACCTCCGAATCAAGCCGACTCAATCCCCTTCTAATGCCAGATGCCCGAGGCTGTTGGGTCATTAGACCTTTGAGCCGGAAGTACCCCTCAAAGATGTTCATGGGCCACTGAACCAACATTCATGCACTCTTGACCCTATTCATTCGGACCATCTTTAAAATTAAGCACTCTCAACTAAGCACTCTTTAGAATCGATATACGGAACGGCTCCGGAAAGGGCAGTTCCCGGAATACTTCCGCGATAAAACGGTCTAACGATTGCTTGAAGGAACTTCAATACCGGTGCTGCAATTCAGGTGCAATTTGTTAAGGGCTTTTTACGGACCATTCCGTCGTATTGATTGACTTCCATCACTGATTAACAAATCATGAAGATCCAATGAAAATCAGATGTATCGCACAGCCGGTCTTACAACCTGAATGTTACGCTATTCTGTCTCGTTGAGATCATGTGGCTCTTATAACCCATAGAATCATAAAAATTCTATCCGCCATCGTCCCGAGATCTCCGCACGTGGGAGAGTGCCTTAGCCAGTTGCTACAGACGCACCGGCGCCGCTCCACTTTATTTTCGCCGTGCAAAAACTTAAAGCCGATGTTGCCGAAATGCACGTTATCTCAATTCAAATACACCAGCACTAAGGAGCTGATTGCCGGAGCACCAGTGAATTGGACGGCGGGCGCCGCTCAAACTGAGTAGGGACGGCCGGCGACGAACGTTTTGCAGGCTTGCAGAGTGCAGACCATCCGGCATTCTGTCTCCTCTATCATCCGCCGCATCCCGCTTAAGAGCGTGAAGCCTCCCTCCATATTCTGTTTTCTCCGACGACCATCGACTCCGTTAAATGCAAGGAAACCTACAATCATCATGGCTACGCCTACTCTACAGATTTTGATTGACGGCCAAGATGTAAGGGCCGACGCGAACAGCGCCAGCAGCACGCTCAATAGAGTCCATATCACGAAAGAGTTGAACCGGCATTCCTGGTGCACGGTGGAGATTCGCCAGGCCCAGGGCCAGCGACCGCCGATGGAACGCTGGGTCGGCAAGCCGCTGGTGGTGGAATCCACGGCGCAGGACGTCTCCGGACGAAAACTATTTGTGGGCTTTGTTCAGGACGTTCAGTTGCAGTTTGAAGCAAACGGATCCTTTACGGTGGTTCTGAAGGGAGTGAGCCAGAGCTACAAGCTCGATCTGGCAAAGCGGCGCTATTACTACGGGCCGGTCTCCATCAGCGCTGTGGCCGAAAAAGCCGGTGGGTTTTCAGGAGTCACCGTCACGGCTAAATCGGGAGGACAGACGCAGCCTCCGCTCGATCTGGTGCAGTGGTCCGAAACCGACTGGCACTTTCTCTGGAGGCTTTGCGACGATTTCGGGCTCTACCTGGTGGCCACCGACGACGGCGTGAAGATCGACTCGGGATTCTCGGATTCCGGCCCCTCTCTTGCGTGGCGCAGCGATCAAGACACCAGCGTGTTCGCCTTTGCGATACGGGGAGCGTTGGCGCCCGCGGCGGTGGATGGCTGCCACTACGATTTTTCGGCAAGCAAGAGCGAAAGCTACCAGAACACCTCGCAGGACCCCTCACTAAGCGGAGCAATCGGCACACTGGCTTCGGCGGTCACAAAAGAGTCGAAGTCCAGCTTGAAATCCTCGTACAGGTTCTGGCGCAACCGAGCCAAGTCGGTATCCGACTACGAGACTTCGCTCAAGAACGAAGCAGAGTGGTCTGTCGGAAGCCAGCTTCTCTGCGAAGGCTCGAGCAGGTGCGAATCGCTCTCGCCCGGACAATCGGTGCAGATCAACGGCATCTCGGGAGCCGAAGGAAAATACAACATCTTTCGGGTCATCCACAGTTGGGAGCCAAGCGGCTACACCAACCAATTTTTCTGCACGCCCTGGATGAACTACCGCTCTCCGGAGCATCCGGAGAGGCCGGCAATCCACGGCGTTTACTCCGCTCGCGTGGTCAACATTGACGACCCGCAAGGCCAGGGGCAGGTGCAGATCCAATACTACTGGCAGGAGCAAGGACAGACGACGTGGGTACGGCATCTCACTCCTTACGCAGGCGCCGACCGCGGCTTCTTTTTCCGTCCTGAAGTCGGCGATGAGGTCCTGGTTGCCTTTGAAGAGGGCGATCCCGAGCGGCCCATGATCCTTGGCTCGGCCTGGAACATGTGCGACCTCACTCCCAACGAAGACTTCTGGGGCGGTGAAACCCATCAGAACGACATCAAGCGGATTGTGACGAAAAGCGGCCATCGTCTTTCTATGGTCGATAAGCCGGGCGAAGAAGCCATCGGCATTGCAACCCCTGTGCACTCCAAGATCGTGCTCCATGAGAAAGCCACAGAGACCGGACGCCCGGCCATACTCTTGAACGTTGACGAAGGAGACATCATTCTCAACGCACCCAATGGCCGCATTCACTTCCACTCAAAGTATTGGTCCCGCGAAGTTGGAAAGTAAGGAGAAATAGAAAGAAATGCCCGTATTCGATGGCAGTCCCAAGACAAAACGACAGATCGCCGATCCAAAGACCGACAAAGCCCTAGGCTCGCTCGGCGGTCTTATCACCGCCGCCGTCGATACGCCAGCCGCTCTCGCCTTTCCCGGTTCCGATGTCGCGGTCGTTCACGGCAACCAGTACAGCCACGTCGATATGAACCGCATCGCCGAGGTCGGCATGAACCAGAGCGTCACAGTCGGCATGAACGAGGTGTATCTGGTGAAGCTCGACCAGTCGGTCACCGTGATGGCCAACTACACCATGGCCGTGCTCCAGAACTCGACCGTCACCGTAACCGGCAATTACAGTAAGACCGTCCTCTCCAACTACTTCAAGTCCATTACAGGGCTTTCGACCAACACGATTCTTGGCGATTACTTCAAGACCGTGGCCTCGAATTACTCCAAGAACATCACCGGCAATTCAGGCAACACCATCACCGGAAACTATTTCAAGGACATCACCGGCAATTCCGACAACAACATCACCGGGAGCTACAGCAAATCGGTGCTGGCCGATTACAAGAAGACCATTACCGGAACCTCGATCAACACGATTACCGGCGATTATTCGAAGACCGCGAAGTCCGATTACATCAAGACGGTCAAGGGAAGGTCGACCAACACGATCACGGGGCCGTATTCGAAAGACATCCAATCCGACTATTTCAAGACCATTACCGGCCAATCGACGTCGCGGGTCACCGGGGATTACAGCAAGATCCTCGGCTCCAACTATTTCAAGGACATCACGGGCAAATCGAATATCAATGTGCTGGATGAAAGCAGCGAGCTGTATACGGGCAACCACATCCGCACGTTCCAGAACGACCACACCTCGTATATTGTGGGGACCAAAAACCACACCACGTTGGGACCGACGATCCGGGCCGATGTAGGCCCGACGATGACTAATCAGTGCGACGGGCAGATGAGCGCAAGCTGCGACAATCACACCCAGCAGAACAATAGTTGGCTGGCCACCTCGGCTGAACACGGAAACGTTCAGGGAGTGAAGGTTGATTATTCAGGCATGATATTTTCAGGCAGCGGATTCAAATTGGATACCACCTTAGTTAACCTCCAGGCTGTGGGTTTTGATGCCAAAGCGGCAGTGACCACCAACCAGCTCTATCTTTCAAAGTTCGAAATTGGAGTGACGGCTGGCAAATGCCTAGGCGTGGAATATAAGGCGATTGGCACGGAATACAAAGGCGGGCTGATGGTGAATAAACTACAAGCCATTTTGAACCGAGCACGCATCGAGGCTGGAGAAATTGAGGGCGTCAAGTACGTTTTCACACCGGCCACGCTGCATGCGGGCCTGCTGGCAGGCTTCAACCAGTTCTTTTAAGGCGCGAACGGCTAAAGATCGTTACAGGCAAAGAGTGTTATGTGAGGGAGAATGTTAGATTGAGCAAGCCTAGGTGGAAAATGCCGCGAGAGATGCCTTTGGCATGAAATTTATTGGGCGTGCTTACGGGGCCCTGAAGGGCCCCTCTTCCACAGTTGCGCAAGCTTCATCGCCGGCCTGATTTATCGAGGATCCTAATGAGAACGCGAGCCGTGAAACAAATTTTCGGGACGGCACAAACGATCAATATTTCTTTACATGCGATTGCCCTGGCAAGGATCTCAGGCAACGACCTTACGAGAAGGAGACGGAAACAATGCCCGTGTTCGATGGCAGTCCCAAGACAAAACGACAGATCGCCGATCCAAAGACCGACAAAGCCCTAGGCTCGCTCGGCGGTCTTATCACCGCAGCCGTCAATACGCCAGCCGCTCTCGCCTTTCCCGGCTCCGATGTCGCGGTCGTTCACGGCAACCAGTACAGCCACGTTGATATGAACCGTATTGCCGAGGTCGGCATGAACCAAAGCATCACTGTCGGCATGAACGAGGTGTACCTGGTGAAGCTCGACCAGTCGGTCACCGTGATGGCCAACTACACCATGGCCGTGCTCCAGAACTCGACCGTCACCGTAACCGGCAATTACAGCAAGACTGTGCTCTCCAACTACTTCAAGTCGATTACAGGGCTTTCGACCAACACGATTCTTGGCGATTACTTCAAGACCGTGGCTTCAAATTACTCCAAGAACATCACCGGCAATTCAGGCAACACCATCACCGGAAACTATTTCAAGGGCGTCACCGGCAATTCCGACAACAACATCACTGGAAGCTACAGCAAATCGGTGCTGGCGGATTATAAGAAGACGATCACGGGAACCTCAACCAACACAATTACCGGCGATTATTCGAAGACCGCGAAGTCCGATTACATCAAGACCGTCAAGGGAAGATCGACGAACACGATTACGGGGCCGTATTCGAAAGACATCCAATCCGACTATTTCAAAACCATTACCGGCCAATCGACATCGCGCGTCACCGGCGACTACAGCAAGATCCTCGGCTCCAATTATTTCAAAGATATTACCGGCAAATCCTGCATCGCCGTTATCGATGAATCGAGCGAGACCTATACGGGCAACCATAGCCGTACATTTAATAACGACCACGCGTCCTATATTGTGGGCTCCAATCACTACACGACTCTGGGACCGACCATCAAAGCCGAGGTTGGCCCCACGGTAACCAATCAATGCGACGGCCAGATGACCGCCAGCTGCGACAACCACGTTCAGCAGAATAGTGAGTGGTTATCGACCTCGGCGAAACACGGGAACGTTCAGGGTCTTAAGATCGACTACTCCGGGGCGGTCTTTTCGGGTTCAGCCTTCAAACTGGATACCAACCTGATCCTGGTTGGAATTACCGGTGCCGATCTGAAAGCGTATTTCACCACCAACTCCATGTACGTTTCCAAGTTTGAAATAGGCGTGGCCGCGGGCAAGCTGCTTGGCGTGGAATCAAAGGCCATCGCCATCGAGCAAAAGAGCGCTTTCCTAAAGTCCAAGATGGCGGGGCTGAACTTCCGCCTGGGCATCATGAAATTTCAGGCGAACGGCGCAGACATCGCCGTTGTCCCGTCGAGAATCCAGGGCGGCTTGTTATTTGGATTCAATCAGTTCTTCTAAAGCAAAGAGGTTGGGAACAACTCCCACGCGGAGCACAGTATGCAGCAAGCGCAAACCGAAGCCATCCGTAAACAAAGCGGCGACGAGCTATTGCCATGGCGTTGCGCCACGGCTTTGCGGTCATGCAGCCTATACTGGCTGCCGGTTACCCTGGGAACACCTCCCAAAAGCCAGAAGGAATGGCTTCTGGAGTTTTTTCGCCATCTCTCCGAGAACCTGCAATCTCAGGCCAAGCTGCGAGCGGAAACCTTTATGCAGCTTAAAGTGATTCAGCCGCCGGGCGAGCTTTGGGAAACTTTTTCGGAGTCGATGTTTGAGACCTCGCCCCTTGCAGGCCTCGCCCGCCGTCCTGGGGCATCCGATCCTCCGGTGCTTACCAAGCAAGATGCAGATGACCTTGCCAAAGGCAGGAAGGAATATCGCCCCAACGAGTATATGGACGACACCTGCTACTGGTTCATGAACAAGGACGATCATCGCATTCGGTCGCTCTTTCTCGGAAATGGCGGCTTGACTCATATTTTCCTGCCAGCAGGCGAGGCAACAACTCCCCCCGCCCCTACGCTGCCACCGCATGTAGATCCCAAGTCGGTGGTGATCCCCAAATTTCTTCGGGAAGATCCCACGATGAAGCTGCTGTTAGCCGATTTCAAACTCGACGATCCCATGGCCATGCCCGCCTTCCTGAAGAACCATCCAGGAATGAAGCAGGCAGTCTCTACCTTCCGGCCGGAAAAGATTTCCAAGAGCATGGAGTCTTTGAGCAGCGATTTCGGCCCCAGAAGCAAAGAGCTATTCGGGTTCAGCATGAAGCGGAACTTAAAGTTTCAATCCCTGCCGTTCATCATTCCGCTGCTGGGAACGCAGGATTTCTTTGCCCAGAGCGAGGACACGATCAAGAGCTGGTTCGGCTTCTTCGATGTTTATATCAACGAGAGTTCCAGCGACGAGGGTATGGTGATGGCTTCACGAGACGATCTCAATCCTATCATCGCGTCCATCGTATCTACCATGCGCCAAGCCGGGTACCGGTACTGGGAGGGGTGAGAGAAATGGCGACATCGCAAGCCGAAGTAAAACCTGAAAAGCCCTATCTACCGGCCAATACTATTGAGTTTCGGGGAAGCGTGGGCGACCTGGAAGTTTACTTTATCCCAACCTCTTTCAATGTCGCCCCAGAATCCTACGACGCATTGCGACTCTTTCTGGAACGCGTGGTTGCCCATTTCACCGGAACGCTCGGCTGTAATCATGAGGGCTTTATACAACTGGTGCGATTCCGGCCCCAGGAGGTCGTGCACCGGTTTTCCGACAATGCCCGCAAGTGGCTCCCGCAGATGGGCATGGGAGTATGGCCGGACCGGGAACCTCCCCGGATGTGGACCAGCAAGGACATTGAAAATATGGACCCACAAACCGGCATGCCGACCTTGTTGTACACGGTGTTCCGGATCACAGCCCAGGGCAACGCAAGGCTCGATGCCATGCACACCATGGCAGGCACAAGCTGCGCACTTCAGGTCTTCAGCCAACTCGAAACCAAGAAGCTCATGGACTACCTGAAAGAGGTGAGCCTTGAATTCATTCGAGACCGTGTCTTCCGGGTTTTCCCCTGGTATGTTCCCCTGCTCAGCCTGACCGGCCTCAAGGACCCTGTGTCTCCGGTTACTTTGCGCATCCTGCAAAACATCCGGCTCTATGTTCGAGAAAGCGTGGAAGACGGCGGAATTCTCATTGTTTCGCGCGAACCGCTTGAAGACCTGCTGCCCTCGCTCGGCTGCACATTTCTGGAAGGAGAAAAGGTACCGCAATGGCGCCTCACGACGTAATCTACGTTGCAAAACAGACCGCGCAAGAACTGGTTGTGGTCAGTCCCGGCTATCGCCTGTTGGCGGCCATCTTTCTCGGCTGCGCGGTGGTCGCTCTGGTGATTTCCGTCTTTGTCGCGCTCAAACTGCGGGTGGCTTTGACCATGCCCTGGCGCGCTGCCGTGTGGCTAGGACCGATCTTATTCTGCGGTCCGTTTCTGGTTCTTGGACTCTGGCTTGGAACGGCACGCACCAGCCTCATGCTTTCCAGCGCCGACGAAAAACTCAGCCTTGAAAAGACGATTTGCGGCGTTTCCGTCCGCTCCGAGAGCTACAGGTTCGATGAGATTCGCGGCGTCGGCATGGGCATTGGAGACACCTGCCGTTTTCTTTATCTATCGCTTAAGAATGGGAAAACTACAACCCTTCTCGGCTGCACCGACCGTGACGGCTATGATCAGGCCGCCAATGCCATCAACAGCTTCCTCAGTCAGGGAAATCGGGCGCAGAAATAAGAGGTGATCCGGCTAGCACCCGCCATCTCCCTCACCAAATGCTTTGGACGTAGGAAGCTCGAATACGCTGATCGCGAGTCAAAAGCGGTACACCTAACAACATTGCCGTTGCGGCAATCACCCTGTCTGGAAGATCGGGAATATCCTGACGTGGGATTTCCGCCATTTTCATCGCGACGTTTTCGTCTAGGGGAACGTACTGTAAGACTGCTTTGGGATCAGCGGAAACAGTGTGGAGATCTTTGAGCGCATTCGCTGGAATGCGTCCTTTTTCAATTAGGTAGACCATTTCAGCGACGCTGATCGCCGAAATCCCAATATGCTCGCCATGCGCAACGGCATTATCAATGAAAACCGATGCATCCCGCCCAAGGCGGTTGTCCGAAAAAAGGTACCAAATGGCCGTGTGGGTATCGGCGATTGCAGTAATCATCAAAAGTCTGAGCGGGGAAAATCGGCAAACATTTCCGCGCGACTCTGATCGATTTCTTCAGCAGAGGGGGCAGGACCGTATTTCGCGAGAAGGCCACGCAGAGAATGAGTTGGCCCTTTGAGAGGCTCAGACGCATCCGCAAGAATCTGGTGGATTGCTTCGCGCACAAGCTCATCCGTAGATATACCTCTTGAGTTTGCCAGCGCAACAAGCCTGGCTTGCTCCTGTGGTTCCAACGGCAAATTGATTGTCATTCAGCTCATTCCTACGTATCTTTTCGTAATTTACACCAAAGCAAAACGCGCCGCAATGAATGAGTTGACGCATGACATCGCAAGTTCTTTAAAGGTTAGAGGCAAGCGTCGGCCGAAACGCCCCAGTGAGATGCCTTGGGTGTGCTTGACGGGACCCCTCTTCCACAGTTTGTGCCAGCTTCATCACCAAACCTGAATATCAAGATTCCAAGCGCTCCTACGATCCTCCGGTTGAACCTGCCTCCATAGTCGAAAACCCACCCTTTGCTCCGAGCGCAAGAACCAAGAACGCGCTCTCCTCAAAGGATGGGGCACCCATCGTTGTGGTGGGACAAGCAACTTCAGTACCCTTCAGCGCGAGGCGCCAACGGGACGGGAGGGACGCTCCGCAGGCGAGTTAGCCGACGACGCCTGCGACCGCTCCAGAGACAGTTCGAATACTGCGACCTTCCCCAAGGAAATGCGTTCGCCGTTTCTGATGCGAACCGGCTCGCCGGGCTTCAGGCGCTTGCTGCGTAGAAAGGTCCCGTTGGAGCTATTCAGGTCCACTACATAGAAGGAATTTCCCCGGCGGTGAACTTCGCAATGGAAGCGCGACACCATGCGGTCCGGATCGCGCACCACAATCTGGTTGGTCTTGCCAGCATCGGTGGCCACTGCTCCAACGTGGGTTACTTCCTGACCGAGGAAGTACCGCTGCCCAGCGTCCACACCATCGACTGTAACCAGATACGGCATCAGGGTCCGGCCCCGGCGTCTCCATAGAAACACCATGAGCCCAATGATCAGGAGCGCCGCTCCGCCACCAATCCCGGCACGCGTGATGAATCGGTCGCGCAATCCCTCCCGCAGAACCGTGTCGAGCCTATCAACCTCTGTTCCAGATGCGCCAAGGCGCTTCGCGTCATTCAATTGCTTCTGGGCATCGTTCAACCTGCCCGCCACAAGCGACTCCTGGGCTTGATGGACCAACTCGTCCTTACGCTGGGCTGTCGCCTGACTTTCCGCCGCGGATGTCTGCTGCTGATGCTCTGCCTGCTCACGGTCAGCTTTGAGCTTGTCGAGTTTTTCCTGGGCGCGATCCAGGCGCTGCTGGGCGGGCACATCGTTGGGATCGAGCAGCAGGATCTGTTTGTTGATACGAACGGCTTCCTCGGGATCTTGCGTGGCCAGGGCCTGTTCGGTCAGCGTGCGCACTTGTTGTTCCTGCTGCATCTTCTGCTCGGCGGAAGCGATGCCTGGAGAAGCCACGGCTACTGCCGGAGCGGGAGCGGCAGGCGGTTGCGGTCCCTTGGAAAGCACCGCCACGGAGATATCACGGAAATCGAACTTAACGTGTTGATCGGAAATGCGAAGCCCGAGCGGACCGGCCGCTCCGTGATAGACGCCCTCCGGCCGCGAATCGTAATAATCGGTTACCTGAATGCCATTCACCCACACGGCAATGCGGCGCGCGCGAACGACCACCGTTTCGGTAAAAAACTCTCCATCGTTGGCAGGTACGGTGCGCGCTGCCTGCAGCTTTGGCAGGCCTCCTGTACCGGAGTTGCGCGGCTTTCGATTTCTACCCGCGGCGTTGTCAATCTTCAGCGGATATCCGGAGGCGAACTGTCCGGCATCTCCGCGAAAGAATAGCTCTCCCACGCCGCCCGCTTTGATCGAGAGGCGCAGGACAAAGTCGTCATAGGCATTCGCGGTTTCCAGGCGGCCCACGCCACCTTCTCCGTGAATCACGCCCTGCCCTGTCCAAGTTGCGGGCTTGGGCGGCTTCGATTTTCCCAGGCCCGGTATGGGCAGACTCAGCTTGGAACCCTGTTGGGGCGGAGGGGGAACAACGGCCTTCCATCCATCGAGGTTCGCTCCGTTATAGATCGAATCCAGATTCAGCGGGCGCAACTTCATCGAACGGATTTCCAGTTTGGCACCCCCGTTGGCCAGGAACTCAAGCTGCCCCACGCGGTTTTTGCTGTCGCGAACGTCCATGACCGGAGTCCCGTTGACAGTTGTCGTGATGTGATCGTCGAGAGCATCGATCTCGTAGGTATTCCAGTCCGAGGCCGCGGTCCGAACCGGCTTGCCCCGAAGGCCGGCAATTGTGCCGTCGTTCAACGCGAGGCGGTAGCCCGGCTGCGCCGGTTTGCTCGATGGATCAACGCGAAAGGTAAGGAAAGCCGGTCCGCTCATCCGCGCTTCAAAGCGCAGGTGAAAATTGGCGAAGGCGGTATCGGTTCGCAACCGGCTGTCGGCGCTTGTATCGGAGACAAGAACTCCGTTTACGACCTTCCAGGCCGCCCCAGAAGGCGTCCAGCCAAACGTGGTTTGGCCATCGAAGAGTTGCAACCAACCCTGCCGAGCTTCCTCAACCGAAAGAGACGAGGGCGCGCTCGCCCCGGAAGACGTAGAAAGAGCCAGCGGCGCCGCCAACCCCACCTTGCAGAAGATCACACCGGAAAGGAGTGCGGCGCAAAAGAAGAGGCAGCAGCGGACCGCTCCATTCATGACAGATCGATTCAGAGGGCGCTGCGACGTACCTTGCTTACTGGCACCGCCAGCACGGCAGTCACGAGAATCCCTGCCGGTCAAAACGAAGTTGCACGGGGCCAGACGCCGCGGCACGCTGAACAAGCTCCGGTTATGCGACAAATGATGCTTCTTCGGGAACATCGAAGGTTAATCCTTCTTCCTCTGCAAAGTGAATCACGACTTTTTGCTTGGGCTGAATCTCACCACCCAGGAGCGCGGTAGCAAGCGGCGATATCACAAGCTGCTGCACCGTGCGGCCCACCGGACGCGCACCGTAGGCGGGATCGTGGGCATCGGCGGCCAGAAATTCAATGGCCGGGACGGTAACCGATAGTTCGATCTCGCGGTCTTCCGCCATCTTCTTCTTCAGCCGGTCCAGATGCTGCCCTACAATGCGCTGCAAGTGCTCAATGCTGAGAGCATTGAAAGCCAAAACCTGAGAAATGCGGTTATAGAGTTCGGGCCGCAGCGAGGCCTTTACCACCTCAAGGATGATGGCCCTGCGCTGTTCGAGATCTTCGGTTTCCGCCATGGCCTCGCGCACTCCCAGATTCGAAGTAAAGAGGATCAGCGTGTTGGAGAAATCGCAAAACCGGCCCTTGGCATCGGTTAGGCGGCCTTCATCGAGTACGCCCAGCAGCAAATCGAGAATTTCCGGATGGGCCTTCTCCACCTCGTCGAACAGCACAATCGAATAGGGGCTGCGCCGCACACGCTCGGTGAGAAATCCGCCTTCGTCGGAGCCGATCAATCCCGGCCGCGAGCCAATCAATCCGCTCACCGAACCCTTCTCTTTGTACTCGCCCATGTCAATGCGAATCAGGGCCGACTCGTCGTCAAAAAGCGCTTCCGCCAGCGCCTTTGCCAGTTCGGTTTTTCCGGTGCCCGTTGGGCCCACGAACAGAAACGAGTTGGGCTTGCGCTGCGTCTCGAGATCGGCTCGCATCCGGCGAACCGCCTCCGCTACGGCCTGCACCGCATCGTCTTGCCCGAATACGCGTGCCGCCAAACGGCTCTCAAGATTCACCAGGCGTTCGCGCTCACTTTCCAACATGCGATTGATCGGAATGCCAACACGTTCGGCGATCACCTCAGCAATATGCTCGGGCTTTACCTCTTCGAGAAGCGCAGTCTTGCCCACGGCGATGGTGGCCAGCCGCACCTCCAAATCCTGGCGCTGCTGCTCCAGATATTTGAGCGAGCCGTAGCGAATTTCAGCGGCGCGCGTGATGTTTCCCGCCGCCTCGGCCTCCATGAGGAACGCGTTTTGTTCCTCAATGGCCTGCTTGGTCTTCTGCAAATTGGTGGATGCCTCGTTCTGCTCCCGCCATTCACCCACCATGGCGCCGACCTGCACTTTCAGATCGTCGACTTCCACGGCAAGCTGTGCCCGGCCTTTGGCTTCGCTCGGCGTGGATTCAAGCTCCATCTGCTTGCGCACCAGCAGACGCTCCATCTGGTCGATGTGCGTGGGCTTCGACTCTTTCTGCATGCGGATGCGAGCGCAAGCTTCGTCAATCACGTCGATCGCTTTGTCGGGCAGAAAGCGGGAGCGCAGATAACGGCGGGAGAGCTTAACCGCGGCCTGCAAGGCATCGTCGGCCAGGCGAATGCCATGATACGACTCATACCGCGCTCTGATGCCACGCAGAATCACCAGCATGGCCTCATCCGTCGGCTCCTTCACCGTCACCACATCGAACCGCCGGGAGAGCGCGCCATCGCGCTCGATCTTTTCGCGGTACTCGTCAAAGGTGGTCGCGCCCAGGCAACGAATCTCTCCCCGCGCCAGCGCCGGCTTAAGAATGTTCGCCGCATCCATTCCACCCTCATTGCCACCGGCTCCCACTAACGTGTGCAGTTCATCGAGAAAGAGAATGATCTCTCCCTTGCTGGCGCGGCACTCATCCACAACCGTCTTGATTCTTTCTTCAAACTCACCCCGGTATTTCGCCCCGGCCACCATGGCAGTGAGATCGAGCGCCATCACGCGGCAATTCTTGAGAGACTCAGGCACATCTCCCGAGGCGATTCGCAGCGCGAGCCCTTCCACAATCGAGGTCTTTCCCGTGCCAGGGTCGCCAACGCAGACTGGATTGCTTTTCGTCTTACGCAAAAGGATCTGAATCACGCGGCGGATCTCCTCGTCGCGGCCAACTACCGGCATCAACTCTCCTGCTCTCGCGATCGCGGTAAGGTCACGCGCGAATTTTGCCAATGGCTTGGCCGCGCCAGCAGCCGTGCCTGATGAAGGGACTTCTCCCAACATCTGGCGGGCGGATGCGGTTTTCTCCACCGCATTGCTTAACGCCTCAGGCGCTACTCCGGCGGCGCGCAGTTCCTTGATCAGAGGCTCCTCGCCATGAGCCATCACGGCGGCAACAAAGTCCAGCGGCTCGGCCCGCTCGGCTTGGCGCGATTGCATTTCCAAGAACGATTTCTCAATCAAAGTCCGCAGAGCGCGCGAAGCCGTAGGCCGCGTTCCCGGCTCGAGCTTGGCCGCCGCGATGCGCTCGCCGCCCAGGCGCTGCGCAAGGATCTTCATCACCTCGCCGGTCTGCACGCCCGCCCGCTTGCATAGGGCAACGACGTCGGAATCGCCCTCGAGGATCGTATAGAGAAGATGTTCCGGTGCAATCTGACTATGCCCGCGCGTTTCCGCCAAGAGGCGTGAGCGTTCGAGCGCATCTTCGAAATTGGGGGACAGTTGATCGAGATTGATGGCCATGTCGCGCTCCTATCCTGCCGGGATCGGTGATCCCAGCTCTTATTCCAGTCGCCGGCGCCGAGGCGGTGGTGGTTCATCTTTCGTTATCGCTGGAGTTGTCGTCGGGGTCGTCGTTGGTCTAGGCGTGAGTTCCGGCCGCTTCTCCCAGGGAGCCACGGCATCGGCGCTCCTGGCCAACCCCGGAGAGGCCGGAGAGCCGGAAGATGGCGGTTGCACCACGGACACAATGGGCGCCGTTGGAGGTGGCTGCGGAGCGGAATAGCGTTGTTCCGAGAACCCTCCAGCGTGGGTAGATATCTCCGCTGCTGCGGCGGCCCGCACTTCCATTGGAGCCTTGTCCGCCTCCGGAGCGTAAAAACGGTGCCGCACAAAGAGCGTCGCCATTTCCAGAGCAAAGTGCGCCGGCACCGAGACACGCAGGTCGGTTACGGTCGGCACATCGGGCGCGTCGAAGTCGAATTCAAAGTTACGCTGCCCGGCAAACTTCACCGAAGCCGCGCCATTTACAGGGGCGCGCCGTCCTCCGGCGCCTTCATTGATCCGCACCTCAATCGGCAGGTGTGTGCCCACCGGCAACTCCTTGTCGGGGCCGGTGCTCACGACGAGGCGATATTTCTCCCGGCCTTCGAGCCGCAGGTGGGCGAAGTAGAAAGTCATCTCATCGCCGAAGCCTTGAAGGCGGGCGGGCTTGGCAGCCAGCTTGTAGAGCGCGCTTCCGCCGCGATCGAAAATAAAGTTCATGGCGTCCAGCGTGGGGCTCAAGCGGAAGTCAATATATTTACCTTCCAGAGCACGCTCCAGCGTGCGCAGTGTGCGCAGGGATGCCAGCGTCGACTGGATCTCCACGCGAAGATCGTCATCCACCAGCCAGCGGCGCGACTTACGCAGCAATTGCTTTTGCTGCTCGATCAAGGGCACAAATGCCGTTTCTCCGGCGGTCCTTAATGCGTCGAAGTATTGCTGCACCGGCGGATTCAGGTCGAGGTTGATGGCCGCACCGTGGATAAACTTGCGCAGGTGTCCAAAGAACTGCGCCGGGGTCTGCAACGGGTCCATCGAATCGTAGAGGCACTCCTCGATCGCCGGGACCATCTTTTTTACAAACTCCCACGACTCGCGGTCCAACTCCGTATCGATGCCCCGCCCCTGAGCTAGAACAATGTATTCCTGCATGGCGCGGTAGAGTTCGATCAGGCGGTCGGCCAGACCGGTCAGCTCATCCAGAATTTCTCGCCAGGCCGCCGTCAGTTCGCTGAAGCTCACCAGGGTGGTGCAGGGAGGAATGAAGGACGCATCCTTCTCGTAGGTCACTCCGTAAGGCGCGCGCCGGATGCGCGTAATCGCAAGCGCGTGCTGAGCGGAGTCTCCCGTGGTTTGCAATTCCACCCGATAGACGGGAATCCGCTCGGTTTGCATCTCCGGGTTCTGTTGATCGGCCGCACCATCAATCGCCGTGTATTCGTGGGGATTGGCGACCACATAGATGCGCGCCTCGTTTACGCCGGCCAAATCAGCTTTATCGAACTGCCGATGCAGAGGCTGGATTTGCGCAACGTCCACCGGCGTTCCCGCCTGCGTGATTCCCCGGCACTGCGTCACGGAGATCCGCAATGTCTTCTCATCTTCGGTGAGAGTAATGATGGGATCGTGCCTCACCGCGCCAAACTCGCTTTCCGGCAGGCGGCTTCCGCCGCCGACCAGCCCAAAGGCGCCCGTGGAGTAGCGCAGTGTCCATAGGTCGCGGGCTTCCAGGTAGCGCTCTTGCCGCAGAAAATGCTCCGGGGTGATGAGCATTCCGTATTCCCAGTTCACCGCGTTCTTGCAGACCTCATCGGAGTTCATGCAACCGCCTTCCTTCCCAGATGAAAATTGACGCCTAAGATGCCGTTCTCCCCCGGGCTGCCAAGCCGCGGAGGCCGTTCAATGTCTCCAACCTGCCATTCCAGCGAATATGTCTGATGGACTCCCACGCAGTATGCCGCCATCATGTGCATCAACCTGGTTCCATCGGGCGTGTGGAAATATCGATAGGTTTCGAGCGAGACAGGCCCAAACTGAATTGCCATACGGTCACAATCTTCTTGTCGGTCCCCCATGATGAAGTCGCGGCCCACACGGCTGTGCTCCCGGCCCAGCAATGAAACGTCCTGCCTTTCCATGAGCCGATGAGACGGAACAAGGCGAATACGATGCACGGGAAGACGCAAGACCGTGGAAAATGCGAAGCGAATACCAGCTTCCCTGCCCCCCAAACGCGCCAAGACCGGAGCCACTAGAGATAACGGATAGAGAAGCGCTTCGGGCCACTCTTCATGGTCGATTCCAAAAATGGCGAGCCACCGGCGGCATGCCGCATATTTCTCCGGCCCGATTTCAAACAAAGGCGCACCGGCGCGGAACCAATGCGCCGCTTTCTGGATGGGATCATCGAAGATCTGGACAATTTCACGCGTGCCGATCTCCGCCTCGCCTCCCGATTCACGCATGGGCAGCGGCAGCGCATGAAACATTCCGAAGCCGGAAACCCAGAGCGTGATCGCAGTTGACGGAGTAAGGGGGACTTGTGGCTTGGGCTCCTGGCGGACAATCTGCAGTGGACGCCTGCCGGGACCGGCCATCTGAATCGTAATTCTGGACTCCGAGATTCGCAGACGATCGAGCACATGTAGCGCGGAATCGATCGTGTGCCAGAATCCATAGGCACCGCCGGAAAGATCCGGCATCACGGGGGGCTCGGCCAACGTTGGATCGGCAATCATTGAACCAGCGATCATGGGATCGGCAACCATTGGATCGGTAAACACGGGATCGGCAATCATGCCCATGCCAACTCCACGCTGATCCGAAGATCAAGAGCGGTCCTCTCGCTTAGATGAGTTTGAAGGTCGCCGGTCAATACCCGCGCTTCTTCTTCGGGAGCTACAAACGCGTCCCGCCGCGCCGTGACGACAACGCGATGGAGCCTGCTCACGCCGCGAGCGGTCCGGGTGAGTTGTGGCTGTACATCAACGCCGGTAATGCGGCGATCAAAAGCGCGGACCGCTGTCTCAAAGTCTTTGCGCGTGAGCAAACGCTGGCGCGAAAGCAGAGACTCGGCGAAGCGCAGCTGGGCCGAGCCGCCTTCTTCTCCGTCTGTTCCTCCGGCCGCCGCGGTGATGTTGGTGACCTGTAGATGGGCTTCGGGCGCGGCCTTCGCAAAGGAGCGCAGCGCGGTGGCTCCCAGCTGATTCCCGGCAGCGCCCAGGGTGGTCCAGACACGCACATTTACATAAGAATCCAACCGGCCATCCGCCATGGTTCCGGGAATAAGAGTGAGGTGCCCCTGATGCAGGCGGAAGCGCCCGACTCCCGGCTCGAACGATGGATGAAACTCCGGAAGATAGGTTCGACCGCTTTCTCCCGTGACCGAAAGCGGCGATACGAGGCAGGCGCGCGCGCCCGCCTCACGGCTGATCGGAATCGTGGAACCGTCGTCGGCAAAGCGGATTGTCTGGTTCAGGCACTCGACGTTGGAAGCTGTGCCCGCATTCACATGAATGGCGGTGATGGCCGAATGCAGCGGCTCAATTCTCTGGGGAAGCTGGATGCGAATCCAGGCTCGCGAACGGCTCAGCAGAATGGCGCTGCGCTCAAAGATCGACCGCAACGGTGTTTCCAGTCCGCGAGGAACCTGGCAGGCGAAGTGTTTCTCCTTTGGAATCGACGGCAGAACAAAGCAGCGCCCCGACCAGAAGCCTCCAGGCAGCCTGGCAACTTCGGGGCCTTCCGGCGCGGCGTTCCGGTTTTCCAATCCATTCAGCCATTGCATCTCAAGATGCCCGGCATTGGACGAATAGGGCCGCAGGATGCCCGGCTCGCCAAACCGTCCTTGATTGTCGCCCAGGCACCAGTTCTCTTCGCCAAGCTGCGCGGAAAGCAGGGTCGCCTCCGGATTGATCTGAAAGAAAAAGCCGTGGCGAGAGAGATAGGTGTCGCGCAGGTTTTCGAGAGCAATCAACACTGCGGGATGCGGCCCGAGATCGATAGGCACAGGGGTGTACGACGGGCCGGCCTGAAGCGTCTCCGCCGGAAGTTCCATTCCACCCACAAGCCGCAGGGATCCACCCTGATAAAGCAAAACAAACGCCACGCGCGCGGGCGACACCGCAAGGTCATAGTCGGTGGTAAAGGTCATGCGCCCACCGCCGGACAACTCTCCCATGAGTTCCGTGCCAACGGCTACATTCACGGCCGGACGGTCATTCCTATACTGGACCACGGTTTGCGCGGGACGCGCCAAGCGCCGCTCGAACCCAAGCCCCTCGATCAACTCGTCCAGCAGGGCTCCACGCAGGCGGTCGGTTTCCGAAGAGATATTGTGTATCTGGGAAGCAAGTGTCTTGAAGAAAACGCCCAACACGGGATCCGCGACCGGGGCCTCCACTCCGTACTCACGCAGGTAACGGCGAAAGTCTTCGCGCAGTTTGAGATCGATCTCCGCGGCGCTTGAGTTCATAACGTCATCTCCAAAACACCCGCAGCCGAAAGAGAGCGAATCTTCAGGAAAAACACGGGCGTCACGATGGCGGCATGCATATCTACACCGTCTTTCTGGCCCGGTTTTTCGTCTTCGCGATTTTCCTCTTCAAGCGCAATTGCCTCGTAGCCGGAAACACCCAGTTCTTTGAGTGCCTGATTGATGCCGCCGAGAATCTGCTCGGAGAGTTTCTTTCGCGCCTCCGGCGTCAGCTTGCGATTCGATAGTTCCTGAAAGCGGTCGCTAAATCCAAACGAAGAGCTGCCGGACCACGTGCCGCTCGGAGTGCGCGCCATGATTCCGATCACGGTCATCACAGCGTCCTGCTGATCAACCTTGCGCAGGAGACCGCGATCCAATCGCAACGGGAAGGCGATGGCCATGGAAGGTTCGCGCAAATTTTCGGCGGGCGGCATGAGTATTTGCAGAAAGCTCCCGCCAGACGGCATGCACGGCGGGAGCTATCGGTTCTCCAGTACGAACTAGTTGCCCATGGAAATGTCTTTGAAGTTCTGTTGGTTCATCGAAGGCTCAAGGTCGAGGACCAGGAGATGGTTGATGCCCGCGGGGGTAGGATTGCCGTTGCCGGTCGAGCCTGTGGCATACGACAGTGGATTTCCGGTTTCAAAGCGGCTGATCCACCCCTTGAAGCGATAGCTGCATAGGGCATCTTTCTTGGCGTCGTCTTTCCAATATTCGATCTTCATGTCAACGACCTTGTCGCGGGTCACAACATGGGTAAGATCGAACAGCTTCTTGAGCGTGGACTGGGGCATGTTCTTATCGTCGTGAAAATCGACGTAAACCTTGATTTCGGTTGCCAGGCTGCCCATCTCCGGCATACCAGCGCGATCCTTCAATGTAGTAAAGCTGACTAGGGAAGACAGAGCGTCAAACTTAGCTCCATCGATCGTAACGGTGCTCCGCAAAGGATTTGCCATGATGTCATTCCTCCAATAATTGCCTTTATGTGGCCGTGTCGTTTGGGTGCTGCGGTTTGCACAGCGGCCCCTGGCTTTCAGGACCGGAACCTGCGCTGAGAGAAGAAGGTCAACGAATCCCGATTCGATCTGCTATTTCTAGCCCCTCGGGCCTTGCGATCTCCATCGAAGAAAATTTAGCTCTTCCGCTGACCGGCTTTAGAGTTGATCTTTTTGTCTTTTAGTCTATTGGCCTGCCTGTTTTTGGGCGCCTTCGGCGGCAAACTCAGGCGTATCGATTTTCAGGCGGAATGTTTCGCCGGGGCCGTTGGGCATGACTTCCAACTTGAGATCGCAGATACCCTGCATCCTCTTATTGGCATCCCGGTCGATATCGAGCTTGAAATCAAGAAGAGTGCCCGCGTCCACCTGCTCCTGGAGCATCTTCACGATCGGCTTCTCAATCGCCTCATCGATGAAATCGCGCGTGAGTACCTGCCCCGCCACCTGAAGAAGATAGTGGCGGCAGCACCGCTCGATGTAACGGATGATGCGGTACGAGGTGAAGAACTTGTAGACGCCGTAGGGATCGTCCGCGAGGGTACGGCACCCAAAGAAGCATAGATGGTTATCCGCATCGCGAATCACAGGAATCAACTGCCGCTCCATGCTGATGTGTTCCATCTCGCTGATCAGCGGCTCAATGCGCGACTTCTCCGGCCCTACCACCTGGCCAAAACGCGATCCCACAGGCCCCTGGGCCATGCCCGCGCTGTCGTCCGTGCGGGCGACCGCGCCCGCAAACGCCAGTGAAGGAGGACCGTACAAATCGTCGCCACCCTCAACCTTTTTCTCGAACCAGTGCTTCGGGCGCAACTGAAGATACCCCATCACCACCACGTCGGAAGCGGCGCGATCCTCGGGCCGTTTGAGAAATTCGTACTTGCCTCCGGGCCGGAAATTACGTTCGACGTTCTGAAACGACTTCTCATCGTCAATGTCGGTGATGAGCAACATGCCCCACTCGCTGGCGATGGTTTCCAGTTTCTCGCGCACCGGTTGCGTGATCCAGCCGGGAACTACCAGATTGCAGATGTCGTCGCGAAAGTTGAAATTGTCGTTGCGCTTTTTGCAGAAATTCTCAATGGCCGCCAGCGTCACGCTATACACGTCGCGAATCTCCGATGGATCGGAGTTCCAGACATGTAGCTCTACAGGCTTGCGCAGCTTGCCGTCGCGAACTTTCGTGTTCTCGAAGAACGTTTGCAGCTCGCGGTAGCTGCGCTCCAGCGGACGAATCTGGGTGTAGATCTGCTCGAGCAGTTCGTCGCGAACGGCTTCCGCCGTCTCGATCTGCTTCTGCTGCTTCTCAATGGTCGCCTCGAAACTATCTTCCTCGCTAAGGAGCGATGTAAAGTCATTGAGCTGATCAAAAAATTCCTTCGCGGACTGCTGAGTGAAGATCGAGGTAATCGTGCGGCGGTCGTCGATCAAGCCGGGATGGAGGTCGGCGAAAATCTCCGAGAGCACGTCGCGGGTGGGGCTTTCCCCAAGAATTTCACTGGTGCTTCTGGTCAGGACCTGCTCAGCCATTTTTCGCTCCTTGTGTGGCAACCTTGCCGAGTTCATCGCGCAACTGGCTCAACGCACGGATGATCTCCCGCCGCTGCTCGGGATTGTTCCAGGCGCGGCGCACCGCGGGAAGCTTCCAGCGGTCCTTCAGCCGATACAAAAGGTCGATGTTATTTTTCAGGTCGGCGAGGTCGTTCCGCAGATACGTCACACTGCCATCCTCGGCCTTCACTTCCTGGCGGGTCATGATGTTGTTCGGATCAAAATCCTTGATGCCGCGGAACTGCAGGTCGGCACGAAACTCCGTGCCCTCTTCTCCCGCGCTTCCCCGGAATTTCAATTCCGGTTTGAACTTTTCAAAAGCGTCTTGCAGGCTCTCGAGCGCTTGAGGCTCTTCCGTCTCCGAACGCACTTCACGGCTCACCCTGTCCAGGGTCATCGGCATGGTGACCGCGCAAGTACTGGTTGGGGCTTTTCGTACCGCTGGGCGCACTCCCTGCCGCTTGACGTCGATAATTGGCATCCACTTCCTCCACTAGCTCAAACGAGTCTTGTTTGGATCGAATTCCGGTGCTACTTGAACCACCGTACTGTCGCTGGTCTTGCGGCGGGGCACATTGGGGCCCTCTCTTCCGTCGAAGCCCGGCGGCGGCGGCTTTGATGCAACGTGGCCCTCGCGTTCGGCGGGTCCGTGAGACCAATATTCAGGCCGCACCGGCCGTGCGGAAAACTGCCGGTCATACCGGTCGGGCCAGATCAGCCTCGGCAAACCAAACCACAAACCGCACAAGAGCGCCGTGAACCCGAGCAATACGACAAAAGGCCGAAGGAGCCCCCACCAGGAGCGGTGGCCCGCATTTACATCAGCCAGCAGCGCCCGCTGCTCGGCATCGGTCAATTCAGCCTCAAAGATGGGTGTGGCCACCGGCGGCGCGGCCCAGGGAGCCTCGCGGTTTTCCACGAGCACATTGCCATCGGCCAAAGTCAGCTTGGCCCGAAAATGCAGGGTGCGGCCGGCAAGCAGCGCCCGCGATCCATAGCCTTCCGGCAACTGAAGAGCCGCCGTCACCTGGCTATCGCGCCTTGACCGGGCCATGCGAAAGGCCCTTTGCAACTCCGCTGCCTCAAAGGTAATAAAAGGAGGGCGCGTTCCCAATCTCGCCAGCGCGCTCTCATCGAGCGACGACTTGTTGCCCAACCCGATGGGAAAGACATCGACGCCCGAGGCGCGAACCACGCCCGAAGCTTCTTGGAGTCCAGCGTCGCCCGAGAGCAATCCTTTGTCGTCTCCGCGAGCCGCGTTTACATCGTTTTTTCCGTCGGTGAGCACCAGCAGCAGAGCTTCACTTTTGCCGCCGCCCTTCTGTTGCTCCCTCTTCAGCCGTTCCACAGCTTCACGGGTCGCGGTATAAAGCGCTGTATTGTTCCGCGGATCGGGGAGCGGAATCGCCTTGAGCTGGCCTTCCGCCGCCGCGCGCGTTGTAACGAACGGCACGTTGTCGATTGTTTCGACAACATTCTTGCTTGCAAACGGCACAATGGCGACCGAATCGGAGCCATCTTCAAACTCGGCGAGATATTGGTCGATTGCAGTCTTAGCGGCCTCAAAACGCGAATGCCCGGCAACGTCGGCGGTTCGCATGCTTCCGCTAACGTCAAACAGGATGAGCGCCACGCGCTTGCGATTTGAACTAGACGGCGCAGAATCGAGCGCGGCAAAGAACGGCTTTACTGTCTCCCCATCCACCTGCACTTCGATGCGCGAGGCCAAATCCGCAGGTTTCGGCAAGGCCACCAGCGCTGGTTTTCCATCGGCATCGGTAAAACCAAACTTGATCTGGAAGCAGGGCCGGGATGCACCGAGTTCGCAGCGGGTCAGCACCGGCGTGGCTGTGAAGTTGAGGTAGTTCGAGGAGGCCGGCGCCGATTGTCCCATCACACAGATCGGAAAAAGGAAAGCGGACAATCCGAGAAGCGGCACGAATACAAACGAAGCGGCGACGACAAGGAGAGGAGAAATCTTCTTCACGCTATTTCTCTCCCTTGCCCTTCTTGGCGGCAAACATAAGCGTTGTTCGGCCCAGAATAATCAGCGACTCATCCACCAGTTCGCGTGGCGCGGTCACGGAGTGGCCCTGCAGCCGCAAAACAAAACGCCGCACACCGGCCTCGGACATAATATCGGGATGGCGAGTCACGTAGAATCGACCGCTCTTTCCGTACAAGCGCGCATGCCGTGGCGCAACAGACGCATCTGGAAGGTAGATATCGACGTTCCTGCCGTAACTCGTCGTGCTCATATCGGCGCTCTCGCTGCCGATCACGAAGCTATCGCCGTCTTGGATCTCCCACTCACGGCCGCCAATCTTGCTCGAAACCCGGGCGTCTCCACTGGCCACCAGCCGCACCACCGCATCGCGGAAGAGGATTGGGGCAAAGGCGACTCCAAAACAAATGCCAGCTCCAGTGAGCGCAAATGCCAGCGCTTGCGAGACATCGGGCACCAGGTCGCTCATGGTCCCAAAAATCACTCCACCCAGGAACCCGCCGGCCATGCCGCCCATCATGCCGTGGGCCACGCGCGAACGGTTCACGGAGAACCAACGTCCACCCAGGCCAACGCCGATGAGGGCTCCGCTAAGAATCCAACTCAGAACAACGGAAAGAGTAAGCGCGCCAGGAAGAGCTGTCCGAAGTGGCAAATGCAATGCGCCGGATAGGCAACCGGCAGCAATACCGATCGAAGTCCCGGTGGCGACCCAGCGCCCTTGGATCCGATTCCCGGACCATCGATCGTCAAAACTTATGCTGAGGCCGCCAATGAGGCCGCCTAGTAGCGCCGAAGCTGTGACTACCGGAATCCAGGCGTAACTTCCAGCCGGAATAAGGGAGAGAAGGACAGCCTGCAGTGCCCATGCCGCAACTCCAGCGGTCGCCCCAACGAGCGACATGAAGTAGAGTCTTTGATTTAAGCTCATGAAAGAACATCCGCTAGGGGCTACGTCGAGAAGATTGTGACTCTCGCTGCGGCAGGTGCTAATTTAACAGGAAAAAATATGTAAAAAAGAAAGACACATTAAAAGTCCGTTAAATTCCGCCAGCTATCTCGTGACTGAATAAGTTTCAGCGATCATACTGATAGATTCTTGATGGATAGTTCATTTTGATATTCGCTACTTTTTAGTAAGAAGTATTGGTCCGCAGGCCATGTCCTTCACGAATGATAACTGCACCAAAACCAGTCACATTCCACTGGATCGGATCCGTGTGATTGTGGCCGGCCTGGGGGCGCTGGGTGCGGAAGTAGTTAAAAATCTGGGCCTCCTTGGATGCGGCTCTGTTTTTCTAGTCGATCCCGACTTGGTGGAAAACATAAACATCGGCCGGTCGGCGCTTTTGCGTTATTCGGCTTATCTTGGCCAAGCTAAGGTGGAAGCGATGCTCGATGCCGCACGCGCCATGTTTCCCGGAACCGAATGGGGTGGACTCGTCGCCGAGATTGCCGATCTTGAAGAAGAAGATTTCAAGGGAACCGATCTTTTATTCGGTTGCGTGGATTCGGATCTGGCCAGAACCGAATGTGCCCTCCTATCGGCCCGGTTTGCAATTCCGGTTTGCGACGGCGGATTGGGCGGCACCAACCTTCGAATGGGAAGGGTAAGTTGGCTGCCAGGAGGAGAGAGCGCCTGCTTTTCATGCTTGCTGAGCGGACAGCGCCGGGCATCGCTACTGAGCTATTGGGAGTCTGCCGTTCACGCGTGCTGGGCGGACGCGGCTCTGCCGCAACAGACGCAACATCGATGGACTAGTACGCCGAGCATGGCTTCCATTGTTGGCGGAATGCAGGTGGAAATCGGGTTCGGCGCATTAAGAGAGCAGGAAGATGCGGAGAGCCCTGCGCGAGGCAGCTATTCGTTATCTAGCTATGTATTTTCTAGCTATGCGTCGTCTAGCTATTCGTTGTCTATGGATTTTAGCAGTCTTGAGCCGGTGCGCCGGTTGACGCATGCCAGAAGCACCGCTTGCCCTTTTCATGGGGAGGTTTCCGGCGATCTATTGTCATTCCCGGTGTGCACACTTGCTCTGTGCGAGACTTGCGGTTCAGAGTTTAAGGCAAATCACCGGATTGCATGGCTTCGCAGACGAGGTATTTGCCCCGCCTGCGGCTCGAAGGATCTTACCGTGGTCGCCTCTCAACGAAATAGAGCCGCAAGTGAGCGAAACCCGATGGTGAACGAGCGAAACCTTGCCGATCCGGTGGTGGTCCGATGAAGTGGCGCGATGCTTCTTTGCTGGCCGGCATGTTTCTGCTGTTGGCCATCGTACAGTTGGTTGCCGCACAAGGAGGAACGGCAGCGGCGCTGGTTGCGGCATTCCTCAATGGAATCTTGTTGATGTCGGGCATCTTTCTTTTCAGGCTCATGGGATATGCCGGCTATGTTCCTACTGTCCTTAGTTTCTCTGCTAGTTTCGTTGCATTGGCGATCATCGCTTCTTTTTCCTCCACCTATAGTTGGGCGGCGACATGGCCGGCGCCTTTCCTCGCCGCTTTGTTTCCAGCCGGATGGGCCGCGAGGAAGTTCTTGTTGACCTCCCAGTGCCAGATCTGCCGCCGTCGCCGGACACGCAATATTTTTGTTTTTACCTGTCCACGATGCAAGCTACAGGCATGCGAACTATGCTGGGAGCATGACAAGTGCCGATGCCGCCTTTGCCAGCAAAACCAGGTTCCGTTGTTTCCGCAGGACTTCGACTGGTGGGCCGGCAACCTTGGTGAAAGGGTGCGGGTGGGTAAATGCACCCTGTGCCTGACGCCTGCCGATCACACCGGTTCCCCGTTGCGCGCCTGTCTTTATTGCCACCATGCGCAATGCCAGCTCTGCTGGGATGATCACAATGGGCAGTGCAGCCGCTGTGGATGGACGGTGCCCGAGCTACCCCAGGTTGTAAGGGAGCATCTGGAAGTGGGCCAGCGAGTCAATCAGGTTTCTTCTTTCGAGGGATAAACGATGCCGAAATACCAAATCCTATTCGATACCGTGCGAGCCGAGCAGAAATTCACCGTGGACATTGACGATGATGAAACTCTTGACGCCGTGCTCGATGAGATTCTCTTTGAACTGCGCGAGCGCGGAGACTACCTGAAAGGCGACGGACAACCGCAAGTCGTCTGGAACGGCCAATCTCTCGATTTCGCAAGCCCCCTCACCGGACAGGGCGTGCGACCCAACGACATTCTGCGCGTCTCCACCATCGTTCTCAACGGATGACCCTGCGCGAACGACGCATCGAAAACGAATGGCTGATTCTGTCGGAGCTTGCCAAGTCAAACCCGGAGATCGTGCCCTCGGTTGAACGTACGTCGGACGCCTTTACCGTCCAACTGCAAGACTCCCCCGCTTGGATGCCCCGCCCCAACGGAGACGCTGACAATCCACGCATCGGAACTGCCGATGGAAATGTATCCGATGGAAATACAAAAGGTGGAAAAATAAAAGACGGACAAATAAAAGCCAAGCATAGCGCCCGAACTGCCGAGCGTGGCGGAAATGCCCCTGAGGAATACGCCGGACCGGTAATCAGGACGAGTCACTCTGTTCGCTACCACTTCCCCGCTTATTTCCCCCATCTGCCGATAGAGGCATATATTGCCGCGCCGGTTTTTCATCCAAATGTCGATCCGCGAAACGGCTTTGCCTGTCTGTGGCTCAAGCACGATCCGGCAAACACGATCGTAGACGCCATCGTCATCACGCGTGAACTGATGGCCCACCGGACAAGAAATGCCAACCCTCAACATGTCATGCAGCGAGATGCGCTTCAACTTTGCCGTCCACTCTCCTTACCGCCTTTGAAGATTTTCTGCTCTTCCGCCGTTGAGCCTTCATCGGATTCTTTACAGGCTGATTGATTTAGCCAGCGTTGAGATTTCTGAGCCGATCGCCTGCATGGAGTTGTGTCGGCATCAATACTTCGCGTTTCTTGGGCGCAAGCGCCTGTGTAGAACCATGACAGATTTGTCTTGTGGCCTTTTCCTTTTACGCTTTTATCATCCATGACACGCAGTGTTCTCGAGCCTAACGACGATCAGCTTTACTCTGCGAATGCAGCGTCATGCACTCATATGTGCATTTTTCTGCAATATTGACACGAGTATTAGAATTTTCCAACCATGATGTTCACTGTCACCAATCGACCCTTGCCTTCCCGCTTCCGTAACCTGGCCAGCAGCGTTGAAGCCGAATCGTTTCTGGTAAACGCGCGAGCGATCGACCACGAAAAGATCGGCGAACATGAACTCGCCGATGTTTGGCGCGAATTTGCCAGAGAAGCCCGTCAACGAGCTAACGATTACCGCCAGTTTGCAGACATTCTTGAAGACATGTTTGATTCGTAGACTGGCCCATCAGCGCACCTCTGGAGGATGTTAGCTGTGTAATAGCGGCATCAATGCCGATCTAACGGAACCCTTTTTGACGGACCAAAGTTTATAAAAGCGACGCTCAAGTGTGACAACTTCAGAGCGGCGATGGCCTCCGCACTTTTTGCATTCGTTTCCTTTGTCGATCCACGGTACCTTTGATTTCCGACCGTGAAATTACACTAAAGAAATTTGCTTTTAGGTGTCTCAGACATACCGCATTCAGAGCGTCAAACATTCTCTTCTTTCGTTCGCTCCACACGAATTTTGTCGAGCATCGCAGCCCCCAAATCTGCTCCGGTAAGATCCGAGGCCAAGTATCCCAAAGACATTCCAATCAGCATAAGTTTGTGGAATCCACTTATGAAAAAGCAAGCGACTGCAATGACGACGAACAGAGCAAGATGGTGGTGTCCTGATACGATGATTCGCGCCGCAAAGAGAGCACATGAGCAAGTTTGTGTAACATCTGCCAAAATTGCTCTACGAGAATGTGCTTCCTCCAGTTTAGGGAAGCTAGACTTTATCGTTAAATACCAGAATCTCCATTGAGCATCAAGTGCTGGACCAACGTTTGGTACAGCACCCGCCGTGCGCGTGGGAGCAACTCCCGTTCCTGCAATCCCCCCACGTGCTACTGCGGGAGGTATATTGGGCGCTGCTGTCTGCGCTGTTCCCGAACCGGGCTTCAGTTCCGACTGTTGTGGCGCGAGATCGGCACCAAGATAAACCGATGCGAGCCTCTGCCAATTTTGATCACGCCATGGCGCAACGGCGAGCGAGAGGGTATTGAAAACTGCCCTCCGTTTTTCACTCTTGAGTACCCACGCAACTAATACGCCAAAGATCATACCAACAGATACGGTAACGACCTCGTCTAACAAAAAGCCGCTCAGATATGCTATCCCGACAAGAACGGATAATTTAGTGTAGTAACCAAGATCGGGAAAATGCATGAACTGCTGGAAGCCCTCGGGAAAGGTTATTGCGATGGCCACTACTATTATGATTCCAGGAACCAAAGCGGCCAGAAGTCGAACGGCCTGCAGGATGCTGATCTTTTCAAGATTCATGGGTATTGAAAACATATTGCCGACTTTCGTTGAAAAATATTAAGGCAACATTGTGTGCAATAATTCCAATTGAATGATTCCAATATTGAGTCTTCCTTCAGTGATTTTGCACTTGCGTCGAATGCTGCGCCCCTAAACCACCCCAAGACGACGTCTTTCCTCGATTCTCTCAGGTTCCAGGCGTTTTGCTACATCGATGATCTGCGGAAGCTGTGCCACGCTAGTAAAGTCGAGGTTTACATGTCTTGGAAAAAGCGAAGCCATTTTCTTGCGAAATGATTGATTACCATTATCTGGATTGACCACAAATACACTCACACTGCTTTGCAGCCCGAGAGTGGAATGCAAGAGCCACTGAGCTGCAAAGTCCGTGGGCGGGAATGAGAAACCGATAATGACCGCAACATGTGCCGCGAGGAGCTTTTTGTGCGCCAGGCCCCAAGTGCTGCGAACAATCCAATTCTCCGCAATTGGCTTTCTTAGCAAAGGTGGAATTATCAGCGGTTCGGTCATACTCCCACATCTCGTACATGTTTCATTAGCCCAATGAGCACCCATCAACCGCAATAAAGAATGTTGAGTCTGCTTCCACAGAACCAATCCTTGATTGGCCGGACATCTGCGATTGATACATTGAAACCAATTCATTGACCCGTGCATCTTCAGATAGACTCCCCGAACACTGTTTGGACCATAGTCCACCGCCATGCCACCATTCCCTTCCAGTGCGGACATAATAAAATTTGAGTAGTGTTGGGGCCCGTCGGCGTCATGGTCACTCTGGAACTCCTGATCGATCAGTAAATCCCAGTTAAAAGTGATAACGGAATCATCAGGAGCAAGCGAGCGAACAAGCTGGCGTGCATTTTCTCCGTAAGCACCGTGTGTCGGAAGCGCAAGGAGTCGAAAAAGCAAACGTTGAAGGTTATTTCTAGCTAGAATGCATTTTGCACCGTAGTCGCTCTCAAAGCCCCAAAATTCCCTGTCGAACTCCAGTGCAGTGAAGACCTGTTCAAGATCAGTCTTCTTCCAGAAGTCCAGGACATCTTCGCGATTGGGTTCTGGCAATCCCAAAATCCGCATAATATATTCGAATGCCTGCGGGTAATCGTTGCGTAAAGCGGGGAATTCATAGTCGACTTGACGCAAAAATACTGGATCAAAGAAACCGGTCGCGAGGGGTATTCTTGCCGTCTTGGGCGGCAGCTGAGATTCGTGAAGAGATTTAAGAGTATCCCCATGGGAAGCTCCAGCTCCCAGTATATAAACAATACTCATTTTCATATACTACTACTATTTAAAGCAATTGGGGAGAACCGTATTCTTATATCTCATCAACTCGGGCATCGCATGGTGAGCATGAATGAACGGTATCTGGTAGGTCTCGTTACTGGATTTAAGAATGAGAAGGAGCTAGACGGGTGTGCGTGAACAAAACAACTCTACAAGCGAGATGCTCAACGGAGTGCCGGATCACTAAAATATTTCTCATTTTTCTCTGTATTCCGGATGTAAGATGCTATTTTGATCTCCCCCACACTCTTACCGTTCATTTCAGCCGGTCACTTGCGGTGACGGAGATTTGATGGCGAGCTCCTGGCCAGTTGCGAATTCTAATTCTGCAGGTTGCAGTATTCTGGTATGCGGGAGTTTAATATTGGCTATAAACTGCCTTGGAGAATTTGCCATGTCCGACGCTACCACGGTTGAAAATATGGATGATAGTTTTCTCCAATTCTGCTGGCAGAACCTAGCGCCAGAAGCAAGAGCGCGCATTTTGGCCAAAACACCCAAAACGTTTTGGCTTTTTGGTGCAGGAGCCTCCCATCACTATGATCTTAATGCCTTCGGAGTACCTGTCCCACTTGCTAGCGGGTTTTTCAAAGCCTATCACAATTTGCCGGTCTCTCAGAGATTTGACTATCACGTTGGGCCATTGAATAACTTCTTGGAGGAATATCGCGATGTAACACCCGAAACAATTGAACAATTTGATGAAAATATCGAAGCCTTTATGACATCCGTCGAGAGCGAATTGGAACAAATAAAAGCAATGGCTAAAGACCACCATTTGACAGGGGCTGAATATGCACGCGCACTCTCATATTCAATGGTGTTTACGAACATGAACTTTATCTTTGCTAGCGTCTTGAACGAAGCTCAAAACGGATCGCCGATGTCACTATATCGAAATCTACTAGAGTTCTGCAGCCCAAATGATTTGTTCGTCACGTTCAATTGGGATACGCTCCTCGACCGGGCATTATTGGATAGCGGAGGCTGGAATCCAAATATCGGATACGGGCTGAAGTTTCGAGCGGTATTAGATGGCTCATGGAAAAATGCGATGGAGGGCGATGCCAAATTCGTCACCAATTGGAAATTACTCAAGCTTCATGGCTCAACAAATTGGCTGGTGCCGCATATGGGTGTAGATTTCAATGAATGGGAGTTCCAAACGACTGTAGCCGATACCAGCGATGTATTTCTTTATTGGCACTCTGCACTCCCATATCCCACATTTAAGAACCGGTGGAGGGGCGGTTATGTTCCAACTACCTATTGCTATTATCCCCCCAATCTCCCAGCAGAATTTTTTACTGAACAGCAACTTTCTGCACCACCAGGAAAAGTTTTTTTTAAGGCTAGTTTTAGATTCTTATCACCATTCGAAGAAAATGACCCTGCAGGAACCATTCCCTCTTCACCAGTATTGATTACGCCAGTTCGTCAGAAAAAATATGACATCTATAGAACAAGCATACAGGATCTTTGGGCACAAGCCGTAAAAGGTCTTGAAGATGCTGGACGAATAGTCATAATTGGATACTCATTTCCGCTCACGGATATGAAGGCACTCGACTTATTTAGAGGGTTACTAGCTACTAGGGGCAAGAATCTGATCCTTGAGATTGTCGCTCCTGACGCGGAAGATATTGCCAAGCGAATTGGGAAGGAATATCTTGAGCACGCAAGGGAAATAAAATTACACAAAATGGTATTCGAAGAATACGTTGAACTCCTTGCTGAATCGACTTCGTTCCTCATGCGACAGGCAGCATCCGACGATTCGGAAATAAAGGCATGGCTCGAAAAAATGCATGCCCTGAATCTGCGTGGCAGATCAAAGAGCGATAGGACGATGGAGACAGTTGAAAGTCATGTTGGCCCTGATATTGGGCAGGAATATTCGAGTCGCTAGGGCATTATTCACAATAGATTAGATCTCCGGCATCAGACGAGCTAAATTGGCCTGACGAGATTGCAGAACTTAGTTTTTTGCCGTGGAAATAACTCTTATTATCTCGTTTGTCCCGTCTTCGCGTTCGACGCGCTGGCGCTACAAGCGACGGTCGTTTGTGATTACGTACACCGTGCGCGAAGCAGATCGCTGGATGAGACTGCCAAATGCCAAATCATGAGGAATCCAAACGCGAGTACTTCGACAGTGATTACGTTTGTCTCAAACGGGAGGACATTCCACAAAAGGTGTGCCGTACGCTTTGGGCCATATGCGCCAATTTGAGCTTTTTTGATGCTGATATGGAATGCTTCTGTGCGGGCTTTAGGTGAAGGTAAGTTATTGAAAATACTGGCGCGCCCTGAGAGATTCGAACTCCCGGCCTTCTGATTCGTAGTCAGACGCTCTATCCAGCTGAGCTAAGGGCGCTTACCCCATGGAACCCTACCATTCTACAACAGGAATTGCTGGAATCCAAGAACGTTTGGAATCGGCTCCATCCACCTTGGCCTAGCGATATTTGTTGATCAACGCATTTCCAACATACCATGGGGTGCCATCAGGTTCGATTTTTGTGCGCTTCTTTGTGCCTGACAGATTGATGATGGTGGGCGAGATCACCGCACCCAACTGGGCAAATATGCATTTTTGCGCTCCGGCCCTTCGGGCTCGTAATTCCCTCTTGGGCCTTTTGGGACTCTTTCATGGGGCTTTTTGACTTTGGGCTTTTTAGCTTTCGATTCTTTGAACCTTGGTTCGCGAGTCGAAGCGCCAGGATCCAGCAGCGTAGCATGGTCTTGGAATTGGGATTGGGAATTCTCTTGCGATTCGGCTTTCTGGACTGGGCCGCCACAAGATCAGGGGGAACAGATTATATTATGCAGAGAAACACCACAAAACCGGGGGGAGCGAAATGGATCCGCAAGAACTGCAGGAGCAATCGGAAAAGGCGAAGCATCGCGGGGAAAAAGAGATTGGTTTGACCACCGCTATCGTGGCTGTGTTGCTGGCGGTGGCCACCATGATGAGCCACAGGACGCACACGGAGACGATCAAGGTCCAAACCAAGGTCAACGACGCCTATGGCTACTATCAGGCAAAGCACTCCCGCGCCTATGAGTTCGGCATGATCGCGGAGCTGGCAACGCTGCTTCCCAACGGCAGGCCGCTGGCGGTGCAGCATCTCTCCAAATCCGCAGAAGAGGAGTGCGGCCTGCCCCGCGAAAAGAACTGTGACAGTCCCAATCTCAAGGATTCCGCTATTCTGAAGCAGCTCAAGGATGACTTGAAAAACAGCCAAAGCGTGGATGCGGCTGCAACCCGGGCTGACGGTCTCGAAGCACAGTCAAGTCGTCTGGAATCTGCAAACCTCTCCCCCAGCTCCGGCAGCTCCAAATTACAAGAATCGAAACTTGTAGACCCCAAGCCGGAGAACGCGCAAGCCCAGGAGTCGAAGTCCGGTGGGTCGGGTAACGAAAACGAACCAGCTCCCCGGCGAACTCGATCTGAATCCGGATCAGGCTCAAAAGAAGGAGCCGTTAAGATTCTGGAGACAGCCAGGGACCTTGAAAAGGAAACGACGCAGCTCACCACCCGAGCCAACTTCTTCGACGGCTCCGAGTTATTCCTGGAAGTCTCGATTGTGCTGTGCTCCATCTCTTTTGTAGCCGACGACAAGCTCTATTGGAGGCTTTCTTTCATCAGCACCTTCGCCGGCCTTTGCGTGATGCTGTGGGCTTTTCTTATGTAAGAGCCGCAAGGTGTTCGGATTTAAAGCTGCGTAGGCATTTAAAGCTCAGCGCGTAGGATCGAGCGCGATCCCCGTGGCCGAGGTTGAGATCGCGGGATTACCTGTAATCTGCCGCGGCGCGGGACTGCCGTTCGCCGAGCTTATATTGGTGAACACCAAGATGCTTTGCGCCTGGTTGTCCAAGACATAGAGATCTCCGCCGGTCGTCGCCGCATTCACAGCGATATGGGCAGGGTTTCGGAGCAAAGTTGCACTTCCACTAATCGTCCCGGAGGGAGCCTGAGTCTGGGTGAGCGCATTCGCGTTCCCATAAATCCTGATGCTTGGATCACCCGAATTGCTGACTATCAGATCATTGAAAACGACCTGTAAGCCGACGGGCTTATTCAATAGAGTGGCCGTACCGGCGGTTAGGACGACATCCGGGGTAATGGTTCCTGGTGTTGTAATTCCTGGCCCAGTAGTCCTCTGATTGATGGCATTAAAAACGTTCACGTTGTTTTGCGCGTCTGCCACAAACAGTTGCTGATTGGAACCGAGAAACATGGCCACCGGTTGGAAATTCAGCGAGTACGAGCGCGTAGGAGTGGACGCCGCGCTGCCCGTACCACTCGTGGAGGCTGGTGAAAAGACCTGGATAAAGCCAGTGGGGCTGCCGTTATTAGAATCCGCTACATAGAGCAAATCGTTGGCTGTATCCACCGAAAGATCGACCGGGCTAACGAGCTGGGTAGAAAAGATGCCTCGGTCCGCTTGCACCAACGCCGATCCGGTATGGGTATCCGGCTTGTTGAATGCAAAAACCGAAGCAGCGCCGTTGTTGCTATCCACGCCGATTACATAGAGCACGTCATTGCCAGTGTCCATGAACATGGCCCCAGGCGAATTAATGTTGGTAAAAGTTGCTCCGGGGGCGGTGCTCCCCGACGCCGACAGAGCATGATCAAAGCGAAGAATTTCACCATTCCCTAAATCGGAAACGTAAAGACGGCCCAGGCCGGTTCCACCTCCTCCGCCACCACTGCTTCCGCTACCGTTTCGCAGCGGCGAAATGACACAGCCCACCAAGAGGCATAAGGCGACGCACAAAGCCGCCAGCACAACCGATCTCATTCTCAAAAACATATTTCCCAGGCTCTCCCGATGGTCCGGTCTTATCATAAATAAATCGTCCACTGCATGGCCCCGCGGTCTTTTGGTTTCCCGCCCAGGACTCTTCACCCAGGACTCTTCCGCCCACGGTTTTTCCACCCAAGCTCTTCCACTGACTTTCGGCTTCGGCTTTCGGCTTTCTTCAAGAGAACGAAAAGCGGATGGTAATCTTGCGCCATTTTCTTTCTCGCCCTGATTGTGGCGCGCTGCGCTGATCGCGCGTCAGGCATCACGCTAGGCTTTCCAAACTCAGGGTAAGCCTGGGGACTCAATTTTCGGCGCCGCTTTCCGTGCCGTTTTTCTGCACAGCTTTTCCGCACAGCTTTCCACACCACTTTTCGCACCCCAAGGCAACTCGTTAGCGCGTCGGATCCAAAGCAATTCCTGTCGCCGTGATGGCTCCGGTGGATGCCAATCCAGTCGATGCGCCGGCGATAGATCTTCCCGGCGCGCTATTCACAGAGCCTTTTGCAGCAACGATGTTGGCAAAAATGTCGACTCCTCCAACGCCGCCATCCGCTAGATAAAGATCGTTCGTCGCCGGGTTCAGCGTCATTCGCAGAGGATTCTTCAGGCCCGTATTGCTCCCCGCAACCGTAGCGACGGGAGCTATGTTGCCGCTGGCCGTAGCGGCGTTCGCAAATATGGTGACCGCGGGTGTACCCAGATTGCTCACCAGCAACCGGCCGCTTGAATCCAACTGAAGGCCGGCTGGATTGGAAAGGGCCGTGTTCGCTCCCGATATGATGCGGTTCGCCACAACCGTCCCATCCAGATTGCTGGCGCCATCGAATATGTCGATCGCGTTGCCGGAGTCTGCAACGTAAAGACGATCATTGGCTCCATCAACAAAAATTGCGCCAATCGTAAATCCGGGAGTCATGGTGTGCAGCGGCGGTGTAGAGCCGCTGATGGTGGAGGCATTCCCAAAAACCAGAATACTGCCGCCGTTCGCCACATACAGCAGGTTCCTGCTGTTGTCGAACGACAGATCGAAAGGCGTGGTTAGGTTCGTTACCGAGCCGGAGATGGTATGGGTTGGCGCTACGTTGCCGCTCTGCGTACTGGCGTTGTCGAAAATCAAAATCGATGCATTTCCCTGGTTAGCGACAAATAACCGGTCCACAGCCGGTATGACGAGCACCGCTTGCGGAAGGCTCAGGGTGGTTGCGGCCCCTTTGATGGTGGCCCCGGGTGACACATTGCCGGTGGCCGTCAGGGCGCTGTTGAAATGAAGAATCGCATTCGCGACCGTATTTGAAACATAAAGCTTGCCCGTGCCGCTTCCACCGGCCCCGGAAACTCCGACGCCTCGCGATCCACCGCAACCCGCACACAGACCTATCGACAACGAAAGCAGCACAACACCGAATTTCCCCATAATCTCTTTCTGTCCTTTCAGCGATCTAAATTTGTGACACTGCTTTGTATCTCCTTCAGGCATGGGAATGACTTCCAAGCCCAAAACGATTCTCATCCTCAATCAATAAAAGTATGATGGAAAGAGCATGCAGCCCTTGCCCAAACTCGTGATTGCAACCTCAAACCCAGGAAAGCTCCGCGACTTTCAAGGAGCGGCATCCAATCATCAGATCGAGATAGAGGCTCTTCCGGCGTTTTCATCCATTCCTCAAGCAGTGGAAAGTGGAGCCACCTTTGAGGAGAACGCCCGCATTAAAGCAGAACACTATAGCCTGTTTTCTCCAGGGAGATTGGTTGTAGCGGACGATTCGGGATTGGCGGTCGATGCTTTGGAAGGCGCTCCCGGTGTTCATTCCGCCCGCTATGCCGCGGTGGTGAAGGGTGGAACCGGCCATCATACGAATTCCGATGATGAAGAAAACAACCAGCTCTTAATTTCTCAGCTTGAGAACGTGCCTGAAAAGTTACGTTCGGGCAAGTTTATCTGCGTGATTGCCGCGGCCAGGGACGGCAAAACCCTGGGAACGTTTGCGGGCGAGGTGGAGGGGCAGTTGCTGACCCATCGGCGCAGCCACCAGGGCTTTGGCTATGATCCGCTGTTTTTCTTTCCCGCCTTGAATAAGACCTTTGCCGAGCTTTCGTCGGAAGCCAAGGCCTTATATAGCCATCGAGGGATCGCCTTTCGCCACCTTCTGGACTGGTATCTGACAGCGAAAATTTAGCTTTACGGGTAGCTGGATACGTTACTCTACGTTAGAATTGGCCCTGATTTATTTGCATCTCCCTCTGCAAATCGAGTCAATGCAACGATTTCGCCGTGAAACGTCAAGCAGAAACCGCAACCAAATCGGGTAACGGAGCCTCGGACAAATACCAGCGCATCCTGGATGCCGCCATTGAGGTAATCGCCGAGCACGGTTTCTTTCATTCCCGGGTCTCGGAAATCGCCGACCGGGCTGGCGTGGCGGACGGCACCATTTACCTCTATTTCAAGAATAAGGATGAGCTGCTGATGGCGGCCATCGACTCCGCGTTCCACAGGTTCATCGCCAGGGCGCGAACGGCCCTGCAGGAGATCTCCGATCCGCGCGAAAAGCTGCGGCGCATGGCTTATCTACACCTGGAGGGGCTCGGATCGAATCGCAGCCTGGCCATCGTTTTTCAGACCGAATTAAGGCACAGCCTTAAGTTTTTGGCGCAGTTCTCTCATAAACTGCTGGTGGAATATTTCGACCTGATTCGAGATGTGCTGCGCGAGGGCCAGGAGGCCGGCGTCTTCCGGTCGGAGCTACCGGTCAAAATTGCCGCAAACTTTTTCTTCGGCGCCGTCGATGAGATGGTGACCACCTGGATCCTTACAGACCGCGAATGGGAAGGTCCTCTTTCCAGCTTGGCTGACGTGATCGTAGACATCGTGTTGAAAGGCATGGAAACGGTCCCCAAAAATGGAGCCTAAAACATTAGCCGAGATTTTTTTCACGTCGATTGGCCACGATCTGGACCGGCATGTAATGTCCAGGAGAGACCAGGGGTGGAGAGACGTCTCCTCCCGCCAGTATTACGGTTACGTAACCGCCACCGCTCGTGCTCTGCGGCAATGGGGAATCGGAAAGGGCGATCGCGTTGCCATTCTCAGTGAGAACCGCCCGGAATGGATGATCGCCGACTTCGCTTGCGTCTGCAGCGGCATCATCGATGTTCCCATCTACACCACGCTTACGGCGGAGCAAACCGCTTATCTGCTGCAAAACTCCGGCGCGCGCGTCATTTTTTTGTCCAACCGCGAACAGCTTCATAAGATTCAGGCAATTCAAGCGCAGACCAAGCTTGAAAAAATTGTGGTCATGGACGAGACGGCCGAGTTGGGCGTGATTCCCATGTGGTCGCTCCTCGATCAGGCATCTACCGAGAGGGATGCGGCGTTTGACGACCGGGCACACAACATTGGGCCCGACGAAATCGCGACTCTCATCTATACCTCCGGCACAACCGGCGCCTCAAAGGGCGTCATGCTCAGTCACGGAAATCTGGCCTCCTGTGCAAACACCTCGGTCAAGAATTTCGAATGGGCCGAGCAGGATACCTACCTCTCCTTCCTCCCTCTTTCCCACGTGACGGCACGGCATGTCGATTACGTTTGTTTTCTACACGGCGCAACCATCGCCTACTGCCCGGTTTTCGACCAGCTTCCAACCATGCTCCAAGAAGCAAAGCCCTCGATCATCGTGAGCGTGCCGCGCGTCTATGAGAAGGTTCGGCAGGAAGTAGAACGGCGGGCTGCAGGCGGCATCAAGCGAAAGATGCTCGATTGGGCACGGCAGGTAGGTGAGCGGCACAAATCCGAGATTGCCACCAGCAAAGAGCCGGGAAGCATCACGTGGAAAATAGCGAACAAATTGGTCTATTCCAAAGTTCGGCAGTTTTTTGGCGGGCGCAGCCGGGTTTACTGCTCGGGTGGCGCGCCCCTAAGCCCCGATCTCGCGGAATGGTTTTGGTGCATGGGCGTTCCCATTTATGAGGGGTACGGTCTAACCGAGACTTCTCCTGTCATCTCGTCCAATCGGCGTTCTGCCTACAAAATCGGCACTGTGGGAAAACCCGTGGATGGCGTGCAGGTCAGGCTTGCCGACGATGGTGAAATCCTGGCCAAAGGTCCCACGATCTTCAAGGGTTATTGGAACATGCCGGAAGAAACCAACGCCGCCTTTACCGACGATGGATGGTTCAGAACCGGCGACATCGGACAGATGGATAGCGAGGGCTTTCTCTCCATCACCGATCGCAAGAAAGACCTGATCAAGACCTCCGGTGGCAAGTTCATTGCCCCTCAGCCGATTGAAAACGCTTTGAAATACAACGTGCTTGTGGCCCAGGCCGCCGTGATTGGAGAGCGCAGGAAGTACGCCTCGGTCATCCTGTCTCCGCACTTTCCCCTGCTGGAAGATTGGGCGAGAGCAAACGGCATAACCTTCACGTCGCGAGCCGAGTTGGTTCGCCATTCGAAAGTCCGCGATCTTTATCGTGGAATCGTTGAAGACCTGAACAAGAAACTGGCCCACTTCGAAACCATCAAGAAGATCTTGATCGTGCCCGACGAGTTTACTGTGGCGACCGGTGAGATCACTCCCTCGCTGAAGCTGAAACGCCGCGTTGTTGAAGCTAAATACAAAGAGCAGATCGAAGAACTCTATCAGGACCCCCACCCGGTGGAAGTCGCACCGGTCGGTTAAACCTTTCATCGCAGCCTACTTCCTTGCCTTGTGCGTTGATTCATTACAATAGATGCCATGGACGCTTTTGTTTTGGCTGGCAGGCAATTTCGCTCCCGCCTCATCGTTGGCACCGGCAAATATAAGTCCGGTGAGGAGACCGCACGCGCCATTGAGGCAAGCGGAGCGGAGATGGTCACGGTGGCCGTGCGGCGTGTGAATCTCGACCGCAACAAAGAATCACTGCTGGATCACATCGACCCGAAGAAGTATTTTCTTCTGCCCAATACAGCGGGCTGTTACACCACGGATGAAGCAGTCCGCGCCGCGCGCCTGGGGCGCGAAGTCGGCCTGTCCGATTGGATCAAGATTGAGGTCATCGGCGATGAACGGACCCTATATCCGGACGTTCAGGCCACCATTGAGGCAACCCGCATCCTGGCGAAGGAAGGATTTACCGTCCTTCCCTACACCTCTGACGATATTGTGGTCGCGAAACGCCTTATCGATGCGGGCGCGAGCGCAATCATGCCGTTGGGAGCGCCGATTGGCAGCGGCATGGGCATTCAGAACACCGCGAACATTCAGATTCTGCGAGAGATGATTTCCGGCGTACCCCTGATTGTCGACGCTGGAGTAGGTACGGCTTCCGATGCGGCGATTGCCATGGAACTGGGAGCAGACGCGATCCTGATGAACTCAGGGATCGCTCATGCCGAAAACCCGATCCTGATGGCTGAAGCCATGAAGTACTCGGTGCTTGCTGGCCGGGCGGCTTACCTGGCGGGCAGGATGCCGAAGAAGCTCTATGCTACCGCTAGTTCTCCTTTGCAGGGTGTTGTGCGATAAGTCGGATCTGAACAAATCGGGCCTAAGATCTCTTTTCTCTTCGGACCTTTGGATCTTGGATCTTTAACTTTGGAGCTTTAACTTTGGATCTTTAACTTTGGAGCTTTAACTTTGGAGCTTTAACTTTGGAGCTTTAACTCTGGAGCTCTGGAGCTTGAGCTCTGTGGGCACTTCAGTTTGTTTTGAATCTGTCAGTGCACAACCCGTTTGTGAAAACGGGATGAATAACGCACTTGTGGAAGATTTGACACCGGACATTCATTTCCCGTATGCTTCGATTTCAGTCATGAAATCTCACCTCCTTAACGCATGTTGTATGTGTTGTATGACGACACGGCGTGGTGCGTCTTTGGGGCGTGAGTGTACGACATAGACTTCAGATTCTAAGAAGGAAACTCACCCGCCACCTGACGCACAGGTGGCGGGTTTGTTTTTGCGGCTATTTTTCCAGTTTTCGCTTTTTGGTTTCGTTTGTTGTTTTTGGTTTTCGTTTGTTTTTGGTTTCGTTCTAAAGAGCCGCGCAAAACAAGGAATAGGGGAAACGTTATGGCAGGAATTGCCGAGCTAGGAGAGATTCAGGCCAATCGACTTAGCAGCCATTTGAAGAGGCTGGAAGCAGAAAGCATCTTTATCCTTCGCGAAGCGGCGGCGGAGTTTTCCAAGCCGGTGATGTTGTACTCCATCGGCAAAGACTCTTCGGTCATGCTGCGGCTGGCCCAGAAGGCATTCCATCCGGGCAAAATTCCCTTCCCCCTGCTGCACATCGATACGAACTACAAATTTCCCGAGATGATCGAGTTCCGCGATTGGTACACGCGGCATGTGGGAGCCGAATTGATCGTTCACACCAATCGAAAGGCGCTCGCGGAAGGAGCGAATCCTTACGATTTAGGAACGCAACGGTGCTGTGGGCTTCTGAAGACACGCTCCCTCCTGGATGCTCTTGAAGAGGGTGGATTCGATGTCGCCTTCGGAGGAGCACGCCGCGACGAAGAAAAGTCTCGCGCCAAAGAGCGCGTGTATTCGTTTCGTGACGCCCAGGGGCAATGGGACCCCAAGAACCAGCGCCCTGAATTATGGAATCTCTATAACGGACGACACAACAAGGGTGAGAGCATCCGCGCCTTTCCACTCTCGAACTGGACGGAGATGGATATCTGGCACTACATCCACGCGGAAAATATCCCGATCGTTCCCCTTTACTACGCGAAAGAGCGGGAAGCCGTTCTGCGCGGAAGTTCAATTTTGCTGCTGCAACAAGGCGTTCGGCTGCTGCCAGGTGAGCGTGCCGAGATGGTGAAGTGCCGCATGCGTTCGCTGGGTTGCGCCCCATGCACCGGAGCCATTCTCTCGGAGGCGGACACGCTTCCCAAAATCATCGACGAAATGGTGGCGTTCCGCAAATCGGAGCGTGAAAACCGCGTGATCGACCACGACGAAGAAGGGTCCATGGAAATCAAGAAACGTGAGGGGTACTTCTGATGATTAGCGCAGATATTGAGACCATCGCAGCAAGAATCGCTCCTGTTGAGCCTGCCCCCGGCGAAACCGATCTGTTGCGGTTCACCACGGCCGGAAGTGTCGATGACGGCAAGTCCACATTGATTGGACGCCTCTTGTACGACAGCAAATCCGTCTATGAGGATCAGATCGCGTCGATCAAGAAAAGCGGCATCAACCGCTCCGGCGGCCTCATGGATCTCTCTCTGCTCACCGACGGCCTAAAGGCCGAGCGCGAGCAAGGCATTACCATCGACGTTGCTTACCGCTATTTTGCGACGCCACGGCGGCGGTTCATCATTGCCGATACTCCCGGCCATGAGCAGTACACGCGCAACATGGCAACAGGAGCTTCCACGGCCGATGCCGCAGTAGTGCTTATCGACGCCAGCAAGGGGCTACTCCCGCAGTCTCGGAGACATACCTACATCGCTTCCCTTCTTGGGATTCGCGAGGTAATCGCGGCGATCAACAAGATGGACTTGGTCGATTATCGGGAAGATGTTTTCGATTCGATCTCACGCGACTTCCGCGCCCTTGCGTCGCAGTTGGGCATTCCCAGCGTGCACATCATCCCCGTCAGTGCACTCAAGGGGGATAACATCGTGCATGCCGGCGCTCACACGCCTTGGTATGGGGGCGATACGCTTCTCGAATGTTTGGAAAACCTGCCGGTTCAGCAGACGGAAACGTCCACACCGCTTCGCCTGCCGATTCAATATGTGATCCGCCCTGACGCGCGCTTTCGAGGGTTTGCCGGGCAGGTCGCATCCGGCGTGCTGCACCGTGGCGCCACCGTCACAGCACTTCCTTCCGGAATCAAGACACGCATCAAAGAGATCTCTACCTTTGATGGCGGATTGAATCACGCCGGCGCCGGAAGCTCAATCACGGTCACACTAGATGACGAAATCGATTTGAGCCGCGGCGACCTGTTGGTTGGCGAGAACGATGTGCCACAGTCTGCCTCCAGCTTAAGGGCCAAACTCGTTTGGCTGCAAACCGAGCCTTCGCAAAGCGATAAATTCTATCTACTCAAACAAAGCACCAGGCTGGTAAGAGCCAAGCTTGCCCGCATCCTGCATCGAGTCGACGTCAATACGCTTGCTCACCTTGCGGCCCCCGCTCTGCAAACCAACGATATCGCCGTCGCTGAAATCGAGACGACCTTGCCGTTGTTCTTCGATCCATATCGCCAAAACCGGACCATGGGCAGTTTTATTTTGATTGACCCGATCACCAATGCCACGGTGGCGGCCGGCATGATTGAGGGCAAAGCGGAGCCTTCAGCATCCGCAAGCATTGCACCGCAAAGCGGAACGCTAACTGAGCAGCGCACTCTCAGGAACGGACACCCCCCAGCGGCGCTATGGATCACAGGAGAGTCCGAAGTCGCCGAAAAGCTCGAACAAGCGATCTTTGAAAAGGGATGGCAGGTTCATCTTGTGACGGGTGGAGAATTCCAAGGCGTCGATGCAACTCCGCTGGTTAGCATGCTGAAGCGCATGGGAATCGTTGCCGTATTCAGCGTGGATGCCGATCAGCCTTCGCTGCGGCAAGCCGTTACCGCGATTTACGGAGAGAAATCGGTGCTCGAAATCAACGCTGCCGCTCTTTCCGAGCAGGACGCGAGAGAAACGGCCATGAACTGGCTCCGTGAACTGCAATCTAAAGAACGGCAGTCCGATGAACTGCAATCCAAGTTCAGCCAAGGAAGACGCCAATGACGACCGCGCTACTTGAGTCCACAGAAAATGCTTCGGCGGATGTTCTGATCGATCAGATTCTCAAAGAGGCCGTCGGCGCGGCGTGCATCACTTGCAGCTTTCAGGCGGAGGACATGGTTGTTCTACACCTCTTGCGGCGCCACGTTCCAAACATCCCTGTGCTGTTTCTGGAGACCGGTTACCATTTCGCCGAGACTTATTCCTATCGGGACAGAATGACTGCGGCATGGAACCTGAATCTGATCAATCTCAGCGCTTCAATCAGCGTTGCCGAGCAGGAATCCAAGTTTGGAATCTTAAACCGGACCAATCCCACGCAGTGCTGCCAACTCAGGAAGGTTGAGCCGCTCATGGCGGGGCTCGACAAGTACGACGTTTGGTTCACGGGGCTGCGGCGGGAGCAATCTCCTTCACGCAAGAATCTCAAGAAAGTGGAGCAGCACAAGCTTCCCAGCGGGCGATCCCTGCTTAAGATCAGCGCCCTTGCAGATTGGACGTGGGCCCAGGTATCCGCCTACATCGCGGAAAACGACATTGAGCTTCTGCCGCTTTATCACCTCGGGTATACCAGCATCGGCTGCGAGCCGTGCACGACAATCCCGGAGGACGGCAATAATGCGCGCTCGGGCCGGTGGGGCGGAAAAAAGCTGGAGTGCGGCATCCATACTTTTTCCCAGCAGGCCGATTTAGCTGAGCCGGAATCAAACTAGCTCCGCCGATCCACTCGAAAAGTAGCGATCAACCGGACGCTTCTGAAAATGAAAAACTCGCCATCCCTCCCAATCTGACTACTCGGAGCGAAGCGCCTGCATCGGTTCGATCGACGCCGCCCTTATCGCGGGAAGCACCGCCGCAACAAGAGAGAACAACAGGATTCCCACTCCCGCCGTTACCAGCACAACCGGATCGAAAAGAGTAACGTTGAAGAGCAATCCCTTGATCAGGCGCGAGGTCCACAACGATCCTATCCAACCCAGCCCGCCGCCGATCGCAGCAAAGATGAATGCGGAGCGCAAAACCAGACGAGCAATTCCCGCTCGCTGCGAACCCAGCGCCATGCGAATTGCCATTTCCTGATTTCGCGAAGCCACCGTGAAGGCAATCACACTGTAAATTCCCAGGATAGCCAGCAAGACCGCGGCCGTGGCAAAAGCAGTGATAAGGGTTGTATTGAAGCGGCGGGGCGCCTCCGTTCCATCAATGGCTTCTTCCATCGATTCCAATTGCGTAATCGCCAGCTGAGGATCGAGCGAGTGAAAGACCGATTGCAACTCGACCTTGGTTTGCGAGGGAGAAAGTGTGGAACGCAGGGCCACAAACATGCTATTGCCGCTAAGGTCAGCGGAAGACGTGATCGGACTAAGGTCGGAGATCCACTGCGCTACGGGCAGGTAATAAGTGTCTTTGGCGGGAGCATCCAGGCCGGCTTCTCTCACATCGGTGACCTCGCCGACGATCGTGACCCAAGGTGTGGGCGTGTCTGGCCCGCCAATGTGAACGCGTTTGCCAATGGGGTCCTGGTTTGGCCAGAACCGCTCCGCCAGATTGTGGCTTGCAATGGCCACCAACTGCGTTCCCGCTCTATCGGCCTCGGTGAAGGTGCGGCCCCGAAGCAGCGACATTCCCATCGTCGAAAAATAGTCGCCCGAAATCTGCGGAGTCACCGCGATGTTGATCTGGCTGGCACCTGGAGGAGGCACATAGCCTTCCGCGATAAAACCATTGTTGTCGCTATTTCCAGTCATGGGAAGAAAGCTGCTCAGCGCGGCTCTTTGAACTCCGGGGATGGCGCGCAGCCGGCGTAAGAGCTCGTCGTTAAACGAGTCTATCGCGGCTTGTTTTGAGTATTGCTGCGATGGAAGGTTGTAGTTGGCGAGCACCAGGTGCTCCGGCCGCATCCCGGGATCGACGGAGCGCATCTTCTCAAAGCTCCGCAAAAGAAGGCCGGAAGCGCATAGCAGGATCATCGCAATCGCGATCTCACCCACCACCAGCGCCGAGCGCAAACGTGAATGGCCACCACTGACGCCGCGACCGCTCTCCTTGAGCACATCGTTGGCGCTGGTCCTCATCGCCGCAAAAGCCGGGACCAAGCTGCACAAGAGCCCCGAAGCCGCTGCCAACAACAGGGCAAAGAATACTACCTTCCAATCGAGGCTGATTTCCGAAATGCGGGGAAGCGTCTCCGGCAGGAAGCGAGTCACGACGCGAAGCGCGAGCGCGGCCAAGGACAATCCGATGAGCCCTCCGCCGATGCTGACGACAAGGCCCTCCGACATGGTTTGGCCCAGTAGGGCGGTGCGGCGAGCGCCCAGCGCCAACCGAACCGCGATTTCACGCCGGTTGCGAATGGCCCTCACGAGTAACAAGCCAGCCAGGTTGGCGCAAGCGATCAGCAACACCACCAGTACAGCCAAGAACAAGATCTTCAGCAGCGACCGCGCTTGAGCAACCGTGGTCTGCTGAAGCGAGCGCACAACGGCGTGAATGCGAATTCCGTTCATGAAGGCCGGATAGCCGCGCATGATCTGCTGCGCCACGATCTCGGAGTCCGTTTGCGCCTGCTCAGCGGTAACGCCATGCTTGAGCCGCGCCACCATCTGGTAGTTCCAATTTGCGGCTCTCTGGGTAAGATCCGCCTGGCTGAAGCTCAGCGGGATCCATAGTTCGCTCTGGTTGAGCCTGCCCGGCAAGAGAGGAAATTCGAAATTGCGCGGCATTACGCCAACGACAACGTAAGGCTTGCGATCCAGCAGTACCTTGGAGCCGATGGCATTCGGGTCGGCATGCAGGTGCGATTGCCAAAAGCCATAACTCAAGACCGTGACGTGGCCATCCCGGGTCTCATCCTCTTGTGTGAAGACGCGGCCCAACAAGGGACTTACGCCTAGAGTGGGAAGCACTCCTGCGCCAAGACGCGCGACCTGCGCCTGATATGGTTCGCCTGCGCCGGAAACTTCGTAGGTCGTCGTGGTGTAGCCGCCCATGCGCTCAAAGGTGTGGGTATCGCGAGTGTAGGCAACAATGTCTGGCGCGGTAACCTGGCCGCCATTGCCGTCGACTTGCACTCCTTCAAGATTGTCCGCAAGAATCACCAGGCGCTCGGGATCGTGAAAGGGCAAGGGCCGCAACAACACGCTTTCCACGATTGAAAAAATAGCCGTAACCGCGCCGATGGCCAGAGAGAGAGTGAGAACCGCGGTGAGAGTGAACCCGGGCGATTTGCGCAGCTGGCGAAGCGAATGCCTCACGTTGGTGACAAATGAGTTCATGTGAGCGTGTTGCCCTTCTTGAAGGAATGTTTCGAACGAGCTTGCAATATCGTGAGATAAGCATCTTTCGTGCCAACCATTGCTGCCTAAGCTCTTGAATCATCGATTCCTAAACCCTTGAATCTTCGTTTCCTAAACCCTTGAATCAAGGCACTGTTCCCGAGCGGCGGTCAAGGAATCCGCAAGCCGGTGTTCGCTTTCGATGCAAGTCTGTTCGGAACCGAACATCCATTGGCCCTTTGGTCAGGCGCGGCCGAGAGGTGAGGTGTATCTTGAATGCTACTATAGGCTTCGCGAGATTCGACCCAAATGCTTTCATCTCCATTGGCCAAATCCCTTAAGCTTAGCCCTCTGCGCATCGTCCTTTTCTGTTCCTCGGTTTTTTTGCTGTCGGTCCTTATTGTGCCCGCGGCTTTGCGGGCCGACAACGGCCCTCTTGCAACTCCCGAGGAGATCAAGACATTCCTGAACCGGAACATCGTATGGCACAAGCAGCTTACGACGCAGCAGGCGCTCATCACCGACCCGAGCGACACGGTTTTCTTTAACGACAACCGGCAGTTTGCGGACCAGGCGATACATTTGTCCTTCGATTTTGCGCGGGTCGAAGCACAGGCTCTCGAGGCAAGAGCGGCCGCCAGCCACACCTCCGGCAACTCGGAGCAGGCGACCGTTGAAGCTTCCCGATTTCAAAGCCTCTCGGAGGCCGCAGCCAAAGCGGATCAGCAGGCCAAACAGTTTGACCAGGATCTGGCTTCATTCCGGCAGCAGTTGACCGGAGCTTCCGGAGCAAAGCGGCAGGTGATCGCCTCGCAAATCGCGGAAACCGAGAGCCAGTTGAACCTGCTGCAGGTCCGCAGGGACACCATCCGCAACATGCTGACCTTCATGAACGGCGCTACCGGCAGTTCGGGAGCGGGCGGGCTGCGGAGTGACATCGAAGAGCTGGCGCGCTCGGTTCCCGCTCTTGCGCGGAGCATCGAAAAGCAAGCAACGGCGTCAGACGCCGCACCAGATAGCGCTCCCGGCTCCGCCGATGCCATGGACGTGACCGGACGGAAAGAGACCACCGGCATCTTCGGTCTTGTCAGCGAACTTCTCACGGAAAGGCGCAAGCTCGCGGTTCTGGGCCAAGCCATCGATCGAACGAATAGCCTGGCGGACGCCGCAAAGGCGCTGCGCGATCCGCTATCGACCCGCCTCCGCGCCCTGGTGCAGCGCAGCAACGAACTCGCGCAGCAATCGGCCTCCCAGGATTCGTCCGCGCTCACGGAGGAGCGCAAGGAACTGGATGGCCTGACCGTCGAGTTCAAACAACTCTCGTCCGCTATCTTGCCCCTGAGCAAGCAGAACGTACTATTGGATCTATACCGCCACAATGCCACCAACTGGCGCAACGCTGTGCAGACGCGGCACGATTCCGTTCTGAGATCTCTGCTGATACGGCTGAGCATTCTCGCAGCCGTGCTGGGCGGAATTTTCGGGCTCTCCGAAATCTGGCGGCGGGTTACCTTCCGCTACATCGGTGACGCGCGGCGGCGGCACCAGTTCCTGGTGCTGCGCGGCATTGTGGTCGGCTGCGTCTCCATCGTGGTGGTGCTCTTCTCTTCTGTGAGCGGCCTGGGTAGCATTACGACCTTTGCGGGGCTGCTGACCGCGGGCGCCGCAGTCGCGCTGCAAAACGTGATCCTGGCCATCGCGGGTTATTTCTTTCTCATTGGAAAATATGGCGTGCGCGTGGGCGACCGCATCCAGATCGCGGGCGTCACCGGAGACGTGATCGACATCGGCTTCATCCGCTTGCACATGGTGGAGGTAAGCAGAACCACCGGGCAAAGACACACGGGACGCGTGGTGGCGTTTTCCAACGCGGTGGTGTTCCAGCCGCACGCCGGACTGTTCAAGCAGGTTCCGGGAACCAACTTCGTGTGGCACGAGGTTACGCTGACGGTTCCCCAAGGCGGCAATTACCACCAAGTTGAAAAGCAGACGCTGGAGGCTGTGACAAAGGTTTATATGGAGTATCAGTCGAAGATGGAGGCGCAGTACCGCAATATGGAGCAGACGCTCTCCGGATCGACTCGCTCTCTACGGCCGGAGAGCCGCTTGAAGCTCACGCCCGCAGGGCTGGAAATCTCCGTCCGCTATCCGGTCGAACTCGATAGCTCGGTGGAGATTGACGATCGGGTTACCCGCGAGGTTCTTGCGGCAACCGAACAGGAACCAAAGCTAACGGCCCAAATGGAAGCAAGAGTGTAACCCTGGCTCAAGGTGAAGCATTTCAGGAATCTTGATTTCACCTTCATTTTTCGACCCTTTTTCGAATGTCGAAAAATAATGAAGTGGAATGAATGCTCTCGCCAGATTCAAATCCGGGACCGACCCCGTTCAGCCAACCAGAATAAGCCCATTTTTCAAGGCTCAATCGATCTCAAGAGGCCGATCCTATTCTGGCTCAATCGGCCTTCCAAGGTCATTGTGCCCACCATTTCAGGGCCATGAAAATGACGGCAAAATCAACCGTAAATCAAACACCGGCTAAACCCGTTCTTCGTCCGCGCTCCACGACCCAGGCTATGGATCGATCTGGATGACATCGAGCGCATGGCCCACCACATCCAACTGAGTCACGTCTTTAGGGGGCCCGTCCGTGGTGGTATCGATGATGTCCAGTTCCCCGCCCTGGCAGACATAAATTATGTTGCGTTTGGAGATCGGCTGCATTCCTGTAACGTCAAAATTAGGCCGGGCAAACTGGGACGATATCTCAGGAATGGCCACCGCACCACTGCCTATGTTGAAGCTGGTAAGGCAGCCCAGGATATTTCCGGTCGCGGGATCCGTGGTAAACGTGCACGTTCGAGCGCCAATATAGAGCTTGTTGTTACTCGCCACCCTCATCTTTTGATGGAGCCCATCCGTAATGGACGTGGCACCGGAGACGCTGGGAGCGCTTGGATTGCCGATATTGAGGGCGGTCAAAGTCCCACAACTAGATAGTCCTAACTGCTTACAAGCACTGTTGCTTGACGCCGACACGGCTGGTACTGGAGTACCCGCCACAAAGAGGGTTGAGCCGTTGATCGCGCCGATTGTGGCTCCGGCAACGGCAACCACCGTTCCAAATGTAGGCGGTGTGGGGGGAGAGGCGAATACCCCACTAAAGTCTATGGACACGACACTCGCGGATGTGCCACCACACTCCGCGCCGCAGTTCAAGATGAATGCCTGGGTCTCGCTGGTGTTGAAGACCGCCGAAAAGGGCTGATCGAGAGCGGGCCCGGTAATAGCAACAATCGCCTGGGTGGCAGTATTGATCACAAAAAATCCACCGGTGTTTGGGGCAACCAGCGCGTTGGGGCTGTCGGGGAACGCGAGCAGTCTTGTTCCCTGGGGGCTAAGCACCAGACGCTGCGCTCCGGGAACGGTGAGGGGCACCACAACCGGCGTTGGCACAGGCGTGGGCGTCGCGGTTGGCGTGGGCGTCGTGCTGGGGCTGGCGGTGGGCGTTGGAGTCGCAGTCGGCGTTGGAGTAGGGGTCGGGGTAACTCCCGTGCCGGTCACAATGTTTACAGTGCCCGCTGAATGGATCGCGGCATAGACGGTTGCTCCATCCGGAGAAATGGCGAGATCGTCCACAGGGTTGGTCAATGTGGGCTTAACTCCCAACGCCTCGGTGGCGCCGATCATTACGCTGAACTCCGGGTTATTCTCTTCCAGGATTGCCGTGAATCCATTGGAAGTGACCATCTTCCCAGGCGCTAAGACTGTGGGGAAGCTTACAGTGGAAAACACATCTTTATCCCCATCTATCATGATCACCGAAGGGGTAGTGGTGATGCCTATGGGTGTCGCGCCGTCATTCGTAAGAAGAACGCGCTTTTTAATGCCGCTCAAGGGAGCTCCTTGCGCATTCTTGGGGGGGCCTCCGTAGCACCCCGAAAACACCAACAATAAAACCGGCAGAAGGGCTCCTATCGCCACGAACTGCCCGGCAAAACGCTTCTCTCGACCCACGGAACCTGCCCTCACTTATAGTTGATCGAAAATTATAACAAAGCGGAATCCAGCTAACTTTCTTATCAGCAATGGTTTCCACCGCATCGCCGACAGGCACACCGCTCCCTTTGGTGGCTTGCGCCAATGGTAGAACGTTGGGAGACCAGCATTCCTGCACACTTTTTTAACCCGTTTTTCTTTTAGTCGTTTTTTCTTTCGTCGTTGTCTATTAGCCCGTTTCTACCTAGCCGGTTTTCCGTCGGCCCGAAACGTGTTCGCTGTGTCAGGGGCTCGGGGGCGTCGGCATGAGACCACTCAGTCGCCCAATCTCTGATTTCTTTGTTTGAGCCCGAGGCAGCAGCGTGATTTGAATAACGTCTTTGTGGGAACACAGGCTTCCAACACCAATATCGGTCGAGCGAGGGCCGCCGATTAGAAAACCAGCCATTACAAAATCAAGCGGCACCCAATCCCAGCGGCACCCCAATCCAAGCGCCACCCAAGGGTCAACATTTCTTTCCTGCGATTGCCCTTCCCAGGTTATGCAGAGAACCCTAAGTGCTGTATTCTTAATGATTGCGCCATGTCACAAGACCTCATCTCACGCTTGAAACAAGGGCCTGTTCTTTGCGATGGCGCCATTGGGACGCTACTGTACGCAAAGGGCATCTTCATCAACCGATGTTATGACGAACTGAATCTGACCCAGCCCGACCTTATCTACGGAATCCATCAGGATTACCTGAACTCCGGCGCTGAAATCATAGAAACCAATACATTTGGCGGAAATTCCCACCGTCTGGAGCGCCATGGCCTGGCGGCAAAAGCCAAGGACATTAACTTTCACGGCGCAAGGCTGGCCCGTGAGGCAGCCGATGCCTTTATGGCCAAGAAGGGCGCTTCGGTCCTGGTAGCCGGTTCCATGGGGCCGTTAGGCATCCGCATTGAACCGCTGGGCAAGACCTCCCGCGAAGAGGCCCGGGCAGCCTTCCGCAAACAGGCACTGGCTCTGATTGAAGGCGGCGTCGACCTCATCATCTTAGAGACATTCGGATACCTGGAAGAGTTGCATCAAGCTTTCCTGGCGGTACGGGAGGCAAGCCCGCAGACGCAAGTGGTGGCTCAGGCAACCATTGACGAAGACGGGAATTGCCTGGATGGCGCGAGCGCCGAGACCTTCGCCATCAAGGCGACCGATTGGGGAGCGGATGTTATCGGATGTAATTGCAGCGTCGGCCCGGTGGCGATGCTGGAAGCCATTGAGCGCATCCGGCGCAACACGAATCTCCCGTTGTCGGCACAGCCGAACGCGGGTATTCCCCGGAGCATCGAAGGCCGCAACATCTATATGTGCTCGCCCGAATACATGGCAAGCTACGCCCGAAAGTTCGTGACCGCGGGCGTGAGCCTGGTTGGCGGCTGCTGCGGAACCACTCCGGAGCACATCAAATCGATGAAGGCGGCCTTGCGCATTACCGACGTGAAGGCCAGGACAGGCGGATTCCGGGTACAGGCCGAGGCCGCAACAGGCCAAAAGCTGACGGCTCCGCCCCTTGCCCAACGCTCCGGCTTGGGCCGCAAGCTGGCCATGAGCGAATTTGTAACGCTCGTGGAAGTCGTGCCTCCCAAGGGCGTGGATTTTCGCAAGGAGCTGGAAGGGGCAAAGTATCTGAAGGCGGCGGGCGTCGACGCCTTGAACATCCCGGACAGCCCCCGCGCCTCCGCGCGCATGAGCAATTTTGCGCTATGCCTTCTGGTGCAGCAGCATGTAGGGATTGAGACCGTGTTGCACTTTAGCTGCCGGGACCGCAATGTGCTCAGCATGCAGTCGGAGCTATTGGGAGCCTATACCACAGGCCTTCACAACCTCATCTGCGTTACGGGCGATCCACCCAAGATGGGCAACTATCCCGATGCCACCGCGGTCTTTGACGTGGATGCGATCGGATTGGTGAACATCGTCCACAATCTAAATTGCGGACTGGACATCGGCGGCAACCCAATTGGAAATGGCACCGCATTCGTGACCGGTGTAGGGGCCAACCCCGGCATTGGGAACCTCGATGAAGAGATACGGCGGTTTGAGTTCAAGGTGGAAGCCGGAGCCGATTATGCGGTGACCCAGCCAGTCTTCGATATCAGTTTGCTGGAGACGTTCTTGCGGCGCATCGAGCACTGCCGCATTCCCGTGCTGGCGGGCATCTGGCCGCTCGTGAGCGTACGCAATGCCGAGTTCATGAAGAACGAATTGCGCGTCTCGGTGCCTGATTCCATCGTGGAGAGAATGGGCCGCGCACCCAATGCGGAGGCCGCCAGGGCTGAAGGCATTCTGATCGCCCGCGAGATGTTAAGCCAGGTACGCGATTTGGTTCAGGGCGTACAGGTGTCGGCCCCGATGGGACGCTATTCGTCCGCTGTTCAAGTGCTCAATATTGAAGGCCCTGCCGCAGCGGGGATGTAAGACATATCGTTCCTTTTGGATGGGGCTCGGGTGCAGAACATGCCTGGAGCCCCGTTTCTTTTACGGTTCCATCAGAGCGCTCATCAATTCATCCGCAGCTCTCGTTTTTTGCCCGACCTGATGCCGGTCGGGAAATCCCCCGCCTACCGAAGACCTTCTAAAACATAGAACCAATCCTAAAAATCTCTGCCGATTTGGAGACGAATCGATGCCGGACCCATCTCGGCCCGCGGTGGGAGAGACCCATCGCCAACTTGCAAAGAGCGATTCAATCGGTTCCGTCGATTTAAGCGATTCAAGTGATGCAATAGGGGGAGAAAAGGGCATGCCAAACAAATCGTCAAAGCAGAAGTCTCAACCAAACAACGGAGCTACGCCAAATATCCTGCCGCGGCCAGATTTTCACTTTTCCGGCGACGTGGGCCGCACCTATCTTGAATCGGACCCGCCCCAATTTCCCAAGCCCACGGAAGCGCCGCAGGGAGCGCCCAACATCCTGTTAATCCTGATTGACGATTGCGGATTCGGCCAGTTCAGCACGTTCGGAGGAGGAGTGCCCTCACCTACGATGGATCGGCTTGCATCCGAGGGTCTTCGTTTTAACCATTTCCACACAACGGCGCTGTGCAGCCCGACACGCGCGGCCCTCATTACCGGGCGCAACCATCACTCTGCGGCGTTTGCGGGAATCACAGAACTTGCCACCGGTTACGACGGCTATACCTGCATCCTGCCGAAAAGCTGTGGCACCGTGAGCGAGGTGCTGCGGCAGAACGGCTACATGACTGCCTGGATCGGCAAGAACCATAACACTCCCACATGGGAGACCAGCGCTGCCGGCCCCTTCGATCGCTGGGCCAACGGCCTGGGCTTCGACTACTTCTATGGCTTCAATGGCGGAGATATGAACCACTGGAACCCCGTTTTATATGAAAACAGAAACCTGGTTCCCGCATCGAAAGATCCCAACTACCATCTCACATCCGACCTCGCCGACAAGGCTGTCGCGTGGGTCCGTCAAGCCAAATCCATATCTCCCGACCGGCCCTTCTTTCTCTACGTCGCTCCGGGAGCAACCCATGCGCCGCACCACATCGCCAAGCAATGGATCGAGAAATTCAAAGGCAAATTCGACGGCGGTTGGGACAAGTACCGCGAGGAAACCATTGTCCGACAGAAAAAACTAGGCGTGATTCCACAGGACACCGAGCTAACGGAGAGATCGAAGGGCTTGCCGGCGTGGGACTCCCTCAACGCCGACCAGAAACGGCTCTATGCGCGCATGATGGAGGTCTTCGCGGGCTACGGCGCAGATTGCGACGAGCAGATGGGCCGCATCGTGGATGCAATCAAGGCTCTGCCCGATGCTGACAATACCCTGATCCTCTACATTGCGGGCGACAACGGGGCCAGCGCCGAAGGCGGTCTCGAAGGATCGCTGTGCGAGAACATGTTCTTCAACGGCTTTCCCGAAAAATGGCAGGACAACATCAAGGCAATCGACGAATTGGGCGGACCGAAACACTTCAACCACTTTCCCTCCGCATGGGCTCATGCGATGAACACTCCGTTCCAGTGGACCAAACAGGTCGCGAGCCATTTTGGCGGCACGCGCAATCCGATGATCATCTCCTGGCCGGCGCGTATTCGAGACAAGGGCGGACTGCGAACGCAGTTCATCCACACCATCGATATTGTGCCGACGATTTATGAGGTCACGGGGATCAACGCTCCGAGCGTTTTGAATGGTATTGCGCAAAAGCCGATCGAGGGCATGACCTTTGCCCATGCGCTTGACGATGCCCAGGCGGAGAGCCATCGCAAGACCCAATACTTTGAACTCGGCTGCAATCGCGGACTCTATCACGAAGGATGGATGGCATCCTCGCCCTCATTCGTACCTTGGAACCCGGTGCGCGAAGAGTGGGACCCGGACAAGGCGAAGTGGGAGCTCTACGACATCACCAAAGATTTCTCACAGGCCAAGGATCTGGCGGCTCAACATCCCGAAAAACTCCGGCAGCTGCAGGATATGTGGTGGGTAGAGGCGGCGAAGTATAACGTACTGCCACTCGACTGGCGCGCCACGATCCGCATGAATGCCGAATTGATGGGACGGCCAAGCCTCATCGGAGGCCGCACGTCGATGACTTATTATTCCGGAACGGTTGGACTGCCCGATGCCGCATCACCGCCAATGTGCAACAAGTCGTGGAGGATCACCGCGGAGATCGAAATCCCCGACGGCAAAACTGAAGGCATGATCGTGACCCACGGAGGGTTGGAGGGCGGATATGGACTCTATCTGCGCGACGGTGTACCCACGTTCGTCTACAACTACCTAAGCATCGACCGGCCCACTTTCACCGGCAAAGACAGGGTGCCGAAAGGAAAAGCAACCATCACGGTCGATTTCAAGTACGACGGCGGAGGAATGGGCAAAGGCGGCGAGATCACCATGAAGGTCAACGGCAAGAAGGTCGCCGGGGGCCGCCTGGAAAAGACGATTCCCATCCAGTTCGGGCTTGGCGAAGGGCTTGATATAGGCATGGACATCGGTTCACCGGTCGACTTTACCTATGAATTGCCGTTCGCGTTTACCGGCAAGATCGACCACGTCACCATCGATCTTAAGCCCACGCAGGCAGCCATCGACGAACCAGCAAGGGCGGCCTGATTGATTCCTGGGGTGAGAATCGCGTGGTGCGAGAATCATTTCGCGATGGTCCGTCCCTCGGTGACAACAAACAGAGCGTCCACGCGCATGCAACAAGCGGCTCGCGAATGGTTATTTCGCGCTAAACTCTTCTCCAGACGCTGCTTAGGAGCATCCTGACTGGTGGACATCCGGGGGTGTATATCCGTGATCGATTTCGACGCGTCGCCGATATAATGGGAGGAAAGAAGGAGAATTCAGATGCAACAGGGCACAATCACTGTCATCCACTCCGACCCCGCAATACACGGTGGAGATCCTGTGTTCAAGGGGTCACGTGTGCCCTTCCAAACTCTCCTCGACCATGTGGAACATGCCGGAAAAAGGGGCTTCGAGGAGTTTCTCGAGGGGTTTGATATTCCGCGGGAGCAGGCTATTGCTGCGCTCCGAGAAAAAGGTCTGCTCCACCTGATCGATCAATGAAGACCATTCTGTTTGATCAGGATTATAATTCAAAACTCGCACAATACTACAGGGCTCGCGACTTTAGCGTCTCTTTGCTCAAGGATGTGGGCCTTCATGGTGTCACAAATGGCCAATTACTCGCCGCAGCAGAGGGGAGGTTCGATGTTCTCATCTCCATGGACAAAAATATCCCCTACCAAAACAATTGGCTCGGCCGAAAACTCTCTTGTTTGATTGTCCGGCTCAGGAGAGACCACATTGACTTTCATTTGCCATATCTTCCGGAAGCCTACGAAATTCTCCGCAAACTCAAACCGGGAGAAATCGATTGGGTTGGCGATCCAGACCGCGTCTTGGCCGAACGACAACGTTACGACGCACTGATACGCCTACGTGTAGGCCGCTGAGCTGTTTCGTTATGCAGCCCACCCTCGCTCTTCGTACCTGCACTCTCGTGGGGTTCAAAAACGCCTTCGGATCGTTGGCCTAAATACTGCCGTCTATTCCGGACAGTCGATGCAGTCGAATTTTTTCATGTCGATGGTGGGCACGCCTTCTTTCTCATGCTCCTGGAACAATTTGGCGAACTTGCCGCCCCACACGATTTCATCCGCCGCGTAAGAGGAGCGGCTGTTGACGTTCTGGGCGAACGTCTCATCGATGCCGGTCAACAAGATCAGGAACTCCGCGCGCGAGGCGCGGAGTTGGGCTTCGTCCCAACCGAAAAGCGGACTGGTCTCTTGAATGGGATGGACGATCGTCCATGCCAGGGGGAAGAAAGCGACGTGGGTACGCTCCAGCGGGAGTTGATAATACTTCCGCTCCCGGCTTTCGCCGTTGTCCTCAAAGCGGGTCAGGATCAGCCGCGCATAAAGGTCGATCAACTGGTTATCGCGGCCGTTGATAATCCGAAACTGAAACGACGAAATGCCACGATAGGGAGCGATCACCGCTTTTTTGCTGTAAATCACGTTGGCAACCGGACGGGCAAAACGGGCAAAGACCACGCCCGTCGCCAAGGCAAAGCTCAGCAGGCCAACCACCGCCTCAATGGTCACCAGCATATTCGCGCCGAAGGAGTTCGGCACGATGTTCCCGTAGCCGATGGTGGAAAAGGTATCGATGCTGAAAAAGAACGCCTGCCAGAATCCGGAAAACGACGAAGCTCCCTGAAGTGCACCCGGCCCGCAAAGCAGATAGGCGCACGCAAACAGGGTATTCAACACAAGATAGATGGCCACAACCATCGTGAGAAATGCCCAGCCTGGCATGGTCAGCAGACTGTGAAAGCTGAACAAATAGCCGATCGGGCTGGCCTTGTGCCGCCGCACGTTGAACGATCCGTCGCGGTTCAAGAGGCGTAACGCGCGCTCTCCTGACAGCACCGAGCCAAATCCCAGGTCGCGGCTGTCCGTGTCGATCCCCGCGGATATGGTCTCTGCTTCCCTATCCATCCATTTCCTCCTCAAACTTGATTTAAGACTATCATTCGGAGCCATGAATGACGCCCAGGGGACGCCGGTTGAAATTGCCTAGTCCTTGCGTTTGGAACCTGTCGGGTTTGGGAGCGGGCTGCTTCGGAATGCCGACAGGTTCGGGACACAGAATCCCAAAATTCTTGTCTTGCCTGACCTGCCGCTGTAATAACCTAAAAATCTCGATACGCACGGAGGACCGCACGCTGCCTGAGCGAGAGCCGAACCCGAACCTGATCGTGCCTTTGGGCACGCAGGTGGTCTTGCGCACCGATGTCGCGACCGCGAGCAACGACAAAACCTTCGTGCGCGGGTCGGTTGGAGAGATCGTGAAGACACCTGCGGACGCCACGCATTCGTATCGAGTCCGCCTGCCCGATGGCTGTGAATTCAGCATCCGGCGGAGCCAATTCTCGCTGCTCAAGGCAGTGAAAAAAGGGCCGGTTGCCGACCCTGGACAGATACTCTCCGACCACAACCTTTTCGACCATGTGATCTATCGGTGCGTGGTGGGATCGCAGGCCTATGGACTAAGCCACGAGGATTCCGATATCGACCGGCGCGGCATTTATCTGCCGCCAGCAGAGCTCGAATGGTCTCTGTATGGCGTGCCGGAGCAATTGGAAAATCAGGCGAACGAAGAGTGCTATTGGGAGTTCAAGAAGTTCGTGGTGCTGGCTTTGAAAGCGAATCCCAACGTGCTTGAGTGCCTCTACACTCCGCTGGTCGAAACAGCCACAGAGATTGCCCAAGAGCTGCTGGACCGGCGCGAGATGTTTCTTTCACGGCTGGTTTACCAAACCTACAACGGATATGTGATGTCGCAATTCAAGCGCCTGGAACAGGACCTGCGCGCACAAGGAGAGATCAAGTGGAAGCACGCCATGCACCTGATCCGGTTACTCCTGGCGGGAATCCATATCTTGAGCCATGGATTTGTTCCCGTGGCCGTTGGAGCGCATCGCGACCGGCTTCTGGAAATTCGCCAGGGAGCAACTTCCTGGAACGCTGTCAACGCCTGGCGTCTCGAGCTTCATCGCCAATTTGAAAACGCCTACCAAGCAACCCGACTACCGGAGCATCCCAATTACGACGAAGCCAATCGCCTGCTGATAAAGGCGCGCCGCAGCATGGTGGGATGAAACGGGTAAGCCGCCTGGCGGAGCGGGTTATTCCGCCGTGGTGGGGTCGATGACGGATCGAACCTCCGAGACCTTGTTCGCCGGAAACCCGCCCTGACGTGCATGCTCGCGAACGGCATTCTCGTCGGGCGCGATGTAAATGCAGTAAATCTTGTCCTGCGTCACATAGCTATTGACCCATTGCACTTGCGGCCCAAGATTCTTCAGAACGCCGCACGATTTCTGGGAGATTGCCTGCAATTCTTCCGGCTTGAGATTGCCCGCGCCGGGGATTTCACGTTCAATCACATACTTAGGCACTGCTTCCTCCAGCAAGTTTATCGATCTCGCTCTTCTGAATCTATCATTAGAATGCCAACTGCGGGAGAACGGTAACTACGGGAACCCGCCCGCTTCCCTGCCTTTTCAATCCCTTACAATGCGCTATGGACGTTCAACCCCGATTGTTACAGGCGATTGCCGAGCATCCCTATCCGCTCCTGTTCGTCACCATCAGCGGCGCGCACCTCTACGGATTTCCTTCTGAGGACTCCGACTGGGACCTGCGCGGCGTGCATCTCTTGCCCGCAATCGAATTCCTGGCGCTGCGCGCTCCCCGCGATGAGACCGTAGAAGCTTCCCACAAGGATGCTTCTCTCGAACTAGACCTTGTGACCCACGATGCTCGCAAGTTTTTCTCGATGATGCTGAAGCGCAATGGCTATGTTCTAGAGCAACTGCTTTCGCCGCTTATCCTGAAAACCAGCACCGAACATGAGGAACTCAAGAGCCTTGCAGCCGGGTGCGTGACCCGCTGGCACGCTCATCACTACCTCGGCTTTGCGGAAAATCAATGGAGCCTATTCCTGAAAGAAGATCCGCCGAGGGCGAAGCCTCTTCTCTACGTGTTTCGTGTTTTGCTCACGGGCATCCACCTGATGCGCACCGGACGTATTGAGGCCAATCTGATTCACCTCAACGACGATCACAAGCTTCCCTATATTGCGGACCTCATCTCCAGAAAGACAGGCGGGGGCGAAAAAGGCCGCCTTCGTGATGTGGAGTTGAGCTTCTTCCAGTCTGAATACGAGCGATTGCTTCGGGTACTTGGAGACGAGGCCTCTGCCAGCCAATTGCCTGCCGAAGCTACGGCAGAACCGGCCTTGAACGATCTGCTCTTGCGGTTACGGGCGAGATCGGAAGAGTATATCTCAAGGTAATGCGCCGCTCATTCTCATCCGCAAAATGACCAAAACTAGGACGGTCGACGATCCTGGACACGTACTTTTCACCTCATCGAGTGGGTCTCGGGGTGGCGGTTCGGGCAAAACTGAGAACTCGAGGCCGAGCCCCGGTTGCAAGCTGGAATCCTAGTCCAAGTCTGAAAATTTCGGGCATAAAATATTCACCCTTATCTTCAATAAGAACACCCGTTTTCATTAAGAATTGGATTTGGTCGGCCGCTAGCCCAGACGAGGCAGCGTCAAATGGAATACGGCGTTCAGTCGATTCCTGCAACTTTGCAAAAATATCGTTCAGGGGCTCAATTTCCTGCTGGATTTCCCTCACTTTCTGTTGACTACACGGCAGAATTGCGCCACGAATAGCTGGTGGTACAAGGACGCGATCCTGCGCCTGCGCATCCATGCTTTTCTCTGCCGCATATCGGAAAAACCTCACTAGATCTCTTGCTTGTATCTGGCCTTTGAAATCTGATAGAGCCGCAATCACCCACTCCGCTGTCCGCGCTTCACGTGAGTTGTCTCGGCCCAGTTTCCTGCCCCAAACAGGGATGAGGGCTAACCGCGCTTCGTCCAATGTCACAAGCTCGAGAGCACGATTTTCCGGAGTTTCGACAGGAGCACCTCCTTCTCGTGCAATCCAGACCGCCAGCCTAAGTGCTTCCTCTTCATCCCAACGAAGAGCAAACGGTTCATACAGGCGTTCAAACTGACCCACGTTTTGCGGGATCGCCGAAAGCACCAGATCCGCCCGGACAAAAACAACCACACCGAGGGGGCATTCCGGTATCTCCTTCAAATAAGCTGGAACTCCCTGAAGGAGTGCCCGAAGCGCCACTTGTTGCGGGGCGTTCTTATCCAGAACGGGAAATAGATCTTCCAGGCCATCTACGAGGATTAATAGGCTCTGCCCAGCCTTTCGTAGCACTTCAATCATTCGTCCAGCAGCTTCGTTTTCACTAGCTGCGGAGATCCCGAGGGAATCAGCTATCAACCGAAGCCAACGAATTCGCCACCAACGTTCGTCAGCCGCCGTGTGCTGGAGCGATTCTTGCACGGCATCCTCAATCTCAAGCGAGCCAAGCTTTGCTTGCTTAAGAAGTAAAGTGTCAACGACACTTTGGCGGCAATTACGAACCAGCTGAGATGCCGAATGTTGTAAGTTTTTTGACTGCAGAAAAGGCCATATTAAACCTGAGCCTGACGCCGCTGTCCTACCGAGTGTTCTAGCAACAAAGGCCGACCATGTCTTCGAACGAACAACTTGTAAGCACGTATATGTTTTGCCAGAACCCTTTGAGCCGACGATAACCGCAGTCGGAATCTTCTCCTCAAACTGCTTCGCCAGGGCTCGCAATGGCGAAATGGGTAAGTAACGGTCACCCTGGCCAGATTCAGCATACTCCAATTTTTTTGCAAAATCGGCGAGTGATTGGCGTGCTTCCGCGATTGGAATAGTCTGAGCTTGCTCAGCCCGTGTGGGGACAAATTCATCCATGAGTTCTGCCATAACAGATGGCAGAGAAGTCATTTGTAGTTTTGCAATCGTGGATGAAAAAGTACTCGTGTACAGAAGTTCTTGATGGAAATTCGTTTCTTTGATTCTCAGAGCACCGACCTGATCTTCAATTCTCTGAGCGAACAACTCCTCTTGTTGGAGCGAATCGGGCTGCGGAGGTGGATCGGGATAAGCCGTGAGGAGTCTTAATCGGATGTTTTGAAGTTCGTCACTCGCAGCCAATTCAGGTGAAACGAACCCGATAACAACAGTAGGATCATAGAGTTGCGGTTCGTCTGCTGGTGGCCGCATTTTCGCAAGCTGCTTCAATACGAACTCTGTTCCGGCAACAGATTGCTCTGAAGGAGTCGTAACAAGGACACGCCTGATGCGAGGATCAAACAGCATTGGGCTCGAGAGTTCGGAAAGCCCTGCTCTCAAGTCAACCAGTACAACATCTACTTTTAGACGTTTTCCCAAAGCTGCCAAAAGATCACCGAGCAACCACGTTGAGTCGGCTGATAAAATCAAGTGCTCTGGGCGGATGTCTAGCCGCATTAGCTGCGTATCATCACGATGAGCGGGAAGAAAAAAATGTTCGGCAAACCAGTCTTTGGCCCGAATCTCGATGACTTGCTTACGACATGCATGCGCTGCAAGCTCTAGTGATTTGTTTGCATCTGGCGACCGATCTGAATGGCAAACTGCAAGGAAATCCGCCAGAGAAAACAGATCGCCTGGCAGCTTTCTATCAGCAGCAACAAGAGCAGTTACCCCTGGAGCCTCCAAATCAGCATCGACAATAATGGCGCGACGGAGAGGTCGTGACAGGCCAAGTGCAGTGAGAGACGCTAGCAGTTCAGTCGTTCTGCCTACACCACCCTTGAACGAGAAAAAGCTGACAATTGGTGGGGTTGTGTCGTCAAATGCTTTTGGCCATTTAATAGCAGGCTTTTCTGGAAGCACTGCCACTCGACGGAATATCGGCTGAACCATAGGGGTTGGACCGCTTTCCGCAGTTTCCTCAATTTCAACGGGTAACAGCCTTTCTTCGCCGGGCACGGCTTCGAGTCTAATGCCTTTTGAACTTTCAAACCGTGGACCGTACCAAGTGCTTAATAATCCATCTACATCAATTCTGGACGTGCCATTCTTGACGCGAAGCAGTACTCCGTCGTGGTAAGTTGATGCGCTCATCAGCCAACGCGGCCATTTCCCAGCAGCACGTTGCTCTTCAAATGTGAGATCAACATCGATCCAACTATAAAGTAACCGCCTCACCCTACTCTCTCCTCCAACCACTCGCGAATAGCTTGCAGATCTTCGATCACCTTATTTCGATCCTCAATATCTACGCCGTAGCGGAACGCCTGATGCAGATTTCTGGGCATAACGTCCTGCACAGCTTTTTGTTTCGTTTTAGTATTACGAATTCTTAGTATTGCTGGAGCGCGTAGCGCCTTGAGGCACTCGCGCAAATCATGCCCAATCTCCTCTATCAAAGCCACCTGCGAAGTATGGTCAGCTGACCGTTGCGTCATAATCACGGATTTCATGCCGCACTCAAGTGCATAAATCAACAAAAGGGCCTTTGGCGCGTTGGCGCAATCTCCAGAAGCGTCCAAGTTACTCCTGAACGAGCGATGCAGTTCCCGCCTTGTTACATGCAAAAACATCCAGTCAACAGTTAGCCGTTTCAAGAAGATGAAAGCGTTTATAAGTCTATAACACGGACGAGTGGGCTCACTGACTTTCCTGTCTATTAGTCGTTTTGTCCCATCGTGGAGGATGCAAGATTTGACATCTAGCGAGCTTCTCGCCAGAACTGGAGGGGATCAAAATTGGTACGTTTGTATTGCATCAGATGCGCAAGCAGGTGCACATTACACCAGCTCAAATTTCAGTTCGCCCAACTTCTCTATGCTGCAGGCGATCTTGTCTCCGGCCTTGAGCCACACCTGCTTCTCCTTGGGATAGCCGAGAATCACGCCTTCCGGGGTGCCGGTAAAGATGATGTCTCCCGGCTTCAAGGTAATGTGCCGGGAGATATAACTGATCATCTGGCGGCTGTTAAAGATGAAATCGTTGGTATTCGAGGATTGGCGCGTCTCGCCGTTGACCCGGCATTCGAGTTTCAGATTGTCCGGATCGACCTGGTCGGCGGTCACCATGTAGGGACCGATCGGGGCGAACTGATCCGGAGTCTTGCCAATCATCCACTGCCCTCCGGTTTCCAGTTGCAGATCCCTGGCGCTGAAATCCTGCGCCGTACAATAGCCGGCCACGTAGGAAAGCGCATCGGCCTCGCTTACGTTCCTGGCCTGCTTGCCGATCACCATCACCAACTCGACTTCATAATCGAATTTCGTTGCTATCTCCACCGGCAGCCGGAGCTTCCCATTATGGTTGTTCAAGGCAACGTTGAATTTGCTGAAGAGGACCGGCTGCTTGGGAATGGTGGCGCCTATCTCATGGGCGTGCTTCCGATAGTTCAACCCAACGCAGACAATCTTTTCCGGCCTCGTGACCACAGGGCCGTACTCGATGGTGTCTTCCTTGATAAAGATTGCATGCGCGGCAGGAGACTTGAGGGCCGCATCGACAAGCGCGTTGAGGCTCGGCCCCTGCTCCTGTTGCAGCAAATCGTCCATGGTACCGGGGGCCTGAAGGTGCAGCAGCTTTCCCGCTTCCACGGTGTCCAGAATGCCCTTTTCCGTCTTGACGCCCAGCCGATAGTGGCCGTTCCGGCGCATCGTCAGTAATGTGAGCTTCTGCGCCATGCCTTTTGGATGAGAATGTTCTTCCGTGGCACCGGCTTCTTTCGACGTCAATCCGCCTGACACCGCCGCAGCGGCAACCACTCCTGCTCCCTTCAAGATGTCCCTCCGTTCCATATTGGCTAACTCCCCGATGGTTCGTTTTAAGAGCTTATCGCAACAGCCTATTTCGCCAAAGCAGCAACCCCAGCGGCGGCACACTGACCATCGTGCTCGCTGGTATCGCCGGAAAGGCCAATTGCCCCAACGATCTTGCCGTCAATGACAATGGGGATGCCACCTTCCACCGGCACCGCGCCTTCGATCGCTAGAATACGCAGACCAGCTCCACCCGCCGCGAGTGCGTCCTGAAATGCCTTGGTTGGACGCTTGAATCTCGCCGCAGAGCGGGCCTTGGACACCGAAACGTCGGCGCTACCGTTCTGGGTATTGTCCATCTTTTCATAAAAGACGAGCGTGCCATTGGGATCGACGATCGCTACCGCCATCGTCCAACCGTTCTTGTGAGCCTCGGCCAGCGCCGCTGCCGCAGCCTTCTTGGCGGTATCCGTGCTTATCGGCATTCCGTAAGGGGCGGGCCCCGTTTGCGCCACGACGCTCATCGCGCACAGCGCGAATGCCAGGGTGAACAAGAGCTTCATTGAGTGCAACGTCAACATTTCATTCCTCCAGACGACAGAATATGACTGCAAAACGCGACCGGAGTCTAAGTGCCATGCCCGCCGACTGTCAAGGCAATGTCCCGCCGTCTTGTATTCCAAAGCAATAGGCCCGCTGCCAGGAGCGTAATTCGCTCCAAACTGCCGATTGAACGTCAGTCGTCATCCTCAAGCCTGAATCACCCAACTCAGGCGTCATCCAGTCTGGCCACCGCCAAGCCTGTATGGCTAGCGATCCAGCCACATCCTTATGCTGCGCGTTACCAGATCGGAAGCATCCTGTTGCACAAAGTGATTGGCCTCGGGAATGGTCACGAGCGTGAAATCCTTACCCATCCAGTCCCAGGTGTTATTGAGCGCATCGGAGAGCAGAGCCGTATCTTTCAAGCCGTGAATCATCAGCACCGGCATTTGCGTCTTGACCACCGGCGAAGGGTCCTGCTGGTAGGGAGGACGGGGATAGTTGCGCTTATAGTAGGACAGCATGGCCTTGATGCTTGAACGCTTGAAGGCCTCTACGTACTTCTCTTTGGCAGCCGGATCGGAAACCCAGAAGGCAAGCTGCTCCGGCGTGACCATGGTTTCAGCACCTTCTTTCTGGAAGTTGCGTGCGTATTCACTGGCCGCCTGCTGCTTTGGATTCGTGCTCAACTCCCGCATGATACCGCGAGGATGGGGCAGGTTGAGAATGACGAGCCTGTCGACAAACTGGGGAGCATTCAACGCCAACTGCCAGGCCACCGCTCCGCCCCAATCGTGACCCACGATAATCGCCTTGTCCTTGCCAAAATGCTTGATCACCGCTATTACGTCACCTACGAGCAGGCGCATATCGTAGTTCTCAACGCCATCCGGCTTATCGCTCAGGTTGTAGCCGCGCTGGTCGATGGCGACGCACTGATACTTATCCGCCAGACCTTCCATCTGATGACGCCACGTATACCAGAAGTCGGGAAATCCGTGAATCATGACAATCAGCGGGCCGCTCCCCACGGTGGCGTAATGGATCTTGACGCTGCTTGAATCGACATAGCCTTCCTTCACTTTTGACTCGAAGTCCGCAGCATGGGCGACGATCGAAAGGCTCCACAACAGCAGCGCGAGCAGCACTCGGTTTTTCATTCGGTTCTCCTCCGGGTTGAGTATAGCGTCTCTATCTCTCCTAAACCTACGCCGCCACCATCCTCTACGGCCGGCCGCGTTGTCGAGGTATCCCGCGCCCCTCCACAAAAAGGGCCGCCCATGAAAAGAGCGGCCCCGGGCTTCCTTTTTCAAAGACGATGATTTTTATAGCCTACACTCCACGCCGCACTGCTGCGGGGTGAGGCACCTTGTTGGGACAATGCAGTCGCAGCATACCGTACCCGTGCGGCAGCCCGTTACGGTGCAATCAGCCGTGACCGCGGCAGCGGCACCGGAAACCCCGGAGCGGTCTGCAAGAATTGGGCGCAGGCTGCTCATGAGTCCATGATCGATCAATCCGCGGTTCTCCAAGTTGGAGATAAATTGCGCTCCACGATCGATGTGCATGGTCTCATTGGCCGCAAGCTCGGTGTTGGCTTTCTGCTGACCAAAAGCAAGAGACGAACACGCCAATACGGCAAGAATGCTAAGCGTTCGAACAACTTTCATTGACTTTCTCCTTGAGGATGATGCGTTGATGCCATGATGCAACGATGCGATCTTCAAAATCGAGCACCAATATCGAACATCGAAAACAGAGTAGCAGTTCCTATCGAATTTAAGTCCGATAGCATTCGGCAGAGGAGCCACACATGCGAAAACAGCCCGACAATCGTCGGGCTGTTTCGGTTCTTTCAATCGCAGATCTTAGATCGATGATCACTGATCGACGATCGGTTATGTTTAAGCGGATTTCGCCGCCGGCACTGTCTTCCGCTGTCTTTGGAGGGAATGAGTACGTAGGCTTTGTTGGGACATCATCTCTCCAAGAATTGGGAGGACATCTTTCCAGATGTTCAACTTCAGCCAGATGATGTTGTTGATCAGGTGCAGCTCGGGGCCAAGGTCCTTGCCGAAACCCATGGTTTTGTTGGGATCGAAGAGTTCGCCCGGCCTATGTTTCGGCCACAGGATCGCCCCTGGGATGATTTCGGACGAATCGGAGGCGTGCCGAGCAAATTCCAGCCAGTACTCGCTCACCACCTCTGCAAAGTCTTTGTCTTCCTCCGTCGGAGTTAGACCTGGGGGCGGAGCGATATCAATGGTATCCATCACGAAGGAGACCTCGCCTCCGTGCTGGGCGCCGTTGGGTTGATCCTTCCGCGCGTTCTCCGCTACATAATCGAAATAGTAGCGCCAGCTTGGCACCCCGGCATTGTAGTGGTCCCTGGCGATGATGAACGTCATCGTCGTGAACAGCAGATCGCGGCCAACCTGGCGGCCAAGCTCTTCCTCGGGCATCGTCACTCCATAGAGGCCCTTGATCAAGCTGTACAACTCTTCGTTTTGTTTCAAAATCGCGATCACATCTTCCGGTCCAAAGCCGAACTCGGAGAGCACGCTCGAATCATCGCTAGTATTGCCGATGATGAGAGGCAGCAGCGCCTGTTCCTCTTTCTCAAAGACCTGGAGCAGAGGTTCGCGCAGCACGGAGTCGCCGCTAATCGGGACCGGGCCGCCAAAAGCCGCCGCTGGCGCCTCCTTCGCGTCGATCTGCCAGAAGAGATTCGGATCCACCTTGCGCAACTCCGCCGCGACATCTACCGCTCCATCCTTTCCGAAATACTTAGCCACCGCCACGCCGCGGAGTAGAGCTGCCTCTCGCGGTATGTCGGGCAAGCCGTACACGCTTTGCGCCGCTCCCTTGTGGAAGAGGCCGCGGGCGCGGGGCGAGGCAAACAAGGAAAGCACGCTGCGCCCGCCAGCGGATTGTCCAAAGATCGTCACATTGCTGCTGTCGCCACCAAACTTGTCGATATTGCGCTGCACCCACTCCAGCGCGGCGATCTGGTCGAGCAACGCGAAATTGTTTACCACTTCTCCGCTCGGATATTCCTTATCCAAGGCGGGATGGGCAAAGAACCCCAGGTGCCCCAGGCGATAGTTGATGGTGACGACTACGGCTTCCCTTTTTGCGAGCGGCGTACCGACATACGGCGGGAGAGCGCCTGCGCCAATCGTGAAGCCGCCGCCGTGAATCCACACCATCACCGGCAGGTCTGCGGTTGTGGTGAGATCCGGCGTCCAGACATTCAGATAGAGGCAATCCTCGCTGAGCGGCGGCGGTTCAGGATTGCCGCCCCCAATCTTTGTGCACAGGTCAGCGTCCTGGAAACAAGCGGCACCGCGATTGGTGGCTATCAGCGGCTTTGTCCAGCGATCAACCGCTTGCGGGGGACGCCAGCGCAGATTCTTTACCGGCGGCTTCGCATAAGGGATTCCCTGAAATACATAGACTCCTCCGTCCGTGGATCCCTGGACGGGACCTTCTACTGTCGTAACGAGTGGTGGGACACTGGGCATGGATGCTTCCTCCTTGTTGATTGGGTAGGTGCGAAAAATCAAAAGAATCAAAAGATCAAAGGCAGCGCCATGGGTGATGTCCTCGGGACATTCCCCATGGGAAAGGGGGTTGCGCTCTCGCGCATTTCCGTCGGCTACGCCTTCCCGGGATGTTTGATCAATCCGATCGTCAACCCGAACCATGACGTCGGATCATCTATGCCCTTGGATCATCTTTGATGTCGGATCATCCTTAACTTCAAATCGTCCCTAAAGTTAATCAAGGGCGCTCCCGGAGCTTGATGGCGATCTATGGTTACGGTGACAAAAAAAGAAAAGAAGGAAAGACAAGGCAACAAACTACTTTGTTGCCCGCTACTGAAGGCAGCATAGGAGGTGTCTCGCTTGTTTGTCAATAGCCCATGTACGTATTTATCTATGCCGATGACACTTCGGCACACTACCGATAGAACACGTATCATTCATGCTCAATACTAATGGCGCAAATTAAGAGATTATTTGATTTCGAGGCCCGAGCATCGACGCTACACAAGAGATATTTAAGAAGAATCTAATAGAATTAAATTGTTTAGTAGAAGTCAAGCTCGGCGAGTCAGATTCAGCAAATCAGGTGGGTTCAGGCCGGAATCTATTTTAAACGATTGCAGATAGCCGGCCTGAACAGAGAGGCAATCCTTGGCAGGCTAACAGTTCAGATTTAGAGTGACGAGCACCGTTTGGCCGTTCACCTGAAGCGCACTACCGCCCGAACCGTCGGACGCAACTTGATCAAACACAATAAATTGATAACTATGCCCTCTGGCGAGGCTTAGCGAGAGGCCGGTCGAATTGCCGGGCTGGAGAATGCTGATCGTCTGCCCAAAGCCAACATCCTCTCTCTCAATGAGAGCTGTATTGGGCCCTGGAGTCGAGCTATTCGTCCCCCAAACCACAAATACACTGACATTGCCGGTTCCAGCGGGGCAAGTAGTTGGGTTGATAGATACAGCTCCCGACGCTTGGGCCGAAGCTTGCTTAGAGCTCAAAGTCAACATTAGAGCGAATGCGAAAATGCAGCTAAGATATTTGATCTTCATTGGAATGCGATTCTCCTCTTTCATCTTGACAGGCGGGACAGTTATTCCAGTTAGGGGATGGTCTTCACAGTTTTTTTATGAAGAGTGGCCTGGTTATTCGTTTGTTGACCAGCACGCTAGCGGGGTAATGCAGCGTTCACGATAATCTGGATAATTAATTCTTGTCCATGGCGGAAATCATTTTGTTTTGTATAGTTTTGTTACTATTAAAATCTATAAATGGTTAATGCACGTTGGCTCTTTTATCTAGAGAAATCCAGATTATGATATGAGCTTGTTCTCATAGACATTTCCGCCTCGTGATGCCCCGAGAATGCCTAGCGCAATCGTATTAAAAAATTCTTGGGAGTCTCTTTTTGTGCCGGGAGCTTCAATGGACGCTCTCGTTGGTCCAAAACATCCTTGCTTCGCAATCGGGAACTCGTTCTTGGGCATAGTGCTGGTGCCGTGCCTCTCACGCATTACCAGCACTGCAATAAGCTGGCCGCATCGTTTCCGTGCGTCTTTTTCTTTGATGGAAAAGCCGCGCCGTGATTTATCTCTTTGCTAGACCACGCTGTTCATGCGCCGGCACTCGGAGCATCGCATGAGACACTCAGTTGGCCCAACCTCTGAGCCGAAGCAACAGTCTGAATTGTTTGACACCGGCTTCTTTTCCAACACCAATGTCGTGCGAAAGAGTTCTGCCAACAACAAAATCAAAAGGCATCAACGGTCAACATTTCTTTCATGCGATTTGCCCCGCGGCGAGACCTAAGTCTTCACGCTTCCCCTTCCACCCTCCTATACAATGCTCCTCGACATGCCCCGCATTCTCCGTTTCCGGATTTCCTCTTTCGTATCCGCCCTTTGTCTCCTTTTGCTCTCCTTGTTTTTCTCACCGCCGCAGGTTGCGCTTAAGGCCGAGCAGCAACCCGATCCAGGCATGTATGAGGGGCTCCATTGGCGCATGATCGGCCCGTTTCGCGGCGGACGCACCATCGCCGTGAGCGGCCTGGAGCATGATCCAAGCACGTACTACTTCGGCGGAGTCGGGGGCGGAGTTTGGAAGACCACCAACGGCGGGGAGACGTGGCAGCCCATTTTCGACGGCCAGCCGATTGCCTCCATCGGCGCGCTGGCGGTCGCGCCTTCCGACACCAACATCCTTTATGTGGGAACCGGCGAGGCCGATCTGCGCTCCGACATCACCTACGGCAACGGCGTATACAAGTCTTCCGATGGCGGAAAAACCTGGAAGCACTTGGGCCTGGCAGATTCTCACCACATCAGCCGCATCGTGGTGGACCCACATAATCCCAACAAAGTCCTGATGGCGGTGCTGGGCCACGCTTACGGCCCGAACAGCGAGCGCGGCGTCTATCGCTCCGACGATGGCGGCGCAAACTGGAAGAAGGTCCTCTATAAAGACGAAAACACGGGCGCCATCGATATCGCTCTTGATCCGGAAAACCCGCAGATTATTTTCGCCGCGCTCTGGAGCGCTCGCCGTCCACCGTGGACCACCTATCCACCCATCAATGGCTCGGGCGCAATCTACAAGTCTGTAGACGGCGGCGCTACCTGGAAGCCGGTGACCGGCGGAGGGCTGCCTTCAGGAAGTTGGGGCAGAGTCGGCCTGGCTGTGGGACGCGGACAACGCGTCTATGCTCTAATCGACATCGCTCCCGATCCCGCCGATGCCTCCAGGCAAGGAGGACTCTTCCGCTCCGACAATGGCGGCCAGACATGGACGCTGGCCGGAACCGATGCCCGCATTCGCGGACGCCTCTGGTATTTCGGCGAGGTGGACGTGGATCCCAAGAACCCCGATATCGTCTACCTGCCGAATGTTTCGATCTACCGCTCTACCGATGCCGGAAGGACTTTTACCGCCATCAAGGGCGCACCGGGCGGAGACGACTATCACACGCTGTGGATCGATCCTTCCAATACCCGGCGCATGATCTTCGGGAGCGACCAGGGAGCGTGCGTGAGTGTGGATGGCGGCAAGAGCTGGACCTCCTGGTATAACCAGCCGACGGCCCAGTTCTACCACGTCGCGGTAAACAACGAGTTTCCCTATCGAGTCTTTGGAGCGCAGCAGGACAGCGGAACCGTTTCCACGACGAGCCGCGGCGACGATGGCTCCATTACCTTTCGCGACTGGCACCCCATCGGCGCAGGCGAGAGCGGATACATTGCTCCCGATCCGGTCGACCCCAACATCGTGTACGGTGGCGACACTTACGGCGGACTGCACCGGTTTGACCGGCGCACGGGCCAGTCGCAAAACATTGCTCCGGAGCCGGTGGGCGGCTTCGGAGCCACGGCGCAGCTTGACAATCGCTTTACCTGGACCTCTCCGCTGGTGTTCTCACCGCAAGACCACCATGTTTTGTATTTCGGTTCGCAGTTCCTGCTGCGCTCCGGCAATGGGGGCATGAGTTGGGAGAGAATAAGCCCCGACCTCACGGGTAACCAGGCAGACGCTTCAGCGGAAGGCCCGCTTACGGTTCAAAACGCGAAAGCCAGAGGGCACGGAGTCATCTATACGATTGCGCCCTCGCCGCTGGCCGCGGGACAGATCTGGGTCGGCACCGACACCGGACTGATTCAACTGACACGCGACAACGGCAAGACCTGGGCCGACGTGACTCCTCCCCACCTTGGGGACTGGGCCAAGATCAGCCTGATCGATGCCTCACACTTCGACGCAGGCACGATCTATGCCGCGATCGACCGGCATCGGCTGGATGACGCCGCTCCTTATATCTACACAACCAACGACTACGGCGCGACGTGGAGGCGCATCACCTACGGCATTCCCGAAGGAGCCTACGTGCGTGCGGTGCGTGAAGATCCGATACGCAAGGGGCTGCTCTTCGCCGGAACCGAGCTAGGGGTTTACTTCTCGCTGAATGACGGCCGCTCATGGCAGCCGCTGCGGCTCAACATGCCGGTGGCTCCAATTCACGATCTTGTGATCAAGGACAACGACCTGGTGGCCGCCACCCACGGACGCTCCTTTTGGATTCTGGACGACATTACGCCACTGCGGCAGACTAGTCCGGAAATGGTGGCTAAAGGCGTTCACCTATTCGAGCCGGCCACCGCGATCCGCATCCGGGCAAGCGTCAATACAGATACGCCGCTGACCCCGGAAACACCTGCCGGAGAAAATCCTCCCACGGGAGCGGTGATCTACTACTCTCTGAAATCTGCGGTGCAAACCCCCGTGACGCTCGAAGTAGCCGATACCAGCGGCAAGATTTTGCGCCGCTATTCCAGCGACGACAAGCCTCCGGCACCACAGCTCTCCAACATCGCGTTTCCCTCCTACTGGTTCAGAAAGCCGACCGGGCTTGCGCGCGATGCGGGACTGCATCGATTCGTGTGGGACTTGCGGCTGGCGCTGCCGGAGCTACGCTCACCCGGATACAGCATGGCGACGGCGTTTGGACAGAACACACCCACCGATCCACAGGGCCCGCAAGTGCTGCCCGGAAGCTACGAAATCCGGCTGACCGCCGCTGGAACGACCGTGCGGCAAAAGGTAGAGGTCAAGATGGACCCGCGGCTGCAGGCCTCCAGCGACGATCTCCAAAAACAATTTGCCTTGCAGATGAAGATCACCGACGCGCTCTGGCAGATCGACAAGACCCTAGCCGACATTCGCGAGGTGCTCGATAGCCACGTGCGCCAGGATGTAGCCAAGAAGTTGGAGGAGCTAACTGGGGCTTCCCGCAGACGCAGGGCGGCCGCAGCCGAAGACGAGACGCCGGGAGACTCGACATTCCTGGGGGTGAATGGAGTGCTACTGCAACTGGCGATCGTTGTGGATAGCGCCGATGCCGCGCCCACGGCCCAGGCAACCGAGGCTGTGGAACAAGCCCTGGCGCGCCTCCGTCAACTACAGACGCAGTGGGAGAGCATCAAGCCGAAATAGGGTTCGGCAAATCGGTTGAAGCAGAAAACCGGCTGAGACTCAGCGGGCGGCAAACGCCGTGTGCGTGCCCGTAGAGACGCCTGCCGCGCTCTTGACCGGAAGAGACACGTGCTCGTGCATGATGTAGAGGTGTCCATCGGGCCCGTAGGCAAATACGTGGGAGGCCCGGCACTCATGAAGATCCTCCATCACTGCACCGGCCATTGTAGAAACGTCTGTAGCGTGAAAGTGAAGCGTATAACTGGCGACTGCCGACTCGCCATGCTCTCCAAGGAGCATGACATGAATGTCGCCCAGGTCGACCCGCATCTTTGTATTACGCTGAAAGTATTCCCGCTGGCGGCGAGCCACACTTAGCGGCCCAAGCTCGTGCCTGCTGCTGGAAGAATTGAAAACCATGGCCCCGGCGGCATAGAAACGGCGCATTGCTACAAGATCTTTCGCACACAGAGCCGCCCAGAAGCGTCGAACTTCATCCTGAATCTTTTCGACACTCAGCTTGGACATCATGACCCCTTGAGCTCCCTTTGGGGGCTCATTGATTCTTGATCACTATTAGAAGCCACTCCTTCAGACTAGGCAATTGAATTGCACCGCTTCTCAAAACTTAAGTAATTTAAATGTATGCCCCAATGGCCGAAGACTTCCGCGCCGAATCAGGGCGAAACCGCGCGGAAACTTGAAGATAGCGCCTCAATTTCGCGGGCCAGGGCTGCAAGCTATACTGTTGCGCATGCAAACAGCGGAGGTCGTAATCATTGGCGGCGGAATTGTCGGGTCGAGCATTGCGTACCATCTCACCGCGTGCGGTTGTAAAGATGTGCTGGTAGTGGAACGGGAAAGCTTCCAGGGCAAAGGCTCCACCGGCAAGAGTATGGGCGGAGTGCGCGCCCAGTTCTCCACCCCAGCCAACATCCGCATGTCGCTTTACTCGATTCCCTTTTACGAGTCGTTTGAAGAAGTTCTCGGCTACCCTTGCGGTTACCGGGCGCAGGGCTACCTGTTCCTCGCCACCCAGCAGGCCCACCTCAACTATTTGCAAACCAATTTCAAGAAACAGGTGGCGCTGGGGTTGAAGACTGTCCGATTAGTGGAGACCGCCGAGATTGCTGCCATGCTTCCGCAGTTGCGCACCGACGACGTGATTGGCGGAAGCTATTGCTCGACCGATGGGTTTGTCGATCCCTACAGCGCCATGAACGGATTCATGGCGCGGGCCACCGAGCAGGGCGCACAGCTATGGAAGAACGCCGAAGTCATCGCGGTTCACAAGGATGCGCGCGGCGTCTCCGGGGTGGACACCAGTCGAGGCCCCATCGGCACCCGCACGGTGGTGAATGCGGCGGGAGCATGGGCCTCACAGATCGCCCAATTCGCGGATGTCGAGCTTCCGGTTGAGCCAATGCGGCGCATGTTGGTGCCCTCGGAACCTTTCGACCAGTTTCCGCACTCCTCACCGATGGTGGTGGATATGTCCACCGGATTTCACTTTCGCCCCGAGGGCCGGGGCTTCCTGATGGCCTGGAACGATCCGGCGGAGAAGCCAGGCAGTTACAACACGAACTTCGAGAATGCCTTTGTTGAAAAGGTGCTTACCTTCGCCGCCGACCGCGTTCCCGTTTTTGAGAATCTGGCGGTGAATCCCAAGCGCGCCTGGGCGGGGCTCTACGAGATGACCCCGGACCACCATGCCGTGCTTGGCCCCGTGCCCTCGCTGCCCGGCTTCTTTGTGGCCAACGGCTTCAGCGGACACGGCGTGATGCACGCACCGGCCACCGGAAAAGTGCTCAGTGACCTGATCCTGCGAGGAAAGACCGAGCTTACCGAAGCCGAAGGGCTTTTCTACGACCGCTTTGTGAAGGGCGAGCTATTGCACGAGACGGCGCTGCTGTAAGGCCTTGACTGGGTCCTAAAGGACCGATCTTCAGACTGCCACTTGTAACCGAGACACCTAACCCCGGCACCGGTAACCGAAACGTCCTTTGTTGCCAAAAACGTTTCCATTGTTTTCGACCTGCTATCTCCTTGGGGGCGGGTATTTTTTTACCCTTCTTTGCAGCCAATGGCGAACAAGCTCATACTGCGGAATCGAGGTCGCCTTTCTCTTCATGACCTTGATCAGGCCCCTTCTTCGCAAGATGCGCAGGCCATTTTGAACCGCCGATTTCGACAGACCGGTCCTTGCAGAAAGGGCTTGCAAGCTCATTTCTATGCGCCGCTCCTCCTTACGGAATAGCTCCGTCCAAATCTGCAGATACACTACAAAGGCAGCTGGTGAGTGATCGTGCCCCACCAGGTCGGGCATCAGGACGTCGAAGACGTAATCGTCCACGGCAACATGATTCATAAACACTATAGTATTTACCACCATAGATCGATTGCCAACCGGAAAATACCAGCGCACAATACGGGCATGATTCGTGGCGTAAAGTTTGTAAGCATCCCTGTCAGCGATCAGGAACGGGCGCTGGCCTTTTATACAGAAGTGCTTGGATTTCGTCTCTTAACCGACCAACCCTTCAACGAAGAACAGCGGTGGCTGGAGCTGGGCATCCCCGGAGCGGATACGCGGGTTGTCCTGTTCCGCTTTGGCGAGATGAAGCCGGGTGGAATGCTCAACATCGCCCTCTGGACAGACGACGTAGAAGGCACCGCCAAAGAACTCATGGCCAAGGGAGTTCAGTTCGCCATGCCTCCTACTAAGCAGCACTACGGCACGACTTCAGTTTTTCTGGATCCGGACGGGAATCGCATGGTGCTGGGCACGAAATAGGGCTGTGTGGGGCGGAGGAGTGGTGCCCCCCTCTCCTCCAACCATCCATCCTTTCATTCCGCCGGGGTGGGCGGCAATTCGCGCTCCATTTGATGGACCAGGGTCTTCCACATATCGATCTCCAGCTCAAACTGGTGTCGCAACGGCGATTGCCGCGCGTCCACAAAGGTGAGATTGGTCTCCATCTGCCGCACCAAAACCTTCATCCTTTCAATGTCGTTACGTAACGCCGCGATTTGCTCTGCGCTTAACTGCGCGGTCGTTGCCTGTTTCGGCTGGGCGCTGCCTGTTGCTTGCTTGCCGGTCTGCTTGTCCGCCGTTTTGGCCTTATCTTGAGAAATGTCCGAGCGATAGTTCACGCTGAAGGAAAGAGAGCAGCATAGGATCAAGAGAAAGAAGACGACGACCTGTTTCATGTTGTCCTTGGTAGTGCCTGAAGATTTGGGTCACGATAAGCTTACATCGAAGGAAGGGGTACAAGGAAAGGGTTAACATGTCTCATGCGAGTCCAAGCCTATCTCAGAGTTGTGAGTGATGAAGCAACTATTCGGGCCATTCACAATGATGCCAAGATTGATGGAACTACAATTCGGCCTCCCAGCATAAGGAGGCGAACTCTCGGCGATACTTGGTGGGCCTTGGAAACCCAGATGGCCGATCTTGAGCGCGGCGACGAAGATCGAGGAATCATCGAGTTATTGAAAAGGTGCGCGCCTTTGGTGCCATGCCTGAAAGAACGCACGGGGACAGACATTGATGTAGTTTTAGAGATCGTAACCCAGTATCGAGAGCATGAGGGTGGACCTGGCATTTATCTATCGCGGGAAGCAATTACTATGCTTAGCGAGTTAGGTGGCGCGATGGATCACGATATCGTCCCAGATCAGATGTTTGAGGGATGACAAGGCCATCGCACAACAGCCGCACTCTTTTTAGGTTTGATCATGTCAATTATCATAACCTTATTTCCTCTTGACCCCTTCGGCCCCCTTCGCTACTCTGGCCCTTCGCATTCGAGTTGCACTACCCCAACTGTGGCCACCAGCCAAGAAAGAAGGGCCTTTGGCCAATCCCAAACATCTAGAAATCCTAAAGCAGGGCGTCGAAACCTGGAATCAGTGGCGCACAGACCATCCAGACATCCGTCCTGACCTTGCCGAGGCAGAGCTCAGCGGGACAAACCTTAGCGGGGTTAATCTCAATGGGACGGACTTGAGCAAGGCGGACCTCAGGGGGGTGAAGCTCAGCAGGGCGAACCTTAGCGGGGCAGATCTCTTCTTTGCGGACCTCTGCGAGGCGAACCTCAATGGGGCCAACCTCAATGCGGCGGACCTCAGTTGGACGAATCTCAACGGGGCAAACCTCCGTGGGGCAGATGTCAAGGGTGTCAATGTAGGTGGAACAATATTTGCGAATCTGGACCTGAGCCAGGTAAAGGGCCTCGAAAACATTCACCATTGGAGCCCATCCAGCGTTGGGACCGACACCGTTTATCGCTCTCAAGGGAAGATCCCCGAGATCTTTCTGCGCGGCGCTGGCGTCCCCGACAATTTCATCGAATACATGCGCTCGCTGGCCGGGCCCTCTTTTGAGTACCATTCCTGCTTTATCAGCTACTCGACCAAGGACCAGGAGTTCGCTGAGCGTCTCTATGCCGATCTACAGGCCAAGGGAGTGCGCTGCTGGTTTGCCCCGCATGATATGAAGGGGGGAAAGAAGATCCATGAACAGATCGATCGAGCCATCCAGTTCCAATATCGTGTGCTGCTGATTCTTTCTCCGGCGAGTATGAGCAGCAACTGGGTGAAGACAGAAATCTCAAAAGCCCGTAAACGCGAAGAGGCGGAAAAGCGTGATGTGCTGTTTCCCATCCGTTTGGTTGACTACGAAATTATTCAGAAATGGGAGTGTTTTGACGAAGATATTGGCCTCGATTCAGCCAAGGTAATCCGAGGATATTTCATCCCCGACTTCAGCCACTGGCAGCAGGACCACAACTCTTACAAGCAGGCCTTCGAGCGTTTGCTGCGCGATCTCCAGGACCAAGCAGAGCAGGCGGCGGGCGCGTAGCAGGTTTAGTAAATTGCCGATAAAGAGTGTGCACAGCGGCTAAAGCCGATAGATTCCGAGCATCGCTATCGCATGGCTAAAGCCATGCTCTTCCACGGCAGAGCAGATATTCTGGTTGGACCAAAGTATATAGATTTCGAATAGGTCCGCGACATATAAATTGAAAAGAAACTATGTCGCACCTCCGGTACTCGATCCTCTTACTACCAATTTGGTCCTAACGGTTTCACCCGTGAAGCGGCCGATGGACGTAATCGAAGCCCACCCTTTGCTCCTGAGCGCAAAAAACAAAAGCGCGCTCTCCGCAAAGGATGGGGCACCCTCGCCCTCTCATTGCTCTTACCAACTTGTTTAGTTCTTTTTCAGTTCTTTGAGATCTTCGAGTTCTTCCGGGGTACGCGGCCAGTCTTCGCGCAGGAGGCGGCTCAAGGCACGGTCGGCCAGGAGCTTGCCGCCTGTCTGGCAATGGGGGCAATAGTTCGTCTCGTTGGCAGCGTAGCGGATGCGCTGGACCTTCTCTCCGCAGCGGGGGCAAGGCTTACCGTATTTGCCGTGGACGGCCATCTCTTCACGAAAGGCGGTAACGCGCTCCGGAAATTTCTCGCCGGCCTCGCGGCGCAGCAGGTCCGTCCAGTGGGTGAGCGAGTGGCGGACCGATTCAAAAAGGCGCGCGATCTGCTCTTCAGAGAGGCGCTGGGTCAAGGCCACCGGCGAGAGCTGCGCCTGGTGCAGAATCTCATCGGAGTAAGCGTTGCCGATACCACTCAGCAGACGAGGATCGGAAAGGGCGC
>Ga0070734_10000500_pt1 | contig 80250 bp, 62 predicted proteins | sample Coa_R1_8_FD_66444 | JGI IMG/M metagenome (GOLD analysis project Ga0070734, IMG submission 66444) | Surface soil microbial communities from Centralia Pennsylvania, which are recovering from an underground coalmine fire - Coalmine... | ecosystem: Environmental > Terrestrial > Soil > Unclassified ...
GCTCGTGCCCACGATGAAGAAACTAGGCGCGCGGAAACTCTTGCGGAATTAAATCGCGCCAAAACTCTCTTTTTCTCAAACGTAAGCCACGAATTCCGCACGCCGCTCACCCTCATGGTGGGACCAGTTGAGAGCATGCTGGAGCGCGCGCATCCTTCTACAGTCGTCAGCCGCGACGATCTGCAACTAGTCCACCGCAACAGCCTGCGCCTGCTGAAGCTCGTTAACGCTCTTCTGGATTTTTCCCGCATTGAAGCTGGCCGCGTGGAAGCAATCTACGAAGCCACCGATCTCGCAACATTTACCGCGGAAACTTCCAGTGCATTCCATTCTGTAATGGAGCAGGCTGGCCTCAAGTTTGTCATCGATTGCGAGCCGCTCCCCGAACCCGCGTACGTCGATCGTGATATGTGGGAGAAGATCGTCCTCAACCTGATCTCAAACGCTTTCAAGTTCACTCTCGCCGGAACAATTTCTGTTCGATTGCGCCTCGTCTCCGACCAGATCGAACTTCGGGTTGAAGATACCGGTTTAGGAATTGCCGAAGATCAGCAATCAAAGGTCTTCGATCGCTTTCATCGAATCGAAGGCGTGCGCGGACGAACTCACGAAGGCACGGGCATAGGCCTTGCCCTGGTTCAGGAATTAGTAAAGCTCCACAAAGGCTCGATCCGCCTGGAGAGTGCGCCCGGAAAGGGCAGCACCTTTATCGTCTCCATTCCGCGGGACCGTCGACGTTTGCCTCTTGGGCGTGAACCCCAGCAACGCATGCTGAAATCAACCGGCGTTGCTGTTTCCGCGTACGTCGACGAAGCCTTGCGATGGCTGCCCGGCGTGCCTCCTCCGGCGAAAAGCCCGCGAGTCTTTGCTGCCGATTCTGTGCAAGCTCCTCACATCCAGACGACGACTGGAAGAATTCTTCTCGCTGACGACAACGCCGACATGCGTCAGTACGTCCACAGGCTGCTAGGAGATAATTACGAGGTCCACTCCGTCGCCAATGGTGTCGAGGCACTCGCTTCCATCCGAAATTATCCTCCGGACCTAGTTTTGACGGACGTCATGATGACGGAACTCGACGGCTTCGGTCTCCTGCAACAAATCCGCTCTGAAGAGTCCACCAAAACGATTCCAGTGATACTCCTCTCAGCGCGCGCCGGAGAAGATGCCCGCATCGAAGGCATGAACGCCGGTGCCGATGACTACATGGTCAAGCCGTTCGCCGCGAGGGAGTTGCTTGCCAGAGTCGGAGCGCACCTTACGATGGGCCGTTTGCGTAGAGATGCGGCCGATCGCGAGCGGGCATTACGCGCCGAGGCTGAGGCTGCGGTGGTCGCAAGAACCGCACAACTGCAACGCGCCAATCAGGAGTTGCACGAACTCTCTTCACGCCTCCTACACATGCAAGACGAGGAACGCAGGCGCCTGGCGCGCGGTTTGCACGATAGCGCCGGCCAACTCTTGACCGCGATTGGCATGAACCTTGCGGTCGTCAAGTCTGAGGCGCACAAGCTCAGCCCTGAAGGAGCGAGATTGGTTGCTGAGAATGCTTCAATCGTCGATCAACTCAGTTCCGAGATCCGCACCGTATCGCATCTCCTCCATCCACCTTTGCTCGACGAGGTTGGTCTTTACTCCGCGATCCGCTGGTATGTCGATGGCTTTGCGCAGCGCAGCAAGATTGCCGCAACTCTTGATGTCCCGGAGCACATGCGACGATTCCGCCCCGATGTCGAGATTGCAATTTTCCGCGCCGTGCAGGAGGCATTGACTAACATTCATCGTCACTCGGGCAGCCGCTCGTGCCTCGTCAGGATTGTTGATGAACAATCTACGCTGCACATTGAAATTCGAGACTCCGGGCACGGTATACCCGACGACAAGTTGCCGACCTTGACCTCGTCAGGAGGCGGAGTGGGTCTGCGAGGCATGCGGGAACGAATCCGCCAACTCGGAGGGACTTTGAACATTAGTTCCTCTTCCGAAGGAACAAGTGTCGTAATCAACCTGCCCGTTGAGTCGTCACCGTCGGAGCAGGAAGGCGCCGCCTGATCCAAAGCGCCGCCGTCGACCCGGAGCCTAGCCCAGCGTCATTGCCGCTTCGATCAGAGCGAGAGCGCGGTGGGCGGCATGAAACTTCAGGCGTGGGCCCCGGGTGTGAGCCCAAGACGGCTCTCTCAGCGGGATTGGAAGCCGACGTGGATGCCCTGCCGGCAGATCTCGTAGCGTCGCTGAAGGGCAAGCAAGGTCAATCGGTACTAAGCCGTCCCATTTGGTTGTGTTCCTAGAGGGGAGCACGCCAACGGGACGGTTTTCTGTACCCACTAACGCCGCCGTGCTCTCTCGGCCTGAGCTGCTTTTATCGTACTTCGAGCAAGCCGTTAATTTCGCTTAAGCAGTTCCAGCAGTTTGTCCGGATCCCTATCCGCCCGATCCGTTTCGGTCCGGCTATCACCGTCCACCGACGCTTTAGTGACCATCGGACTGGATCTGGGAGATCACAACAGTTTCTACTGCGTGCTGGATGAAGCCGGCCAGTAAGGGCAGAAGGAACTCTCCAGACAGGATTGTGTTCTTCCGGTTTGAGAATAGACTCTATGCCTAGCGCAATATGCTGCTTCGTACGTTTCGTCAACTATCCCCAAGCCCGGTGGCATTCCAATCGCTCAGGAAGTATCGTGCAGACAAAGTTGCCTCGCACTCTATTTCTGCACCTCTGTCCTACTGAATCTCCAACTTAAGCCCCGCCACCGATCCTCATGGTGGGCTTTTTTCTTTGGGGGAAGATGATGCAGCCGGTTGGCATAGCACTGGTCATGGACCGCGCGCCCATCTTCGTCAATTTTGCAGTTGCTCAGATTGATTGGCTGGAAACAGATGGAGCACAGGAAGGCTCGATCTCTGCACATGAGCACCCCCAAGTGTGCCGACTATGCATCAGGGAGTGCACTGCTTGCAAGCGAAAAGATAATTGGAGCGGCCTCCGGAGGAGCAGGTTTTGGCAGTCGAATCGGACAGGAGCCCAACCAATGGCGCGGAAACACGATAACAATGAACCTCAGATGCTGCTGCGATCACGCGCCGCCCGTCGTGGTTTGGCCTTTTGAAAAGGTGAAAGCATTGGTGCCGCTTATCCAACCCGGCAAGGTCGGCACGTTCGGCAAATTACGCATCGCGAACTTTGTGGAGTACAAAAACGCATACACTACACACTCTGGCTTCGTCGCTAACACACGCTCTGCCCGTCGGTAGATTTTTCGTCTTGAGGACACGGACCAGAGGCGAATGTTTAGCGAAACAGAGTGTATGCGTTTTTGTATGCGTTCGCAGCAAGCTGCAGCTGTTTGCGATTAACCGGGGTGATTCGGGTTTGGAGCACAAATGGCAGATTCAATTGCTACTTGACTGATCATGCGAAAGTTGCTGAAGACGCAAAAGTTACCATAACTTGATGGTGTGTCTGCCAGTTCCACCACTTCCGCACTGACCCTAAAATACTCAATTATTTAAACAGCATCGGCGTCGGAAGGCAAATCGCTGCACAGTTCTCACGGAAACTCCGCAACCTTGGGCGTAACCCGCGGCTTAATCGAGGTCGGACCTCCCTGGTCGTCAATCACATTGGATATTTCGCCGTTTTCACCCAACGCGACCGTAATCATGTGATGAAACTTGATGCCGGGTTTCCTGGGCACCTCAATCGCACGGGTTAGCACAACTCTTGGCTCAATAAAGACGCTGTAAATGCCCATTCCCCAGGCTTCGTGATGGGTAACGGAGTCTGCGACTTTATAGGAAGCCCAGCCATTCGTCCCCGGGGCACTGGAGTAGCTCGCTTGATCCGGAGGATCATAGGGGATCTCAGACTGATAAAAGTACATCCGGCCGCCATCGCCATTCCAAACGACCTGAAACTGCTGGTGGTGCTCGACCAGCAAACCGTATATGGTGACGTTGCTTCCGTTCACCACGAGTCCGTTAGCGCTGGTATTGCTCGTCCAGCCTACGCCGTCACCATGATCCGCGCGCCATATCCACGTATGATCGACGATTACATCGTTGCTGTTGATGCGCAGGTTTTCTTGTGTGCGTCCGACGCCAGCTCCGCCCACCCGGAAAAATACATCATGCAGAACGATAGGGTCTCGTTGATGACGCGCCGTACTTCCTTTGTCTCCCACTTCCAGTAAAACGGGCGAAACTTGCGGACCAGCATCAAAAAGAATGCCGGCAATGTCAATCCCATCCACGTCAGCCGCCGTCATGGCTGGTGTGCCTTGTGCCGGACGGAGCGTCGCGAATCCGAGACCAAGCACCACACTGTCCGGACGGGTTACGCGAATCGGTTCCGTAAGATCGTAAATCCCGGGTGTTAACAGCAGGTGCTTTCCCGCTGCCAATTGTGCATTCATACTCGCGGCGGTATCCGTGCCGGCATGCGCGATATAGAACTTCTGGAGTGGAATCGACTTGCCTTGGGTCGAGCCACCGTGCCAGGTAATTCCAGCGCTGTTTTTCCGCAGCGATGGCACGCGGACACTCCAGTTTCCTCGCTGATCCACTGCGAGGAACGGTTTCTCACGCACGACTGGAACCTCATCTACCTTCGTATACGGTGGATTCGGCCACTCCCCCGGAGGCATTTGCTTCACACCCACGAAAACCATATTCCAGTTCGACCCCGTCCAACTCTTCCATTCGCTGTTGCGCGAGATCCATTGCTGCTGCGAGCCCGAATCGACGTTGCCATCGACAAGCGTATCCGACATCCACCCGCCGCTCGCCCATCCACGATGCTGATGCAGTACCAGGTCGCCACGCACGTGCATACGCCGGAAAGGTACTGCCTGCGACACGGCCCACTGCATCGTTCCACCCGCCGGCGTTACAGAAAAGCCTTCGGCACCGCGCCAGAAAGTCGTCGTGGCATTGTTGTTGTCGTGACTGGCATCGGCGTGCACATTGCCGATAACGCGGACAGCATCCGGCGATGCGCCCAGTCCTAACAGTTGCGTATAGAAACCGACCGGCACATCCAGGTGATACTCGCCCGGCAGGAAGAGAAAAGCGTAGCGTTCGGGGCCGAATTCGTTTCGTCGCTCGGTCGCATAAATCTTGTCAATCTTCGCCTGCATCCCTGCCTGCGGCATTGTAGGATCGAAGACGAACGCGTTAGGCCCGAGATCAGGCTTGGCAACTGGCTTCGTCTGGCCTTTTGCTTGAATCCCGAATGCTGCGAATAGGCCTAAAGTGAATATGAGTCCTGCGAGAAGGTCACGATTGAGTTGATTTCTAAAATCACGTTTTAAATGATTCATTCCGATTATCTTCACCTAAGAATTCCGAAGCGAACAGGGCATGATACTACTCCGCAGATTTAGTCTAGTTCTCTGGACGGATTGCGGCCCACGGAACGTATCGTTTCTAAAGCCCTGAAAACAATACCCTGCAATCCGCTAGAATTTGTTGCTTGACCCTGACGCAACGTCAGACTGTAAAAACCTGTATGAGGGATAAGTGAACCTGACCTATCAGCCTCACGAATTCGCGAAGCGTGCTGGAGTGACGATTCGGGCGCTGCATCATTACGACCGGCTCGGACTGTTAAAGCCGAGTGGTCGAACGACAGCGGGCTATCGCCTGTATACCGATCGCGATCTGGTGCGCTTGGAGCAGATTGTGGCGCTGAAGTTTATTGGGTTCCCTTTGTCCCAGATCCGGGAGTTGCTCAATCGCAAGGATCTCGACCTAGCTGCGGAGCTAAGGCAGCAGCGGCAAATCATTGCCGAAAAACGGGATCATCTTGACCGGGCGATACGAGCGATTGAACGTGCCGAGCAGCTTGTGTCGTCGGGCGAGCAGACCGATTGGGAGCCATTCCGGAAAATCATCGAGGTGATTCAAATGCAAACCAAGAAAGACTGGATGAAGAAGTATTACACCGAAGAACAACTCAACGATTTGCGCAAGCGCTGGACGCCCGAGGTGCAGGCGAAGTCGGAACATGGCTGGGCAGAACTGGTCCGGGACGTGGAGGCAGCGATTGCCCAAGGTGACAGCCCCGAGAGCGAAACCGGTCGGCGTCTGGCGGAACGAAAGCAGAAGCTGATTGATCTGTTTACGGGTGGCGATCCGGGAGTCACCGGGAACCTGCAGAAGGTCTACGCCGATAAGGCAAATTGGCCTCAGAACTTCAAGAAGCCGTACAGCGATGAGGTAGACAAGTTCCTTTGCGATGCTGCGAAGGGATTGGAGAAAGTTGCTGTGGGGTGATCGAATGACTTTCTGTCGGCAGGATGGGCCTTCTGCTCATTTTGCCGACAGGGGTTGCAGCGAGTAAAAGTGCACCTCAGGGGATCAAAGCCCTCGCGATTCGATGTGTGTAGCCTCTAACGCGGCGCTGGAAGCGCCACTCTTCCACGGTACCGCCGGCCTTAATGGTCGAACGAAATTCCTCGAAATCCTGTTTGCTTTCGCTCTCAACCCACGTGCATCGACCAAATATGCGAAGACCGCCTTGGAAGAGCAGCCCCTTCAGGGCCGCGTCGACGCGAAGAGACTGATGCCCTTTAGGGCCTGTGGTCGTCCCTTGCGCAGACGGACGCCTCAGCCGCTTGAAGACCAAAATCCCTTACTTCAACGACGAAAGGCCGGGTTGCAGCCAGGAGAAGAGGAAGCCCGACCATTCCGGGAAGACTTGCGTGATCAGACCGAGGAGTGGCGCTGCACCGTATCCGATCACCTTGAACCAGAATTCGGAACCCAGTTCTCCCGGCTTGGTGTTGGTGATGTGACTCAGCGTGACGTCGCGATGCATGTCGGCGTATGTGAAGATGACAATCCCGCCGAAGACGACAAACAAGCAAAGCAGAATTCCACTGAGAAGGGTACGCGGATCGAAGGGATAGCTGGATACCGCTATGCTCAAGGCGATGAACAAGTAGACGCCCCCTAACACAATTGTGCGAATCCGGCCCAGGAGGTTCTGGGCGAACCCCAGGTATGTAAGGCAAACGAGTTCCTCGGCGTTTCGGATCAACTCATTTTTCGAGGGAGTCGGCCCATTGCGATCCTCCTCACGAGGATCGTCCGGATTAACTTGTATGAGCGAGTGCTTCTCCATCCTCGATGCTGGGACGAGAAGTTGTGTGAGGACTACGCCCGTTGTCTCGGCGATCTGTTTCTGGAACGCCTGAAAATCTCGCAGGTCTGCGGCCTTGGGATCGTTGTAATTCACCGAATACCACTCGGCAAACTTCGCTCCGGCCCCACGGCTCAGTTTGATGGACTCCTCGCACTCAGCAATGCCTGCAAATGCTGCTTGTTCGTCCGCACTGGCAGGCGTTTTGAACAGATGCAGCGAGGCTTGCAGGTGGCTCAGGCATTCCAACTGGCGGGAGAGCAGCTTATAACGCACGTCAAGGACGTTTCCGCTCATCTTCCACACGGTGCCCCACGAGAATCCGTGGAGTGCCGATAGCGTGCGCCGCAAGGCCATGCGATCGAGAAAGACGAGGAGTTGGTGTGCACGGCTCCAGGTTCGCCAAATCTTCGAGCCCTCAGCCACAACGAGACTGCAATAGAAGCCGAGGCCGATGCAAAAAAGCACGCTATAGATTGCGCCCTGTGGCGCGCCTAAATTGCGGACGGGCACGCCATGCCCGATTCCGAACATCAGCATTTCCAAGAATACGAAAAGAATCACGATCATCTTTACGTCGTCCCATGCGAGCGGCTTGGCGATGCGTTCCGCGGGCTCCGCGACATTCTCCTGGCTGAACATCGAGAGCTTCAACACCTTTGCTTCGCCATCATTTGCGCGATGCGGTGTTGGAATCTCGACTCCAAGCTTCGCGAGCGGCGGAAGACACGGCCGATCGGGCCCGAACAAGGCCAAACCATGCAATGCGTACCAAAACCAAACGTACAAACCCACCGCCAGTGACAAGAAAGGCACAACCGGAGAGACGCCGCTCATCAGATGCATAGAGCGCCAAAACACAAAAGCACGGTTCGCCGGTAGAAGCGCTCCCTGGAGTGGCGAAACGAAGAAGAGGAAGAAAGCTGCCGTAAGCGCGGTGAAGATTGCCAGCGAGATAGTCAGGCGCCATCCGGAGTCACGTGCATTCACTACTTCTCCATTCAACTTGCGAGTGACGATAATGTTAGTCACGATCGCAGCACCGGTGACAAGCCAGACAAAGACCACGACGGCCCACACCTGCCAACTCTTGGCGGAGAGGCCCGGCGCGGCAGAGAAGATTCCGCAGCCCCACGCCATGAGTAGAGTCATCAACGCAATAAGAAAACTACCGATCAGGACGAGCCCGGTATGGCGACGGCCTCCAGTGGCAAAGTGCGCGCGAAATGCCGGCTTGGCCGTGAAAGATGCGAACCAGCAACATAGAAACTGAAAGGCCGCCAGGCAGCAGAGCGCGACCAGCAAGAGTCTTGCGGTGCGCGGAGTCCGCGGATGGGGCCATATCCAATTCTCAGTCGCATCCGACGACAGCAGCCGTGGCTCTGGGGCTAGAGTACGTTCGTTGAGCGCCGCCAGGGGCCACGTGCCATTTCGCGTGATCACAGACAGCCACAGTGCAGGCCTGCAGGTTAGTCCTGAAGAAATCGTAAGAGAAGGATCACAAGCGTTGGGCTCCGTCCAGAAGGGTGGAGCGTAGTCCGGCAAGGGAGCGTAGGTATCTGATGTTGTCTGGCAGTGCAAAGCCGGCACGAAGACTTCCTTGCGTTGATCGGGAAGTTCTTTGTCGGCAAATTCACAATTCAGTTTCGGCGTCTCGCCATTCGCACGCGCCAGGCTCTGCAACAGCAGACGCGAAGCAATGTACGTTCCCTCGGTGGAGTTCTCTGGAAATACCCGGTGAGAGTGGACGTCGGGTATTACTTTGACGGAGTGACCGTCGGGAATTAGCTGTTGCTGGCGGGCATCAGACAATGGAATCGCCGTCCACTCCCGCGCCCAGGAAAACAACGGATATGTCGACAGGGTCATCACTCCGCTGAGCGCCATAGCGTCTTGACCGCGTTGAAACAGAAGATCGGCATTGAAGATTACAATTCGAACCTCCGGATAATCTCGCCTAAGGAAGTTCGCGAGGAAGAGCGGATCCAACGTACTGCTGCTGCGGATGATTAAATACTGCACACGGTGCGACCTGAGTACGTCCACGATACCTAGCAACTGCGCTTCCTGCGAAAGTATGGTTTGATTGCCTGCGTATCGGCGAACGGTGTCGTGTTGCTGTCCGGCGGGATCCGCCAGGTCCGTGGGCAGGCTCTTGCGCTGGACATTGTCCTGAGCCAGCTGGCCCGAGCCCGAACTGAACATGGACTGCGTCTGATACGCGGCGCGTAGAGCAGAGATATCGCGGGGATAGTAGATGTTGGTTGCGCCGGGACACACCACTGGATTGGTATCTGCCGGATTCAAACCAGCAAGATGCGAAGCGTCTTTCCCCCGCTTCAATTCGCGGAGCGGTTCTTTAGACCCGAAGTTCTGGTTTGCTGCGTCATAGCCGTAGGCCGTTTCATCTTCTGAGAGAATCGCCAGGTTATTCAGAGGCGTCAAAGGCGTCGCTCCAAAATACCGGCACAGCCGGCCCAGCGCGGCGGAGTCGTCCTGAACAAAACTGCGAAAGTGAACCCCTTTCGTCTTGGCGAAAAGCTCGCCATCTTCCCGGCTAGAGGTGCTACCGGAATAGACCGAAAAGCCGGCTCCAGCGTTCAGGCTGCTCACACCATCTGTTTTAGCGAGCAAGTCAACCAGAGAAGCGAATGAGCCTGACGATGTCGGTCCGAGGATGGCAACGGAGGTGCGTTTGTCGGTGGGTTGTTGCAGCGCCTTGATCCACGCGACGGCATTTTCGAACTGGGGACGGTGGATTCCGCCAGTGGGTTCCTCACCGACAACGAAGACAATCAATGCTCTCTGATACGGAGACTGCCCGCTGCCGCGGAAGAGAAGTATGCCCGGCTGGTTCTCCCGTTTTTCTTTGCGATCTTCCGCTTCGTCCTGATCCTGCAGCAGGGTAAGAGACGGTTCTTCGGTCTCCCAAGGTAACCACGAAGAATCGTAAAAGTAACCCTCATCCAAGGCCCCCTGTTGAATGGATTCAACGAAGCGGTCGAAAAGGAGCGAAGAATGGGTATGTAGCGGGTCAGGAAAAGTAGCAATGACGAATTCGGTATGATATTTGGGGTCGAGCGGGGAAGTAGCGCGGGGCTTGACACCGTAGCAGGAGTCCGGTCCGGTAATCGGCTCGTGCAGGAAAAAGTGTTCGAGCAGTGAGATCGAGTCGGCGCATTGGGGTTGAACTCCTTTTTCAAGCGCGCTGTTGGTTGGAGATTTGGATGTGACGATTAGTGCGGCCTGTCGTCCAGAGGACTGAGACGTGGCTGGCTTATTACCGGATTGCGAAGTGATCCCCACAGCTGCCACGATGGCCACCGCAGCCGCAGTTCCCCATGTTAATTCTTGCTTCATTGCGCAGTCTCAATCCTGGGGGAAGGGACGACGCACAAACAGCCGATTTACATCGTCGGCAACACCTAACACTATGGATCACTCAGGATGCAGAAAGCTAGATCCTGTTCTGAATTCGTAACAACCATTTCGAGACTGCTCACCTTGAGCGCCCGACCGTTGAACCGTGTGTGCAGCTGTCCGCCTCTGGGCAGTCGACAAGCTCTGAGTAATAGTGATCCTGGTCTTCAAACCGTTACTTGTTGACAGCGTGATCAGCGCGGCCTATCGTGATAAGTCCGACATTCGTGTCGGACAACCGTAGTCTCATGCAGAGTGGCTGAGGGTAACGGGCCCGCAGAAGCCACGACAACCGGATCAGGAAACAGCCTGATCATATGGTGCCAATTCCCGCCCGGTTCGCGGGGGACATGAGATCTAGGGTGCATGCGCCTCATCCCCTCAATCCCGGATGAGGCCTTCGTGTTTTTGGGCGCGCAGAACCGAGCGCAGCCGCGGGAGAAAGTCATGAATTCTCGCATTTATTTCGATCATTCGGCCACCACACCACTGGATCCCCGAGTACTCGAGGCCATGGGACCGTATCTTGGAGGAACATTCGGGAATCCGTCGAGCCTGCACTATGAGGGGCGTATCGCTCGCGCCGCGGTGGACAAGGCGCGAGCGCAGCTGGCGGATCTGATTGCTGCTGACCCGGAAGAAATCGTGTTTACGGCAAGCGGAACGGAAGCCGACAACCTGGCCTTGATCGGCGCCGTGCGGGCCAGTGGCAGGCCCGGGCATGTGGTCACGAGTGCGATTGAACATGCGGCGATCCTCGAGACATGCAAGTTTCTCGCAAGCGGCGGAACGAAGATCACGCATTTGTCTGTCGACGCAGAGGGAATCGTTCGAACCGATAGTCTGTTGCGGGCGCTGCAATCGAATGTGACCATCGTCTCAATCATGGCGGCGAACAACGTCGTCGGAACGCTGCAACCGATTGAGGAGTTAGCTCACCTGACGAAGTTGCACGGAGCTTTATTTCACACCGACGCGGTGCAGGCCGGCGGGAAGATTCCACTGGATGTGAAGCAGTTGAATGTCGATCTGCTATCGCTCTCGGCGCACAAGCTCCATGGGCCAAAGGGTATTGGCGCGCTCTACGTTCGCAAGGGAGTGAAGCTCTCTCCGACAGTGTTCGGCGGCGGGCAGGAACGCGGGTTGAGATCGGCAACTGAGAACGTCGCGGGCATTGTCGGCTTCGGCATGGCAGCCGAGATTGCGCAACAGGAACTGGAGCAAGAAGCTTCGCGCCTTGCTGGATTTCGTGAGTGCATCACTTCTGAGATTCTGCAGATGTTTCCAAACGCATATCTCTTCGGACACCCAACAGAGCGCCTGCCCGGTCATCTGAGTTTCGGTTTCCGTGGGCAGGAAAGAGAAGTGGGCAGACTGCTTTCTCTGCTCGATCAGTCCGGTATAGCGGTGTCGGCGGGCAGCGCCTGCAGCGCACATCATTCGGGAGAGCCATCGGGTGTCCTGCTTGCTATGGGCTACGACAAAGAAAGTGCGCGAGGATTGATTCGCGTCAGTCTGGGGAGATTCAACACGCAGACCGAAGTCGACCTGTTCTTGCGAGCGCTCCGGTCGGCTGTTTTGGCGATTCAACAAAGACCGTCGCGGCATGACGCGGCCACTGAAGTTGTACTAGCCTGAATCAGGTTCCGACGGGATTCCATGAGCAATAGCGACTCACAAGGCCGTATTGTCGAATACTACGGCGTCTCCGATGAAGACTCGCGGCTTCGGAGCGGCTATTTCCAGTTGGAGTATGCGCGCACGCAGGAGTTGATTCTCCGACATCTGCCGCCGCCTCCGATCACAATCATTGACGCGGGCGGCGGAGCGGGCGTGTATGCGTTCTGGTTGGCCCGCCGCGGTTATCGAGTGCACTTGATCGACGTCGTGCCGAAGCACGTCGAGCAGGCGCGAATGGCATCAGCGATCCAAGCCGAACATCTGCTGGCATCGGCGGAGGTCGGCGATGCGCGGCTGCTCGCACATGCGGATGCCTCAGCCGATGCGGTCCTGCTGCTCGGGCCGCTCTATCACCTCGTCGAAAAGGAAGATCGGCTTGCCTGCTTGCGCGAGGCACACCGTGTGCTGCGACCCGGAGGATTCGTGTGGGGCGCAGGGATCAGTCACTTCGCTTCGTTGCTCGATTCGCTCACGCATGGGTTCTTTGACGACCCGAAGTTCGCGCCCATCGTGGGGCGCGATCTGGAGGATGGGCAGCACCGGAATCTCACCAACAATCCGCTGTATTTCACGGATGCGTATTTTCACCGTCCCGGAGAGATGTCGCGTGAGTTGCTTGCGGCGGGATTTCAGGTAATCGAGATTGTTGCCATCGAAGGGCCGGCATGGCTGGCTCGCGATTTCGACCGGCTCTGGAATGATCCAGTGCAGCGAGAGCGGTTGCTGAAGGTTGTGGGCAAGGTTGAACGCGAACCAAGCATTCTTGGGGTTACGGCGCACATTATGGCGATTGGGAGAAAGCGCTAGGGGATTGGGTAAGGTGAAGGGCAGCGAGACTCCGCTGCCCTTGCTTGTCTCTTATCTGGTCAGCAAAGCCAGCGTCTGGGGCGACAGGTAGGCTATCCAGGTGCCAACGTTTGACTTCGCATCGGTCCACATTCCGACTATGGCAGAGCCGTCTGCAGAGATGGCGAAAACACTGGTCAAAGTGACTCCCTGGGGAATGACCGCTCCGGCGCGTACGAGAATTTTCTGCAGAGGTTGGATGCCGATTTTCTGAGTCCAGAGGAATGGCTTACTTGTCCAGTAAAAGGGATTGATGCTTGAACCAATCACCAAGCCTTTGTCTGAAAGCCCGAATGCCACGCTCTGGTCGGTTTTGTTGCCACTGAGGACGCCGAGATCGATGAGTCCACCTGACTTTGAGTAGTAGAAGGCCCGGCCGTTTCCAGTGGAGTCGGCGGCTTGGCCGACGATCTGCGATCCGTCGGAGCTTGCGGCAATAGCTTCGCCGGGAATGTTGCCGAGGAATAGATCCGGAGAGCCGGATATCCAGCGGACAGGCTGCCGGTCGCCCATTGTCGGGTCTTCCCAGAAACCGACGATCGTGGATCCATCGGCGGAGATGCTGGTGGCGCGGCTGCTGGCGCCGGCGGGATGCCCAAGCCCAACTATGCCGTTTTGCGAAGTCCACTCGAATCCTTCGGCGCCCGGGCAGTACCAGGACAACCCTACGACGACAGAGCCGTCATGGTTCGTGCCCCAGGCATCGCCCCAGTTGCCGTCCATACTGCAGCCCTCGGCGGGATGACCCAGGTTGACCCAGCCCGTCGCCTCCTGCCAGATCCCAGGCGCAGTGTTCCCATCGGTGCCCGTGATGCCGGTTACGATTGTCTTGCCATCAGCAGAAATTCCGATAGACGAGTTGAACGGATCTCCGGGGCCGAGATCGACAAAGCCACCAGCCGCGGTCCAGCGAAAGATTTCTCCGCCATAGTTGGCGGCCATGACTTTGCCGTTATATGAGAACGCGAAGTTTACCCACGAAAGGGGAACGGGATTTTTCAGCTGTGCGATTTTGACTTGGGCCCAAGCAGGTACGACGAGACAGAGCAGTGCACACCACGCCAACTGCCGACGGCGATTTTTCATAGGATCGTCCAAGAGAAAGCCCAAGAAGAGGGCGGGATTGGTGGAAAGACCTTTCCGGTGAAACGGCGCAAAAGCCGCGCCAGAAGGCCGGGGACAACGTTACCGTGTTGCGTATACGCCGTCAATGAAAAAGCAGGAAGACGACAGCTGCGGACACGATTCACGATAGTCTGGCGCTGTCAGAACCTTTGGCGAAGTCCTATGCGGCGCTTGAAAGCTGGTGATATGTCAATTGGTCGATGGTTGGGTTCACCATGCGGACCAGATCCTCCCACTTCATCCGAACGAGTTCGCGATGGCTTCCGGCGGAGAAGGTGATCTCGTCGTTGGAAGCAAGATTCGCGTCGGCGTAGACCTTCATTCCATACAGGTTTCCGAATGGCGGCATGGCACCAGTTTCACAATCGGAGAAAGCGTCTTTAAATTCGCGCTCCGTGGCGAGTTCGACAATCTTTGCGCCTGAGAGTGCACGAATGCGCGCCAGATCGACGTGCAACGATGCCGGAATCACCGCCATCGCCAAAGCCCCGTCAATTTTGATGATGACCGTTTTGGCAAGCTTCTTGCCGGAGACATGCGCCAAGGCAGCTACACCCTGGGCGGTATAGGCGAGTGAGTGAGAGATCACCAGGTACTTGACGTTGTGGGAATCGAGAAAACTACGAAGTTTGGAGAGCGGCATACGACCTCCTCGTGGGCAGAAGATGTCTGAGGGGCCGGTTATCCCGGTCGCGTACGCTCAGACTTTAGGATACTGCAAACCGGAGGTCTGTGCTCGGGATCACTGACATCCGCGTCTCACCTCTGGTTGCGGAACCATGACACGTCTCATTCCTACTTGTGCTAACCTCCATGCCGCGTTCGTGTTGCCCGATTCCCCCGCTGTGACGTTTGCATCCGGCAAGAAACAAATTGGAGCAATTATGAGAGTGAAGATCGTCGTTCTGACCGTAGCTATGTTCCTTCCGCAGATCCTTCAAGCGCAACTCAACCATCCCTGTGGGCTAGCGTTTGACTCAGGCGGGAATCTCTGGGTGGCGAATAGCGGTGACAATCAGGTACTGGAACTCAATCCGGCGAATGGTTCGGTCCTCGCCACCATTAGCTTGGGCCTCAACAATCCTCAACGCATCGCTTTTGATCGCTACGGAACATTGTTTGTCGCCAACAATAGTTCAAGCAACGTCACGATCTATCGAAACCTTCAACTGATCGCCACGGTAGCGAGTTCAGGAATTCAAAATCCGTTGGGAATTGCCGCAGGGGACTACGACGAATTCTACGTCGCCAATAACAGCGGAAACAGTATCTCGGTTTTCAATATTGACGGGGAATTGCTCGAGACTCTAACCGCAGATCAGAGCGGGTTTCTTTTTACCGCTCCGGGAGCGCTGGCCATTCGGGGCAGCAATCTTTACGCCGGGTTCGGACCTGGTTTTGGTGAGAATGCAGTGATCAGCTACAACGCCGCCGAATTTCTCACGAAGAATCCCGCTGAAAAGCGCGTTTACACCGATTTCGTCAACACAGGCCCGACCGGCATCGCCTTTGATTCATCAGGCAACGTGTACGTTTCAGACTTCTACAGCAATACGGCAGTTAGGTTCAATACCCAAGGTGTGTTATCGCTGGTGATCTCAAAAGGGATTGCACAGCCCGAAGGGATTGCTGTGGATAAAAGCGGAAACATCTTTGTTTCCAACGCCACACCGAATGACATTACGGTTTACAACGCCGAGGGAACACTAATCAGGACCTTGAAGTGACGTGACGGATTGCTGCGAGATGGATCTCGGGTTCGATGCCATCGCCCGCAACCTGACTGGACAATAGATGGGGCCCATTCCCTGAGGCCCCATCGTCAATGCTCGAAATCAATACTTCACAATCGCAGTGAATGATTTTGGATCGAGCGACGCTCCGCCGACCAGGGCACCATCGATTTCTTCCTGGGACATGAGCGCCTTAGCGTTTTCAGGCTTGACCGATCCGCCATAGAGAATGCGCAGGCCGTTGGCGAATTCTTCTCCGAAGATTCCGCTGGCTTCTTTGCGGATGACGGCGTGGGCTTCGGCGGCGATTTCCGGCGTAGCGGTCTTGCCGGTTCCGATCGCCCAAACAGGCTCGTACGCGACGACAAGGTTGGCTGCCTTCTTCGCCGAGATGGCGTGAAAGGCGCGTACGCACTGGCGGCGGAGGACGTCGTCGGTCATGCCGGCTTCACGTTCTTCGAGAACTTCACCAACGCAGCAGATGACGTGGAATCCGGCTTCGAGAGCAGTTTTCAGACGCAGGTTGACGGTGTCGTCGGTCTCGCCGAAATACTGGCGGCGCTCCGAGTGGCCGACGATGACGCGGTTCACGCCCCATGCGGACAATTGGCCGACCGAGGTTTCCCCGGTGAACGCACCTTCTTCTTTCCAATGAACGTTCTGTGCTCCGATCACGACGTTGGAGCCTTTGGCTGCTTCAAGCGCGGCAGGCAGGTTCAGGAACGACGGGCAGACGACGATTTCGTCGCGGTCGTGTCCGGAGACCATGGGGAGGAAATCGCGGAAGAAGTCACGAGTCTGGTCAGGTGTCTTGTACATCTTCCAGTTGGCAGCCATTACTTTTTTTCGCATGATTAGGCCTTTTCGATTTGGAATGAATTCTTGTGGTGGAGTTTGCCTGCGGCGCGTTCAAACGCCCGCACGGTTGAGACATCAAAAAGAACAAAGCGGCACCGCTTGACGAATTTTGTGGATCCCAGCGTGTCGATCGCCGACGAAAGTGCGATCGATGCAGCTTCGGCGACGGGATAGCCATAGGCGCCGGTTGAGATTGCCGGGAAGGCTATGGAACTAAGTTTGTGTTCGTCGGCGAGACGGATCGACTCGCGATGGCAACTCGCGAGGGCTTCCGGTTCACCGTGCTTGCCGTCGCGATAGATGGGGCCGACAGTGTGGATCACATGTTTCGCTGCAAGCTTTCCGCCGGTGGTGATGACGGTTTTGCCCGCAGGCAGATACCCGATTTTACTCACTATTTGGCGACACTCGGCGAGGATCGTGGGGCCTCCAGCGTCGTGAATGGCGCCGTCGACGCCGCCTCCGCCGAGCAGCGTCGAATTTGCAGCATTCACGATGGCGTCGGTGGTCTCACGGGTGAGGTCGCCGGGGCCGAAGATCTCAATCGATTTGCCGTTGTCGAAATTGATCTTCATACTGAAGATCCGTCGACCTTCATAGCTAAATTGATCATCCCAATTCGATAAATTCCTCGAAGTGGTTCCTTAGAAAATCTTCGAGAAATGATTTGATGGCTGGCTTGCAGAGGTAGTAGGCGTGATCAAGCGACTTGAAGTTGCCGGCCCGCGCCTCATCACAGAATTCCTGAACGCTCTGAATCTGATGCCGCTCTCGTGAGTTCCAAAGATCTATGGCGTCGGACAATATTCGTTGATGGTTTGTTGCATCGAGGCGACCCAGAGCTGTGACAGCAAGCTCAGCTTTTACAATTCCCTTGTTAACGAAATATTGGAAATGCCCTCCATTTTGAACTTCGGAGTCGTACCAGAAGATTAAAGATGCGTCGGCCTGAACCGGTGTGAGGTCTTCATATTTCTCGACTGCTAGCAGATGAACATAAGCATTCCACGCCAAGAACGGCTTGGCTTCGTAATCTTGGCGCTTCAGTTTTCGCCTGATGCTCATCTGCCAGGGTGTCTGATTACCTTTTGTCCGTGAGCGCTTCAACTCCCGGCAGTTTCTGTCCTTCCAGAAATTCCAATGACGCGCCCCCGCCCGTGGAGATATGCGTGATCTTGTCGGCGACGTTGGCGGCTTTCACAGCCGCCACTGAATCGCCACCGCCAACGATCGAGATCGCGCCACCATTGTCGGCAACTGCGTGAGCGACCTTGAAGGTACCTTTAGAGAATCCGGGCACCTCGAAGACGCCCATAGGGCCGTTCCAAACGATGGTGCGGGCGTCGGAGATTTCCTCCGAGAATAGTTCGATTGTTTTCGGGCCGATGTCGAGCGCCATTTTGTCGGCCGGGATCGGCTGTCCTTCGCCGATCTGCTGCACGACGGCGTTCGCCTCGGGCTTCATGGCGACGACGTGATCAACGGGCAAAAGCAATTTCACGTTGCGCTTCTTGGCCTCTTCCAGCAAGCTCTTGGCGAGCTCCACTTTGTCTGCTTCAAGCAGCGATTTGCCGATCTCTTGCCCTTGTGCCTTCAGGAACGTGTATGCCATACCTCCGCCAATGATCAGAACGTTGACCTTGGTGAGCAGGTTCTGGATGACTCCGATTTTGTCGCTGACCTTCGCTCCGCCCAGGATGGCAACGAACGGCGGCTCAGGGTGCTCAAGCGCTTTGCCGAGGTATTTCAGTTCCTTCTCCATGAGCAGGCCGGCGGCACACTGCTTCATAAACTTCGTGATGCCTTCGGTGGAGGCATGGGCGCGATGGGCCGAGCCGAACGCATCGTTCACGTAGTACTCGGCCAGATTGGCCAGCTGCCGCGCGAACTTCTCGTCGTTGGCGTCTTCTTCGGCATGGAAGCGAAGATTCTCCAGAAGAAGGGTCTGGCCCTTCTCCAGTTGCGTGGCAACTTCCTCAGCTTCAGGTCCGACGCAATCGGGACAGAAGCCAACGTTTTCGCCGCGCGCCAGTTCTTTGTCCAGCAGCATGCGCAGCCGCTCGGCAACGGGCTTAAGGCTCATCTTCGGATTTGGTTTGCCTTTGGGACGTCCCAGGTGCGAGGCAAGAATCAGCCGCGCCCCATGGCGTAATGCGTACTCGATGGTGGGCAGCGTTTCACGGATGCGGGTGTCATCCATAACGCGGCCATCATCGAGCGGCACATTGAAGTCGACGCGCATAAAGATGCGATTCCCACTGAGGGGAAGATCGCGAATGGAAAGCTTGGACATGGCTGGGGTCCTTTGTCAGATGATGTGTGGCGCGGGCACTCCTGCCCGTGCAGACTTCTTCTATGGTGCCGGCGGCGCGGACAAGAGTGTCCGCGCCACACAAGCTACGTCTTACAGGCCCTTAGCTGCGATGTAGTTGATCAGATCACGAACGCGGCAGGAGTATCCCCACTCGTTGTCGTACCAGGAGATCACCTTCACGCAATTGCCGCCGACCACCATGGTGCAGGGCGAATCGACGATCGACGAGCGGCTGTCGCCCTTGTAGTCCGACGAGACCAGTTCGTGCTCTTCGTAACCGAGATATCCTTTGAGCGGTCCGGATTCGGAAGCCTTCTTCAGCGCTGCATTCACCTCTTCCTTGGTCGTTTTCTTCTCCACCCATACCACAAAGTCGACCACTGAAACGTTGGGCGTCGGGACGCGCATCGAGAATCCGTCGACTTTGCCGCCGAGTTCCGGAATCACCAGTTTCAACGCTTTGGCTGCGCCGGTTGAGGTCGGAATCATGTTGAGCGCAGCCGCACGCGCGCGTCGCAGATCCTTGTGCGGGAAGTCGAGAATCACCTGATCGTTGGTGTAGGAGTGAATCGTCGTCATCGTCCCGCAAACGATTTTAAATTCGTCCTGGATCACTTTCGCGACAGGCGCCAGACAGTTCGTGGTGCAGGAGGCGTTCGAGATGACGTTGTGCTTGTGCGGATCGTATTTCTCGTGATTCACGCCCAGCACGACCGTCACGTCTTCATTCTTTGCCGGAGCCGAGATGATGACCTTCTTCACCGGCCCGCGCAGGTGCTTCTTGGCGTCATTGGCATCGGTAAAGCGTCCAGTCGACTCGATCACGACCTGTGCGCCAACCGACTCCCAAGGCAGCGCTGCCGGATCTTTCTCCTTGAAAACCTTGATAGTCTTGCCATCGACCGTAATGCTGTCAGCCCCGGCCGAAACCTGATTCGGAAGGTTGCCGAGCACCGAATCGTACTTCAGCAGGTGGGCCAGAGTTTTGGGATCGGTCAGGTCGTTGACGGCGACGAACTCAAGGTTCGGATCCTTGAGCGAGGCTCGCAGCACGTTGCGGCCGATGCGTCCGAATCCATTGATGCCTACTTTGATTGCCATTGTTCCTCCGTAGATTTATGAGGGCGTAAACAGACGTGGTTGACGCTCATTTGGTAAACCAATGATGTTAGCAGGGAAAAGGAAGTCGCGTAAACGTTGACGGCATTACTTTAGGTGGAACTCCATTCCAGATATGGAAACGCGTGCGTAGCGTCATTGACAACTCGCCGCAAACCTCTCTCACCACAGAGGCACAGAGACACAAGACACAGAGAAGAGAATTCGACAGTCTACTTCGCTTTTCCTTGGATACCGAGCATGCGTTGGCCTAGTCATCTGCGCAATGGTTCTCGCGGATGCTTCGTCACGAGCCCCGTACCTCCACCGGCAGCAGTTGCAGAATCTTTCACAGTTGACAGCCGCATAGCTCCAGCAAATAATGTCGGGCACCGGACCCCAGCCGTGGCTCCCCTTGGCCCGTGGTCCATTGTTTTTCTACTTGGGACCAGGGCTCTCAACAAACCACAATCCTTTGCGTGAGTGAAGGATTCTCAGCAACGTCAACGATCGCTCAGGCGGTCTTCACTCAATCGGCGCCACACCGGAAAAGGAAGGATCAATGAAAAACCAGGGGATTGGCAAGATCGCTTGTATCGTCATCGCATTCTGCGTGGCAACCGCGGTTGCCTCACAAGCCCAAAACTTGACCACTCTCGTCAACTTCAATGGTTTCAACGGCGGGCAACCAGCCAACACAAATCTCATCCAGGGCACGGACGGAAATCTTTACGGAGCAACCCAAGGCAATGGCGTGCCCCATACCAAAGGTACGATCTTCAAAATTACCCCAGCCGGCAAGCTGACCACGCTTTACCGATTCTGCTCGCAGCCGAAATGTAGTGACGGATGGCTGCCGACGGGCGTCGTGCAAGGCGCCAATGGGAGTCTTTACGGAGTAGCCGAGTTTGGCGGAGTCACAACGAACTGCGGCGTCGGCTGCGGCACGCTTTTCAAACTCAGCCCACAGGGCCAGTACACACTGCTCTACAGCTTTTGCTCGGAAACGAACTGTAGCGACGGTGACAGCCCTGGCCTGACTCTAGTCCAAGCCAGCAACGGAAACTTCTACGGAACGACGTTTTGCGGCGGCGTGGGATCTCAAGGGGAAAACTGCAACGAAGCTGGTTCGGGAACGCTTTTTCAAATTACACCTGCGGGCAAGTTGACCACATTTCACAGCTTCTGCTCTGAAACGAACTGCGCTGATGGCGGAGAACCGAGTACCGGTCTGGTGATCGGCCCAAATGGGAGCCTTTACGGCACTACATTTATCGGAGGAGCTTCGTCAGCGGGCACGCTCTTTGCGTACAGTGCAGCCGGAAAGTTCACTATCCTCCACAACTTCACCCCCGCCGAGAGTGGCTCGAGTACGCTGATGTTGGCTGGCGATGGGAACATCTATGGCACCACATTTTTTAGCTCCGGTGGCGGCGGCGAAGTATTCAAGCTCACCCAAGGCGGCAACTTCACAACCATCTACAGCTTTTGTGCTCTCACTGGCTGCGCTGACGGCTCAAACCCAGAAGCACCACTGGTACAGGGGTCCGACGGAAACTTCTATGGAAGCACAGTCTCCGGCGGCTCTTTCGGAAGCGGCACAATGTTCAAACTGACCCCGGACGGCAAGCTCACCACTCTCTACAACTTCTGCTCCAAATCGAACTGCGATGACGGCTTGGAACCGGACAGCCTGATACAGGCTACAAATGGATCTTTCTATGGGATGACCCAGTCCGGCGGCACCCGCAACTACGGCACGGTCTTCGAAATCTCCACGGGACTTGGGCCATTCGTGGCAGAGAGTCCAACTTTCGGCAAGGTTAGTCAGACCGTCAGAATTCTCGGCAACAATCTGACGGGCACCACAAGCGTGACATTTAACGGCGTGTCAGCCGCGTTCAAAGTTGTCTCAAGTACATTCATTCAGGCTACCGTGCCGAACGGTGCAACCACCGGCACGATCGAAGTCACAACGCCGAGCGGAACGCTCAAGAGCAACGTGGCGTTTCAAGTATTGCAGTAACGCTGTTCCACGGTCTCAAATGCGAAGCCTTATTGCGGTGGCATCGCCAACCGGAAACGCCGTACTTCACCGGCACTTATCCGGCCATGAGGGAATTATGAAAAGTATCGGAATCAGCAAAATCGCATTCACCATTGCTTTGCTATCCGTCATCACTGCGGTTTCGCACGCCCAAACTTACACTGTCCTGACGAGACTAAGCTCAGCTACTGGCGATGCGCCGAATACTCCGTTGATCCAAGGGACGAACGGCAATCTTTACGCCACAGCAACCATAGGTGGCGCCAATCTGAGCCGAACGTACTGCAGCGGTTTCGATCAGTATCGTTGCGGCACGCTCTTCGAGGTCACGCCTGCCGGCAAAATAGGCGTTGTCTACAATTTTTGCGCGCAGGCAAACTGCGCCGACGGCGGGCTGCAATCTGCGCCGGTGGTACTCGGGCCCAACGGAAACTTCTATGGCGCTACGTCCTCCGGTGGTACGAGTGTGAAGTTATCGTGCCAGTGGAGCGCGGGCTGTGGAACGATTTTTGAGATTACTGCGGCTGGCAAGCTGACGGTACTGTATAACGTCTGCTCGCAAACCAATTGCGGCGATGGCTTAGGGGCTGGCCGGCTCATACTGGGCGCTAACGGAAACTTCTACGGTGTTACCGTATCGGGCGGAATTCTGAATGGCGATGCGGGTTGCCCAAATGGCTGTGGCACAGTATTCGAAATCAGCCCAGCAGGCAGATTCACCAGCATTTATAAGTTCTGCTCGAAATTGAACAGCAACGGAGGCTGTGCTGACGGGATATTCCCGCTCGAGGGACTCGTGCAGGGTAAGAGCGGGAATTTCTACGGGATGACTTATTACGGCGGCAGCAACGGGGTCGGCAACATTTTTGAAATCAGCCCGGCGGGCAAGTTCACCGAGCTTTACAGCTTTTGTTCGCAAGCAAATTGCGCGGATGGCAGATATCCCACCGCGCCGCTGATTCTAGGCAGTGATGGCAACTTATATGGAACCACTTCGAGTGGAGGATCTCAGGGCGGTGGTACCGCGTTTTCAATCACGCCCACAGGACGTTTCACTTCCCTCTACAGCTTCTGTAACTGGGCGAACGGTTCCTGCCCTGACGGGTCGGCACCGTCAGCTGGTTTGGTGCAAGGGGCTGACGGAAATTTCTATGGCACGACAGGGGCTGGCGGCAATGTCAACGACGGCTTATGCCTCAGCACAGGATGTGGTACGGCTTTTCAACTCACCCCCGCAAAACAACTGACCAACCTGTACAGCTTCTGCGCTCAGGCGAGCTGTACCGATGGAGCGTACCCGGGTGCGCTGATGCAGGCCACTGACGGAACTCTCTACGGCATCGCGAATAAGGGCGGGCGTTCTGGGTGCATCGCCGACGGAGGATGCGGCACAATCTGGAGCCTGTCGATGGGCCTCGCTCCATTTGTGCAAGCGAATCCGAACTTCGGCAAATCCGGACAAGTCATCGGAATCTTGGGGAACAATCTAACCGGCACGACGAGCGTGGCGTTCAACGGCGTCTCCGCAACATTCAAGGTTGTATCCAGCACTTACATCAAGGCTGAGCTTCCAACCGGCGCAACCACCGGCGCAATCGAAGTCACCACGCCAAACGGGACGCTCAAGAGCAATGTGGCGTTTCAGGTTCTGCCATAGTCACCCTCGGCATGTTTTCCAAGTGCGAGGCTGTCTTTCGATTTCGCGCGCTCTCGATCGCACTGCCGTGTGATCACACGCATCGATTCTGTTGGCCGATACTGAGAGCTTAAGGTAGCCACAACTGTGGCAAGCCTCCACGGACTCAGAGTCCGATGGGGGCTTTCTATTTGGAGCGGAAGGCAGATTTCCAGCTTCGCTCGAGATGACAAATGAAAAACGGGTCTTTGAAAACCTGATGTGGGAAAAGCGACCTGTACCTCGTTCAACCGAGGCCCGGGTGACCGGAGCGCTGTTTGAATCCCTCGCCCTCTCTTCGGACGGCGTCATCCCGAAGTGCCCGCGCTTTCACCAGCGGGCCGAGGGATCTCGCGCGTACTAGCATTTGGGTCGATGGGCATGACAGCGTGGTCGTCATGGGCAAGGTCTTTGAACGTTGAAACTCGAAACTCGAAACCTGCAACTAGAAACTTCTTTCTTTTCAAGATTTTGCCCGTAACTCATTGCAGCCCTTAGATTAAATCGGAATTTCCCGCTAACTTCATGATTCCAAAGATTCGCAGGGGAGGGGGGAGGGCCCTTCAACCCTGCGGCTGCCGCCGATCCCAGACCATTTTCCCGTAAGCCTGTCTTGCTCCCAGCTCAAATAACCTTGATAGTTTCTGTGCGTCTAACTCGAAGCCCCTGCACTCTGCCAACAAAATTAAAGGAGAACTTACGATGATGCGCCTGTCCCGTGCGCTCCTTTCCATCGCCCTCCTCGTAACTCTTGTCGGCTACATGCCTCTTCTCACGCACGCCCAGACTCAAAACCAGGCAGCGCGTCCGGCTCGATCTCGCGCCGACGAAATGCTGGACCGTTGGAACGATATCGGCAACAAGCTGGTCGCTATGGCTCAGGACTTTCCCGAAGACAAGTACGACTACAAGCTCCAGCAGGACGAGCGCACCTTCGCACAGAATTTGCTGCATGTCGCGGCGGTTGACTACGATCTGATGCGCGGCGCTTCGGGATCAAGCGTCGGCCCTGACTTCGGCAAGAACAAGCACAACCCCTCCCGCGACGTCTACAAGACCAAGGCGGACGTGGTGAAGCTGATTCAGCAAGCTGTCGCCGACGGTGCCAAACTGATTGAGCAGTCAGGCGACGACGGACTTAATAAAACGATGAAGATGCCATGGGGCAACAGCCTGGCTCATGCGTCTTATATGTGGACATTCGCCATCGAGCACAGCGGCGAACACTACGGACAGCTTGTCGTCTACTACCGCGCCAACAATTTAGTTCCACCCGACTCGCGCCGGTAAGCATTCATTGTTGGTTCGTGATGACAAGTGATCAGTGAAGGAGATTTTCATGAAGCATCTAGTTATCGTCCTGTGTTTGACAGGAGCAATGGTCCTCAGCATGACCGGACAAGGCATGAAAACCGTGACTGCGAGCACACCTCAGGCTCAACCTTCGCAACCAGCAACCTTGGCCGCGATGGTCGACCGGGAGGTCAGCGCGGTCGAAAAGCAAGTGGTCGAAGCCGCCGAGGCCATGCCCGAAGACAAGTTCAACTTCACCCCAGAGAGCTTGACCATTCCTGGGGATGACTACAAGGGCGTGCGCTCGTTCGCCGTGCAGGTCAAGCACATCGCGTCATCGAACTATTTCATCTGGTCGCCGATCACCGGAGATACCGTGCCCGCCGCGATCAAAGACGGCAACGGCCCGGCAGATATGAAGACCAAGGCCGACATTCTCAAGTTCCTTAAGGAGTCGTTCGCGTTAGGTCACAAGGCCGCGGGGACGCTGACGCCGGAAAACATGATGCAGCCATATGCGCCGGGAAAGGCCCCGCGCCTAGATCGCACGGAGTTCGGCGTGGCGCACGCCTACAATCACTACGGACAGATGGTCGAATATCTCCGCATGAATGGAATCGTCCCACCGGCCAGTCGCGGAAAATCCGACTGAAGGAATTACAGCTCAGACTTCTGGCCTACGTTTGCGTGAGGCTAGACGAGGACGGACCTATATCCCCCGTTTCCCAAGAAATAGGAACCGAGTTGGTCATCCCGGATGTAAAATTCGTCCACTAAGGACGGATGGGGTTCGATCATGAATGCTAGCGTGCCAATGACGGATCGCGCATCCAGGCTAGTGATGCCTGCGGCGACCGAAGTGAAGCGTCACTCTTCGATTGTGCGCATCACACATTGGCTTACCACAATCGCCTTCTTCGCTCTGTTGGTCACCGGAGCAGAAATTGTCCTCTCGCACCCGCGCTTTTATTGGGGTGAGACCGGCAACGTCAACATGCGTCCCTGGCTCAACCTGCACCTGCCATCGTCACGCGACACCGTACCCACTGGCTATGGATACGTTCTTCCCGATCAGAACGGATGGAGCCGTTATCTGCACTTCCAGGCTGCGTGGCTTGCCGTGGCAACGGGTTTGTTCTACCTGCTCTGGGGATTCTTCGCCGGGCATTTTCGGCGGAATGTGATCCCGGCTTCGTCCGATCGTTCTCTCCGGAAAATCGTCGACTCCATCGCCAGTCGCCTGCGCTTTAAACGCCCGGGACCGGAAGAAGCGTGGTCTTATAACGTGTTGCAACGCCTCTCGTATCTGGTTGTGGTCTTTATACTTTTCCCGTTGATGATTTGGACCGGACTCGCCATGTCGTTTGGATTCGATGCGGCATTTCCGCTGGCCGTCCGTCTGTTAGGCGGCCACCAGACCGCTCGCTCGCTGCACTTCCTGGTGACAATTCTGCTTACGCTGTTCGTATTGGTTCACGTGGTGATGGTCATTCTCGCGGGATTCCGCGCCCGCATGCGCGCGATGATCACAGGTCGCGCGGCCCGGCCAACGGAGTGAACTTATGAGCAAGATCTCTCGACGCAAACTAATCACTACCGGACTAGCAGCGACCGCCGGTGTATCAGGTGTGGCTGTTGCGGCAAAACTGGCGCAACGTCATGGTTTGATTCCGCCCGACTCCGGCGGACTCTACGGCCCCGGCGAAACACTGACCTATGCCGCGCAGCGATTGTTGAACAACCATGCGATGGCTCGCGAGTTTTCGCGCAGCCAAATTTCGAAAGATCCATTCGCGAACGAAGTCGCGCCGCTCGGCGACGAATTCAAGCGACTGCAAGCCGCTAGCTTTGTGGATTGGCGTCTGACCGTCGATGGCATGGCTGCCCGTCCGACAGCATTCTCGCTGGCGGAGATCAGAAGTTTCCCGAAAAGTTCGCACATCACGATGATTGGTTGCGAAGAGGGCTGGACGTATATCGCTGAATGGAGTGGAGTGCCGCTTTCCTACATTCTTGATCGCGTCGGAGCACTGCCTCAGGTTCGTTACGTCGTTTACCGCTCGATTCAATCCGATTGGTGGGAGAGCATCGACATGTCCGATGCGCTGCATCCGCAGACGCTGGTCGCTACTGGCATGAACGGTGCCGATCTTCCCGTCCCCTTTGGCGGACCAATGCGCCTTCGCCTCCCGCGCCAACTCGGATACAAGAGCGTCAAATACATCACCCGCATAACCCTGACGGACACGCTTAAACCTTTTGGTAAAGGTTTGGGTTCTGCAGCTCCCGAGGGCGGATACGCCTGGTACGCCGGCATCTGAATCGCGTGGCGCGGGCGCCTCGCCCGCGCCGTTCGAAACTACTCAGGAGTCCAAACGACTCAGGTAAATTTCCATGAGCCGTCACGGACGAACCCATCCGTCGATTTTTTGCGCGATAATATCCGCCGACGAGAAACGTCATGGCCAAGCACAACGGAAATCCGGAACCAGTGCCCATTACTGGACCAATGCCCACCGCAACGCACGCTAGCTCCGAGTCCGCTTACGAGCCGCATGCTGCGCGCGATGCGCGCTCCGACCGCCACAAATATTTTATGAACATTGCCATAGCGGTCCGTCTGCGCGCCAACTGCAAAGGCAATCGTGTCGGCGCGATTATCGTGCTCGATAACCGCATCATCTCCACCGGATACAACGGCACTCCCGAGAACATGCCCAACTGCCTCGACGGCGGATGTTACCGCTGCGCCAATCGCGACAAAGCCTACAAGTCCGGGGAAGCTTACGATCTCTGCATCTGCGTGCATGCCGAGCAGAATGCCATCCTCGCCGCGGCACGGTTCGGTATCTCGACCTCGGGCAGCACGATGTACACGACCATGCGTCCATGCTTCGGATGCGCCAAAGAGATGCTGCAGGCGCAGGTGCGGTCGGTCTACTACCTGCATGAGTGGACGCCGAGCGCCAAGGAGGACGTGCTGAAAAGCGCCGCCCAAACTGCCGAGTACGAAAAGCTCATGATTCGCTTTCCCGGCGGCATTCATCATCTGGACATTGCCGATCCCGACGTCGCATGGGCCGTGTCGAAGAAAACGCCAGCGGCGGTAAGCGCCGATCGTCACGGCACAATCGATCTCTAACGACCGTTCTTAACTGCCCTGATTCGTCAGTTGGAATAGCGCGGAAGCAGGAAATTGGTCAGTGCGATCACGCCCAATGCATAACCAAGCAAGGTCAATAGAGAAGCATATGAGCCGGTCAAGTCAAATGTGCGTCCCAGGATCACCGGACCAATCGCGCCGGCAGCGGCATAGAACGTCCAGGTGAAGCCGTACAGCGTTGAAAAAGCGCGCAGGCCGAAATACCGCGTTAGAAGATAGGGTGTAATTGCGGCTTCTCCTCCGGCCCCAATGCCGATGAGTGCGGCTGCAAGAACACCTGGCAAGAAAGCATCTGCGCGGGCCAGAAGCAGAATTCCGACAGCTGTAATCGCGTTAATAGCGAACGCAACATGCGGACCGAAGAATCGGTCCAGAAGCCATCCCACGAGGATTCTTCCTAACAAACTGGACCCGCCCAGAATCGACGCGCATAGCGCTGCGTTCGCGGTCGTTAGACCCCGGTCCGTCAGCAAAGGGGAAAGATGGGTAATCGCTCCGTTCATACTGATCGAACTGACAAACAGAATCGCGGTGACGATCCAGAACGGAAACGAGCGCAGTCCTTGTTGCCACGAGATTCCCGCATGGGTGACCGAAGAGGTTTTTCGTTCGGCGCTTCCGCGCTCGCGGATATAGCGCCAACTCAGAGGAAGCCCCAGCAACAGGGCGAGTCCTCCCAGGGAAGCGTAAGCGGCACGCCACCCGGCACGTGTGATAACACCTTGCGCCACCACCGGAAGAATCATTGCCCCCAGGCCCGCGCCCACCATGACAAGGGCGAGAGCGGTCCCCAGCCGCCGGTCGAACCAGGTGGAGATCGATCGCGAATACGCCAGATGCGCGGCGCCATTGCCCACCGCGCCCAAAACGAAGCAGGTTAAATAACACTGCCACACACCAAAACGAAGCGATGACAGCGAAAAAACTGCCAATACGTAAACCGTCATACAGGGCAGGATGATTCGCCGCGGTCCGAATCGATCGATGAAGCGTCCCAACAGCGGAGAAGACAATCCCAGGGTGACTGCTGCGATGGCGAATCCTGCCGAAATCGCTTCGCGACTCCATCCAAATTGCGCCGACAGAGGTTTTACGAAGACGGAGAACGTATAGACAAACAGAGAGCCGAATCCCGCCATCACGCCCAGACAGGCCGCGAATACCACTCGCCATCCGTAATAAGAGATATCGAACTCGGTGGACCCAGCCGCCGCGACCGCAGAGATGCCTTCTGCTTCGATCGCTACACTTGCCCTTTTTAATGACGCAGACACGTAAGGCAAACTCCTCGGTGAGATTGTCGGATTTCGGACTTACCCCAGAAAGCAGGAGTGTTCGTAACGTTGCGCGAACACAGAGGATCGAATCCTACAAAAATCATTCAACGCCATCTCTAATGTTTTTGAAGTATTGCTGCGATTTCGCGCCGCCAGTAACGTTCCCATCACTCAAACTGTTCGCCTTCCCCATGACGATTCCAACCGAACCGATAGGCAGTATTCCGCGTCCTGTTGAGTTGCTGGCCGCCATGCGCGAGCGAGCGGCAGGAAAGATTTCTGATGAGCAACTCCATGCGGCTGAGCAAGCTGCGTTGCAGGATACGATTCAACGGCTGGAAGCGACTGGCTCCCCAGTCATTTCCGACGGTGAGCAGACCAAGCCGAGCTTTGCGACCTATCCGCTAGCCGGCATCCAGAATCTGTCGCCCGACGGAATCACCATTCCTTTTGCTGACGGTCACACGCGGCAACTCCCACACTTGACGAAGGGACCTTTTCGTTATGGTATTCACGCGGCCCAGTATCTGAAGGCGGCTCAGAAACTCACGCGGCGGCCGGTGAAGCAGGCAGTTATCTCAGCTTCGGCACTGAGTCTTCTGTATCCGCAGGAAGGTCTGAATGGATACTCGCGTGACGCATTTCTGGGCGATCTGATCCAGCAGGCGGTTGTCGATATTCGCGATTGCCTCGCTGCGGAGGCTGCCTGCGTGCAGATCGACTTTACCGAGGCGCGACTGTCGCTAAAGCTCGATCCCTCGGGCGGGTTGTTGAATTCTTTCATCGAGCTCAACAACCGCGTGCTCGGCCATTTCTCCGACAAGGAACGCCAGCGAATCGGAGTCCATACCTGTCCCGGTGGAGACCGCGACTCGACCCACAGCGCTGACGTGGACTATCCCAGCCTGCTGCCTGCGCTTTTTCAGATGAAGGTGGGACGCTTCTACGTGCAGTTAGCCAGCGAAGCCGACCGTCGGCGTGTTCTCGAAAAGCTTCGCACTCTCCTGAAGCCCGGCCAGGTCTTATTCGTCGGAGTGACAGACCCGATAAATCCGGCGATCGAGTCGCCGGAGACCGTCCGCGATCGTGTCCTCGAAGCGGCGGAGTTCATTCCGATTGAAGTTCTGGGCACAACCGACGATTGTGGATTTTCTCCTTTTGCCGATGACATCTCGACGTCACGCGAAACAGCATTCGCCAAAATCAACAACCGCGTCGAAGGCACGGCCCTGGCGGCAAAGGCGCTACGCGTGTAGGCGGCGAGTTTGTCAGAACAGGTGAGTTCGTCCGCTGAACTGGATTACCGGCGTATGCTTTCTGTAGGCTAAGCGGGCGCTTTGAGAACCGGTGCTCACGTTCTGCTGCGAGCCCCGTCTCTTCAAAGACTCTCAGGATCTCACCCACTCACCCAGGAGAAATCGCAATGCACCGTTTCTCGTTTTTGCTCGTTGCAGTTCTGTCGCTCCCTGTCATCGCACAAACTCAAAACGCCAAGCCTGCTTCCACCCTGCGGAGCATTCTGCTCGAACAGTTGCGCTCCACGCACAATAGTGAAGAGTGGTTCGTGCCGGCGAATATCGCAGTCGAAGGACTCACGCCCGAGCAGGCCAGTTGGACCGATGGCAAGGGTAACCATTCCGTCGGCCAGCTTGCCGCTCACCTCGTCTATTGGAACCGCCGCAACCTGGCTCGTTTCAAGGGAGAGCCGCAGGAGAAGTTCACGAACAACGACGAGACATTCACCAGCTTTGAGGCCAAGCATTGGGCCGACATCGTCAAACAACTGGACGAAGTCATGACCGAATGGGAGCAGGTCGTCGCCACCACCGACGAAGAGAAGCTCAAGTCCTGGTACTCGACCATCGAACACGTCGGCGCGCACAACGCCTACCACATTGGACAGATGATCTATGTGCGCAAAGAGCAAGGCTCGTGGAATCCTGATAAGGGAGTGAAAGAGTAGCGTTGAATGAACGTTTAAAAATTTTCCCTTTGACAAGGAAGCGACCTATGGTAAGGTGTGTTCCGCAGTAGGCCCCGGTTTTCCTGTTATCCCCCCTTTTTGAAGTCACAATCGAGTAGTCCAGTAGATCAATAACTGCGCGCAGAAGGCGCATGTGCAGCATTTCGCCTGCCGCCTGCTTCGCGCCTTAGCGGAGCTACGCTTTGGGGCGTGCTCAAAAAGAAAAGGAAATCACATGAAGAATACTTTCGTCTGCAAGATGGTCGCATTGGCTGCTGCCGCTGTGTTATCGCTGTCTCCTACGTCGGCCTTTGCCGGGGCTGATTCTTTCAATCGTCCGGTTATTGGACCGAACTGGGTTGCAACGGCAGGCGGCCTCGTCATCTCGAACCACGTGCTGGTTGGCACCACTTCCGAGTCGCTCGGCTACTTCAAACTCTCCGCCAAGGACACGGCTGCTTCGGCGGTTGTGGAAATAGGCGGCACCGATCTGGAGTACGGCGCTGTCGCGGTAGGCAACATCGCCGGAGGCAGCAATGCGTTTGTGAAAATCCAGTCGCAGAACGGCCTTGGGACCTTCGACCACGCCGCCTTCTATACCGGGAATAACGGTGGTGGTGATTTCTTCACACTGAACAGCCCCATACCGAGCCCGGCCATTCTTGATGTGTTTTTCTGCGGCACGACCGCCACGATGAGAATCACCAGTGCGGCTGGCGTCCAGACTTACACCTTTAACTACGGCACGACCTACGGCGCTGGCGCAGGCCTCGGAACGTACGGTTCGGTCGGACTGGATAACTATGTTGGTTTCCTTAGCGGCTGCAAAGATGCACCGACGGATGGAATCCCTGCGACTTCCATGGCGGTTGACAAGGACCTGTCTCTCACGAAGTAAGTCTGGCACTGCTGGTTGTTGTCGTATTGGGAGGCCCGCTGTTCGCGGGCCTTTCGTTCTGGTAAAGATCGCTTACGACTACCATCCCATTTGATCCATTCGCCTGAGGATGATCGCGCTGTAGCTATTCATGCGCTCGGGGCGTCGTTTCAAGGGCGCGGGCAGAATTGCAGCCAGCCGTGCCGACTGTTCCCGTCCGATATCCCGGGCGGAGGTGCGGTCGTAGTACCGACATGCCGAATCTGCCCCGTAGATGCCTGGACCCCATTCGACCACGTTGAGGTAAATCTCCAGAATGCGGCGTTTGCCGAGCACGAATTCCGCCACCGGTACGAGCGTGACTTCTGCTCCCTTGCGGAAGATCGAGCGTCCCGTTCCAAAGAACAGGTTTTTTATGAGCTGCTGAGTGATGGTGGAAGCACCGCGCGTGCGCTCGCCTTCGAGATCCTCCTGGGCTGCGATTTGGATCTCGTGCCAATCGAATCCATGGTGTTGGTAGAAGTGAGTGTCTTCCGCGGCGACGACAGCGTGTTGGAAGTCGGGCGCGATCTGGCCGAGCGGAATGAATTTGTAGCGTTTGCGATACGGAGTGTGATGAATCCAGGCCTGCAAACGGCGCTGCATGTGCACGGCGGTTGTTGGAGGGGCGATCCACTTGGCTGCGACAAGCGTCAGCGCGGCGAGCGACCAAAGAGACACTACGCCGATGACGAGCCACCGAATCAACAATCGAAGCAAGCCCCTACGAGGAGGGGCCGTGACGCGCGTGTCCGGCATCGCAGTGTCAGTTTGAGGTTGAGCCCGGCTAGCTTGCCCCTCGGTAGTGGTCACAATGGCGTTATATCAGTTCGGGTCGCGAATAGGGTGGTTGACAGTGGAATCGACTTGAAACAATCAGGGCTGGCTGCGCTGGCAAACCTCGGAATCTTCCCTCGGGTATCATGTTTACGGACCTGCTGTTGGGTAGTCGCTGCTAGTCGCTGCAAGAATCTCTGAGAGAAACGTTCCCATCTATGAGCAAGAAATTCCATGTTTTTGCCACCTGTGACATTGGAGAAGCGATCGATATGCTGCGCAAGCGCGGATACGAAGTCGAGGTGTATCCGCAACCTCAGGCGCCGCCGAAGAGTCTGATTGTTGAGAAGGTGAAGTCCGGGATCGACGGATTGATCACAACGCTGCGTGATCCGATCGACGCCGAGATCTTCGAGGCAGGGAAGGGTACGCTGAAAGTCGTGGCGCAATATGCGGTCGGGTTCGACAATATCAATCGCGCCGACGCGAACAAGTACCGGATTCCGTTTACGAACACGGCAGACGTGCTGACGGAGGCCACAGCTGAGTTTGCGTTCTTCATGATGGGGATGCTGGCTCGAAGGATGTGGAGCGCCGAGCACCTCACGCGCGAGAACCAGTGGGGATTCTGGCATCCATACCTGCCGTTTCTGGGCGACGAAGTGACTGGCAAGACCGTCGCGGTCATTGGCACTGGCAGGATTGGACTGGCGTTCATCAAGAAGTGTGTCGGCTTCGACATGAACGCGCTGTGCTATGACCCGGCGTACGAGAACCAGGCGTTTGTAAGAACGGTCGAGGAGATTAATGCGTTGCGGCATTCGCACGGGCTCGTGCGCGAGAAAGCCTGGATCAAGTATGTGACCTTCGAACAGGCGCTGAAGGAGGCGGACTATGTGAGCATCCATGTGCCGCTGCTGCGAGAGGGCGAGAGCAAGACTCCCACATATCACCTCTTTAATGAGCGGACATTGCAGCTAATGAAGAAGACGGCGTATCTAATCAATACGTCACGCGGTCCGGTGGTGGACGAGGCGGCGCTGGCAAAGGCGCTGCGCGAGAACTGGATTGCGGGGGCTGCGCTGGATGTATACGAGAAAGAGCCGCTGCCGAAAGATTCCCCGCTGCGAGACCCGGCGATTGCCGACCGTTGTCGACTGATGCCGCACTTTGCCAGCGCGGCGAGGATCACGAGGCTCTCGACGGATCCGGAAAAAGGAATGGCAGGACGATGCGCCCAGGGACTTATTGATGGGCTGGAAGGTAACTATGGCGGCGACATCGCGAAGATGCCATATGTTGTTAATAAAGAAGCATTTGCAGCGTAAATCTGCTGTAGCGGGTGATGGCTTTGCTTAGGAAATGATGCGCCGAGGAATTTTCTCGCGTATCGTGTTTAATAACAGATGGGGCTGTTTGATCTGCCGCATCGTTCGATGCGAAGTAGAATGGGATAATCTTGTTGTCTCGATTCGAGTGGGTCCTGTAGGTGTTGCGATGACGAAGCGTATTTTAGGAATGTTCGGGTGCGTGGTGCTAGCTGCCCCACTGTTGTTGGCAGATTCACTCCCGCATTCGCGATTGAAACTAGAACCAGCTCCCAAGGAAGTGCAGCTGCGTGACGGCGGATTTCAAGTAGGTCCGCGGACGAAGATCTTTGTGCAGCTCGGGCATCAGTCTGAGGACCGGATCGCGGCCGAGACCCTAGCCGAGGAAGTGCAAGATCAGGCGGGGTTGAAGCTGGATATTCTTGGGATGAAATCGGCCGCGAAGGCCGAAGACGGCGCGATTGTCTTGGCGCGGTTGCAGGACGCGCGGGTTCGCCGATTTCTGGCTGAGAACGGGTTGAAAGCCGATGAGGCCGTAGGACAGGAAGGCTATCTGCTCTTCTCGGACAATTCGCACTTGATCGTTGCCGCGAATAGTGGTCAAGGCTTGTTTTATGGCGTCCAGACCTTGCGGCAGTTGTTGCGCCCGGATGGCAAAGGATTGATTTGCCCCGGGGTTGGAATTCGCGACTGGCCGGGCTTCGAGAAGAACCTGCCCACGAACGTGAGTCAGCTGTCGATGAAGAACTTTCTCAGCCGATAAGATCAGTTTGCTTTTTGTGATTAGGCGTCCTGTTCGGGACGCCTTTTCTTATTGGGGAGAACTAACTTACCACAGAGACACCGAGGCACTGAGGAAGTTTGTGTTGTGTTGCCCGGGGGCTAAAGCGTCCTTGGGCGAATATTCCAAGCTTGCATCGCATAAAATCCAAGCATGTTTTCGGAACGGACGAATTGGGGCCTGACGCAGAACCGGTTTACGCAGGCGGTGGATGAGGCTCGCGCGCGGGGCGCAAAGCTTCTGGATCTGACGGCTTCGAATCCCACACGCGTGGGATTGCGGTACGACTCTGTCGCCATTTTGCGTGTGCTTGGGTCGCCGCAGGCCATGGATTACGATCCACAAGCGAAGGGTCTGCTTTCGGCTCGCGAGGCAGTGGCTGCGTATTACAACGAACGTAATGCCCGGGGCCGGGGCAACGAGATTGCTGGCTTCGATCCCGAGAGAATCATTCTGACCACCAGCACGAGTGAGGGATATTCCTACGTCTTTCGTCTGCTTTGCAATGCCGGAGATGAGTTGCTGGTGCCGAAACCAAGCTATCCGCTGTTTGAGTTTCTGGCGGATTTGCACGATGTGAAGCTGGTTCCGTATCCACTGATTTATGACCACGGATGGCAAATGGATTTTCATTCGATGGAGAAGGTGGTTACGAAGCGGACATGTGGCATGGTGATCGTGCATCCGAATAATCCGACGGGGTCGTATGTGCATTCGGAGGAACTGCGGCCGCTCAATGCGTTTTGTCGTGAGCATGGGCTAGCACTGATTGTGGATGAGGTGTTTCTGGATTATGGGTTGAGCAATGACGGCGCCGTCGAGCTTCGCTCGACTGGTCAGGAGAACGCGTCTGTCCCAGCATCTGCTACGCAGCAATTTAGCTTTGTTTCGAATCCTGAGGTTCTGAGCTTTACCCTGAGTGGGCTGTCGAAGATTTCGGCGTTGCCGCAAATGAAGGTGGCGTGGGTGGTGACAAGTGGGCCCGATGACATTGTGAATACAGCGATGGCGCGGCTGGAAGTGATTGCCGATACGTATCTATCGATGAATGCGCCGATTCAATGGGCTGTGCCGATGCTGCTAGACCAGCGAAAAGACATTCAGCAGCAACTGATGCACCGTGTGCGCGCGAATCTCAGGGAACTGGACCGGCAGCTTGCGGGACAGCAGTCATGTCAGCGCCTGAGCGTCGAAGGTGGTTGGTACGCAGTGCTGCGGGTACCTGTTACTCGTTCCGATGAAGAATTGGCGATCGAGTTGGTGCGAGAGCATTCCGTGTTGGTGCATCCCGGGCACTTTTACGATTTTCCGAGTGATGGGTATCTTGTGCTCAGCCTGATCTCGCCGGAGCAGGAGTTTGCCGAAGGAGCGCGCGGGGTGCTGGGTCACCTTAGTTAAAAACTGAAAATCGTTTCGAAATATGTTCCTACCTTCGGAAACCGCGAGCGGGGCCAGCCGAGGCCAGTGGCCCTGTAGTTTGAGAATCCCCATAAACCTGTAGCATCTTTGGCGGTTTTCCGCTCCAACCGAAAAATGGAGAAAGGCATCGAAGTCCGAAGCGTTTATGGAGGAAATACATGCGTTCTGGAAACAAGAATCTGGCAGCACTGTGTTTGTCGGCTGCGCTGGCGAGCCCGATTGTGGCGCTGGCGATGCCGAGACCGCAAGACGATCATGAACGGCACGAGCAGGAAGAGCGGGAGCACCGGGTTTACGACGCCGATCGGCGTGAATATCGCAATTGGGACGCACGCGAGGACGAAGCCTATCGGCACTGGCTAGAGGGGCGGCATAAGGCCTACGTCGCGTACGAGCGTCTGGAAAACAAGGAACAACGCGAATACTGGAAATGGCGACACCAGCACGAAGAGCATGAGGAACACGAGCATCAGTAGACTGGAAAACGGTCATACGTCTTTTCCTACCGCTGAGACCGCAGAGAAATGCCGCAGAGGCCGCTGAGAACTGCAAGGAACCGCTTTAACGTCTAGAACTGAAGTATCTGGCGAGGCGGCGGATTCAACTCCGCCGCTCTCCTTTTTTGGGCTATAATCCCCGCATGCCTGCCGCACCAGGAGCCAACAAGGCGATCGGGATGGTTCCCGACGAGCTTAAATTCGAGCCCAGATCGAAAGGGCTTGCAACCCCGCGCAAGAAAAAACCGAAAGAACTCGCAGTCATCACCGAGTGCTGCACGGGCTGCGCTGGCTCACCAGCATGCGTGGAGTACTGCCCGGTGGAAGACTGCATGTTCTGGGTGCCGGATGAGGATCATCCTCCGTTTGGCAGGATTCAGATCGATCCCGCGCTTTGCATCGGGTGCAAGAAGTGTCTCAGTAAAGGCCCAGACGGATGCTTCCTGGACGGCTGTCCCTGGGATGCCATCGTCATGGTGGATACGGCAGAGGTGGAGAAAGAAGTTGGCTGGATGCCAATTTGAAGCAGCTTCTAGCTTCTAGCTTTTAGCTCCTAGCTTTCTCGTTCCGATGCTTCAGTTGAAGCAGGTCCCATTTATTGCCGTAGAGATCTTCAAATACGGCGACTGTCCCGTATTCGTCTTCCTTGGGAGTTCTGACGAACTTCACTCCTTTTGAGCACATCCGGTTGTAGTCCCGCCAGAAATCGTCAGTGTGGAGAAAGAGGAAGACGCGGCCTCCTGTCTGATTGCCGATGCGGCCGGTTTCTTCGGGGTTGGAGGCTTTGGCGAGGAGAATTCGCGTACCGTTGGATCCCGGGGGAGCGATCAGTACCCAGCGCTTCGCGCGTCCTTGGCGATCGGTAGAAGGCGAGTCTTCGATCAGGTCGAAGCTCAGCACCTGAATAAAGAAGGCAATCGCCTCGTCATAGTCACGAACCACAAGCGTAATGTAGCCGAGATGCTGAGGCATCTTTCTCCCGTGGAAAGGCCGATGGTACCCATGTTAGCAGCGGACGATTCACAGGAGATTCTGGTAGAAGAATGAGTCGTCTTCCAACGAAGAGAATCCAAGATGGACGGGCAACAGAACGAAATGAGACCGCCTTCGTGCGAAGATAGAGAGCTGACGCCAGATCCGCGAACGATGGAAACTTCGACGCTGCGCCGTGTCTTCAAGGCATTTCAATACCGCGACTTCCGATTGATGTGGATTGGGGCTTGCACCTCGAGCATCGGCACCTGGATGCAGATCGTGGCGCAAGGATGGTTGATTTACCGCCTGAGCCATTCATCCTTTCTGCTGGGCCTCGATCAGTTCCTGGCCGGGCTTCCGATTTTTCTGTTTACACTCATTGGCGGAGTAGTGGCCGACCGTTTCGAGCGTCGGAAGATTCTGCTGGTTTCGCAATACATACAAATGGCCAGTGCCGGAATTCTGACGGTGTTGGTGGCGCTGGGCGCGGTGCACGTGTGGCAGATTCTTTGCCTGTCGTTTGTATCGGGATTGGCACAAGCGTTTGGTGGTCCGGCCTACCAGGCTCTGATTCCAACGCTGGTAGACCGCGATGACATGCCCAATGCGATCGCGCTGAATTCCATTCAGTTCAACCTGGCTGTGACGGTGGGTCCCGCACTCGCCGGCATTACGCTGGCGAAGCTCGGCGAGAAGTGGTGCTTCGGACTGAATGCGGTGTCATTTCTGGCACCTGTCATTTCGCTCTCGATCATCTCGGCAAGGTTCATGCCAGAGGTCACTGGCGAGTCAATGATGAATAGCTTGAAGCAGGGGTTCCAGTTCATCTGGCGTCACGGGTCGATGGTCGGGTTGATCATCCTCGCATTCCTGATGACGTTCTTGAGCATGCCAATGCGGACATACATTCCCGTGTTTGTGAAAGATATTTTCCATCGTGGCCCGGAGACGTACGGAAATCTGCTTTCTCTGATGGGAGTGGGATCGATCTGCGGATCGCTGGGCGTGGCGAGTTTGGGCAATATTTCCCGCAAGGGCCAGTTCGCGCTTTCGATGCTGATTTTCCTAGGTGCCGGGATTGCGGGATTCTCCCTTTCAAAGATGCTGCCTGTTTCTTACGCGATGCTGGTTCTCGTTGGTGCGTCGATGATGGCGGTATTCGCCACGATGACATCGCTGGTGCAGTTGATTATCACCAATGAAATGCGAGGGCGCGTGATGAGTGTCTACAACTTCGCGTTCCGAGGCGGCATGCCAATGGGGAATCTTGTCTCGGGATGGCTGGTGCCGGCATTTACCGCGCCAATCGTGTTGGGGATCAATGGATTTCTGTTAATTCTGGTGGCGCTGTATTTTCTGCTGGTGCAGCGAAGGGTAGCGGCGCTGTAGGAATCATCTCTCATAAGTTCACACGACAGCGCCAGAATTGGTCGAATGAAGCGAATCGTCCGCGCCGGGCTCGCTGGCCTCTGCCTCATTGCAGCGACCCTGGGGATTACTGGCGCGCTCGACGAAATCATCGGCGAATGGCGTGACGGGCAACGTTTTCCGCACCGCGGCCACTTCGTCCAAGTTGGTTCGATCCGCATGAGCATCGACTGCAGCGGACACGGTTCCCCCACGGTGATATTGGAGAGCGGCTCTGGTGGTCCTTCCATCGACTGGCTCATGGTCCAACCAGATGTCGCGAAGTTCACCCGCGTGTGCTCCTACGATCGCGCCGGATATGGTTGGAGCGATTCTGGTCCTAAACCGCGCAGCAGCCTGCAGATTGCGAATGAACTGAAACAATTGCTGCAGGCGGCCGGGGAAGAAGCTCCCTATGTTCTGGTCGGACACTCAATGGGCGGATACGACATTAGGGTTTACACCGGTCGGTATCCGACTGATGTTGTGGGAATGGTGCTGATTGATGCGTCTCACGAGGATCAGGAACTGAGGGCGCCCGAGTCTGTCCGCAAGTGGCAAGAGGAACACCGGAAACATCCGGGATGGGAAAAGCTGAAATGTTTTTTTCAGCTCCATCTTGGCTGGGCCCGGCTAACAGCAGATCGCGATGCGCCTGATTTCTGGCCGAAAGCATTCCGGGAGGAACAGGAATTTCTGACACTTCCGACCAAGCATCAGTTCGCCGTGATCGATGAGGATCAGGTATTTTCGACCTTGAGCGCGGCTCAGGTGCGAGCCGCCGGAAGGGTTGGAAACCGCCCGCTGATTGTGCTTACCGCGACAAGGCAGAACGATATCGCTCCCGGGATTCCCCCACAGGACGCAAAGGCGGCGGAGGATCTTTGGGTCCACGAGTTACTGCCCGAGTTAGCTCGTCTCTCGTCCTGCGGCAAGCAGATCGTTTTCGACAGTAGCCACGAAATCCCAACCGAGCATCCAGAAGCCGTCATTTCAGCGATTCATGAGGTATGGATGGAAACTCATCGGGATGCTGCGTCTCAATCTCATCAACAAACCAAGTAGGGCGGCCTTGCGGCCGCCCCTCGTGTTCTAAAGTTAATTACACGTTGACTGATTTGAGTTCACGACAGTATTCGGTAGGAACACGTCGCTCGAAGCCGCACCGCTCTTGGAGATTCCACAGTTGGCTTCGTTGATTGAGTTCTTCGTTGCGTTGTTGTTTCCGCCCGAGGAGTTGTCTTGCAGGGCGATCGCGTTGCCGCTGATGTTTACCATTGTGTTGCTTTGCGCGATGACTCCCGTGGAGGAATTGAACGAAATTCCACCTTGCGACGCGCTGATAGTGTTCGATGTTGCTTTGGCATTCGGTCCAGCTTGCTGGAACATAATTCCGTTGCTGGACTGATCGATGATATTGCCACTGATCGTACCGCCGATGTTGGGTCCGAAAATGATCCCGCCACCGTTTACCGAATGGATGCTATTGCTTTGGAGGGTAAGCGTAGAGGCAAAGCCGGAGCCATTCTCGCTGTAGAATCCAGCTCCTTGCCCACCGCAATTGCTTGCCGTATTGCGGATGACCGAACTGCTCAGCTTCCCGGAAGAAGGATTGACGGCGCTGAGATAAACGACCCCCGCAATGGCACCGCCTCCCGGACAGCCCGAGTTGTTTCCATCAATGGTCAGGCCCGAAATATTTACCGGTCCGGCATCCAGTACGATGATCTGCGCGTATACCGGAAAACCGGTGACAGGCGTAGTGCCGCTCTGTTCGAAGACAGGCGGTACCGTGAGAACGACAGACTGATTGGCTCCGCTGGCGATGCCCTTCAACGTGAGAGGAGCACTGATGCTGAGCTGCTCGTTATAGGTGCCGGGGCAGACCTCGACTGTGGCTCCGGAGGGAACAGCGCTGATGGCAGTCTGGATAGTGGCGAAATTTGGCAGATTGGTCACGCAGGTGCCGACCTGGACGGTTTTGGACGTCGTCTTGGAGACGCTCCACCAGAATTCGAAATCGACGGAAGTGTTGAAGACCGTGGTCGGGTTGCCGCCATTTTGGGAGTTGTAGAAGTCGAGGAGGTCCTGACCGTTGCCGATGCCGGATGGCGTGCCATCCCAGGTCTGAAATTGAAATGCCGCCTGAAATGCTCCGCCGCTCAGGATCTGAAAGAGCGGATCATTCGCATTTCCTGTGGTGATGCCGAGGGCGGATTTGGTTGTTGTTTCACCGTTCAGAAAACCGGAACCGAGGAATCCGGGCGTGCCGGTGAACGGCTGGATTTGAACGATGAGCTGCGTTTGTATGCTGACGGTGGCCAGTGAGATGGTGTTGGTGAAGACCCAATTCTGTGTGGAAGTCCATGCCAGAATTCCCGTGCTCGGGTTGTATCCCTGGAAAGCCATGTTCCCGGGATTCAAGACATTCGATTGAGCAACGTTGACGACGTAGTTCACGCCGTAGTAAAGGGACTGAAACGCGCCGGTGTTGAAATTGGAGTAGGTGAAGAGCGTCGGGTTTGACGTATAGGGAGGTCCTCCCGCTTGGCCGACGGTCACGCCTCCGGCAGGGGAGTATCCCATCACATACGTACCAGCAAAGACATTCGGAACCGCAACCAGGATTACAAGCAAGCCCGCACAGAGAGACATTCTTCTCATTGCTGTTCTCCTCAATTCAGTTGTGTGTTTGTGCTCAGACCCAAGATGGAACGGGGCCCCTGGGAGCTAACGAATTGTTCGGGTTGAGCGGGCGGATTTTAATTGACATTCTGCAACGGGGCAACGAAATAGATTTGCACAGGACGGGAATGGCGGTGGTCAGAACCGGTCGTTGGTGTCGATGCCGAAGCCGAGGATAGCGGTGACCTCGACCGCTTGGTTGTTGCGCATCGCAGGTTGGAATTTCCAGTTGCGTAGTGCGGCTAGAACTTTGGCAGTCATGCTGGCAGGGCCGGGTTCGAGGACACGCAGATTCTTTACATTCCCCGAGGGGTCGAGCGTGCACGTCACCACCATGCGGGCCTTTGGTAGGCCATCGGGAAGATCAGTACGCACTGCCGCTGGCGCGCTCAGTGTGCCTCCGAAGGCATGAGTCGCGGTGGTCTCATCCGCAAATTCCATCACGACGGTTCCGTGCGAAGTGTCCAGATAAGTGGTGTATTTTTCGCCTTTCAGTAAGTTCTTGTAAGGCTCGAAAGCTCCTCCGGAACCAGCAGTAGCAACAATAGTTACGCCGAGAGTCTGCGAGCGCGGCTTGAGCGCAGTACGAGCCGCGGTGACGGGCGGATCGCTTCCGTTTGGATCAGAGCCGAAGCTAGGCAGCGTGACCACGCCACTGCCGCCGCTAATGTCGACGCCGGGAACCGCGGGGTTTCCGGAAGACCCGGTACCGGCGCCTCCGGGACCGTTGCTCGTGGAGATTCCACCATGAGCATTGTTGTCGGAACCGTGGCTCGCTCCGGATTTCGCTGCACCAGGGCCGGTGTTGTTGACACCGCTGCCAGCGCCGGGGCCTCGGCCAATTCCTGAACCACCGTTATTCCCACCGAGCCCGACCCTGTCGCCTCCGGCAGGAGACATCGCCAGTGATCCCGAGCTCGCGCTTGGCGGCAAGCCAACTTTGGTTCCGGGCTGACTGGAGACGATCGCGCCTGCATCTTTGCCGCTGCCTGCTGTGTTGGGTGGAGCGATGTTCGATCCGACGTCGAGGGGAGCGCCGAGTCCAGCGCCCTTGCGGCTCAGCCCTGAGCCGGTCGCGCTGGAGCCACCTCCGACTGATGGAGGAGGCGGGACAACATTATTCGCCAAGAGCGTCCCTCCCGAGGCTCCGGCACCCCCTCCGGTCTTCCCGGTTCCTCCGCCCGGACCGGAGAGCGATGGTGGAGGTGGCACCACGCTCGGATTTCCAAGGTAAGGTGCGGACGCTGGTTTGGAATTGTTGGCAATGCCTCCGCTCGCCCCGACGGATGGCGGAGGCGCAACTACATTCGATCCCAGAGACGTGCCAAGTCCACTACGGTTTCCCCGCGGATTGCCGCTCGGATCATTCGCATTCACAGAAGGCGGCGGAGGCACAACGTTGCTGGTAAGTGACGGCGCACTGCCTCCACTTGCGGTCTTCGGGTTCACGGAGGGTGGAGGCGGGACAACTTCCTGCGTGCCAAATATCTTTCCAATCAAACTGCTCACAAGCGATCCGCTGCCAGATGATGATGGCGGCGGTGGCACGACGGTCCTAGCCGGGTCGGGAACGCTTCCGGAAGCAAGACGGCGCATGTCGGACGAAACGTCGGCTGAAGGAGGCGGCGCGACGACAGATGGCGCGGGCATGCTCAGCTTGGGATTGTGTACTCCGGCGCGCTCTGGTGCAGAAACCGGTGGCGGAACAACATTGGCATCCATCGTTCGCAAGGGGGCGGAGGAAATCTGGCGGCTCACTGTTCCGGGGGCCGGAGGAATTACATTACCGGCGAGCGTTTGGCTGGAGCGGAATGGATCGCGCGGCGAAACCGGCGCAGGCGCTACGACTTGCGCAATCAGGCTAGGTGCAACCGAGGCGCGGTCACGAGTGACGCTCGGCGCAGGGGCAACGACATTCGGCGCAAGAGCCGGAGCAACCAGCGCGTGCTCATTCGTTACGCTTGGAGCAGGAGGAATCAAGACGGTGCTGAGATTCGGAGCGACGAGCGGGCGGTCACGCACGACAGCGGGAGATGGTGCAATGACGGAATCGAGCTGAACTCCATTTCGTGTGTAATCGCGAGTGATATTGGGACTCGGAGCGACAATATTGGCGGACAGATTTGGTGTGGCGCGATGCGAACGCAGTCCTTCGACGGGAGGCGGGCCCGGGTCTGGCTGAATCGCAAGCAAATTGGCGACAGCGTCTTTGGAAGCAGGGAGCTTGAGGTTGGGGGCATCGACCACTTTTGAGACGAGCGATCCGCCGCGCGCGACCTTAATCGTCTGTGTACGGTGGTGCGCTTCCTGTCCGCCTGCGACGCCTTGTGCTCCGGCTTCAGACCCACCGAGGTCCTGGGTGCGTGGAAGTTCGTCGCCACTGTAATAGATCACGTCGTGAGGCGAAATCCTGGGTGCAACGTAGGGTCGAAGTCCGGCGATCTTAGCCGGAATCGTGATCGCAGCGAGAATAAGAACGGCCTCCACAACATAGGAAGGAACCATGATCCGGAAGGGAATCAGGCCGAAAGGAGCTTCTCCGGCCAGACGTGCCTCGGAGCGTCTGAAGGCTGGCCCGATGGACTCGAGAAACTCACGCCGCCGCGAAGACCACTCAACCAGCAGCTTGGGTGCATCGGCGCGCGTTGAGCGTTCGATGCCCTCATCGAGTTGAAGAGTCTCAATCATCAGGGAAGCGGGCGGTCCTTGGAGAGGGTGATCACTATTGTATCTCCCACCTCGGTTTTTGTTTCGGCGGCTATGTGACACGGGAGTTCCAACACTGACGCCGCCTGGATGCGGATGGGGGTGAAACGCCAGGGCTTCACGGCCGATTGCACGTCCACAACGTTCAGGCTGCGATCGAGATATATCACGTCGATTGCGAATGCCATGCCCAGAGTATGAACGCCACGGCAAGGAGTGATCCAGATTCCTGAGCCATTACGGAAGTCATCTGCGGCAAGGCCGAGCAATCCCCGGAAGCGTGTCCAGTGGGTATTGGCAAGAGCCAAATTTGTGGATAGATACGTCTGACGGGTCTGGTTGAAGGCTTTGCCTTGACCGAAGAGAGCTGCCATGGATTCCCCACGCCCTGCGGTTCTGCGGATTCTGCGTCGAACCTTAGTGGCCGCCGCCCACAGGGCCAAGCTGCCGTATGAGTTCAATGACGGCTGGGCCAATCGTGACGAAGATAATCGACGGCAGAACAAAAATCACCAGCGGGGGAACCATCTTGATCGTAGTCTTTGCAGCTTGCTCTTCGGCGCGTTGCCTGCGTTCCGTGCGGAGGGAATCGGAATGCACGCGGAGGGCTTGGGCAACGCTGGTGCCGAAGCGATCGGTCTGGATCAGTGTACCCACAAGAGAACGGATGTCGTCAACCCCAGTTCGATCGACAAGGTTGCGCAGGGCTTCCGCACGAGGCTTACCGGCGCGCAGTTCGAGATTGACGAGGTGGAATTCATCACTCAGGTCCGGGTGCGCGTGGTGAAGATCCTGGCCAACCCGCATGAGTGCTTGATCAAGAGCGAGGCCGGCTTCGACGCAAATCACGGTGAGGTCAAGGGCGTCGGGAAGTCCGAGGCGTATCCGATTCTGACGGTCCCTGATCATGCGCTTCAGGATGAATCGCGGCAGGATGAAGCCGAGAGCAGTGATGCCAATCACCATCGGAAGATTGTCGAGACCGGAAAAAGCAATGACCGCCCCAAAGCCAATCAAAGCCCCCAGGACGCGAGCGCCGAAGTAGTAATTGACGTCGATGGCATCGCGGAATCCGGCCTGAATCATCCATGCACGAGTGCGCGAGACGTCGGACGGGGAGAGGGGAAGTGCCTTGCTAATCGGGTCGAGTGCCTGCTCGAGACGTTCGCGGATGGCAGGTTTGTTCTCGGTTGGTTTTGGTTGCTGACCACCGAGCGCGCGGAGCCGGGCTCCGAGGACGGAACTTGGCGTGACCACGGCGGCGCCGAAGGCAAACACGGCACCCACCACGGTGAAGAACACGACAATGACAAGAACCAAAGGCCCTAAAGGCATAGTGACTACTCTAAACCTGAATCCGGATGATCTTCCGAATCACAAAGTATCCGATCGTTTGCAAAGTAATTCCAAGCACCAGTAATGTGTGGCCGATGGGATCCTGAAACAACGGACGAATAAAACTGGGGTTCAGAGTCATCATCACCACCACGATAATCGGCGGCATACCCATCAACAAGGCCATTGTCAGACGGCCTTGCGCCGTATATACGCGCACCTGGCGTTGAATCTTGAACCGTTCGCGGATGACGTATGACAGGTTATCGAGAATCTCGGCGAGGTTGCCGCCCGTCTCACGCTGCAGCATGACCGCGGTGACGAAGAACTTGACGTCGACCAGCGGGACGCGTTCGGTGAGGTTCATCAAGGCATCGCGAACCGGCATACCAAACTTCTGTTCTTCATAAAGCTGGCGGAACTCGCTGGCTACCGGTTCGGCCACCTCGTTGGTGATCATTTCGAGCGCAGTCGTGAATGCGTGCCCAGCGCGGACAGCGCGCGCGAGTGTGTCAATGGCCTCGGGGAAGAGCTCTTCGAACTTTTCAAAGCGCTTGTTTCGGCGGAACGAGGCATACGAGTAAGGGATGATGAAGCCGACTAGCAGCGCTATCCACGCGACTTCCAACCGCCTGTTGCTGAGTACGTACCCGATGATGGTGGCGGCAACTCCAGAGAGGGCGGAAATTCCAAGGAAATTTCCCGCGCGCATCTGGAGTCCGCCTTGGGCCAGTAACTTCTGCAGATCGGTCACTCGCTCCGAGCGGCGGAGGAGGTTGTCGATTGCAGGAATGTCGCTGAGCTGTTCGTCACGCAGAAGAGCGAGTTCTTCTTCCGGTGCACGTTCCGGTGCCTTTCGCTCGTTGGCGAGGCGTTCTTTGATCAGCCGGGCCCGCGCATTGCGGCGATCGATCAGCGTCCCGAAGTAGAAGGCCGCGAGAGCGACCACCAGGAAAACCACGATTGCCATCAGAGCAGCGGCGGCCATGATGATTAGACCTCAGCCTTCGATTCGAATAATGCCGGTCGCAAGCGGGCGCCGGAGGTTGCAAGACGATCTGCAAAATGGGGACGAGTACCCGTCGCGCGAAACATCCCGCGGACCTTGCCACTTTCGTCGATGCCGGTGCGATCGAAAACGAAGATATCGTGCATCCCCAGCCGATCCTCGTCCATTCCGGTTACTTCTGAGATCGTTATGACCTTGCGAGTGCCGTCGGAAAGGCGGGCAATCTGAATCACCGCGTGGACCGCGGATGCGATCTGATGGCGCACGGCACGTTCCGGAATGTTTAGGTTCGCCATCGAAACCATGTTCTCGATACGAGCCATGGCATCCCGAGGCGAGTTGGCGTGAACCGTTGTAAGCGAGCCTTCATGGCCGGTGTTCATCGCCTGAAGCATGTCGAAGGCTTCTTCGCCGCGCACCTCGCCCACCACGATGCGGTCGGGGCGCATACGCAAGCTGTTAATCACCAGTTGCCGCTGCCGGACGGCGCCTTTGCCTTCGATATTGGGTGGGCGGGTTTCCAGGCGAACGACGTGCTCCTGCTTCAACTGAAGCTCGGCAGCATCTTCGATGGTGACGATGCGATCCGAGTTCGGAATGTAGCCCGAGAGTACGTTAAGCAGCGTCGTTTTGCCGGCTCCAGTACCACCCGAGACGAGAATATTCAGGCGTCCCTTCACCATGGCCGAAAGGAGTTCCAGCATCGACTCGGTCAAAGTCAAATTTTCGATCATCTGGCGCGCGGTAATTGGATCGCGTCCGAAGCGGCGGATCGAGAGACAGGGACCATCGATTGCGAGCGGCGGAATGATCGCATTCACACGGGAGCCGTCGGCGAGGCGGGCGTCGACCATCGGCGAGGACTCATCGACGCGCCGTCCAACGCGAGAGACAATCCGCTCGATGATTTGCATCAGGTGCGTATTGTCTTTGAACGCAAGCGTGGTGAGTTCGAGCTTTCCGGCCTTCTCGACGTATACACGGTCGTAGCGGTTGACAAGAATATCGGAGACGTTGGGATCTTTCAGAAGCTGTTCGAGCGGTCCGAGACCGAAGATCTCGTCGAGGATCTCGCGCGAAAGGCGCTCGCGCTCGGCAAAGCTGAGCGGAACGACCTCGCCGTTGACCGCGCTGCGGATGACGACCAGGACTTCGTCGCGCGCCGAATCGCCGGAAGTCTTTCCCAGCTTTTCGAGATCCAACCGGTCGAGGATCTTGCGATGCAGGTCGGCCTTTACCTGCTGATAGTCGGTGCGCTCGAAAGATTGAAGATTCGCCATGAAGCTCTAATTCTAAACCGATTTAAACAGCGACCACGCCGCACGCTTGACCTCGGCGTCGTTGCGAGTCAATTCCTGGGCCAGCCCGGCGAAACAGCGGGCAATTTCAGAGTTGCGCTGGTCCATGACCGGAGTGCCGCGATCGATTGCGCTGGAAACCGCGAAGTATTGATTTGGCACCCGCCAGATTACCTTCGCACCGACGGCGGCTTCAGCATCACTCTCGCTGAATCCGGGAACTTTTCGAAATCGATTCAAAACCAGGCGGACGCGTTCGCGGCTTCCGGCTTCGCCAAGGTATTGCTGCACGCGCGCGGCGCTCCACAGAGAAGCAACGTCGCTGCAAGCAACCAGCAATACGGTTTCGGAAAGGCTGGCAATCAGGCGGCTGGCGGCGTCGAAGCGGGAAGAAGCATCGACCACGACGTAACGGTAATGCGTGACCAGCATGTCGAAGAGCCGGACGAATTCGGCTGTCGAGGGATCGACACCTGCCGGAACATTGGTTCCAGCCAGCAATTGCAGGCCACCGTTATGGCGCGTCATGAAGCTCTCGAGCAAGGAAGAGTCCATGCGGTGCAGGTTGCGCATCGCGTCGGCGACCGTGAAGGCCGGCTTCAAATTCATGTGCAGCGCCGCGTGGCCTAGCGGCGCCATGTCGACCAGAGCGGTTTGCCCGTAAGCGGATTGCAAAGCCAGAGCCAGATTTACCGCAACCGTGGTTGCACCATTGCCGCCTTTCGCATTGACAATGGAGAATACCTTTCCGCGGATTCCTTCCTGGCGGCTTTTTCTTTGCGCGGTGCTCAGACGGACGAAAGCCTCGAGCAGATCGGTGGTCGTCGTGGGGCGTTCGATGAATTCTCTTGCTCCCGCTCGCATGGCGTTGACAATCACCTGCGGTTGGTTCAGGTTGCCGATGGCGAACAGAGCGGTATCCGGCATTTCCTGATGCAAAAGTTCGATCGCCCGAAGAGCCAGGGTGGGATTGTCGGCGGGAATGTCGACCAGAGTCACGTCTGGATTAGCCGTCTTCACTCGGCGCGTGACCGGATCCGCCACCGCGACCGGAAAGCTGGTGCATGTATGCACCGTGCGGGCAACGGTCGTGCCGTCGACGAGCACTTGCAACAGTGTGCGCTGCTCGTTATCCGTGGCGACGATGACGACCGAAAGCTCTGGCATACCTGCTTCCTACTTAAGCGGCTGATCGAATTTATCTTTGTCGATAAAAGGCTGGATCATCTTCGGGCCGTTAACGGGTTCGGTGCTTGCGGATACTCGATGAACCGTGCACAGAACCATCAATTCGGAATTCGATTTCTGCGCGCTCTTGCTGCGGAAAAAATTCCCCAAGATCGGGATATCGCCAAGGCCCGGAATCTTGTTATAGATGTCGGTGACGCGATTATCCATGAGTCCGGCGATCACAAAGCTCTGGCCGTCCTGCAATTCGAATTCAGTATCCGCCTTGCGAGTGCTGAGCGCAGGGACCGTGAATCCCGAGATCGTCAGTGCATTGGCGAAGTCGAGCGTGCTGACCTCAGGAGCAACCTTCAAATGAATATTGCCGTTGGGCATGATGACGGGCGTGAACTGCAACCGCACTCCGAATTCCTTGAAAGAGATTGTAACCGCGGTGAATCCGGCGCCCGGTTGCACGATAGGGAAAGGAAATTGGCCACCGGCGAGAAAGCTGGCTTCTTTGCCGTTTACGGCGATCAGATTGGGTTCGGCAAGGATTTGAAGAAGATTCTTCGTCTGCAGGGCTTCAACTACAGCTCCGAGGTTGATATCGGGGCGAAAGACGAAGAGATTCAGAACATTGCTGATCGTAGTGTTGGTGGTGGTACCGGTTCCGGTGCTGCCACTGCTTCCGCTCGATGACTGCCCGCCAGGCGCGACGGATTGCGAGCCGAAGCCACCGAACTGTCCCGTGGTAACTGTGCCGATCGTATTTGCTGCGCCAGTGGAGAAGACATTGACTCCCAACTGGGTCAAAGCGGTGCGGTCAACCTCGGCAAACTTCACTTGTAGCAGAACCTCTTGTGCACCGACCGGGCCAAAGGTGAGAACGTTTACTACCTTGGGGGAATACGCGCTGGCCAACTCCCCGGCACGCTTGGCGACATCCTCAGTGGAGACGTGACCCGAGAGAACAATTGCCGCTCGCGATGGCGTTACTGAAATCTGTTCATCCGGGAAAACACGGTGTTCTTCTTCCGAACAGGCACTCACGTCGACATCGACACGGAGATCGAAGCTACGGGAGCGCTCGAGTTCATCCCAGATCAGTAGCGACACCTCCCCGGGTGCTTTGCCGTGAACCAGAATCTGGGTGGGGGTGATGACTTGGGGAAAGGCAATCGCGGGATCTGTAACGGATACTCGCTTGAGGCGCTCGGTAGTGTTGATGAGTAGCGATTTGCCCACCATCACGCGCAAAGGAGCCGACCCCTGTGTGGGCGCCTGGGCGGGAATGGTTGTAGTTTGCGTCCCGGTTGGGACAGGGCTTTGCTGGGACGCCGACGCGTCAGGCTGCTGCAGAATGTGCGCAAAAGAAGGAACAGCAAAAACAGCGGTACACAGCAGCACCCCGAGCAAAGGTCTTCGAAGATTCATTTTCAGATCTGTCTCCACGACCGGAAACCGGACGGCTTGCAACGTGGAGCCCTGAAGGATCGAATTGTTACAGATCACCTGGCTTCAGAGCCCTCGTCTGGGAATTTAACGTCTGTCTTCTTGTCGCCCTGGTAAACCTCAACGCTGACGCCCGTTGATGCCGGAGGGGGTGCGGCTACTTTCGGGGCAGGCTCGCGATGAACCGTTACATGCACAGGCGACGGCGGAGGAGGAGCCGTTCCTCGATAAAGAGCACGAGAAACGGAGGCAGGGACGTCGTCCTGTTTGGTGTCGAGGGGATTGCGTAGTGCAAGCTGAATGTGTCCTTCAGAACTGGCGAGAGTAAGCCGCTGCGCATCGTCGGGGGTTACGAGAAGGGTGATGACGGCTGCGTTCTGGGCTTCGCCGGTCGAAGTCCGTTCCAGAGTGTGGCCGGAAGCGAGCACTTCCACGTTCTGCAAGACCGTCGTTGTCTGCTGCTCGGCACCACCAGTCGGCGCGCCGGTGAGCAGTACGTCAACCCGCGTACCGGGCATCACGAACCCGGCTACAGAGACGACTTCATTCACGCGGACCGAGACGGCGCGCATGCCTGGCGGGATTAACGCAGGAAGACCGTTCCCGGCGTTTTCGCCAGCGAGGTGCGTGGGCAGAATAAACTCGCCCTTAGAAATCGGAAGGATTACACCGCGGCCAATCACTTCGGCTTTCTTGCGAGGAGCGCCGGGAGGTAGATCGCCTCCGGGAATAGTTATGATTCGAACGTCGCGTTCCTCAACTCGCGCACCTACCTGCAAGTCATTTGCAGCCACCATGACTTGAACGCCGGAATCCGAGGAACCGCTAGCTCTGGCCAGATTCCTGTAGACATACACACTTGCCAGAAAGCCGGCGGCGAGCGCCAAAGCTCCGATCATCATTAAGCGGGTACGATTCATGTGGTGACCTTAACGAATAGCCGCACACAACCGTGCGGTTCTCCCCAACCCAAAACCAGCTTTATTGAATGGCGCTTGCAACGTTCGAAAAAACGTTGTTGGCGTTGGAACCAATCAAGCGAATCGTACCAACCACAATGACCAGAATAACGGCCAGCATCACGGCATACTCCGCAATGTCTTGACCGCTTTCGTCGCACAACAATCTACGTACCTGTTCGATGGACATTACTGTTTTCTCCTCACCAGCTTGTCGATGACGCAGGAATGGTATCCGGGGAGCCCGGACTGGGACAGCTTTCGTCTCACGACTCAACGCCACCACTCGACACGTAATCATAACCTGCATTCGGGCACAAAGTGACAATTTCTTGCACTATTTGGGGTAACCAGAGGTAACCATGGCGATTGGGCCTAATGCCTCCACCACCATCCAACGTCGTGGGTTCACGTAGGGGCGGGGTCAGGCACTGGGATAAAATCGCTTTTTCAACGTGCCAAGCGTCCTCACAACGCGATCCATCCTAACGCTCTCTTGCCTTGGAGCCATTTTCCTGAACATCGCAGTATTCTGGCCCGCCCACCGAAGAGCGCTTAAAGGGTGGCCGGATTTGAGTATCTTGTACATGGCCGGTACGATGATTCGTCGGGGGCAGGCTCAACAACTCTATGACGACCACGCGCAGAGTCTGGTACAGAAGGAACTCTTTCCGGAAGCTTTCGCAGCGCGTGGCCTACTACCGTACAACCACCCGCCATTCGAGGCACTTCCGTTCGCTGCAATAACGCGTTTGTCGTACATTCGCGCCTATTCCCTTGTGATCGGGTTGAATGTCTTTCTACTGATAATGTGCGTACACGTACTGAAGCACTGGCTTCCGGTCTTGAATTCGATACTCCCGCGATTCCTATACCTGGTTCCATTTGCGTTCTATCCTGTGGCTTATGCGTTAGTGCAGGGGCAAGACTCAGTACTTTTGTTGATGCTTTACTCACTGGCCTATGTCTCCCTTCGCCAGGGTAAAAAGTTGAGGGCGGGAATTTTCCTCGGACTTGGGCTGTTCAAATTCCACCTTGTGTTGCCGTTCATCTTTATTCTTCTGTTGAGACGATGCTGGCCCGCTCTGAAGGGGGTCCTTATGAGCGCGACTGTTGCATTCGCGGTCTCGTGGGCGATCGTGGGCACCAAGGCACTGGTTTCCTACCCGAGCTATCTTCTACACGTCAATCGATGGGAAACTTCCGGAGTAGTCATCGTGCCGAGCAACATGCCAAACCTTCGTGGATTATTTATGCTATGGGCCAAGCAATCACTGCCGGTTGAGATTGGCCTGATAACGGTATCGGTGGGCATTCTGGTCTGGGCAGCGTACCGATGGCGGGTGGACGATCTCAGGGATCTGAACGTTTGGAATGCTGGTTTCTCCCTTGCCATGGTGGCGGGTTTTTTAGCCGGATTTCACAGCTACAGTCACGACTTGAGTATTCTCCTTTTGCCCGGATTGCTGGGCATCGATTGTGTGTTGGAACGCTGTTTGCCAAAGCATGTATTCGCATTGAAATCAATCCTGGTTCTCATGTTTTTCAGTCCTCTTCATTTTCTGCTCACTTTGTATGCTTCTCGGGAGGCGCTGTTCGCTCTGGTTCTGTTGGCTTGGGTGTATTTTCTGGCGGATTCCAGCTGCAGTGCGCCGAGACTGGATGCAAGGATGGCAGAAGCCGCCTCACGAGCGAGCTAATACACGTGCATCGGCGGAGTTCATTTAAGCGGAGGCGGTAACGATTGCGTAGATCGGCGTTGCTTTGGATCCTGGCAGTAATTTTTACCGCCAGCACATGGATCTACGTGCAGTATGTCCTGGTCGCGCATCAACGCGCGGCGGCGGCCACAAAAGGTATTCCACGCGGCAACTTGTCTGACCTTTATCCCCGGTGGTTAGGTGCTCGCGAACTGCTCCTGCATGGAAGAAATCCATATCGCGATGACATCACTCGCGAGATTCAGATTGGCTATTACGGCCGGGTACTCGATGCCTCTCGGCCGAATGATCCGAAAGATCAGCAGGCATTCGCGTATCCGATATACGTGGTACTCATGATTGCCCCCACGGTCAGCCTGCCGTTTGCAACTGTAAGCAAGTTCGTATTCTGGATTTTCGCAGTACTGACGGCGTTATCAGTCCCTTTGTGGCTACGTACCTTGGGATGGCGGATTTCGCTGAGCCGGAAGATCGCATGGACTCTTCTGACGTTGGGTTGGTTTCCTGTCGTGCAGGGCTTACGATTGCAGCAGTTGACGGTTTTAGTCGCTGCGCTGGTCGCCCTCGGGATGAGCGCAATTGTTGGGCGTCGACTCGTGCTGGCGGGGGTTCTGTTGGCAGCGGCCACGATCAAGCCCCAGCTGGTTTTTCTTCTTCCACTCTGGCTTTGCTTATGGGCGACTGGAAACTGGCGTGAGAGGCAACGGATAGTCTGGAGCTTCTGCGTCACCGTGGCGGTCTTGGTCGCTGTCGGCGAGTGGCTGGTTCCCGGATGGATCCGAGAATTCCGCACGGCCTTGGGCGCCTATTACACGTACACGGGTGGCGCAGGGTCAATGCTGGACGTTTTGCTCTCAAAGCGGGTGGGAAGTGTAGTTTCGCTGATTCTCGTTTCGGTGTTTTTGTCGTTTGCATGGAGGGTTCGTCGTGCACGGGAAACAACGGCCGAATTCCAATGGGTATGCTGTTTTCTTTTGGCGACTACTCTGTTGGTCATTCCGAGCTTTGGAACCTACAACCAGATCTTGTTGCTGCCCGCGTGCATGATTCTTCTGCGTGGAGCGAAAAACTCGTGGCACCGCGGGTGGCTCCAGAAGACGTTCCTCGCAATAGTTGCTGGATCACTCTTCTGGTCCTATTTAGCTGCAAGCTTGCTGGCGGTCGCCCTATTATTCCTGCCTGGAACTACTGTGCAGAGAGCTTGGGGTTTGCCGTTATATCTCGTTTTTGCGGTTCCGATTCTCATTTACGCAACGCTTCTGGTTGTGCGGAAAGACCTCTTGCGGGAACCAGATGGCGCAACGGATAGGTTGCCTGCCTTGCAGCCAAACGCGGCAGCAGAGTAGTCTGTTGGCGGAGTCGCTCGACCTGGCGCCAGCAAGTAGTCAACGGGCGAGCTCGCCCAACCACCATTCATGCCCCTGAACGCCATCAGTCAAAGTCAATCGTCCGGGTCCGGAGTGTATCCGGCTCTGGTCTTCGTGCAGGGGAGTGAACAGAAAAACATTGTCCTGAACCGCACGCCGTTCACCGTGGGCCGCAAGGTGGACAAGGACCTGGTGATTGCCGACCCGCGTGTTTCGCGCGATCACGCCCAGATTATGCAGGACGGCGTGGATTTCTTTATCGAGGACCTCGGCAGCAAGCACGGGACATTCGTTAATGGCGAGCGGATCCAGCGGCAGAAACTGGAACGGGGCGACCGGCTCGAGTTTGGAGCCCGAGACTCGGCATATATCCTGTTCAACCCGGCAAGTCAGACTTCCAACACGGCGCAAGTGCGCGAGTTTCTTAGCCAGATCTCGGCCAGCGGAGGAATCAAGCCCGAGAGGACGGAACTCGAGACTTTACGTCTTTTCCTGGAAGCGGCGCGCAAGCTGAATACGGCTGGTGTCCTGGATGAAATCCTGATCACCATGCTCGACGTCACGCTGCAACTGACACGAGCCGAGAGGGCCTTCGTTTTCCTGAAGGACGAAGAAGGGAACTTACGTCTTCAGGCTGGACGGAATGCCAAAAAAGAGCCACTGCTCGACGACAAGACCATCTCGCATTCGATTTTGGAAGAGTCGTTGCGGTCGAATTCAGAATTCCTGCTGACGGATACCAGTAGTTCCCTTGACTTGGCGGGAAGACAGAGCATTGTCGCCTACGATTTACGGACGGTTGTTTGCATTCCGCTGCGCAAGTTGCAGGTTCAGGCGACGCGCGACGCGCAAACTCCCATACCCTCGGCGAACGCTGCAGAAGCGATGGGTGTGCTTTACGTCGATTCGCGCTTCGCATCCCGCGACATCATTGGCGTGAGTCGCGATATTCTGCACGCGATCGCGACAGAAGCCGCGTCCCTCATTGAGAACGCACGGCTGGTGCAGGCAGAAGAAGAGTCGCGGCGCTACCAGCAGGAGTTGAGCATTGCCGCCAGTATTCAGCAACGGCTGATGCAGGTGAAAATTCCCGAGGTTCCGTTCGCAAGAATGCGGCCCAAGAATCTGCAGTGCAAAGAGATTGGCGGGGATTTTTACGACGCGGTCAATACGAAAGACGGTCTGGCAGTTGTGCTGGCGGACGTCAGCGGAAAAGGTGTTTCGGCGGCCCTACTCGCATCGAGCTTGCAGGCGATGATCTATTCGCATTTGACCGCTGGCCTTTCATTGACCGAGGTGGTAACGGCTGTGAATCGGTTCTTCGCGGAAAAAATGGCTGGCGAAAAGTACGCCACGATGCTCCTTGTGCGTCTGCGGCGTGATGGGGAACTGGAATACGTAAATTGCGGGCATGTGCCACCGCTGCTAGTGTGCGGCGGCGAAGTCATCCGCCCGCCACATGGGAACGTGCCGGTTGGGTTGCTCCCCGATGCCACGTTTGAGAGTGCAACCTGCCAGATGAAATCCGGAGACCGGTTCATCCTGGTCACTGACGGCGTGACGGAAGCGGAGAATCTGCAGGGAGACTTCTTCGAAGATTTCCGCCTGGAAGCAGCAGCGGCAAAGTCGCCGACGCTCGAAGGCATCTTCTCAGCGGTGACGCAGTTCTGTGCTGGAAACCCCCTCAGCGACGACTGCACAGTGGTGGAATTGTGCTACGCGAGTTCCGAGAACTAGCTGACTTTCTGAACCATTAGGCCCTCCGCCCGATACTCATTCCATTAAAACAATTCAATGCGCGCTACGTGTCCGGATGCGGCAGAAAGACGTGCATCTCGTGTGACCAGCGGCGCGTTGAGTCTTTCTGAAAGGGCAACATAGGCGGCGTCATAGGCGGTGAAGTTTTGTCGAAGCTGCCAAACTCTTGATAAGAGAAAGAAGTGCGGATATCTCACAAATCGAAGGTTAAGTAAATCCTCAAGGGCGAGATCAGCCCGCTGATCTGAAATAACTCCCTGCCAAGCTAGACGTTTCAAAACTTGCAGTAATTCAATATCGAAAAGATGAGGAACGTGGATGGTCTCGTTCTGCGTGCGAATTCGTTGCCCGATCCGATGTCCCGCAGGGCTTTGAATGAGCCAATCGATGGCTGCCGAGGCATCCAGGACGATCAACGCGAGTCTCGCTCTTCGCGTACCAGTCGGGCAGTATCAATGGGAACGGAAACCGGTTCTCGTTGACTCAGCCGCTCCATCATTTCTGCCATAGTTGGCCGCTCGGCAATCTCTCGAATTTCCGACAGCAGGTAATCCGAAAGGGACATTCCGGACATGGCGGCGCGAGCTTTGAGCCGCCGGTGCAATGCATCCGGCACGTTACGAAGCTGAATCATCTTTGACATGTGTGTAGCATACTTTCATGTGCTGCACATGTCAATCATATAGGCCACTCTAACCTCGTGGGAGAATTAGTGCTGGAGTGCGGGCCGTTATTCCACCGTGACCCGGTAATCCGTTCCTTCCCAGCGATTCTCACTCGGCCAGAAGAAGGTAAAGACTGCCTGCCCACCAGACGGCAACGATGCGGTCGGCAAATCCAAGACGTGCATCTCAAGTCCGGTATCGCGCGTGTCCGTATCATGCGACGTTTGCCAGTTGTCGACGCTCCAGTGCACGCGGGCGGGAGAGAGTAAGACGATGCGAAGCGTCTTGTTCCGCGGGACGGTGCGCGTTTTGTTGTTAAACCGCCATCCGAAGATTTGCCGCACATGCTTTTCTTTCAGATATCGCTGTACGGTCTGCGGAGGCTGGTCGAAGATCTTGCCGTCGCGAATGGAGCGGCGGAGCTTGATGTACTCCGAGTGTGCCCAGACCAGAGGACACGCTGAGCCCGTAGGCTTGCCGCGGAATAACTCGAGGGCCGGAATGTCCGCCGCGTCCCAGACTTGCTCCGGTAGCAGTCGTCCCTCGCCAGCGGTTGAGTTCTCGATGACCGCCAGTAGAGCCTCTGCTTCATCGCGATGACCGCCCGCCAACGCGTAGTGGGCGCGCTCGCCGGCAAGCAGAGGCCAGACGCGGCCAATGCCTGTTCCATCGAAAGCGGAGCCGTCCTTGTGCTCACCGTATCCGTCGCCGTTGTAGCGATACCAGCCCGGTCCTTGGGGAAGTTCTACCGCGAGCAATGCATCAATGGCGCGAAGTGTGTTGACAATTCGTGGATCATCGGGCGCGCGAAGGCCGAAGCGCACAAGAGCAAGCGCGTCAGGACTGATGATGTGATAAGCACGCTCGCCGTCTTGTCCGGGAGGCTTGTTTTTGATCGGCACGAAGCCTTGGGTTGGAGAAGCCGCACCGTCGGTATCCGGTGGAGCGATCCGCACGTAGTAGCCGGAAATTCCGAGTTGTTCTGCGAGGTCCCCGCCATCGGCGTAAACCCAGCGCTCAATGTTGTCGTTCCAGGCGTCGGCTGCGTCTCTCATCGCCTGGGCCTCAACCGTGTGACCGGTGAGGTCGGCGATTTCCGCACCTGCCAGCAATGCGGAGATCTCGGCGGCGAGTGTGAACGGAGAGTAGCCGGAATCTTCTTCCCAGCGATCCTGCTGTGTGACGGGACCATTGCGAACGATGAAGGTGACGGCTTTCCGGATCATGGGCCACCAGCGGTCAAGCTTTCCGAGAGCCTCGGGTGCTTCGCGGCGTATTAGATCGATCAGCAAGATGGGAAATGCGGTCTCGTCCATCTGAACGCCACTCCAATATGGACGTCCATCAAGCCAAAGATTCTGCGCCCAGTTGCCTGCGGGCTCCTGAGTCGCTTCCAGATAGCGCAGCACGCGAGCAGCATCGGTGACCGCGCCTGCCGCCAGCAAGGCTCCGGCAGTCTCAACCAAATCACGCGGCCAAATCAGGTGATATCCGCCGAGGTCCTCATCGCCTTTGTTGAAGCCCCACGGAATCGACAGGCTGGCGATGATACCTCCGAGAAAGTCTTTGGATTCGTGAGAGCGCAACACTGCCGTCGACGTCCGGTACAGATCGTTTTGGCGCAGAGGTTCGTCTAGCTTCAGCAGTTTCTTTTGCCAATTGCTCCACTGCGAGGCGTAGATCGAGCGGATCTCGTCGTAATCCTCGAACAGCGTCGAGCGCACCTGCTGTCCAGCCTCGGTCCAAATGCCGCCGAATCCCAGCGCGAGCACGAACTCTCCCTTGCACGCGGCAAGATCGACTTCCCCGGTGAAAGCAATGTTGCCGTTCTCTGCCCGCGTGTACTCCCACTCCATGTGGAAATGCTGCGAAATATCTTGCCAGCCATCTGAAGTGCCAACGAACCCGACCGAGTTCTTCTTCCATGGTGCGGAAGATCCTAATGCGAGGTTGGCGCCGTCGCGTGTTGCGAAGAACATCGGAAAACCTTTGTAATCGCCCATCCAGCCGGTGTTGCCGGATCCACAATTCGCAAGGTGAGGGGAGAGAAGCGCGAACAATCGATAGTCGGAAAGAGTCCCTTGCAGTGGTTCGAAGCGGATCTTTTGTAAGACCACGCTGCGATATGGATCGCTCAGGATCTCTTTATGGATTCGATAGCGGCCGCTGACATCGGTGTTCGTCAGTTGGAATACCGGAATTCCGGGTTCAACTGGTCGGTTCTCAAACGTGCAGTGGCGCTTTTCCTCTGAGAAGAAATCGTCCCGGCTCGTAACGATGAAACCCATGTCACGAGTGCACGCTTGATCGACACGAGGAAAGTAGACCTCGTTGAGGATTCCGTGGCTTATGGTGAACCAGACTTTGCTGTGCTGGTTCAGGGCAGTACCGACGCCAGTCTTGGCGCTTGAAGTCCAGCGCGGCGGAATGCCAGGCCAGCCGGGAGCATAACGAACGGTCGCATCAGGCATTTAAACGGTTCTTCCGCAGAGGGTTAACGCGCTTCCCAGATTTGACATAACATTGACAAAGAAGAGTTCGGAATTGTTGCTTCGTGGCATCAAATAGTTTAGTGGCTACTCCGGCTATGCATCGCCATGCAAGCTAACGATCATAGACCAGAGTCGGCAATGGGGAACATGAGCAACTTTATAGATGCACGAGCGTGGCTGGTAGTGACAATCTTGTGCTCTTGCCTCACCTTGTCTTCGAGAGCCAGCGACATCCCGAGAGTGGCGGGGGATTCTCCGCTCGATCGCGGATTCACCGGGCTCTACAATCTCGACTTCGCGGGTGCGCAGGGGGAATTCTCATCGTGGGAAAAAGACCATCCGGATGATCCAGTTGGACCAGTGAGCGAAGCGGCAGGGTATTTGTTTTCAGAATTCAACCGACTGGGCGTGCTTGAGGCTCAGTTCTACGAGAATAACGCGAGCTTTGACAATCGTCCGAAAGTGAATCCCGATCCTGTGTTGCGAGATCGCTTTCAACATGCGATATCACGGTCAGAGGCTCTTGCGCATTCACGGTTGGCCAAAGACTCCAAAGATCGCGACGCTCTGTTTGCGATGACGCTCTCCTCGGGGCTGCAGGCTGACTACGCAGCTTTGATCGACAAGAGAAATATTGCCTCGCTCCATTTCACCAAACAAGCGTCGACATCTGCGCAGGAATTGCTCGCGGTGTGCCCTGACTGCTACGACGCGCTCCTGGCGACAGGATTCAGCAAATACATCATCGGGAGTATGTCCGCACCCGTCCGCTGGGTTTTGCGATTGGGCGGGCTGCCGGCGGATAAACAAGGTGGCATCGCCGATCTGCAGACCACGGCGGACCATGGGCACTACCTTGCGCCGTTTGCGCGCATTCTGCTGGCCATCGCGTACGTTCGGGAAAAGAACAAACCCCGTGCGATTGCTTTGCTCTCGGGCCTCGAGCAGGACTTTCCAGGAAATACCCTGTTTCCGCGCGAACTCGCACATCTGCGCTCCGCCTGGTAACGTGACCTCCGGTCGCTTTAGAATCAACCCTTTCTATTTCGGTGCACCCTGCCTGCGACTTCCCGTTCATCAGAAATTCATTCAGTTGTAACGGTCCTTTAACACTGCGCCGATAGAACGGGATTATCGACCTTAAATTAAGGAGGGAATTCATAACGATGCGCAAATTCGTGCTGCTGTTCGTGTGTGTGCTTCTGGCCTTGCCGGTCGTGGGGCAAACCACGCTCAACGGAGCCGGCGCCACATTTCCATATCCGATGTATTCCAAATGGTTCAGTGAATACGGCAAGTCTCATCCTGGAGTTCAAATCAACTACCAGTCAATTGGCAGCGGCGGCGGTATCCGCCAGGTCACGGCAGGGACCGTTGACTTCGGCGCCAGTGACATGCCAATGACGGACAAACAGTTGCAGGAGGCAAAAACCAAGATTCTTAACATTCCTACCGTGCTGGGTGCTGACGTACCGGCTTACAACGTTGCCGGAGTCACCGGCGAAGTGAAGTTCACGCCAGAAGCATTGGCCGGAATCTTCATGGGAAAGATCTCGAAGTGGAATGACAAAGCGATCACATCCGTGAATCCTGGCGTCAATTTTCCCGACGCAAACATCATCGTCGTTCACCGCTCGGATGGAAGCGGGACTTCGTTTATCTGGACGGACTACCTCTCTAAGGTCAGTCCCGAGTGGAAGAGTCAGGTGGGCGCCGACACTTCAGTGAAGTGGCCTATCGGAATGGGCGGGAAAGGCAACGAAGGAGTGGCCGGCCTGATACGGCAGCTTCCCGGATCGATCGGCTACGTCGAGTTGATCTACGCAGTTCAGAATAAAATTCCATATGGCAGCGTGCGGAACTCCTCCGGCAACTTTGTGAAGGCTTCTCTGGAAGGTGTAACGGCCGCTGCGGCTTCCGCCCCCAAAATGCCGCCTGATTTCCGGGTATCGATTACGAACGCTCCCGGGAAAGACGCATATCCCATATCGAGTTTCACCTGGCTGCTGATTCCCGCGCAGTCCACGGATCCTGCCAAGGGAAAAATCCTCAACGATTTCCTCAATTGGATGGTGACGGACGGCCAGAAGATGACCACTGTGCTAACCTACGCGCCACTACCAGACAATGTTGCTGCAAAAGTCAAAGACGCAATAAAGCAAGTTCGATAATGACCCTGGAGCATGCGGAACTGGGCTGTCGAGCTCAAGAAATTAATAAAAAGGAGAGTTCTCATGAAGTCTTTGTGGAGACTATGGGCAGTTTTGTTATTGGCGACAGGCCTGGTCGCGCAAACCGGCACTCCGTCAAAACCCGCGAAAAAGAAAGCAGCGGCAGCTGGTACGGTTACTGCGGCTGACGTGCAAGCATTAAAAGACGCCATTGCGGCGCAGCAGTCTGCGCTCGCGCAACAACAGCAGCAGATCCAGCAACTCCGAGACGAATTGCGGCGCAAAGACCAGGGCGTGCAACAGGCGCAAACAGCTGCCAGTGACGCTGCCGCCAAGGCCGATGCTGCTCAGAGCACGGCTAGCCAGCAGCAGCAGTCTGTGACTGAGCTCAAGAGCGACGTGACCGACCTTAAGACGAACATGGCGAATACTGTCACGACGCTGCAGGAAACCCAGAAAACGATTGCGGAGCCGCCGACCGTGATTCATTTCAAGGGCGTGACCCTGACTCCGGGAGGCTTCCTGGCGGCAGAAACGGTGCGCCGTTCGCGAGCTTTGGCTTCCGATGTGAACACACCGTTCAACTCCGTCACGATGCCGGGCGCGTCGCAGAGTGCCATGTCAGAGTTCTTCGCATCGGGCCGTCAGTCGCGTATTTCGCTGTTGGGCGAAGGCCGCTTGGCCGCCGCGAAATTGTCCGGCTACTACGAAGCTGACTTTCTTTCTGCCGGTGTGACCTCGAACAACAATCAGAGCAACAGCTACACCATGCGCCAACGCCAAGTCTGGGGTCAGGCTGCTTTCGATGACGGATGGAGTGTGACGGGCGGCCAGATGTGGAGCCTGCTGACAGAGACAAAGCACGGTTTAGACAATCGGACCGAAGCATTGCCGATGACCATCGACGCAAACTATACCGTGGGTTTCACCTGGGCCCGTCAATATGGACTGCGCGTGGTCAAGGGCTTCAACAACAAGGTGTGGTTCGGTGCATCAGTTGAGAATGCGCAGGCAACCGTCACTACCCACAACAATACCGCAAACTTCCTTGTCGGATCAGCTGGCGCCAACGGCGGTTTGTATAACGGGTCGATTACAACCTGCAGCTCAACCCTTACCAGTCCGACTGGAACAACGCTTACCACGCCGCTCACGACCTGTACTCCGTCGGCAACGTATGCGTTCAATCCATCGCCCGACGTCGTCGTGAAGTTGGCGTTCGAGCCGGGCTTCGGCCACTATGAAGTCTTCGGTGTCTACGCGCGCTTCCGGGACCGTGTGTTCCCCTGCGAAGAGAATTTCGCAAGCCCGGCTTGCGGCAGTCTTACGGCTCCCAGCGCTGCCCTGGCCTTTAACTCTTCCAAGAACGGCGGCGGTTTCGGCGCCAATGCTCGCTGGTCATTCCTCAATAAGCACCTCGATGCCGGAGTTCACGGCTTTGGCGGCAGCGGCGTCGGGCGCTATGGTTCGGGTGGCTTGCCGGATGCCTCCGCGAATGCCGACGGAACCCTGGATCTCATTCGCAACATGATGGGACTGGCTACGGTTGAGTGGCACGGTCCGAAGCTCGATCTTTACTTCAACGCGGGCGCGGAGTATGCCAGCCGCGCCGCATCCTACGATTCATTCCTGGGCAAGGCGGTCGGCTACGGATCGCCCCAGTTCAGCAACGCGAAGTGCTCGGTAGAAACGCTTCCTGCCAACGGGACAGGATTTCTTCCCGGATCGCTCGGCAGTTGCACCTCGGATACTCGCGTCCTCATTGAAGGCACGGCCGGATTCTGGTACCGCTTGTACAACGGTCCGAAGGGCCGCGTTCAGTTTGGACCACAGTACTCCTACGTGGACCGTCAGGCATGGTCAGGCCAGAACGGAATCGGGCCGCATGGACTCGACAACATGATCTTTACCTCATTCCGTTACTACCTGCCATAAGTAAGCTGATGTAGTTCGTTTTGGACCGGCAGTTGGAGTTGTTAACCTCTAACTGCCGGTTTTTATTGTAGATAGGGGGTGGTAAGGAGACTGATTTGGCGCTGCCCCCGAAGCCGTAGCCGATGTTTTATACTGTTGGTCTCGTACTTCAGAGTCCGGCTAGCTCGCGCAGCATCAATCACTGCAATGAAAGTCTGAACGTGTTCCATGGCTCGCATTTCTCTCGATAACCCACAGTACTTCCTCAACCGCGATACCTCATGGATGGCGTTCGATCGCCGTGTGCTTGAAGAGGCGTTGGATGAAGGCAACCCGCTTCTGGAGCGCTTGAAATTCCTTTCGATTTCCGCCAGCAATCTCGATGAGTTCTTCGAAGTGCGCGTGGCTGCCATGATGCAGCAAATCGAAGACGGCTACAACGAGTCTGGCCCGGACGGCCTGACACTGACGGCCAAGCGCGATGTACTCAATAAACTGACTCACGAGTTCGTGGAAGACCAGTACGACTGCTGGAACAATCGTTTGCGTCCTGCTTTGGCGGAGAATGGCATCCGCGTGCTGGGCCTGAGTGAGTTGGACGAGGAAGCTCTGCGGTTTGTCGATGCTTATTGCGAGAGAGAACTCGATCCGCTGCTGACGCCGGTCACCGTTGACCCGGCTCATCCTTTTCCGCGTGTCATCAACAAAGCGTTGTGCATGGCTTTTCTACTGCGCCGTCGCCGCCGCTCGGCTCTGACCTACACCGGAGTGATCTCTGTTCCTCGCGTTTTGCCGCGCTTGATTCGACTGCCCTCAAAAGAGACGGCCGACTTTATTTTTCTGGCTGATCTCGTGGCGCATCATGCCTTGCGGATGTATCACGGGTACGACCTCGTTTCGTCCGCGGCGTTCCGCGTTACCCGCAACAGTAACCTCTATCTCGCCGAGGAAGAGGCACGCAGCTTGCTGGAATCGGTACGAACCGAACTGCATAACCGCCGCAAAGGTGACGCCGTCCGGTTGGAGATCGAAGCCAATGCTGACCCCGAGATCATCGAACGGCTGCGCACGGTATTTGAACTCGATCCGTGGCAAGTGTTCCCGGTGGACGGCCCTGTAAACCTGCTTCGGCTTTTCAATGTATATGAACAGGTGAACCGGCCGGAACTGAAGTACCGGGCATTCTCTCCGCGCGAATTGCGCCTGACCGCGAAGTCAAAAGATCTATTCGAAGAGTTGCGCTCGCACGACATCCTTCTCCACCACCCCTTTGATTCCTATGATGCGGTCGTATCTTTCATCGAGTCAGCGGCGGCAGACGACAATGTTCTGTCCATTAAACAGACTCTTTACCGCACGAGCGAACACTCGCTAATCGTTCCGGCACTGATTGAGGCAGCCTCGCACAAAGAAGTCACGGCGGTGGTCGAGTTGAAGGCGCGTTTCGACGAAGCCTCGAATATTCGCTGGGCGCGCGACCTGGAAGATGCAGGCGTCCAGGTTTTTCACGGTCTCGTCGGATTGAAAACGCATTGCAAACTTTCTCTGTTGGTGCGACGTGATCCCGATGGCATGACTCGGAGCTACTGCCATATCGGCACAGGCAACTACAACGCGACCACGGCTCGGATCTATACCGACTTGAGCCTGTTTACGGCGAATCCCGAAATCACCCGTGCGGTCCATGACGTTTTCAGCTTCCTGACGGCCTATGCCGAGAACCCGAGTTACGAACCCTTGCTCGTAGCACCTTTGGACTTGGCCGAGAAAATTACATCTCTTATCGAACGTGAAGCCGAGCATGCGCGCGAGGGAAGGCCGGCCCGCATCATTGCCAAGATGAATGCGCTGCTCGACAAAAGCATCGTCCAGTCGCTCTATCGCGCATCGCAGGCCGGAGTTGAGATCGATCTGATTGTCCGCGGTATCTGCGCGCTGCGCCCGGGCGTACGGGGCGTCAGCGACAACATCCGCGTGCGCAGTATCGTTGGACGCTATCTCGAGCACAGCCGGATCTATTACTTTGGCAACGGCGGAGAGGAAGATATTTACATCGGCAGCGCCGACTGGATGCCCCGCAATCTATACGAACGAGTTGAAGTGCTGGTGCCGGTGCGTGACGAAATGCTGCGCAGCCGCGTGCGGCACGAGATTCTCGATGCTTATTTAGCCGACAACCGCAAGACGCGAATCCTGCTCAAAGATGCAACCTACATTCGCGCTTGGCAGCCGGTGCATGGCAAACGAAATCGGCGTCCGCCCAAGGGAGATGCGCTTTTCAGCGCTCAGGATTTCCTCATGGCTGTCGCCGAGGGCAAGACTCCGCCGCTTCTTTCGCCTGCAGAAGCACCGCGCAAACGCCGAGCAATAGCAGGAAGAGTACGATAGAAAAAATATGATCGTTTATTTTCTACGCCACGCAAGTGCGGGCGAGCATCTGGTCAATCCGAAAAAAGATGAGAAGCGCGCTCTCGACAAAGAGGGTATCGAGCAGTGCGGTTATATCGGGCGGGCGCTGGCGGTACTTGACGTCCAGGTGGATGTGATTGTCTCCAGTCCGCTCAAACGTTCCACGCAAACGGCCTCATTAGTGGGAAACGAACTGGGATATGAAGGCAAGCTGCAACTCGATCCCGGCCTGCGTCCGGAGGCGAACCTGGCCGACTTCCGCAAAATCCTCGAGAAATACGCTCGGCAGGAAGCCATTATGGTCGTCGGCCACAATCCCAACCTGAGTCAATTTCTGGGCTCGGTGATCAGTGACTCCGGATGCGAGGCGTCGGTAGAGTTGAAGAAGGGCGCGGTCGCAAAGGTTGAGATGCGGAGAAGTTCCGGGACTATGCAGTGGTGCGTGACACCCAAAGTTCTGCGCACCCTCTACGACACTGCCGTCGAAAGCTCCCGACCAAAAACTTCCCGGAAATAAGTGGAATCTTTTTCGATGGCCCACTGTTCCAGATCCACGCCCATGCGGCGTCGCGGAACCAGGGTCAATTTCACCTCGGCCGAGCGGACCTGAATCCGCACCTTTTCGACCGCCCGGCTGCGCCCCAAATTCAAAGCCCGTGCCAGACGAAGCAAGACGATCGCCTTCTGCACCTCAGCCCGTTCCGAACTCTCCACCACTTTCATGGGGCCGTCTTCCACCGCGGGCCGGGACTTCCCAAGATAGCGTGCGATGGCCGCAATCACGCGTCGCTGTTGCGGCGTATAGCCAAGAATTTCAGAATTCGAAATGATGTAGTGCGTGTGACGATGGTGACCGTTTCGATTTACGTAATCGCCCACTTCATAGAGCATCGCGGCGGCCGATAGCCACTCGCGGTATTCAGGTGGAAGGCGATGTAGGGAACGCAATGCGGAAAAGAGCACCATCGCTGATTCGCGCACGTCCATCGCGTGTTTTCGATCGATGTGGTAGCGCTCAACCGCTTTGAGAATCGATTCCCAACGTTCGGACTCGATCTGCCTGCCGGAGCGCGTCGTGCGGTCATAGTCCGCCGCCATTTGCGAAAGGATTCCATCTCGCAGACCAAGTGGTGAATAGCGAAAGCCTTTGAGCCGCAAACGTTCCAGCAATTCGTGATAGACCGCCGCGCCGGCCACGATGATTTCGGCGCGCCGGGGTCCGATGCCCTCAATTTTGCGTCTTTCCGCGATAGGTAGCCGAGCCAGGCGCTTTGCGATCCGGCTCATCTCTGCCCGAGATACAACATTGCGCTGCCGTCCATTCCCGCGATGCAGATGACTTGCAACCGCTGCCAACGCCGCCGCCGTGCCGGACGTAGCGATTACGGTTCGCACTTTGGCTCTGCCAATCCGCTCCACGACTCGATTCACTTCGCGCGCAACGAAACCGCGAAGGCGCTTCAACTCTCCCTTACGTGGAGGATCGTGCCGCAAGAATTCATTCGTCAGCCGAACGGCCCCGAGAGGAAGGCTGACCGCGTCGCGAATGTGTCCGCCTTGCGAGATGGTTAATTCGCAGCTTCCTCCACCGAGATCCAGCATCAGAGTCGGAGCGCGGTCGATGCGAGGATCGGATACCAACCCGAGGTGAATGAGGCGCGCTTCTTCAATGCCAGAGACGATTTCCACGCGCCATCCAGTTGCTGATCTCACCCACTCCAGAAAAGCTTGGGAGTTGCGTGCGTCCCGTAACGCACTGGTCGCGACGACGCGTACGCTGTCTGGAACGATCTGCTGGGTGGTGCGATGAAACCGCCGCAGGACGCGCACAGTGTCGGCCATCGATTCAGGCGTGAGAAATCCTGTACTGAAAACGCCCTCACCAAGCCGGGTTACTTCTCGATCCTCGTGCAACGGTCGCAGTCGCCCAGCCTGTAAGCGGGCGATCTTCAGTCGCACAGAATTAGAGCCGATATCGACTGCAGCGAGGGTTGGCATGGGAAGCTTCACAGTTTACATGCAGACGCTGACAAGCGTCATTGGAGTTGGAAAGGGAGCCCTACGAATGGAATTCCGTTGGTCCTAAGTCACGAAAAATGCAACTCAGTGCAAAAGAAAAGCCCCTGCCTTTTAACACAGTTGTAACAACGCTTTGCTACGGTTAAGTGATGGCCAATCCTGCATTCTCTCGGCCTGATATGTCTGGTCCGCAACCCGTTGCAGCGACGAACGTTACGAGTGCGACAGCGCAACGGCGGCCGCTGCTCGAAACTCCCAGCGGCGAAGTTCCGGATCGCATTTTCAAGTGGGCGATCACCGGTTGCGGGCTTGCCGTGCTTGGTGTTCTCGTCCTCATCGTTTGCGAACTTATTTGGCGTTCGAGTCTCTCATGGCATGCCTTCGGGTTCAGATTTTTCGCAGCTAGTGATTGGGACCCCGTCAACGAAAAGTTCGGCGCTTTACCTTTCATTTACGGAACGTTGGTTTCGTCGCTGGTGGCGTTGGTCATCGCAGTTCCTCTGGCGGTTGGAGTGGCCGTCTTCACCACTGAGATGTGTCCGAAGGCCTTGCGCGGGCCGCTTTCGTTCTTCGTGGAACTGCTGGCCGCAATCCCGAGCATAATTTACGGGCTTTGGGGCTTATTCATTCTGGTTCCACTCTTGTCTGAGCACGTGCAGCCATTTCTGGCCCAAACTCTGGGCTGGACGGGACTGTTTTCCGGGCCAAGCTATGGTCTGAGCATGTTCGCGGCTGGGATCATCTTGGCGATCATGATCGTCCCTATCATTTCCTCCATTACTCGCGAAGTTCTGATGGTCGTTCCTCAGCAGCAGCGCGAAGGTGTGTTAGCGCTGGGGGCCACTCGGTGGGAAATGATCAGAGTCGGAGTGCTGCGCAATGCGCGAGCGGGAATCGTCGGCGGAATCATTCTGGGCCTGGGCCGGGCCCTTGGTGAAACGATGGCAGTCACGATGGTCATCGGCAACCGGCCCGAGATTTCCAAGTCTTTGTTCGCGCCGGGCTACACGATGGCCAGTGTGCTGGCGAACGAGTTCAGTGAGGCGACAGGCGACACCCATCTCTCTGCGCTGATTGAGATCGGTTTGGGACTATTCCTGGTTACGATCCTGGTGAATGCTCTGGCGCAACTGCTGGTGTGGACAGTAACCCGCGGCCAGCCTGCGAGGGGACATGCCTGAGACGGTTCCAGCCGTTGCTGTCCAAGTCCCGGTGCAACCTATCAGTTTGCGACGGCGCCTGACGGATCATCTCGTCACGGTGTTGGCGATTCTCACCGTGCTGATCGTGCTAGCTCCGCTGATCGCGATTTTCGGCAATCTGGTCTATAAGGGTGCAAGTTCGATCAACTGGGCGTTCTTCACCCAGACGCCAAAGCCGGTCGGGGAAGTCGGCGGCGGAATGGCCAACGCCATCGTGGGATCTCTGCTGATCCTCGGCATCGCCAGCATCATCGGTGTGCCATTCGGAATTGGCGCTGGAATCTATCTCGCAGAGTTTGGTCGAAATCGCTTCGGCAGCGCGATTCGTTTCACAGCCGACGTCTTGAATGGCGTTCCATCCATCGTCATTGGCATCGTTGCTTATTCGATCGTCGTGCTTTATCAGAAGCACTTTTCCGCGCTCGCCGGCGGGGTAGCTCTCGCGATCATGATGGTTCCCACCATCTGCCGCACGACAGAAGAAATGCTGCTACTCGTGCCGCAGGCTCTGCGTGAAGCGGCTTACGGGCTCGGTGTTCCGCGCTGGCGTACGACGCTTTCTATCGTTCTGCGGACAGCGACCTCCGGAGTCATCACCGGCGTGATGCTCGCCTTCGCGCGCATCGCGGGAGAAACGGCTCCTCTGCTGTTTACTACCCTTGGCAACCAGTACTGGAATTTGAAGCCGAACCAGCCGACCGCAGCTCTGCCGCTGCAGATCTACGTTTACGCGAACTCTCCATATGACGACTGGCATCGTCAGGCGTGGGCGGGATCGCTGGTTCTCATCGTTCTCATCGTCGGAGCTATCTCCGCGGTTCGTTACGTCGTGCGCCGCGGCACTTTCGGGGGAGCGGCTTAATTTATGGGCGTTGGAATTCAGGTAGAGAAGCTGAACGCCTGGTACGGAAAAGGCCAGGCTCTCTACGATATCAATCTCAAAGTGGCGGCCAATCACGCCACCGCGCTGATCGGTCCCTCCGGCTGCGGCAAGTCGACGTTCATCCGATGCCTGAATCGCATGCATGAAACGATTCCGGAGGCGCGGGTCGAGGGCCGTGTCCGCATCGGGGAAATCGACGCATACAACGGAACTTCACCCACACAGCTTCGCCGCCGTGTCGGCATGGTCTTTCAAAAGCCGAATCCGTTTCCGACGATGTCAATCTACGAGAACGTCGCGTCGGGCCTTAAGTTGAACGGTTTCCGCGATCGCCGGAAGGTGGAAGAGATCGTGCAGCGTTCGCTGGAAGTTTCGGCGCTGTGGGATGAAGCTAAAGACCATCTGCATAAGAAATCGGGGGCGAGTCTCTCCGGCGGTCAGCAGCAGCGGCTCTGTATCGCACGAGCCTTGGCTGTGGACCCCGAAGTCCTTCTGATGGATGAGCCATGCTCTGCACTCGATCCGATCTCCACCGGAAAGATTGAAGAGTTGATCTTTCAACTCAAAGAACGGTATACCATCGTAATTGTGACGCATAATATGCAGCAGGCGGCACGCGTCGCGGAATTCACTGGATTCTTCTTGCTGGGCAAGTTGATCGAATTCGACAAGACGGAAAAGATTTTCACCAAGCCGTCAGAAAAGAAGACGGAAGACTACATCACCGGCAGGTTCGGATAGAAAGGTTCGCATCATGCGTACGCGTTTTCAGCAGGGGCTCGACGATCTTCGGCAGCGGTTGCTTCGCATGGGAGGACTGGCGGAGCAGGCCGTGGACCGCGCGCGTCAAGCTTATGTAGAACGCGACCTGACCCGCTGCCAGATGGTGCTCGAAGGCGAGAGCCTGATCAACACCGCCGAGCGCGAGATCGACGAGGCTGCGTTCGACCTGCTCGCCATGCAGCAGCCGATGGCTGTGGACCTGCGCTTCATTCTTGCCGTAACGAAGATTAATGCCGATCTCGAGCGTGTCGGCGATCAGGCAGTCAACATCGCCGAGCGCGTCATGGATATGGTCGATCTTCCCATCGCCGATCTGCCCGTCGATATCGCACGCATGGGAACTGCTGTGAGCGCGATGGTCCGGCGTTCGCTGGAGTCGTTTATCGAGGGCAAAGTCGAGCTTGCCCAGGCTGTGCTTGAGATGGATAACGTCATCGACCGCATGCGCGACGATGCGTTCATTCAGTTGGTCAAAACGATGAATGAGCGTCCCGAGGTTGTCCGCCAGGCGCTCGATGCTCTGCTGGTCGCACGGAATCTCGAGCGTGTCGCAGACCACGCCACCAATATTGCAGAAGATGTCATTTTCTGGGTACAAGGCTCCGACGTACGGCACAACGTACATCCGGAAGAAAGCCGCCCGGATTCACTTCAGCCGCGGGTATCCGGACTCGACTAACTGCACCTGCAGCGCTTTCCTTATTTGCCCTCCCCGATTATCCTGAACATCACTCCGGAGGGCCTGTGTCCCATTACATTCCTCGTGTCCTTATCCTGTCCTGTCTGTCAAGCGCGCTGCTTGTGTACGGTCAATCGTCTCCAGAAAATCACTCAGTGATGCTGCCGACGAGCAAGGTGCTGACTGTTCCCGCGCCTGGACGCATTGGCAATACAAACAGTTTTCCGGTGACCATCGCGGTCAGCCCTGATGGACATTATGCTGCGGTTCTAAACGATGGCTACGGAACCCAGGAGACGCAGGCGCGCCAATCGATCGGTGTATTGAATCTCGAAACGAACAAGATCACCGATTTCCCGGATGCCCGCCTCGGAGACGACGCCCATCAAAGCTACTATGTGGGCTTAGCCTTCAGTTCGAGTGGAAAACATCTCTACGCCTCGATTGGGTCGCAATCGGATCCCACCGGAACAAAGTCCGGCAACACGGGGAACGGTATCGCTGTCTACAGTTTCGCTAGCGGCAAAGTATCGCCTGAGAAATTTATCCCGATTCCGCTGCAACCGCTCTCCGCCGGAAAGAATGTCGCGGTTGGGTTGGCCGCGCCTGCAGGGAAGGCAATTCCGTATCCTGCGGGCCTCGCGGTCATCAACGACAATGGGCATGACAAGTTGTTGATCGCCAACAATCTTTCCGACAATGTTGTGCTACTCGATCCGGCAAGCGGAAAGGTTCTGCAGACCTTCGACCTGAGCACGGGCGATCTTATTCCCTCCGCCTATCCGTACACGGTCGTGGCCACGCGCGATGGGCGCCGCGCCTGGTGCAGTCTTTGGAATGCCTCGCAGGTGGCCGAACTTGATCTGACGAGCGGCAAGGTTGTGCGTTGGATCAAGCTGAAGCAACCGGATGATCCGCTGGGTCCGGGTTCACATCCGACGGCAATGCTCTTGAGCCCGAGCGAGAAGACTTTGTACGTGGCGCTCTCGAACATTGACCAGGTCGCCGAGGTGAGCACGGACACGGGTACGCCAATTGGATTCAAGACGATCTCGCTGTCGGAACAAAAGGCGCCGGGAACTTCTCCCATTGCGCTGGCGCAATCGGGTGACGGGGCTCGAGTCTTCGTCGCCACCGCCGGTCTCGACGCGGTCGCCGTGTTCGACATGTCGAGCACGATGAACGGCTCCTCTCAGGGCACCGAAGAGAACCATCTGACGGGCTTCATCCCGACAGATTGGTATCCGAGCGCGCTGGCGGTTCATGGAGACGATCTTCTCATCGCGACGGCGAAGGGTGTAGGTGCGGGCCCGAACAAAGAAATAGGCAAGCTCGTTTACGAGACCAAACACAAAGAGCATGCTTACATTCCCACGCTGCTGCGCGGGTCTATCGCACGTTTGAATATCACGGCGACCCTGAAGAATCTGCAGGAGTTCACAGACACGGTGGAACGCGACAATCTCTTCAAGAGCGATCCGGGGACCATTGCATTTTCCAGTGGCCAGAATCTGATTAAGCACGTCATCTACGTAATCAAGGAAAACCGTACCTACGATCAGATCCTTGGTGATTTGAAAGTGGGAGATGGCGATCCCTCGCTCACGATGTACGGAGAAGACATCACTCCGAACGAGCACAAGCTGGCGCTGCAATTCGGTGTGCTCGACAATTTCTACGACAGTGGTGAAGTCTCTGGCGATGGACATCTCTGGTCCACAGCCGCCATTACCTCGGATTACAACGAGAAGAACTGGCAAGTCGCCTATCGCGGCAAGGAACGCACCTACGATTTCCAGGGACAGGTCTCCGAGGAATTCCCGCTCGATCACAACATGCCTGACATCGACGATCCATCAACCGGCTATCTTTGGGACAACCTGTCGCGCAACCACGTAAGCTTCCGTGACTACGGCGAGTTCGTCAATGCGCTGTGGTGCAATGAACCCATCAAAGCGGCGAGCCCTAAACAGGGGACACCGTCGGGGCAAGAGGCCCAATGTCCACGCACGGATGTGAAGCAAGGCGGCACGCTGCCGCCGAATGTCGGCAACCCGCATGCCAGCCGCAGTCCGTGGCCATGGGCCGTCCCGCTGTTCAGCGGAGTGAAGCCGACTAAAGCCGTCCTCCGCGATCACTTCGATCCGCTCTATCCTGACTTCAATACTGATTATCCCGATCAATTGCGGGCCGACGAGTTTCTGAACGAATTCGGGGCGTTCGTAAAGGCGCGCCAATCTCACGAAGGGACTGACTATGAGTTGCCTGCCTTCGTTTTGCTGTATCTGCCCGACGATCACACCGGCGGCACGCGCCCCGATCGAGCACGGCCAGCGGCGAATGTGGCCGACAACGATCTGGCGCTCGGGCGTGTTGTCGATGCTGTTTCGCACAGCCCCTACTGGGACGATACGTCGATCTTCATTTTGGAAGACGACGCACAGGATGGCGCCGATCATGTCGATGCACATCGATCGACCGCGTTTGTCATCAGCAAGTACTCTCCGGGATCGGTTGCGAAGCCCAACGTCGAGCACCGCTTTTACACAACCGTGAACATCGTTCACACCATGGAAACGCTGCTCGGGCTGCCTCCCATGAATCAAAACGATGCATACGCTCCGGTGATGTCGGGGCTATTCACGGGCGCAGGTGATCAACCGGCGTACAGCGCAGATTACAGAAACTCGAAAAATGGATTGATTTACGAGACCAACAAGCGAGAAGCTCCCGGCTCGAAGATTTCTTCCCGGATGGATTTCTCGCGACCCGATGCTGCGGGCGCGGCGCGGCTCAATCGCGTGTTGTGGCAGGATCAGAAAGGAAACATCCCGATGCCGGCGCCGAAGCACACAGTCTTTCCGTGGGACGGACACTCTTGTCCGTCGCCTTTGAATTGCTTTCCGGAGACTGGCGACTGATTCATGAATCCGCTCGAGATCTCAAGTGCTGAGTTCCGCCGCCTGGCGGAGCGTATCACCGAACTGTCGGCGCAGTACCTCGAAGATCTCGATTCGAAACCCATCTCGCCCCCCATCACAGGGGAAGAGTCTGTTCATCGGTTCGACCAGCCTTTGCCCGAGCAAGGCTTCGGCAAGCATGCGCTCGATGACATCGAAGCTGTGATCAACACTGCGCGGGTGCAGAACGGCCGCTTTTTCGGCTACGTGCTAGGTTCGGGAGAGCCAGTTGCTGCAGCAGCCGATCTTCTGGCCAGCGTTCTCAACCAGAACGTAACTGCTTGGCGATCGGGACCGGCAGCCGTCATGATCGAAAAGTCGGTCGTCGGTTGGCTCGCGCACGCGATCGGCTGCGGCGATTTTCGCGGATATCTCACCGGCGGCGGTTCGTCTGCGAACTTGATGGGCTTGACGATGGCTCGCGAAGCAATTGCGCCCGCGAATGAGCGTGGGGTGACGGGACGAGCAGTAGTTTACGCCTCAGAAGAAATTCACATGTCCATTCCGAAGAGCGTGGCGTTGCTCGGGATCGGACGCGACAATTTCCGCATAATTCCGACGGATGCCCCGCTGCGCATGGATTTGAAAGCCTTAGAAGCGCAAATAAAGCGCGACAAAGCGGAAGGGAAGACTCCGCTGGCGATCGTGGCTTCTGCCGGCACGGTCAAGACGGGAGCGATCGACCCACTGGCACAGATTGCGGTCATCGCACGCGAGTTCGGAGCTTGGTTCCACATCGATGGTGCGTACGGCGCTCTGGCGGCGATGGCCGAGCCCGAGAAATTCACCGGCATGAATCTCGCAGATTCGATTTCACTCGACCCTCACAAATGGCTCTACCAGCCTCTCGATTGCGGCTGCCTGCTTTATCGCAGTGCCGAGGCCGCGCAGAAGGCCTTTTCGCACAGCGGCGACTACGCGCGCGCACTCACCGCCGATCCGATTGAAGGCTTCGCGTTCTTCGAGGAATCTCTTGAGCTCTCGCGCCGATTCCGGGCGCTGAAGCTCTGGATTTCGCTGCGCTATCACGGCCTTGCCGCATTTCGCGAATCGATCAGAAAAGATATGGCGCAAGCGCGCCGGCTCGCAGAAGCCATTCAACGCGAACCAGAACTTAAGTTGATTGCAGCCGGCGAACTGAGTGCGGTGTGCTTTCGCCACCGCGGGGCAGGAGACAAGTCAGAAGACGGGCTAAACCACTTTAACGTTCAACTTCTGGCGCAGATTCTGAGACGCGGACGTGTTTATCTCTCGAATGCATCAATCGGTGGAAAATTCTGCCTCCGAGCTTGCATCGTGAACCATCGCACGACGGACGCAGACGTGGACGCCGTTGTCGCCGAGGTCCTGGCAACAGCGATAGAGATAGATTCCTGATCGCGCCGAGCCGCGAAGCGGCGAAAGAATGCAGCCCACGGCGCAAGCCGTGGGAGAAGTGCACAACACAATGCCCAAGCCCCGGAGGGGCGAAAGAAAAGCTTCGACACCATAGCGATGAGAGGGTCCTGCATCCTGTTCAAATCATCCCCTTCACACCGCCAGATCGGTTCCGATCAATTCAGGCTCACCAACTCCTTCAAAGGCAAATCCTGCGACGAGCCGCCGACCATGAACCCATACTCGCCCGGAATCAATTGCCACCCGTGTTGATCCGTACTGTAGATCGACAGATATTTCGGATCCACATCCACGGTCACTTCCTTGCTCTCGCCGGGTTTCAGATGAACCTTGCTCCATCCCACAAGGCGCTTAGGCGGCTCGGAAGCAGACGACGGAAGGGAAGCATAAACCTCCGCAATCTCGGCTCCCCCGCGATTGCCAGTATTGGTCACCGTGAAGACGACATGTGGCATCTTTCCCGCTGTTACTCGCAGGTTTGAGTAAGAGTAGGTCGTGTAAGAGAGTCCAAATCCGAAGGGAAAGAGCACGGGCTTGCTCTCCGCGTCATACCACTTGTAGCCGACTTTGACTCCCTCGTCGTAGTGCACCTGGAAGGCCTTCAGGCCGGCGGCAATCTGCTTCCAGGGCTCAGTGCTGCTGGGATCGGGCTTCGAGTCCGCTCCTGGCTTTACGATCTGCGGATGCGGCAGATCGGCATCGCTGCGCGGGAAGGTCAGGGGTAGCTTGCCGCTTGGATTTACATTGCCGAAGAGAACATTGGCTACGGCATCGGATCCCGCGCTGCCAGCGTACCAGGCTTCGAGAATCGAGCTGACCTGACCGGCCCAAGGTATCGTTACTGGACCGCCTGTCTCGAGCACGACAATTGTGTGCGGATTCGCAGCCGCCACCTTCGCGATCAAATCGTCCTGATGTTCAGGCAATGACAGGCTGGGCAAATCCATGTCTTCACTTTCCCATTGATAAGCGAAGACGATTGCCACGTCGGAGTTTTTCGCCAACGTAGCGGCCGATGAAGGATCTGCGCCCGAATCAAATTGAACGGTCGCCCCTGCGGCCTTGGAGCGCACAGACTTCAATGGCGACGTCGGGAACCAGACTGGCTCCAGCCATCGCGTTTGCCCCTTACCCGGAGGCAGAATTGCGTTTCCTCCCGGAGGATCAACCTGTGCTGACCCTCCGCCGGAAATCATCCCTACATCGGCGTGCGGACCGATCACGGCGATGCTATGAACTTTCGAGTTGTCGAGCGGCAGCTGCGCGCCATCATTCTTGAGCAGAACGATGCTGTTCTCTTCCAACTTGCGCGCCACTTCGAGGCCCCCGGCAACATCGACGACGCTCTTCTCCTGAGGATTGTCGACTACTCCGGTGGCGAACATGGAGCGCAGTATCCGATGAACGTGATCGTCGACCTCAGGCTGCGGCACTTTGCCGGACTCGACGGCTTTCTTTAACGCGTCTCCGTAAAAAATCCATCCGGGCTGCTCCTGGTCCATCCCCGCGGCAGAGGCTTTTTCAGTGCTATGCGCGCCTCCCCAATCGGTCACGACAAATCCATGAAAGTTCCAATCCTTCTTGAGTACGTCGGTGAGCAGGTACTTGTTCTCGCAGGCATAGGTGCCGTTGACCCGATTGTAGGAACACATCACCGCCGCCGGATCGGATTCCTGAATTCCAATCTCAAAAGCCAGCAGGTCGCTCTCGCGCGCGGCGCGCTGGTCAATATTGACGTTGACCGCATTGCGCCCGCTTTCCTGGTCGTTGAGCGCATAGTGCTTGATGTCGCCCAGCACGTGCTGCGCCTGTTCGCCTCGAATAACCGATGCCACCATTTTGCCGGCAAGAACCGGATCTTCGCCCATGTATTCAAAAGTTCTGCCGTTGCGCGGTTCGCGGGTCAGATTCACGCCTCCGCCAAGAGACATGTTGTAACCCTGCGCCCGCAGTTCACGCCCGATCAGCGCTCCATACTCGAAGCCGCCTTGCAGATCCCAACTCGCTGCTCCCGCCACGCATGACGGCAGCGCCGTCGAATATCGTCCATTCTCTCCGCTCATGCGAACGCCATACGCGGCGTCCGACATCTGGATCGCGGGTATGCCAAGGCGTGGAATTCCCACCGTATACCCAGCTCCGCCGTTGGAGTGAATCGCAAGCGGGCTCATGGGACTCAGGCCCACCATGCCGGTACCATGAAGCAGGGAAATTTTCTCGTCCAGCGTCATCTCTTTGACGACCATGCTGGCTCGCTCGTCCGCAGACAAGCTGGTATTCATCCAGGGATGCTTGTTCGATTGGGCGTTGCCAAACGAAAGAAGGAGAAGCAGAAGACAAAGCAGCACGGCAGTTCTTACAAATGGCCTAAGCAGGGGCATCGTGGCACCTCGACCTTTCCTCAACAAAATCGTTATTGTAGCAGGCAAAGGGCAATATCAACAGTGATCCGGTACCTTGATTTGAAATGGTGGGACACCGTCCGGCTGTGCATCAGACAGCGGCGCGCTTTACACTGAATCTGTGAAGATCGCACTCGGACAGATCAATCCTACGGTCGGGGATTTCTCCGGCAACGCGGCCAAAATCGTCGATTATGCCCAGCGGGCTCGCGCTGCGGGCGCGGGCTTGATTCTTTTCCCGGAGCTTTCGATCTGTGGATATCCACCGCGCGACCTGGTCGAGCGGCCCTCGTTCGTGCGGCGCAATCGTGAGTCAGCAGAGCGCATCGCGGCAGAGACGGCAGGAATTGCGGTCATCGCTGGCATGGTCACCCCAGCTGACTCCGCTACCGGCAAAACGGTCATGAACTCCGCCGCCCTCCTGCAGGATGGGAAGATCGCCTTCGTGCAGTCAAAGATGCTCCTGCCGACCTACGACGTTTTTGACGAAATGCGCAACTTCGCGCCCGCACGGAAGCAGGAACTGTTTCCGTTCTGCGGGAATCGCATGGCCCTCACCATCTGCGAAGACGCATGGAACGACAAGCAGTTCTGGAGAAAGCGTCTCTATACGGTCGATCCGGTCGATTCTCTGATCCAGTCTGGCGGCAACTTCGTCCTGAATATCTCTGCTTCCCCATTCTGGATCGGCAAGCGCGAGTTTCGCCGCGACATGCTGGCCAGCATCGCGCGCCAGCACAAGGTTCCCGTTGCCCTCGTAAATCAAATCGGCGGGAATGACAGCCTGGTCTTTGACGGTTCAAGCCTGGTGCTCAACCGGGAGGGGCAAGTCATCGCCCAAGGCAAGTCATTCGAGGAAGACCTGATCTACTTCGATTCCAAAGATCTCACCGGAGAAATGCACGAACAGATCGCAGGCGACGAGGCAAGCGCCTATTCGGCACTGGTCCTCGGCACTCGCGACTACATGCACAAATGCGGGTTCCAGAAAGCTCTCATTGCTCTCAGTGGGGGAATCGATTCCGCCTTGACGGCCGCAATCGCAGCTGATGCCGTCGGTCCGGAAAATGTGATTGGCGT
>Ga0070734_10000501_pt1 | contig 80244 bp, 66 predicted proteins | sample Coa_R1_8_FD_66444 | JGI IMG/M metagenome (GOLD analysis project Ga0070734, IMG submission 66444) | Surface soil microbial communities from Centralia Pennsylvania, which are recovering from an underground coalmine fire - Coalmine... | ecosystem: Environmental > Terrestrial > Soil > Unclassified ...
AGTCGTGCCGCATGCGCGCGATGCCCTTGGTACCGATAGCATCAACGTAGCAGTTGTGTGGCTGCTCTTTCGACAGATGGCCGTAGACGAATCCCAGGGTGATATCAAATACGATTCCGTTCGCGAGTGTCCCGTGCGCCTGCACCCACCAAGGATCTTTGTATCCCCACATGCGGATGCCTTGAGCGTGCCAAGTCTCGTATTCGCTTTTCGCGTACCAGCGGGCTACGTCGACATAGTGCATGCCGCAATCGTGAAAGGGAGGGCCCTCGGGGTCATGTCCTTCTTGCGGCATATGCCCGGGTGTCATGTGGCAGACGCGAATGATGGCGAGGTCGCCGATCTCTCCCTCAGCGATGAAACGCTGAATGTCTTTGTGATACCACGCATTGCGGTTGAAGAGATTGACGGCGACGAAGCGGTCGCTAGCCTCGATCTCACGTGCCAGTTGCCATTCTGTCTCAATGTCGGCTCCCAAGGGTTTTTCTGCGAGGACATGCTTGCGACTCGTAAGGGCGCGGCGAATTTGCTCGGGACGCGCATCCGCGAGAGTAAACAGTCCGACCGCATCTATCGACTGGTCTGAGAAGATGGCGTCGGGGGCGTCGTAGACTGCAGCAGTGGGAACCTGCTTGCGAGCAAGTTCGCGAGCGGGAGGGCAGATGTCATAGATCGCAGCTATTTCCCAGAGATCACTTTCCTGCATCGCGGCTACAAAGCCGCGCCCCATGCGCCCGTACCCGAGGATGCCCGCCCTGAGCCGCTTGCCCATGGTCCATTCTCATCCTATAAGGGATCGGGCAGAGTGCTCTGTGATTGTCATCACATCACGGATAATCGCGCGCTACATCCGTTGTTGGGTGAGGCTGGATTAGGAATATTTAACCACTGCGTGAATCAGCTTTCGATCCATGTGGCGCCAATCGGTTCGATTCGCCACCTTATGACTTCATTACTTCGCAGCTCCATTTTTAAGAACCAACACCAGGATCCGACCATCGGAGTGAAACTCTCCACCGGTTGCGGTCTTGGCTGTCGTCAATGGATCCGCCGGCGTTATGTGATCCCGTTGCGTGACCAGTCCGGTTCCCGACAGCGTGCCGTTCACATACTCGCGTTCGCCGTCGATCGAAGGATCGATCTTGTGCGTCACTCCGTTGTTTCGCTGATCTCGCTCGAATCCGATATCGTGGGTGGCAGCTACGCACCAGAGAGGACGGCCGTCAATCTCATAGGGCGATTTCCAAACACGCAAATGATTCCGCGACATCGCAACGCGGACCGGTTCCGCATGGGCAAAGCCATAATCCTGCGGGCGATCGAACAGATAAAGAATGCTCATCGGCATCGTCAGGTAATCCTTCTTTTCAAGCGACTGCAGAACCGCGTTCATTGCCGAATCTCGCGCAGTCTTATCGACTTGGACCCATCCGGCAGAAGTGAACACTTGAACGACCTGGTCCTGCGTGCCGATGATCAGAACGTTGACCATGTCGCCGGGATTTTTGGCAGGATCAGAAACGCGTCGGGGAATCTTAGCCAAAAGCTCCGGAGTAACGCCGAGAATTCTCGTCTCTGGAGGGCCACCAACCGCGGCTGCTTCGCCTGTGCCTTCCTCCAGGATCTCGACCGTAACCTCGAAGCTGCCCGTGGCGGTGGAGGCGTCTTGGGCACTTTCGTTGAGCCCCAAGAACAGGCGGCCCGAGACAGGGACGTCGTATTCTTTGCCAGCTCCAATCAGAAATGCTTGAGCGTAGTCTGCCGAGCCGATGCGGCCAATCAGAGCGCCATGCCCCGCGCTGCCCACCGCATAACCGTGAAGGAGATCAGCAAAACCGCGCGGCAGTCCATCCGGGCCAAATGTTCCGGAAGTGTGCGTCTTCGATTCGTAAGATTGGTCGCCCGCTGGATACGTGATGTTTCCGGTCGCGGTCAAGCGAATCTTCGCGCCTCCGCGAAGGTCGACCTTGGTGTCGACCCATTGCTGGGTTCCGGGGACTTCAATCTTGTAGGACTTTAGTGCTGCGGAGGTCGTGGACTGCGCTACGCCAAAAGTAGAAAGGGTGGCCAGACAAACAATCACAAACAGCAGAGTGAGTGCCTTAGCCCTTGGGAGAACGTTTCCGAGGCGCATGATTATTGACTCCTCATCCCCAAGCGTGGGTGGCGGCGAGAGCCGTCCGATCGGATCCGGTAGTTGATTATAGAAGGATGGCACAGGGGCGCTGATACTGTGTTTTGCGGATTCGAACTATGTGGCTTCTATTCGCCGGCTCGATTGCGTGCCAGCGTGCATCCGGGGCAAGGATCGTTCTTGACGTATCGGTAATAGCGGGGTTGTCCGCGACCGCGCCAATAGCGGCTTCTGTAGTCGTCAACGCCCGGGCCGGCGCTCAGGAAGCTAAAGAAGGTGTGATGGGCCGGTTCAACGACAATCCCGGCATGTCCGTGCCAGACGATCAAGTCTCCCGGTTGCGGACGCGAGACTCGCTGAAATCCTTCGACTCCCGCGTACAGATCGTCGGAATCGGCATAGCGGTATGGAAAGCCGGCGCGCATGTAGACGGAGTGCACAAGATGGGAACAGTCGTGGCCTGAGGGCCGGGATCTTCGCCAGTCGAGGGCTGCATCGAGAACCGCTTGGCGATCTTCTCTATTCAGGGTCTTACGCGGAGCAGGACGATGGGCGGGAGTACTGTTGCCGCTGCCGGACTTCTCCTGCGCGTGGAGAGCGCAAATGGCGAGCATTCCGAATAAAGCCACCGTCGCGGTTTTTCGCCGATTCCGCATCGTCCCATTCTGATGCCGATTTGGCCTTTAGGGGTGGTTACGGTTGTGCAGGTACCAGTCGATTTTGAATCGCCTTTTCGGTCTCTATGGCCTGCTGGCGGACGTCATTGGAAATGTCTGGCAAATCACGCTCATATGGCCGAATCGCTGGCAGATCGTCTATCCGGCCAATGATGTAGAGGGCTCGGAGAGCTTCCCAGACTTGATCGGTGGCGGGATCGATGACTGCGATTTCTGCGCCGGAAGCCACGTTTGCACCGGTCTGAGCGACCGAGCGAATGCGGCCCGCGATGGGCGATCGAATTTCAATGGGTGCAGAAGCGGCGGCGGGAGCCAGTTTCGCGATTAGTCCGTCTTGGTGGATCGCGGTGCCCGGGCGATCGGCGTCGATGATTCGTCCGGTTGCGGGGGCTACGATTTGGGCCGGCTGCAGAAGGGCGACGATTTGCGGACGGCCAGTGGCGTCTCCAAAGCGCACAAGCGACAAAGCCGCATTGCCGCGCACCGTCGATGACGGATCTTGCAGCATTTTGAGCAGCGCTTCGTGGAAGCCGGCGCCCGCAGTGTCTTGTCCCATCACCCAGGCATCGGTATTGCGGACTTCTTCAACCGGATGCGCTGCCAGGCGGATTAGGTCCGGATACCATTGCCTCGCAGCGGGGTCGTTATGACTCATGCGATCGCCAAGCTGCACGAGCGCATGCTGGATATGGCGAGGCTTTTTATCGTCGTGAAGATATTCCGTGATCTGCTGGTCGGAGAGGTGGCGTCCGAACCAGGTATTCCACCAGAAGAGAAATGGCATGAGGACGATGAGCCATCCGGTGACGAAGAAGAGAATCTTCTGCGTGCGGGAGATGGAGCGCTTGGGTTTCGGCGCGGAAGATTGAGTATCGGAGCTTTCGGGTTCGGCCGCCATACGCAAGCAGGGAACTATAGCAGAAGTTGCGTTGTCGGCGGTCAGTAAAAGCTTTTGCCGCAGAGATCGCTGAGGGCTCGCAGAGGACGCTGAGAAAAGCGTTGTGATCACTCGACGTCAGCGTCTAGAACGCGTTCTTGCTCTAAATAGTGCGACATCGCATATTGGGCGAGAAGCGGCGTCTGGAGGCGGATTTCGGCGCCGATCCATTCGCCTTTGGCATGGGGCGCGTCGGGAGCGTGATTGCAGCGCCCTCCGCTGCCAAACTGCGGGCCGAAGTCGGCAGATTGAATCTGATCGAACTGGCGAATTTCACGCCAGGCTTCGTCGCCGACGGTTCCTGAGACGTCGATTTTGAGCCTTAGGATTGCCATAAACTTCTTTCACCACAGAGACACAGGGCACAGAGAAGACGAAAACCGCTCGATTCTAATTCTTTTGGTTTCTCGGTGTCTCTGTGCCTCTGTGGTAGAGAGTAGTGAAAGCGATCGTCGCCTACGAGTGCGGGAACCACTGGTACAGCATGAAATACACCAGCACGCCGGTGATCGAAACATACATCCAGAGCGGCCAGGTCCAGCGGGCGATTGCGCGATGCTGCGGATATCGGCCGCCCAGACCACGGCTCAGCGTGATGACCGCCATGGGAACAATCACTATCGCCAGCGTCACGTGAGAGATCAGAATGGTGAAGTAGACGGGCCGGGCCCATCCTTGGCCGAGAAAAAGAATATTGCCAACTTTGAAGTGAAAGAACAGATAGCAGGCTAAGAACAATGCCGACGCGACAACTGCGGCGATCATGCAGATGCGGTGCGCCACGATTTGGCGCTTGGCGATCAGCACGCGTCCGGTGAGAAGCAGAGCAGCACTGGTACCGTTGAGCGTGGCGTTGAGAGCTGGGAAGAAGGCGTATTGTTCGGCGATCATATTTGTTTCAGGCAGCAGGCTTCGTGGTGCGGCGATTTGCCATCAGCAGTGCCAGCCCGAACATCACAAGCGAAAAGAGAACCAGCGTGGCAAGCGCGTGGGTCAACGGGAAAGTCGTATCCGTTCCGGGGTAGAGCAATCCGCGCAGGGCATCCACTCCATAGGTGAGAGGATTGAGGTTCATGATGATGCGGATCCATCCCGATGCGCCGGACCGAGGAAAGAGCGCGCCCGACAAGAGCCAGAGCGGAATCAGGAACAGATTGACGATGCCATGGAATGCCTGCGTGGAGTCCATTGGCCATGCGATCGCAAATCCTAGAGCGGTGAGAGAAAAAGAAACCAGAAACACCACGACCGCAACCAGCAGAACCTGAATCGGATTCAAATGCACTCCCGCAAAGGGAGCGAAAACGAGGAAGATCAGGCCTTGCACCGCCGCCAGCGTAGTTCCGCCAAGCACCTTGCCGAGGACGATTGCGGTGCGCGGCACAGGAGCGACAAGTACTGAAAGCAGGAATCCTTCCTTGCGGTCATCGATCACGGACATCATGGTAAAGATCGAAGTGAAGAGCACGATCAGGATCAAGATGCCCGGGTAGGAGTAATCGAGATAATGCTGCTGGCCGGCGCCTCCGCCAGATCGAAACGACGTTCCGAATCCGGATCCTAGAACCGCCCAGAACACCAGAGGCGACGCCAATACGCCGACGACGCGGCCGGGCTGACGGTAGAAGCGGACGATCTCGCGCCACCACAGGGTGAAGGACGGAAGCACCACTCCCGCGGATATCCGTGGCACAGGCCGCGACAAAGTTGCTGCTTGCGTGGCCATTTTAGCTTGCCTTGGCCGCAGGTGCTTTCGTTGCGGGAGCTGCCTTCTTGCCGATCAATCCACTATCACGAGCTTCCCAGAAGGCGTTCAGCAGGAAGCACGCGGAGAGCGTCAGCAGGATCAGCGTCATAAAAAGGCCATCGACAGTAGCCGAAAACGGCGACAAGGTGATCATGCCGCTGAGGAAAATCCACGCTACGCCCATCAGAGGGACGATACCGAGTACGACAGAAAGCAACAGGATCAAGGGACGCACGCCTACCTCCTCTTTTTTTTGTTTTTCTTCTCGTCTTTCGGCGAATCTGGCTCGCCGCCGTTCTCACTCCAGAACTTATGGCCGGTACGGTGAATGAATACGTCTTCCAGCGCAGGCTTGCTGACGGAAATCGCCTGAATCTCACCCGGGAAGGCTTCGACTACGTCGGGTACGAAGCGGTGGCCGCCTTCGCGTTCGATACGCACCTGATTGCCCAGGACAGTCGAGTCTACATGGAAACGGCCGCGAATCTCTTGAGCGAGAGAGTTGGCGTCGTGAGCAGCGTCAAGGAGGATCACATCACCGCCGATTTCGCTTTTTAATTCAGCAGGCGTGCCAAGCGCAACAAGATTGCCTTCGTTCATGATGGCCAACCGGTCGCAGCGCTCGGCTTCTTCCATGAGGTGAGTCGTAACTAGGACTGAGACGTGCTCTTCGTCCCGCAGAATCTGCAGATATTGCCACAGATCACGGCGAGCACCTGGATCAAGGCCCGTCGTCGGCTCATCCAGCAGTAGTACGCCAGGATGATGCAACAGTCCTTTGGCGAGTTCAATCCGGCGCTGCATGCCTCCGGAGAACGTTTCGACGCGTTCCTTGGCGCGATCGGCTAGGCCGACACGCGTCAGGATCTCCTCGACGCGACGCCTCAACGCAGATCCGCGCAGGCCATACAAGTGGCCCTGATGCCAGAGATTCTCGTAGGCGGTGAGTTTTGGGTCGATGCTCTGCGCCTGGAAGACAACCCCAATGTGCCTCCGGAGGCTTGCCGGATCCTGGGCGGCGTCGCATCCCAGAACTATGGCGCGACCACCAGTGGGAATCATTAATGTCGACAGGATACGAAACAGCGTAGTCTTGCCGCTGCCGTTAGGGCCAAGAAGTCCGAAGAGTTCTGCCGGGCGGACATCAAAGGACACTCCATTCAGAGCGGTGCGGTTTTCGTAACGATGGACCAGGTTTTGAACAGAGATAACGGGTTCGGCGGACGCACCGTCCGGACCTACGGCCTCAGCAAACGCGGCGACTTTCGTGACCAAAGAGAACCCCGGAGACTCAGGGATAGTTTACGACATTCGGCGCGTAGTTAGGGACAGGATGCGATTTCAGCGCGCCGACCCGATTCCACCACGGAGGCACAGAGACACGGAGAAAGGCATTTGGGATGGAGGTGCGATCGGCGGGTAGGGATCCTTCGACTGCGCGAGTCATTCGCGATGCGAATCACTCTCTCCGCTCAGGATGACAGCCATCCAGGATGACAACGAGGTACGTTATGCCGTCGTTGGATTGCTTTGCGTCTGCGGCAATCGCTCTTCAAAAGCCACTGGGACGTGTCTCCAGGTCTGAATCGCGAGAATCACTGTAGTAGCCAGCAACAATGCTCCTACCGCGACATGCGCAACGGTCGATACGACCATGGGCAACTCGGGTTGAACCGCATCGCGTCCCCAGGCGACGCGGGTCAGGAATGCGGTAAAACCAAGACAAAGTTGCGCGATTACCAGCGAGATCATGAGGATTGCCGGTCGGCGAATGGCTTCGATCTGCGGATAGGCCGTCAGCGCCCGGATAGCAGTCCAAGCCAATACGAACGAAACAACAACGGCATGCACAACATGCGGCCACCAGCTCATGCCGTGATGGCGGAACATGGCTCCAAGAAGGAGCTGGACATAAAGGACGAAGATCGACAGCAACGTCAGGGTGAAGAGGCTGGGGCGGCGCTGATCGAATTCGATGCGCGGCTGCTCCTCAATCCATTTCTGGCCAGTGAATACAGCCATCGCGACGGCAAGGCAGAAGAATGTCTGTGCCAGCGCGGCGTGGGCAGACGAGATTGGCGGGGGCAGGAAGAAAAGTACCGTGAGTCCGCCGAGTACTCCCTGAGCAACGACTGTACCTACAGCGCCAATGGCGAGGAAGCGCAACCAGCGGCGCTTCTCGGCGCGCCACGTCCAGATGGCCAGGATGATCGTCAAAAGGCCCGCACCTTGCGCGATCATGCGATGGGTGTGTTCGAACTTCACTCCACCCACAAGTTTTGGGATCTTGTACCAGGATCCAAACGAAGTCGGCCAGTCGGGAACGGAGAGGCCAGCATCATTGCTGCTGACGAGAGCTCCGGCGATGATGAGAAGAAAAGTCCAGCAGGCGAGAACTATGGCGAAGCGGTGAAGACCGCGATTGTATGTTGTAGCGATGGATTTCAGAGTAGGGCCCCTTGATTCGGGAAGGTCAATACGCGTCGGGCGCCTTCCCCGTAAATGCAGAAGGGCAGAGCAGACTGCGACAGAGCGATCGGCTCTGACCAACGCGGTATTTTAGCAGAGTAAGCGGGAGGGCGGAGCAGCCCTCCCCTTCGGCGGTGGACTCGGTTACATTGCTTTGAACGATTGATCGACGGTCTTTGTGTCCTTCGGGCCGACGGTCACTTTCTGGTCCTGCTCACCCAGTTTTTCGTGGACGAATGCGATGGTGTAATCACCCGGCGGGAGGCCCTTGATCTCGTACTTGCCGCTCTTGTCGGTAACTGCAAAGAACGGACTCTTCACCACGTTGATGTACATCTTCATCCACGGATGCTGGTTGCACTTGACCGGCAGCATGATCTCTTCGCGGGCGAATGTCTTCTCGAGAGCGGGAGACGACGGGGGCTGCGACTCGTTCCATTCACGGTTGTCTTTCGGAGTGGGATGGATGTTGTGCGTCGTAGGATCGTCATTCTTGATCTGCACCGTCTGGCCCGCCATTACTCCCAACACGTGCGGGTGATACTTGCATCCACTCTGATCGAGCACGACGGCGTCTTTGGGGACGTCGAAGGTGCGATTGCCGAGGCCGTCTTTTACATACACAAAAACGTTCGCGAGATCGCCACCACTGACGTCAATACTCTCGGCCTCGTTGGTGCCCTTGCAGCCCGGATCCTGACTCATGTCGATCTTTGCCGGCTTCGGAGCCGTTCCATCAAACTTTACGGTGCCGTTGACGGTCGCCACAGTTGCCGGATCAATCGGAGTAACCGCGGGGGCCGCGGCCGGTTGTTCAGTGGCGTTGCTGGACTGCTCAGTATTCTCTTTTTTGCTGCACGCCCCCAAAGCCAGCAGTGCAGAGAGAGCCAGCACGCTGACGGAGACGGTGATCCAATTTTTGCGATTCATGATGTCGCCCTTTCTTTGATTTGCTGCGATAGTCCTTCGAACGAGCCGGAGTGGTTGGACGGCGACTCGATAAACTTTCTCGCTGAGAATTCTAACGCGAACCTCCGCTGGATGCTCCATGGTGTTGCGTGGAAGCTTGCCGACGATCGGTCCCAGATTGCGCCGCCGCGGTTTTGGCATGTGGCATTGATGCTGCGACTCGCCGCTGCTCTTCCGGCGTGAGTTGGAAAATATAATCCGTCAGCAGCTTGCGGTGATCCCCTTCAAAACCGTTGAAGGTTGGCGGCGTCGGTCCAGCGAACACCCATTGATTGTTGACCTGCTTGAACAAGCCCGAGGGCATCGATGTTCCCGGGCTGACGGCTTGTGGATCAGTAATCCAGCGTTCAACCCAATCCGGTTTCAAGCGCTCTTTCGCGAGCAAGAAGTTCGGAGCGGTAGCGATCTTGTCGTGTGCAGGATCGCCGGTGGCATGACACTTCAGGCAAGGTGCCGCCGTGCTTGAGAACAGGCTCCGCGCCATGTCACTCTCTTTTGACGTGAGCACCGGAACCTGCTCAGGAATGTACGGCAACGGTTGCTGTTGCAAAGCTTCGAAGAAGCGGACCAGTTTGCGCAGTTCGTTGTCAGAGAACGAGAACGTTGGCATGCGGACTTTCAGATACGGCCGCACGCCGTTGCGATTTGTATCTGTTGTGTTGAGCGCCGGATTCGAGAGGAACTTCCTCAGCCATTCGGGATCGACGCGTGCTCCCTCGGTCAGCAGTTTCGGAGGCAATTGTTCCTGCGCATCCTGATACTGCGGTAAGCCCATCAAGATCGTTTGCTGGCCTGGGACGAACTGGTGGCATCCCATGCAGTTGTATTTCCGGATGACCCACCAGCCTTCCTGAATATCGCGGCGGGTGTCGCCAGGTTTGTACTGGTAGCTGGCGGGAAGGGAAGTCTCCTGGCTACCCATCAAGAAGGTCGTAAGATCGAGCACCTGGTCTTTGGTGAGGTGCACGTTGGGCATGCGGAGAGCCTCGGTCTCGCTCTTGACCTTGCCTTGGTCGTAGATGTTGGGCTCAGCAAGCTTGTGCTCAAAAAATCCTTTGTGGTTGTACCAGGGCTTGTTGGCAGGACCGTCAGGCAACCGCGCCAAATCTTCTTTATCCTTGATCGGTTCCGATTCTTTCCCGCCGCGCTGCGAGGGCTCGGTGAAGAGCGCGAAGTCAAGGCGCTCGATCGGCTTGCTGCCTTCGAATGTCAGCTCGGTGCCGATACGGCCTTCGTCCTCCATGCCGGCGATTTCATGGCATCCCGAACAGCCGAAGTGGCGTACCCACTTCTTGCCTTCTTCCTTCAGGCTGGGGTCGTCCATGAACGCAGCGTCTGCGTAAGAAGATGGCTCTTGCTTCTTTTGCGAGATCAGGAACGTCGCGATGTCTTCGGCGTCCTCGGGGCTGAGACGCAGGCTCGGCATCACGGTCATGTTCTGCACTTGCAGTTCGTGGCCATCATTCGGACACTTGCTGTGCTCGAGACTCCACTGATAAGGGAGACCTTTCTTAGCGTAATCCTCGGGACCGATATCTTTCTTCTCGTACGGGCAATACGGACGCGTGCGCTCGCGGGCGTTGTGAACCCAGCGGACGAGGTAATCGTAGTTAGCTTTCTCGCCGACGCGAGTGAGGTTCGCGGCGAAACTGCCACCGCGCATCTGATCGCCCTCGCCGATAGAATGGCAGGCGAGGCATCCGCGCGTCTCAAAGAGTTCTTTGCCATGCTCGGCGTTGCCCGGTTTGTGCTTAGGGAGTGCATCAGTGAATCCCGACTGCCAGATGAAGGCCGAGATCGCCTGGATCTGATGATCGGTCAGGCGGAAATTCGGCATCTTGGTTGTCGAGCGAAAGTCGGTTGGCTTCTTGAGCCAGACTGGAATCCAGTTCTTGTTCAGCTTGAGGCGGACGTCTTTCAGGTTCGGCCCGATCTTCTTCATGTCCTGCATCAGGCTGTGCGACTGGAAATCGAGCTGTTGCAGTCGCCCATCGAGCTTGCTGTTGGCGACCCGCAGATCGACGGCTTGCAAGTTGAGCTTGTTGGCTTCCTCATTTGATTCGGCGGAATCAGCCTGCCTCATCAAATAGGCAGTCTGTTTCAGGTTGTCTTTCTTCTCGGTCTCAATCTGCTTGATCTGCTGGCCGATCGAGTTCAGGTCTTCAGGCTCTTTGTCGTAACCTTCATAGCGATGGCAGCCATTGCACCCGCGCTGGCGAAAGAGATCTTTGCCGGTATTGATTGTCTGAAATTGCACATCGCCGCTGACGAGCATCATGTCGGCTGCGTGGCAGGTCTGGCATCCAGCCTGGGCGTTTTCTTTGGGAAAGAGTGGCCATAGCCAATGCTCGTAGTTGCCATGCGCCTTTTCGATGCTGGTGGTGGCGCGTCCGTTGCCTTGATGACAGGGTGAGCAACCGAACAATTCGGGATCGTGAATCTTTAGAAGTTCGGGTTCAGAGTGGCTGGCGAAGGCCTCTGCGTACTCGTCGGGCCGCTTTTGTCCTTTCGGAGTCATCGCCGCGGGCGTGATTCGCAGTGGCTCGCGAGCGCCCATGTGGCAGGATTCGCAGCGGTCGACGATATTGGCTTCCGCGACGTTGATTTGAACGATCGTCGGATCCCAGTCCTCGGTCTTCTTCTTGAGTCCGTCAATCTGTGCCGGCGTGAGATCGACCATGTGGTCGGTGACGTACTCATCCATCTTGGCTTTGGCGGCCGTGGTGGGTTTCAGGACATCGCCGAGTTCCAGGCTCAGCTTGGTGCGTTCGTCGCGGATGTCGTTGTAGGTCTTCTCTAGGTCCTCGAAATTGAATTGCTTTCTGGTTCCATCGGGGAACTCGACTGTGGCCTTTTTCTCTTTATATTCCTTGATCTCATTTGCTTTGCTGTCCTTGGCCGATTTGCTCTCGCTGGTTTCGAGCTCATAAGTCAAAGCGTTCACATAAGCGCGCCGGTCGGTAAAGACGCTTTGCACGGCGAGCAGGCGCGCGTTGGCGTCGTCGAGCTTCTTGCGGGCCTCTTCGGCTTGGCCCTTGGAATCCTCATAGGCCTTTTGATACGCCTGTTTCAAGGTCTCGTAGTCGGAACTCTTTTCGACATCTATTTGTGAGGTCGAAGAGGCAGAGCGTGCCGTATTCAGGAACGCGCTATAGCGGGTCTTGAAGGTCTCCTGAAATTCCTTCCACGGACGCTGGCCCCAGGCTTCGTCCCAAAGGGCCCAGAACAATGTGATAACCAGAATGACCGTCGCGATCAGATAATGCGCGGCATACGACTTACTCGTAATGGGGTCCTGCTCGGGGATGGGTTTCTCGGGCACCAGTTCCTCCGGCTACTTGAGTACATGTCTCAAATGCTGTCATTCCGAGCGAAGCGAGAATCTCTATTCCGACAGAGCTGATGCGGTGATAGGGATCCTTCGACTCCGCGGGCTCATTCGAGCCCGCTCCGCTCAGGATGACATCTTCAAAAAAGCCTTCAAATGTTGAACCACGGTGTAATCCACACGTACTTGATATGCCACAGCAGGCGCAAAGCCATCTTCAACGGCAACGCGACCATGGTCAGCCACAGAAACGCCATCAGCGAAAACTGCAGCAGGCTCATGCGCTGAAAGTCTTTCGCCATCCGCCGGCGGAAGAGCGAATACACAAAGCCTCCACCGACCAGGTAATAGCCGCCGACGATGATCGCGCCAAATACTCCTTTGCCCAGGTTCGACGTGATGCCGAAGATGTCCGGCAAGTCACGATTGACCTCATAGATCAAGCGATTGTGATCCCAGGTTTGACCTGGCCAGAACCATTGCCATCCAGGGCCGCGGATGAACGTGCCGATGATAATCATCGCTACCCAAAGAATCACGAAGCCGAACAGAAATGTTCCGATCGAAAACCTGCGTTGCTTCCACGTGTAGTAACCGCTGCCGAGCGGATTCGTGTCGATGTAAGGGATGACCATCAGTCCGATGATGATCATGGTCGGCATGACGACACCGGCGATCCATGGATCGAAATAAACGAGCATCTCCTGCAGGCCGAGGAAGTACCAAGGCGCTTTGGCAGGATTCATCGTCAGGTTGGGATTTGCGGGCTCTTCAAGAGGAGCGTTGAGCGTGATCGACCAAACCATCAGGATGATCGTGACGATAATCGCAGCCAGGAATTCAATACGCAGCAGGAATGGCCAGACGTGAACTTCTTTCTGCCATCCGGGCTTGAAGGGCCAGGTCTTGCGGTGGTGCGTCTTCGCCATCGCGGGATCGGCTTCGAGTTGCGCGATGAGTTGGTCGTTGGCGTGCGCCTGCTTCCACGCGAGATAGATGTAGAAGATGAGCAGTGGAATCAAACCCACGATTGGAACGTTGTCAGGCGCCGAGCAGATTTCCCAGAGTTGTCGCCAATCCATAAGTTCACTCGTTTTACAAAACCAGCAGTCTTGTCATTCCGAAGCGTAGCGAGGAATCTGTTGATCCCTGCCAACGCGGATGGTGCGTCACTCTCCTGCGGCTTTCGGCCCTCTCCGTGGTTTGTCGGCTTCTTCGGTCAACATGACTGGTGCCGGGCCGGAGATGCCACCGTCTTTTCTTACGCGCCAGAAGTGGACAATCATCAGCACGCTTGCCACGATCGGGATGCCGATGCAGTGCCATATATAAGATCGCAACAAAGCGTTTGCATCGACGATCGATCCCCCAAGCAGGCCGAAGCGCACATCGTTATATGGCGTCATACCCAGCATCGAACCGAACGGTCCTTCATGCCCGAGCAGCGGCGTGGCACGCGCCATATTCGTGCCGACGGTGACAGCCCAGAATCCAAGCTGGTCGTCAGGCAACAGATATCCAGTGAACGAAAGCAACAGGGTGAAAACCAAGAGCAGCACGCCAATGTTCCAGTTGAACTCACGCGGCTTTTTGTACGAACCAGTGAGAAAGACACGGAACATGTGCAACCACACGCCGATGACCATCAGGTGAGCGGCCCATCGGTGCATGTTTCGCAGAATCTTTCCAAAAGGCACGTCGTGCTCGAGATAGAGCACATCTCGGAACGCCTGCACCTTCGTCGGGTGGTAATAGAACATCAGCAACACGCCCGTATAGGTCAGGATGATGAACAGATAGAACGTGATGCCACCCATGCCCCACGTATAGCTGTAGCGCACCGCATCGCGGTTGATCTTTGCCGGGTGCAGGTGCAGGAACACGTTCGACAGCACGCCCAGAGCGCGGTTGCGCGGCGTGTCGTCATGCTTGTGGCGGAAAATCGACGTGTAGACCTGAGTCTTGGTCGGATCTTTCAGGCCGTCGATCTGCTCCTTCGCCTTAGTGGGAATGTCGGTCTTGAGAGCCTGAATGTCGTCCTTGACTCCCGTGGTGACTTTTTCAAGGATTCCGACTTTTCCACCGTTCTTACCGTTGCCCGTGCTGCCGCCGCCGTTTCCGCCGTTCGGGTTGTTTAGGTCAGCCATATTAGTCCTGTTTATTTAGTCATTGAGTCATTGAGTCATTTAATCAATCAGCCATGACGCGTTGTGGCGCCAAGAGTTTGGTTTCCGAGTCGCACATGATGCATTCATTCTTCTGTTTAAATCGAATTGATTAAATGACTAAATGCTTAAATGACTAAATCATCCGCACTTCAGCTAACTACACACCTGTCAAAAACGCTCCCGGGTCGTTGAACTTGCTCGGCTGCCCCTTCGGCCACGAGTAAAGCTTCGAGGTGTCGACCAGAATCTGGCCGTCGGGTGCGAGTTCGATATGAGCGCGGTCCATCGGACGCGGCGCTGGTCCCTCGAAGTTGACTCCCTCGCTGTCGTAACCGCTGCCGTGGCATGGACACTTGAATTTGTTTTCGCTGGGCTTCCAGTCGGGTGTGCAGCCAAGGTGCGTGCAGCGGGCATAAATCACAAACAGGCGATCAGGAGTACGGTCAACCCAGATGCGGTATTTCTGCTGGAACTTGGTATCGACACCGAGCGCAAATTCTGATGGATAACCGATCTTGAAAACAGTGTTCGGTTCAAAGAGGGTGCGCGGAAGAAAGAAACGGAAGAATGCGAGGAACCATGCGGCCAGGAATGCGGTGACCATGGTCCAGACAAAGCGGCGGCGCTTGCGGTCAATCTCCGTGGAGGGCGCGGTTCCGGCGACACCGCCAGCGGCGGCTGCTTTCGAGGTACCAACTGCCGGCGTGCCCACATATTTCGTGGCATCGACGGCAGGCGTGGCCGGCTTCTTGGCCGTTTCCGGATTCGGATTGACCTTATCGGTCTCCAACTCCGCCATGATTCCTCCTCTGCCTTGGTCTGACTTGGCCCTTATCTAATCCCCGGCGGCAGCCGCGTACTGTGGCTCCGCCAACTTCCCCCTCATAGTACGAATCGGTATTAATGATGGAACGGACCGCCCAAGAGCATCCACCACAATCTGCCCGAGCGCTTGTATGAATTTTGGCGAATCGTTGAGGCCGGCACTCATTTCGAACTGAGTGAATCCGAGACGCTCGGCCAGATGGCGAGCTTCGTGATTGATCTCGCCTAGAGTCTCAACGTGATCGGACACAAAAGCGATCGGCACGACGCAAACCTCGCGAATGCCTTCCCCAGAAATCTCTCTAAGAGTGTGATGCAAAGAAGGCTGCAACCAGCGGCTCGCGCCCACTTTACTTTGATAGCAGAGACGGTGCCGATTCTTCCAGCCACCCCGATCCATCAGCAGTTGGACGGTTTCCTCGATCTGCTGCTGGTATGGATCGCCCTTCTCGACAATCGAGATCGGGACGCTGTGAGCGCTGAACACAATGTCCGGCCGGTGAGGGTTGGGGAATCGAGATAGAGCCTCGTTGATTTTTTCCGCGACCGAATCGAGATAGGGGTCGTTAGTGTGAAAATTCTCAACGTAATGCACGGGAATGTCGTCACAGAATAGCCGCCGCCATTCATTGAGGCTCGATCCCGATGTCGTCGAGGAATACTGCGGGTACAGAGGCAGCAAAACGAGTTCATCGCAGTTTGCTGCCCGGACCTTTTGGATTGCTTCACTCGTGAATGGGTGCCAATACCGCATGGCGACAAAGCAGTGTGCGTCGATACCCTGGTTTCGTAGTATGAGTTCCAGCGCCTGCGCTTGTTGTTCGGTGTGGCGGCGGATCGGGGATCCTCCGCCGATCGTCGAGTAATGATGCTGAACCTTGCGTGCGCGCGTGGTGGAGATCAGCTTTGCGAGGGGTTTACGGCCGATTCGCGCAAATGGGAAATCGATGATATCGGGATCGCAAAACAGGTTGTACAGGAAAGGTTCAATCGCTTCCAGCGTGTCCGGCCCACCTAGCTGAAAGAGAACTACCCCCACGCGCCGGTTTGTCCGCGTCATCTTACCCCAAAACCCCTTCCCACAACCCCAGACCGCACGAAATTTACTCCCAATTGACATCGGAGTCAATGGCGGAGTTGAAGAGTTTCAAAAGACGAAACCTGTGCATTGCAAAGTATTAAGGCTGCATGCAAGCTGATAGACATGCCGGAGCTACCTGATATCGCGGCGTATATCACGGCGATCGAGTCACGAATCCTCGGACAGCGACTCGAGCGAGTGCGTCTAGGCAGTCCTTTTCTGCTGCGAAGCGTGCAACCTCCGTTGTCGGATGTTGACGGACGCAACGTCCAGAGACTGCAGCGGGTGGGAAAACGAATCGCGATTGGACTGGAGGGCGATCTCTGGCTCGTGCTGCACCTGATGATTGCCGGGCGGCTGCATTGGAGGGCCGCGCAGGCCAAGCTTGGGGGACGCCAAAATCTTGCCGCATTTGACTTCCCGCACGGATCGCTGGTTCTTACCGAGGCGGGCAGCAAACGGCGTGCGTCATTACATGTCGTGAGCGGGGAAGCCAATCTCGAATCTCTAGACGCAGGAGGCATCGATGTGTTCGAAGCCAATCTGGATTCGTTTCGCCGTGTCTTGACTGCCGAAAATCACACACTGAAGCGTGCGCTCACCGATCCTCGGCTGCTAAGTGGCATCGGCAATGCGTATTCAGACGAGATCTTGCACGCTGCTCAATTGTCGCCAGTCACTTTGACGAACAAGATGACCGAACTGGAATGGAAGAGATTGTTTGAGGCGACTCGCAGCACGCTGCAGCTTTGGATCGATCGTTTACGCGCTGAAGCAGAGGCGGACTTTCCAGAGAAGGTGACCGCCTTCCGCAAAGACATGGCGGTTCACGGGAGATATGGTTTGCCGTGTCCACGCTGCGGCGACAAAGTACTCCGAATCCGCTACGCTGATAAGGAAACGAACTACTGCGCACGCTGCCAGACAAGCGGTAAGGTGCTGGCGGATCGTAGCCTCTCTCGGCTGCTTGGCTCCGATTGGCCCCGTACGCTCGAGGAACTGGAAGCATTGAAGCGAAAGTGAACGGCAGCGCACCAACCTTTGCTAGCAAGAAAAGTCGAAAATTGCCTATTTACCTATTTCGCGATCGCACACTCTAATAGAAATCGCCTAAGTCGAGGCAGCGGGAATGATGGGAACAACGGCCACTCTATCGAGCCCCGATCTTGCATTGCGGTTTGAGTTCGCCACAACGCGCGAACGCGCGACTTGGGTCTACGGTATGCTGCGTTCCATTCTAGCTGTCCCAGTGAACCGCCGAACAGCAGTAGTGGCGCAATTGACGTCGAGCATCGATGAGAACCCGCATCGAGATGAGATTCGAAACGCGTTTCGGGAATTCTGGTCGCATCACTCCTACGTGCGAGTGATCTCGGAAGCAGGTCTCCCGGACGAGGTGTTTCTGTTGCGAGAGCTATTCGTCCGTGCCGCAAAGCGGTTCATACCGGAGGACGAGGTCCGCGGTGACCTGTATGTGCTGCTCGATTCCCTGGGACTGAGAGAAAGCGACGCGGCATGGCTGGCATCGCTGCCCGATGACATCGTGGAGTGGTGGTCCGGGATCTTCGACTTGTCAGTTGCATCGACTCTCGCTTCCTGCAAGATCCTTGCGCTCCGTGCCGCCAGTGTAGCTCTCTCGCGAGACATGCTGGTTCTGGCCAGTGACGACGACATCACGAAATCCAGTTTCTTTCATCTTCCTTCGCTCGTGGAGTCCGTGGTTTTGAATCCAGAGCAGTTTGTGAGATGGGAACGGCAGCGGGATGCATGTGTCGCACAACTGAGAGAGTTCAACGAGCGGCTGGAGAAAGAAGGCACATCGGCGGGGTTGGTCTTTCGCCTTCGTCTGCTGCGTTCGTTCTTATGGAGAATCGATCAGGTTTTGAAGTTGCACCAGCCCGACGCGGACGGGCGTCGGTTTGCGGCAGCTCTGATACTTGGTTTTGCGTCGCAACGCCAGATGGGAAAAGTCGTCAGCGCCACATTCCGCCGGATGGCGCGGAGTCTGGTTGAGAAAACGGGAAGAGTGGGCGTGCACTATATCGCGGAGAATGCCAGCCATTGGAGAAGAATGGGCGCGGGCGCGGTTATGGCGGGAGTGATTACGTGCTTGACGGCCCTGATCAAATACAGCATTTCAGCCAGGATCCATGCGCCTTTCCTGGTTGCGCTGGGGCATTCGCTGAACTATGCCATCAGCTTCTTACTGATGCAGGCGGGCGGATTTCTGCTCGCTTCCAAAATGCCTGCGGCCACTGCGGCAACGCTGGTCGACGCAATGGAAGACCCGGCCAAAGATCATATGGCCAGTTTACAGGCCATCTCGCAAACGCAGACGATTGTCACCATAGGAAATCTATTGGGAGCACTCCCGGTGTCGATGGCGATGGATCGGCTTTGGCATCTGGTGACTGGCCATCCGTTTCTCACACAAGCGGAAGCCGAGCACGGCGTACGCATGGTGATTCCGCACCAGTCCCCAACGATTGCTTTTGCGATTGTGACGGGAGTCTTACTCTGGGTTGCGTCGCTGGCGACCGGTTGGACTGCGAACTACATCGCAGTCAGCAAAATGGAGACCGCAATTCGCAATAGCCTGCGACTGCGTCACCGGCTTGGTCTGAAAAAAACCACACACCTTGCCGAGTGGGTGAGGCATCACGCGCCGGGGTCGGCGGGATACATCGTGCTTGGTTTCTTGCTCGGCACAGTACCGATTCTGGTGACTTTGTTCGGGATTCCGCTCGAGGTCCGGCACGTCACTCTTTCAGCCGCGAGCCTCGGATATGCGCTCGACGGCATGAGGTTATACGGAGGCCTGACGCGTCAGGAGATCATCTACTCATTGCTTGGGATCTTGTCGATCGGTGTGCTGAATATCTCGACTTCGTTCGTCCTCAGCTTCTTGCTCGCGGTGCGAGCACGGGATGTGGGAGAGGAAAGAGCTCGTACGTTCCTGAAAGAGGTTGGACGAGAATTCATCTCGAATCCCAGTTCGTTTGTGCTCCCCGCGCGATCCAAGCCTTAGGGGATGCTTGCTTTCTCCGCGATCTCTGCGGATGTGTCAGTGTCCTCCGCGGGTAGCTTTTCCTGGCGGCTGCGAAAACACTTAAACCGCCAAGTTCGCCGAGAAAAGCCGCAGAGGTCGCAAAGAGTTCTATCTGATATTCGCGGTTTCGGCTTTCACATTTTCCATTTCTTCGATAACCGCGTCCGCAAACTGCGATGTTCCGGCCTGGCCGCCGATGTCGCGAGTCAGTTTTTCCCGATGGCGGTAGACGCGTTCGAGGGCATTGCGGATTTGCGTCGAGGCGTCATGTTCTCCCAGGTGACGCACCATCAGCAACGCCGAGCGCAGCAGGGCCGTCGGATTCGCCAGGTTCTTGCCCGCAATGTCGGGCGCCGACCCATGGACCGCTTCGAAGATCGCGCAGTCATCGCCGAGATTGGCACTGGGAACGAATCCTAAGCCTCCTACGAACGCCGCACAAAGATCTGACAGAATATCGCCGTACAGGTTCTCCATCACCAGCATGTCGTACTGGTAGGGATTCATGACCAGCTGCATGCAGGTGTTATCGACGATGTGCTCGCCGTAAACAATCTCCGGATAGTCCTTGGCGACTGAGCGGGCGCAGCGCAGAAACAAACCGTCTGACAGCTTCATGATGTTCGCTTTGTGAATGGCGTGGATCTTTTTCCGCTGGTTCTTGCGCGCGTACTCGAAGGCAAACTTCGAGATGCGGGTACAGGCCTTCTCGGTCATGATCTTCAGGCTCTCGACCACACCGGGAACCACCTCATGCTCCAATCCCGAATAGAGCCCTTCGGTGTTCTCGCGGACAATGATCAAGTCAACATCCGGGTAACGGGTGGAGACGTGCGGCAAATTGCGAATCGGACGGAAGTTCGCATAGAGTTCAAACTTCTTTCGCAAGGCGACGTTGATGCTGGGGAACCCACCGCCCACGGGTGTAGTAACCGGCCCCTTCAAGCCTACTTTCGTTCGCTCGAGAGATCCAATCAGATCCTTGGGAATATATTCTCCGGACTTTTCGTAGGCCTCAGCCCCGACCGCGAATGTTTCCCATTCGAACTTCACCCCGGTCGCTTCCAAAATGCGGACAACCGCGTTTGTGACTTCGGGGCCGATCCCATCGCCAGGAATGAGAGTTACTTTATGACTCATGATTTCAGATTCCTTATTAGCTCTATGATTTGTGAACCCGTGACGTGGCGCGCCGCGTACGCGATGGTTAGGTCCTTACTTTCACCAGATCCTTCAGTTCGTTCATGAACTCTTTCACATCCTTGAAATCCAGGTAGACGGAAGCGAAGCGTACATAAGCGACCTTGTCGTAGCGACGCAGCCGGTTCATGATCAGCTCTCCCAATTCGCTGGTTTTGCGCTCGCGCTCCGGCGAGTCGATGACAAACGACTCAGTTTCATTCACGATCTGCTCAAGCTTGCTGATCGGAACCGGGCGCTTCTCGCAGGCGCGCAGCAGGCCGTTCAGCACTTTCTGACGGTCGAACTTCTCCCGGCGCCCGTCTTTCTTGACGACCATATAAGGAATCTCGTCGATGCGTTCGTAGGTGGTGAAGCGTTTGCCGCACTTCAAGCACTCACGACGACGGCGAATGGATTCCGCTTCTTTGCTCTCGCGTGAGTCGACAACTTTATCGTTCGCAAATCCGCAAAAAGGACATTTCATGGCGCTGGCTTGGTCAGTAGGAGATCGTCGCGTCCAACTGAACATCTCCGCTTGTCGCGGCAGAATCCAGACGGGGCAACGGTTGGTCCTCAATTCTGACCCGGGGTAACCAAAAATTGTAACAGTAACGGCGTTTCGGGAAAGGTCGGGGGCTAGGGCCTCGTGCTCGGCTGAACTCTCGCTCGCCAACTTTAGACGCAAAACGGCGCTCGCACCCCCTGCGGCACGAGCGCCTGTTTTTCCTCATCCTTCCCGGTGACGGAAGGAGTGAAGCTTTCGATCCGAAAATTACAGCCTGCTTCGAGGATCTGAACGCCACTCTGCCGTAAATGCCGGGGGGGACTTGTCATCGACGTGTCTGTAAATTGTAAAAAGTGAGAGTGGGCTTAGGCCTCTGGAACCGCCACTGTGGGCGGACTGTTGAACGATGTCATCCTGAACCGTGGCGAAGCCAAGGTGAGAGACCTGACGACCGATGTCAGTGTCACTGCAGTAAAGGAGATCGTAACGAATGTATGGAGCGGTGCCCTGAAACTGCATCGTTAATGCTCGCCGTCGTCAGGTCCCTCGATGCGGCTTCGCCGCCTCTCAGGATGACATCCGCGTCTACACCACGAAATACTTCGCCGCTGGGTGATGTACCACAATCGCCGAGGTACTCTGCTCCGGCTCGAGCAGGAATCCTGAGGTCAGCCGCACGCCGACATTTTCTTCCGGTTTGAGAAGCGCGAAAAGCTTCGTCTGATCTTCAAGATTCGGGCACGCGGGGTAGCCAAACGAGTAGCGCGATCCACGATACTTCTGGTGGAAGAGATCGCGAATTTCGGAAGAATCGTCGACGCCAATTCCCAACTCTTCGCGCATCTTCTTGTGATGGAACTCAGCGAGCGCTTCGGCGGTCTCTACGCTGAGGCCGTGCAGATACAAATATTTCGTGTACTCGCCACCCTCGAACAGGCGCTGCGTTTCGACGCTGGCCGCCGGGCCGATCGTGACGAGCGAAAGCCCAAGAACGTCCATCTTGGCCGACGACTTCGGAGCAAAAAAGTCTGAGATCGCCAGCCGGCGGCCTTCCTTCTGACGCGGGAAAGTGAAGCGCAATAGCTCTGGAAGCCCTTCCTCCCAGCGAGTGCCGCAAGGACGTGCCTTCGCCTTCGGTGGTTCGTACACGATCACATCGTTGCCATCACTCTGGGCGGGGAAATATCCGTATACAACTGCCGGCGCGAATAAGCCGGATTCGAAGACTTCCGCTTCAAGCTTGTGCAGAATCGGCCGGAATTTCTCCTCGACCAGCCGCAGATAGTCCGATTGTGAGGCCGTCTTCAGCTGCCACTGATTCTTAAAGAGCGCGGTTTCGTTGATGTAGCGGAAGAGTTCGCGGAGATCGTAATCCTTTTTGACACGCACTCCCCAAAACGGCGGCGTAGGAATATTTGGCGCGTCGGTGACCACTGCACTCCGCTCGGCAAATACTGGTCCGGTTTCTTCGTCGATTACTGCAGCTTTGGCGTATTCCTTCACGGTACGCCCTTCGCGCAGGCGTTGATCGCGTGCGCCATCCTCGGTAGCCAGGTCTTCCATGATGTGCAAACCTGCAAAAGCATCATCAGCATAAAAGACGCCGTTCGCGTATTCCCAGCGTAGATCGTCCTCGACATACTTCCGTGTGAGCGCCGCGCCGCCGCAAATGACTGGGAACTCGAGTTTCTGCCGTTCGAGATCCTGAATCACATATTTCATTTCGAGCGTCGACTTCACCAGCAGGCCGCTAAGCCCAATGGCATCGGCGCCGTGCTCCTGCGCCGCGCGGATGATCGAATCTCCTGGCTGCTTGATGCCGAGATTGATGACCTTGAATCCGTTGTTCGACAAGATGATGTCGACCAGATTCTTTCCGATATCGTGCACGTCGCCCTTCACGGTCGCGAGCACAATGGTGCCTTTCGCCGTCCCAGCCTTCTTTTCCATCTTCGGCTCGAGATAGGCAACCGCCTGCTTCATAACTCCGGCGGAATCGAGTACGGAAGGCAACTGCATCTTGCGCGCGCCAAAGAGGTCGCCGACTGTCTTCATACCGTCGAGCAGAACCGTATTGATCAGCTCCAGCGGTGAGTAACTCGCGAGCGCATCTTCCAACAGTTGTTCGAGCGATTTCTTATTGGCACCGTCGCCGACTGATTTCTCACCGTTGATGATCGCGAATTTCAGCTTATCTTCCACCGACAGTGTGTCGACGTGCGCGGTGGTTGAAGCGGCAGGCTTGCCCTTCATTCCGGCGAAATGCGCCATGTACACCTGCAGCGGATCGCCGGCTGACGAATCGCGGAAAATCAACTTGCGCGCAAGCTCAACTTCTTCATGAGGAATCTTATATAACGGATAGATCTTGGTGTAGTTGACGATGGCCATGTCGAGGCCATGATCGACCGCTTCGTGCATGAAAACGGAGTTGAGGACTCGCCGCGGATAGGCGTCAAGACCGAACGAAATATTGCTTACGCCCAGGATCGTTTTGACGTGCGGCAGTTCCTTCTTGATGCGCTCGACGGCGTTGAGTGTTTCGATTCCGGCCGTACGATATTCTTCCTGCCCGGTTGAGATCGGCAACGTGAGCGCGTCGAAGATTAAGTCTGTCGAATCGAGGCCGTATTTGTTTACTGCTAAATCATGGATGCGGTGCGCAATCGCGACTTTTTTGTCGGCAGTGAGCGCCATGCCGTCTTCGTCAATCGTCAAAGCGATGACCGCTGCACCGTAGCGCTTCGCCATCGGCAAGACTTTGGACGTCCGCTTCTCGCCATCTTCCAGGTTGATGGAATTGATAATGGCGCGGCCCGGGATTCGCTTCAGCGCTTCTTCGACTACGTCGGCCTCGGTCGAGTCGATCAGAATCGGCGCGGGCACGCGGGTCGCGATCTTTTCCAGAATCGAAGAAACGTAACCCTTTTCGTCCTCTCCAACGATGGCACAACAGAGGTCGAGCATATGCGAGCCTTCGTTGACCAGTTTCTTGGCGAGCGCCAGGATCTCGTCGTACTTTTTCCCCTGGACAAGTTTGCGGAAATGATCGACACGAGTGGTCGTGTTCATCTCCTCAGCGACGATCAGCGGCTTGGGTTCGAGGTCGAGAGGAACGGTCGTATAGGCGCTCGACGCCGATCCGACGCGCTTCACGTCGCGCTTGGCCGGCTCCACGCCAGAAACCGCATCCACCACGGCTTTCAGGTGTTCGGGAGTCGTGCCGCAGCATCCGCCTACGATGCGAACGCCATAGTCCACGACGAAGTGCTTGTGGTAGTCGGCGAGTTCTTGAGGCGTGAGCTTGTAGACGGCATGGCCGCCCACATTCTGTGGTAACCCAGCATTGGGAAGCACCGAGACTTGTTTCGTCGAATTGAGCGCCAAGTAGCGGACCGCGTCATTTATTTCTTTCGGCCCTGTTGCGCAGTTCAAGCCGATTGCGTCCACTTCAAACGGTTCGAGCGCAGTCAGCGCAGCACCGATCTCGGTGCCCAGCAGCATCGTTCCGGATTCCTGCAGCGTCACTTGCACCGTTACCGGCAGGCGCTTGCCGGACTTACGCATCGCCTCGATGACACCAATCACGCCGATTTTTGCCTGCAGCAAGTCCTGAGCAGTCTCGACGAGAAGAACATCCACGCCACCTTCAATTAGCGCCGCGGCTTGTTCCTCGTAGGCATTCACCATGGCTTCGAAACCGATGTGACCCAGCGAAGGCAGCTTGGTCGTCGGTCCCAGCGATCCGGCGACGAATCGAGGTTTATCTTTCGTAGAGAATTCGTCTGCGACTTCTCTAGCCAATCGTGCGGCCTTGAGGTTGATCTCATAGACACGGTCGGCAAGATCGAACTCACCGAGAACGATCGAAGATCCGCCAAACGTGTTCGTCTCGACGATGTCGCAGCCTACTCGGAAAAAGTCCGCATGAATATCGCGGATGATGTCGGGGCGGCTCAGCACCAGCACTTCACTGCAATTCTCTTTGCCCCAGAAGTCATCCAGAGTCGGATTGCGCTTCTGGATGTTCGTCCCCATCGCGCCGTCGTAAACGACTACGCGTTCCTTCACAGTTTGTAAGAAGTCAGCCATGTTTTCGCTTCTAGCTGCTAGCCCCTAGCTTCTAGCTCGAATCGCGCAATGCCTTTGCGCCTTAATCCGTGTTAATCAGTGGCAAAAGAATTTGTCTTATACACGAACGCCGGTCGCGAATGGACCGGCGTGAAATCCAAAAGTCGCGCTGAAGTCTAGCTCCCGGGCACCATTTCGGTCGGCGCCCCACCATTCACGTCGGCCTGATTGAAAACGATGTTCGCTCCCATGTGTGCTGGCCGGGGGGCCAGCATCATCTCCTTGCGGTACACCAGATTGGTAGCGTTAAAGGTTGCGAGTTCAAATCCGTGGCCGTGTGTGATCGCGTCGGTCGGGCACGCCTCGACACAGTATCCGCAGAAAATGCAGCGGTTGTAATCGATGTTGTAAACCTTGGCATAGCGCTCGGCGCCACTGACGCGGTTCTGTGCTGTATTTTCGGCCGCCTCGATATAAATGCAGTTCGAAGGGCACGCCGCCGCGCACAAAAAACAGGCTACGCACTTTTCCAGCCCGTTCTCGTCGCGTTGCAGCACGTGTGCCCCGCGGAAACGCGCTTCAATGCAGGCTCCGCGCAACGGGCCTTTCCCATCGGGATAGTTCTCGACGATCGTCGGCTGGAACATCTCCATGAAGGTGATGCTCATGCCTTTGGCAATCGCGGCGATATTTTTCAGAACAGGCATCCGTAAGCCAGTATACAGAAAGAGATGCGGAAACGTCCCGCGCGGACTCGCCAAATGGTGATGAATCGCGGTCGAACTGCGTTCGACGGACAGCCGATGGCGGCTGTCCTCACGTAAATCTTATTTCGTTATTTCGTCGTCGGAGTCGATGTTGCCGGAGCTTGAGGCGGGTGCTCGGGTGCAGGCTGCCCGCTCTCAATCCAAGCCGTGTACCAGAGATTCAGCAGCATCTGCGAACCGGCCGCGAGGCGTCGCGTGGTGAAGTCAAACGCGGACGGAGTGCCTTTCCCGGTGAAACCGCCATCCTTTTCGAGGGAGTACACATCCTCGACGAGGCCGTGCGACTCCTTCAGATACGTGACGTAATCGGCGAAGGGATCCGTCAGCTGCTTGGGGTCTGTCACCATTCCAGCGAAATCGCTGGCCTTGATGTTTGCGAGAACGTAGGCGGTCTCGAACTGCGAATGGATGCCGTGTTGCGTCGTGTATCCGTTCGGATTAGGGCCGACCCATCCGTTGTACTGGATGGTCGTGTGCAACGGCTGCGAACCATCGGCGACGTAGTGGCCGAGCCATCCAGCATAGAAAATGATCGCCTGCTGCACCGCTGCAGTGGACTGATGCGCGGCCAACTGTTGCCGGTATTCGCGGAAGGCAGCCTTCAGCCGTCCATAGACTTCCATCGTGATGTATGGCTGCAGGCCGACGCGTTCGGGAAGATAGTCGTCGGGATGATCCGTAGTTGCCGCCCGCTTCTCGTACAGCTTGCGATAGAACTCGTAGCGTCCATGCGGAAGCGGATCAAGCCAGGCCACGCGCTCTAGGTCGATAAAATGATCGGGTTCTTGGGCATTCTTGAGCGCAAACTCAGCGGGATTGCGCCAGCGATCCGGTTCTGGGCCGAGATAGGCGATCTCGACCACGGCGCGCAGCAGAAACTTCGGCATGCTGGCCGGAATCTTCTGGGCGGCGACGCGGTTGATGTAGGTGTGCCCCTCATTACCCCAAGCAAATGATGCCTGGCTCTGAAAAAGAATGAGGGCGATCAGCATGAAGCTGATCAGCCCTCGTTCAAATCGCAGAAATTTTATTTCACCCTGCAGAACTCGATTGCTCCTTTCGCCCCACATCAGAACGCCAAATGCAGCGAGAGCTGCAGGAAGCGTGGGCTACCAACCGTGTGCTGGATCACGCCCAAGCTGCCTTGTGGAGGAATCGATGGCGGACCTTCGTAGTTGGGAAAGAAATTCACGTCGTTGTTTGGAGTGTCGAAATCGGGGTGGTTGAAAATATTGAACGCATCGGCTGCAAACCTAAGCTGGTAGCGCTCTTTGAACAGGAACGTCTTGGCCAGGCTCATATCGAAGCGCACCTGGAATGGACCTCGAAAACTGTTCCGGCCCGTGCTTCCAAACAAGGATTCGAAGTTATCGCATCCCGTGGCGTCGCAAGCTGGAACCCCGTTGGTCCCCGGAGCCACGAACTGGGGCAAGAAATCGGCGGAATTGAGCTTACAAAGTGACGGCGAAACTCCCACAACTCCCGCGGGGCAGATACCGCTCTTTGCTGCCTGCTTGGCCGTGGCGCCCGGAACGAGCGGCACAATGGGGTTGCCAATGTAATTGCTGGTGCCGTAGTACAGACTCGCCACCGAGCCGGAATAGTCGTAAACGCTGTAAGGCTGCCCGCTCTGCGCAACAGTCTGACCGCCAATGGTCCAGCCATTGACTACGTAGCCCCATGCGCCGCTGTCTACGAACTTCGGAATCGTGTAGCTGTAGTTGACCAGGAAAACGTGGGACTGATCGAAATCAGAGGAGCCATAGTTTGCTCGTGGGTTGAGAGGATTGTTGCCGGTGAAAAACAGTCCCAGGCCGCTCTGCTCGTCAAGCGAATGAGACCAGGTGTAAGACGTGGTGAATTGCAGGCCGTGGGACAGGCGCTTGTGAACCTGGAGTTGCAACGCGTCGAAGTTCGACGTGCCCTCCGCCGTATACTTCACTGAGTTCATGTCATATCCGGGGTAGGGCACGCGGATCGGCGCATTGCCTGCATATTCGTTCGTGTAGATGAGTTCGGTATCCAGGGGCCCATAGTTCTGGTTGGCTAACGGACTAGTTCCCCCGTAGGAACTGGTCTGGCCGTTCACTACCTTTGTCGGTGTAGCGATGAGTGGCTGGTTGAAGGGAACAGGCAGGACTAGATGGGTACCGTGATTGCCGACATAACCGAGCTCGACCATCCAGGCGTTGTTTGGCTGATATTGAAGGTCGAGTGTCCAGTTCTGCGTATAAGGCAGCTTGTTGTTGATATCGTAACCGCCAAAGAGGAAGGGACCATAGAGATTGCCGGTCGGCCAGCATCCCGGGTAGCCGCAAGCCGTCTGCTGGAGGTTGGGCAGATAGGCCTGGAAGGCTGCTGCCGTGGCTGGCGGCGGTGGTGGCAGAGTGGTGCCGAACGGCTGAGCTAGGGACGCGTTCTTCGCGACGGAGATCGGTTGCACGAACGGAGGCGCGAGCGTGACGCCGAACGGGCCATTGAATCCGGACCCCGCGCTCGGCGACAAATAGCTGAAGAACTCGCCGCGGTCGTAGTACATACCGTACCCCGCGCGAACGGTGAGCTTAGACATTGGCGACCACGCGATGCCGATGCGGGGCGCGAAGCCCCACTGATGATTTTTCATCAGCGAATTGCTGACTCCTGGCGTGCCTCCAGTCTTGTTATTCCCGGCAATTACAAGGCCAGAGCCGGTAATGACGTCAGTTCCCGAGTCGCAAGCGCCGTAGTTGTATTCGGTCAAAGCAGGGTCCGCCAGAACCCCATTGACCTTACATTGCACATAACTGTATTTCGAAGGGTCAAAGCCTGTTAGCTTGCCGTATTTCTCCGAGAGCGGCCCGTCGATGTCCCAGCGCAACCCCGCGGTTATCGTCAGGTTTTTCGTGGCCTTGAAGTTGTCGTTGATGTAGGTGCCGACCGTATCGGAGCGGTAGTAGCGGTTCGCCGAGCCGGCGAACTCACTGCCGCCGTGCAAGTTGCCTTCTACAAAATCCTGGAAGGTCTCGAAAGCAAGGTTGTCGGTTTTCGTGTTGTTGTTGAGGACATTGAGCTGAGTGTGGTCCCAGGTCGTTCCTACGCTAAGGATGTGTTTTCCTTTTACCCAACTCGCGGAGGTCCCAAATTCCCATTGGTTCTGGAACATGCCGCCATCGCCAAAGCTGGGGCTGGGACCGAACTCCAAGCCACTACTGATCGTAGGATCCGCCGTGCTGATTTCGAACTGGGGAAAAGTCGCTCCGCCAGGCAAAGTAATGCCCACCGAACTTGGGGTGAATTCTTTCGTGGTATTGGCATACGCACGCAGGCGAGTGAAACCTGCATGCTGCTCCCAGGTGAGGTTGGGCGAGAGCACAACGGAGTTCGAGAGGGAAAACACCTGGCTGCCTGCGGAAAGCTGTTGGGGAAATCCCAGCAGAGAACCGACCGCGCCAAAAGGATTGTTGGTGGGATTGCTCTGAAGGTAGTATCTGCCAGACAAGCGATCCTTGGCGTTCACAACATAATCGATGCTGGCGATCCCCTGGTTTACAGTAGCTTGCGTATTGGGGCCTTGCACGATCGCGTCATATCCTAGCGTGACCGCCTGCGCCGCATTGTATTGTGCGCTTGGAATCAAATACTGCCCGTTGGGTAGTTTGGCATTCAGGATCTGCGCGGCAGCGCTATTGATTTGGCTCGATGGAATGGTGGTGCCGTAGGTCGCCGAAATCATGTTAACGATACCCTGCGTACTGCGGTCATCGGTCAAACCCAGAGGCACGGTTACATCTTTCGTGGAGGCCTGCGCATCGGCAATGCGCACTCCTTGATAGGAGCCAAAGAAAAACAACTTGTCCTTGAGGATCGGGCCGCCGATCGTTCCGCCAAAGGCGTTTCGATTTACAAAAGGACGAGGCAGATAAGGCTTATTGGTGACAGGATTGATGCCCGCAGCATTGTAGAAATACGGTGTGGCATTCATATCGCTGTTCTGCCACTGTTCCCAGAGTGAGCCGTGTAGCGCGTTCGTGCCGGACTTAGTGAGTACGCTGATGTGCGCGCCGCTGTTGTTGCCCTGTGTGGCGTCGTACTGCGAGGAGTTGACAGCGATCTCCTGGATGGCATCGGTGGGCGGAGTGGGAAGAGCCTGCCCAATCGCGCTATACACCGATGTGCTGGTCTGCACGGTCCCACCCGCACCGAAGTTCTCGCCGGTGTTAAGCACGAAACGGTTCTCACCAACCTGGCTCGTGGAATTGCCGTTGAAGATGTTGTTCGTGCTGATACCGTTCAGGGAAAAGCTATTGCTGGTGTCGCGATTCCCGTTCGCAAAGATGGCCTGGTTGCCAAGGCCCGTGTTGGCGCCACCTCCGCCGAGGAAGTCCGCATGCACGCCAGGGCTAAGAATTGCCAGTTGCGTAAAGCTTCCCGTGCCGAGCGGGGTTGTTCCGATGGTTTGAGTATCGACAACGTAGCCAATCGTGGTGTCGGTTTGGTTCATCAGCGGCGTGGCTTCGACCGTAACGGTGGATGCGACCGCTCCCGGTTTCAAGCGCGCATTCACCGTCGCCGTGCGGTTGCCTTGCACGATGATCTGCGGGTAGACCGCAGTCTCGAATCCTTCTTTGGTGAACCTAACCTCATACGTGCCGATGGGAAGATCCCCGATGCTGAATTCGCCGTCATTCTTGCTTGCGGCGGTGACTTCGAGATTCGTGGCTACTGACCGCGCTTTGACGATGGCGCCTTGAACGACTGCACCGCTGCTATCGGTGATGGTTCCATTCATCGATCCCAGCGTTTGTTGAGCGAGAGACAGCCCTGTCAGCGAAATTGAAATCAGCAGGCTGATGCAGGTGGCGCGTAGCGACTTCCGCAAACACACGAATACTGGCGAATGTGATTGACGCATCGGGCGAAACCCTCCCAAGGATGACGCCTTATAACAAACCTGCGTCGCCACATTCAAGGCAAGTCTGTGTAAAGCCGGTCAATTTTGTATGAATTTTTCTTCAGGTTTATATGAAAGATTCAGTGACATTTCGAGTACCGTATTGCGCCAAGATTGCGGCCCGGTTGCTTGCGCCTACTGGCCACGCGCTATCCTTAAAGAGTGGTTCCGGAAAATCCTCCAACCTCCGCGTCCGTAGGGCTGTGTTCCAGTTGCGTTTTCATGCGCGAGATCCGCTCTGATCGTGGATCGACCTTTTACATGTGCCAACGTTCCGCCACGGATCCGAGTTTCCCGAAATATCCGAGACTTCCCATGCTGCAATGCCGGGGCTATGAGGCTTCTCCGGACGAAAACAAGTAGAACTACGTTGTGATCCGGGCCACCGCGGATTCAGAGCGACAGTCGTGACCGGTATCACTGCAGAAACCGAGAACCTTGGCCGAACATGAGTACGCTCCGATAAGGAGGTCTCAATGCTGCTCAAGATTCTTGCGGTCGGCGCCATCCTCTTGTTCTTTGTTTGAATCATTGCAGTGCTCCAGGGCTGGAGCAAAGCTACGATGACGGATCACTTTGTTTCCATCGTTTTCATAACAATCTTTGGGGCAGGGGCAACGTGGGGAGTGAGAGTTCTGGGACTATGGCACTGAAGAGCGTTGTCCGACGGACGAAACCGAGCGCGAATACGAACGTCTTTGCAGGCCAGGCGAATCAGCCAACGGAGAAGCAGTTAGCTGCTGCATTAGGCGATTGCTGCGAACTCTGGCAGCAACTCGTAGCCGATCTCAAGAGCGAAGCCGGGATTGACACGGCAGAATGGAACACGTCTTCCGTGAAGCTGGGGGATGGTCGCTGCGTCTTCAAGCGAAGAAGCGCAACATTGTGTATCTCGGCCCACGTGATGGATGGTTCCTGGCTTCATTCGCCTTGGGTGACAAAGCGATCGCGGCAGCGAGAAAAAGCGATCTGGGCGCCGCTGTGTCGCTCATCATCGCTGAGTCCAAGCGCTACCCTGAGGGAACCGCAGTGCGAATTGAGGTGCGCTCGGAAAGCGATCTTCAGACTGTTAAGAGGCTGGCGAAGATTAAGATTGAAAATTAACGCAGGCGGTTTTACTGCAGTCCCAGTTCCTTTGCCAGTGCCTTCCACTTGGCATCGACCAAGCCCTTTGTCTTTGCGTCCATCACAATTTCATCGGGCCATGGGCGCGCGAAGCCTTCCGCAGGCCACTTGCGCGTGGCGTCGATGCCCATCTTAGATCCGTAATTCGGCAGCCGGCTGGCGTGATCGAGGGAATCGATCGGGCCAAGTGTGAACTGAATGTCGCGCTCCGGGTCGATATGGTTGAAGACCTTGAGCGTTACGTCGGCGATATCTTGGACATCGACGTCTTCATCCACAACAACGATGCACTTGGTGAACATCGCCTGCCCCAGTGACCAGACGGCATTCATCACTTTGCGTGCCTGTCCCGCATACGACTTCTTGATCGAAACGATCATCAGGTTGTGGAAGACACCTTCAAGCGGGAGATTGATGTCCACCAGTTCCGGTATCGTCAGCTTCATCAGGGGAAGGAAAATGCGCTCGACCGCTTTGCCCATGTAGGCATCCTCCTGCGGAGGCTTGCCGACGATCGTCGTGGCGTAAATCGGATCTTTGCGGTGGGTGATGCAACTGACGTGGAAAACGGGATAGAGGTCTTCAAGCGAATAGAATCCGGTGTGGTCGCCGAAAGGTCCTTCAGTGCGGAGCTCATCGAGGTGAACATGGCCCTCAAGAACGATCTCGCTCGATGCTGGGACTTCAAGATCGACCGTCTCGCACTTGACCAGGTCGACGGGAGCGCCGCGTAGGAATCCAGCGATCAGATACTCCTCGATTTCTGGCGGCGCTGGAACGATTGAAGCAAACGTCACGACGGGATCTGTTCCAATCGCGACGGCGACTTCCATCTTTCCGGTGGGACGGTCGCCTTCCAATAAAACGCTTCCGCCCGCACTCCTTGCCATGATGTCCACCGCAGCCGATTTGCCTTCAACCGCGGCGCGCATGCGATCTCGCGCGTGTTCGGCCGCATTCTTCTGACGTTGCCAATGCATTCCCGTCGTCCGTTCGTCATATACCTGCAAGCGGTACATGCCGAGATTGCGCTTGCCCGATTTTGGGTCGCGGGTAGTGACGCAGGGAAGCGTGATGAACCGGCCGCCGTCTTTGGGCCAGCACTGCAGAACAGGGAAGTCGAGCAGGGAAAAGTTGTCGCGCTTGATGACTTCTTTGCACGGACCTGTCGCCACGGTGCGCGGAAAGAATTTGCCTGCCTCGGTTAGTAAGGGCAACATCTTCAGCTTGTCGAGGAATCCCTGCGGCGACTTAACATCCATGAACATGCGGATGCGCGCCGCAATCTCGTCATACGAATCCACGCCCGCAGCCATCTTCATCCGCGCGTCTGAGCCAAACTGGTTGATGAGCAACTGAGTGCCCGGATAACCCTTCACATTTTGGAAGAGAAGAGCTGGGCCGCCGGCGTTTCCTTTTGCGTCGCGGCTCTTCGAGACGCGATCGGTGATTTCGGCAATTTCGAGGATGGGATCAGCTTCGGTCTTGATGCGCTTCAGTTCTCCGGCGCGGTCGAGCGCGGCGATCCATTGGCGGAGGTCGTCAAAGGGCAAAGGATTCCTCTCAGTGTGACCGACGATTATAAGGGATTTACGACGCCGAAAGACCTTCGCTAACGTGAGGGCGGCTCTACTTCCTCTGCTCAAGCTTTACGCTAGCCGTGACCGGTTGACCATCGCGCATCACCTTGACTTCGACCACGTCGCCGACTTTGCTGCGGCGTAGCGCATCGGTGAAGTCATAAAGGTTCTTAATCGGCTTGTCCCCGAATTGCACGAGGATGTCTCCTGCTTTTAGGCCAGCCTTGGCTGCGGGAGAATTCGGTCGCACGTCCGAAAACTTCACGCCGTTCACTTCCTGCCCAAAATCCGGAATCGATCCGAAGTAGGGACCATAGCCAGTCCCACCTCCTCCGCCCGGAGGCTTCTCCTCGGCAACCACCTGGAAGGTCGGGCGATCCTGCGCATCCGCCAGTTGAAGCGCAACATTCCCGACCATATCGAGCAGCCGTGTCGCAGAACTTGCGTTGATCTTGTCCCACGTGTCAGATGGCTTGTGGTAATCGGAATGAAGTCCGGAGAAGAAAAACAGCACAGGAATCTGCTTGCTGACAAAAGACGTGTGATCGCTCGAAGAATACCCTCCAGCGGAGTATTCGATCTTGAAGGGAACATCTTTCTGCGCCTGTTCCAAAACCGTCTTGAAGTTCGATCCCGTTCCCACACCGCCGATGTAGACCTTATCGTCCCTGATGCGGCCGATCATATCCATGTTGATCATAGCAACCGCTTTCGCGAGAGGCCTGGTCGGCTCCTTCACCCATTCCGCAGAACCCAGCAGTCCCAGTTCTTCACCGGCGAAGTTCATGAACAGGATGCTGCGCTTCAGTTGTCCACGTTGCGGAGCAAGCAGGCGCGCCAGTTCAAGGACTCCAGCAGTACCGCTGGCATTGTCGTCCGCCCCCGGATGAATCTGTCCGATCTGTGACGGCGCCAGCGAGTCAACGTTACCGCGACCCAGGTGATCGTAGTGCGCACCGATGATGACGTACTCGTCCGTTTGACCAGGCAACCACGCGAGCACGTTATTCACGTTGGCGCGGGTGGTCTCAATGTCGATGTTCAGAGCAAGATGCAGGTTGTCAGGGAACGCGAACGATGCGGGCGTGCCGCTCGAGTTGATTTGCTCTTGAACATCCTTCAGCGCCTTACCCGCTGCCTGAAACCATGTGTCGGCGGTGGAGTTCTTTACCTGGATCATCTCGATCCTTACGTTCTCCGGGCCGCTTACGGATCCAAAGCGTGTCAGCATGTCTTCTTCGCCGTCCCCAAGCTTGCCATTTACCACGATCAAACCTTTTGCACCGTGGTTACGGGCGTTGATAGCCTTCGAGATCAGTTGGGAATGATGTGTGAGTCCGTGATTGCCGCTCTTTGCGGCGAATCCTGCCGGCTCGTAGCGAAGCACGAGAACAATCTTGTCTTTTACATCGAGACCCGCGTAATCGTCGTAGTGAAATTCGTCGGCAGTGGCCCCGTATCCTGCAAAGACTAAACGCGCCTCGATCTGGCCCGAAGAAGAAAAACTAAAGGGAACGAAATCCTGCTCGACCTTCAAGTCCTTTCGAGCCCCGCTCTCCAGCACCGAACAGCGGTTATCGTTTTTCAGGCGTGCGCCGGTGATCACCGAAAACGGCTGCGAATATCCATTCACTCCAGCGGGATCAAGACGCAGTTCCTTGTATCGCTTCTCGATCAGATGCTCGGCGCGAGTCAGGCCTTTACTGCCCGCTCCGCGGCCTTCCATCTCCGGGGAGGCGAGTGCCTTGACGTCGGTGAGATAGCGAGTTGGGTCTGCCTGCGGAGGAGTAGTTGACGAAGCGGCGAGCAGTGCGAGCGCGACGATCGAGATTGAGAGTCGCTGCACCTTAGTGCGAATGGGCATGATTGAACCCCGACGAACAAAGAATCCTATGAGGCACGCAGAGAGGTGTCAAACGACACCGGAGGAATAGTGTTCTCGGTCGCTGCCTAGGAAATCAGCTCTCGTACAGTTTTCTGAACCAGCTTCCACGCCTCGCTCTTGGGATCGATCAGATCAAAATGGTCCGCACCGGGGATCTCGGCTAGATGCACGTCTTCTTTCTGATCTCCCCGTCGTTTCTGCTTCGCGGCAACATAGTCGCGGCTGAAGTTTGGAGGAACATCCACGTCAGCAGAGCCTTGAATCAGCCATTGACGTGCCTGTGGAATCGAAAGCTGCATAGGATCAGCTTCGCGGTAATGGTCGGGCACGCTGCTGGGTGTGCCACGCAGGAACTCGACCACTGCATCGTTGCTGAGGTGGAGTTCGTATGCTTGCCGCAGGTCCACTACACCAGCCAGGGACACAACGTGCGTCACGCTTCGCTCGTGAGCAGCCAGGCACAATGCCAGTTGACCACCGGCGGAGTGTCCCATAACTACGAGGTTCTTGGAATCGAGGTGGCACTTTTGCGCATTCTGCACGAGAAACTGGTACGCAGAACGAATATCGCTGAATGTACCGGGCCAAGCCCCGCCATCGTTACCAACTCTCCGGTATTCGATATTGGCCGTAGCAAGGCCTTGTAATGTCAGCGCGGCGCAGAGATGCCCGGCGTGCTCAAGATTGTATTTTGCCCTCCAGTAGCCGCCGTGGATGTTCATTGCGACGGGAGAAGGTTTGCTTCGCTGTGAAGGAAAGCGTAAGTCAATGAACTGGTTCAGATCGGATCCGTAAGAGACCCGCAGATCGTAGGGCGGCGCAGGACGCGATAAGACATCTCCAGGCATGTTCGGAAGTATTCTACGCGGCCAAGCCGACGATCACCGCATTCGGTGATCGCGCTATTCGTAGCGCAGCGCTTCAATCGGATCCAAATTGGCAGCACGGACTGCGGGTACCATCCCGCTGATGACACCGACCACCGCCAGAATCGCGGTTGCCACGACCAAGATCATCGGAGAAACAATCAGCCGGATGTCTGCCGCCTCAGCGTGTGATGCCATAGCTGAGTAGAACGTGATTCTGCCTGCCAGAATAGACACCGCGTATGACAAGAGAATGCCGAGAACTCCGCCGAAGGCAGTGATCACCATCGCTTCGGCCAGGAATTGAAACAGGATGTGGTGACGCCGAGCGCCGAGAGCTTTCTCAACGCCAATCTCCCGCGTTCGCTGCGTGACCGATACCAGCATGATGTTCATCAATCCGACTCCGCCGATACCCAGCGTTACCGTTCCAATGAATGCCAGCAGAACCTTCAGCGCCATGCTGATGATGCCGAATTGCGAAAGCTGCTTCTGGGCATCGAAGACGAAGACTGCGCGCTGGTCATCCAGTTTGAAGTTGTGAGCTGTAGCCAGAGTCTCACGGATGACCCGGTCCATCTTGTCGTGATCGAGTCCGATCGAATCGAGCCAGATCCCGTCAAGGTAATGATTGTCCTTAAGCACGTCCATTGAGTTGTATGGGACATAGACAACGCGATTATTGTCGTTGTCACCTTCCTGCATGCGTGGCGCGCCTACGCCGATGACCTCGAAGCTGACTCCATCGATGCGGATCGTTTCGCCGACCGCTGGCATTCCAGAAAACAGTTTATCCCGCGCCTCGGAAGCGATAACCGCATAGAGTCCGTGCTGCATGTTGTCGGCGTCATTAAGGAAGCGTCCTTCGGCGATGTCGAGATTCCAGATCGACTGGATGGAAGGATCGAGACCCATTACTGGAAATGTGAAGGAACGGTTGTTGTTCTGAACCGTGGAGTCTTTTTGTGACATGCGCACGACGTGTTTGCAGAGCGGCAGGTTGTTGCGCAGAAGCTCGATGTCGTCGTTGGTGAAGCGAACCTGTACGCCCGCTTTGTTGCCGCCTGCCTGCTGAGAAGTCCGGCCCGGGAAAACGCCGACCGCGGTCGCGCCGAAACTCTCGAAAATGGTCTCAATTGCCTTGCCGAAGCCGTTCCCGTAAGAGAGAAGCAGAACCACGGTAGCGATACCCCACGCCATTCCAGCCATGGTCAACAACGTACGGCGCAGGTCGTGCCGCATCGCCGAGTAAGCTTGTTTTAGCAAGTCGCCGTGCATTCCTATTCCTTGCGGAGTGCCTCCACCGGTTCGAGCATGGCTGCACGGCGGGCAGGGTAAAGACCTGCAGCGACACCTGCGACACCAAGCGAAATCACCGCTAGAGCCGCGGTCGAAGCTACCAATTTAGGCGGATCAAATCCGTCTCCCAGGCTTACGTTCGAGAGGACTGCCATCAGAAGGGCGGCACCTCCAATTCCGATGCCCCCACTTAACATGGTCAGAAACGCACCCTCAACAAAGAACTGAAACATGATGCTGCTGTTCGTAGCACCGATCGCCTTGCGAAGTCCTATCTCCCGCGTACGATCAGCCACCGCGACAAGCATGATATTGATGATGCCGATCGCGCCCAACGCAAGCGTCACAAGTCCCACACTCCCAAGGAACATATTCATGGCATCGAAAATCTTGCCGATCTGGTCGACGGTCTTTACCGTGTCCCATTCATCGAAAGAATCGGGATTCTTCGGATCGAAGCCGTGGTTGCGAGCAATGACTTTGTGGACCTCCTGTTTCGCCGCTTCGTGCAGTGCACGAGATTTTGGCTGGTAGTTGATCTGCGAAATGACATCGAGGTCGATACCCGCGTTCAACGGCGGGTAGTACTCGTGCATGGTGCTGAATGGAATGTAATTCTTGAGGTTCTGCGTGTTGTTATCGCCGTGTCCCACGCGCTGCAACGTTCCAATGACCTCGAACCGTATGCCGTTGAGCAAAATCGTGCTTCCGATGGAAGGACGGCCCGAGAACAAGGTTTTCCGCGTCTCATCTCCCAAGACGATGACTCGGCGTTTCTGCTGTTGGTCCATCTCGTTCAGCCAGCGTCCTTCACTGATGGGCACGTAGCGTATCTGGCTGAAGTCCGGAAGGACACCGTTGATTTGCCCGCTGGCCTGAAAGAAATCGCTAACTGCCCTTATATCGCTGCGGCTGATGACCGGCGTGGCGCCCCCAACGCTCGGGCAGTCACGCAAAATGTCTTCGTAATCGCGATAGTTCAGGTAGTACTGGCGCAAAGCCGTAAAACTTCCCTGGACCACCGGTGCGCGCCCAGACCAGATGAACATCACGTTCTCGCCGATCGAATCGAACTGCTTCCGGTTGCCCGATCGAAACCCCTCCCCCAGTCCTACGAGCAACAGAAGAGATCCGACGCCCCAGGCAATCCCGAACATGGTCAGGAAGGAACGAAGCTTGTGCGCCCACAGAGTGCGGAGAGTCTGCCCAAAGATGTCGAAGATGAGGCGCACACTTAATTATATCGGTGGCCTTCTGCGAATAGAGCCCGGCTCTCAGACTTGAGGCCTCAGACCCAAGACCTCGGGCTTCCGGCCTCGGACCTCGGACCTAAGACTTAGTCAGTCAAGATCCGGACGATTGAGGTCTGAGGCCCGAGGCCCGAGGTCCAAGGTCCGAGGTCCGGAATGCAGAATCTGATTCCGAATCTTGCCCGAGTTGGTTATCCTCTAACCGGAATGATCTCTTTAGCCTTAAGCGAACTGCTGGGCGCCACGGTGTACGACCCGTCCGGCGCGGCTGGACGCGTGCGCGAAGTGACGCTCGCACCGCAAGAGGATCGTTCCCGGGTTTCGTCGCTGGTCGTTAAAACCAAATCCGGCAATCGTCTCTTGGCCTTGGAATCGGTATCCGCTATTAACGGCGGTGTTCGGACGGCTACCTCCGCGGCGCAATGGCCCGTAGCGAACGGCACCGAGGGGTTATTCCTCCTTGAGCGCGACCTTCTCGACCAGCAGGTGATCGATGTAAACGGGCGAAAAGTCGTCCGCGTCAACGACGTAGATCTTGAGTTTGATGCCCAAAAAGACGCCAATAAGCCGCTGCTCATTTTGCGCGTCCACTCGGTGGATGTAGGGGCGCGCGGGGCTGTGCGCCGTCTTCTCAGGGGAGTCGCTCCTAGGAATGCTCTGCAGGTATTACTGGGCAAAATACCGCCTCGCAACATCCCTTGGAACTTCGTCGATCTCATCGAAACCGATCCAGCGCGGCGCGTGAAGCTGAAGATTTCCCATGAAGGACTGGCGAAACTGCATCCGGCGGATATTGCCGACATCGTGGAAGACCTTGCACCGGATGAGCGGCAGGCCGTCTTTCAGACTCTTGATGAAGAAACGGCCGCCGAAGCCCTTGAGGAAGTCGAGCCCAAGGTACAGAAGTCGATTGTCGAGTCCTTGGACTCGGGACGGGCTGCGGACATTGTTGAGGAGATGAACCCCGACGCAGCCGCCGACCTTCTGGCCGACCTCCCCGAGGAGCGCACCGAGCAAATCCTGATTCAGATGGAGCCGGAAGCCCAGCAGGACGTTGTCGAACTGCTGGAGCACAAGGAAGAAACCGCTGCTGGTCGCATGACCACCGAGTTCCTCGCGCTCCCGGTATCGGCGACTGTGAAAAATACGGTCGATTCTCTGCGCGAGTTTGAAGGCGGCGTTGAAGCGGTCAGCACCATTTATCTGGTGGACTCGCACGGCACGCTCGTCGGCGCCGTTCCTTTGGCCAGAATCGTCTTGGCCGACGCAGCCTCTCCCATGCTCTCGCTGATTCAAGAGCCGCTGGTTTTAGCCCATGAGGGAGTCGACGAGAAGGAAGTCGCCGAATTGTTCGACAAATACAATCTGCAAACCCTTCCGGTTGTGGATGAACACAACAAGCTGACAGGAATCATCACTTCAGACGACGTGATCAGTATGTTGCGCGCGAAACTCTAGCGCGGTTGGGGAGTAGTGGGACCCGCCTTTTAGCGCCACCCAGAAACAATGTCATGCTGAGCGGAGCCGGAGTGCAGCGAAGCGAAACTCCGGCGGAGTCGAAGCATCCCTACCCTGGAACACTGCCGCTGGTAGGGATTCCGCTCCGCTCGGAATGGCAGTTGCAGGCGATGGGCTATGGACTACGGCAATTTCTAAGCCACGGAGTCTGCCCGGCTAATCCGCATGTCGATTCATGACATTCACCCGGAACACTGGCTTGGCGGCCTCCGTCGGCTCCATCGTGTAAGTCTGTTCGGTTTTTCCGGGGTCGTAGTCCCGCCAAAGCCAGACCATTTCCTCGGGAAACTGAGCCGCACCGTGGCCGGCATTGTGTGTGCCTTTGCCAAAGCTGAAATGGAAGTCGTACCCCTTCATCTTCAACGCATTCGCCATTCGCAGATTCGCCAAAGGCCAACTGCCGTATCGCTCGATTTCCAGATCTCCGGACCCATCCTGCAACCACACGCGAATGTTCCGGTTCGACTCATGCAGTATCTTGCTCGGGTAGTCCTGACCCCCATCGGAAACCGCTGGATCTTCCTTCCACTGGATGCTGTCGAAGCTTCCTATCCATGAAATCACGCGGCTGAATAGATCGGGCATCTGCCACGCCGCGTTAAACGAACATATCCCGCCAGACGAGAGCCCTGTAATCGCGTGACTGTACGCATCTTTGCGAATGTTGTACTTCGCTCCGACCTCGGTCAATATCTCGTCGCGCAGAAATCGAGCGTAGCGGTCACTGACCGTGTCATAAAGCGTGCTTCGCATGGAGTCCTTCAAGGTCCGGTGCCACTTGTCGGAATACCCTTTCACGAACGTGTAGGTCGGCGTGCCCGGTGAATCAGTAATGTCTCCCGGATCGATGAAGATACAAATCATCGCTGGAATCTTCTTCTGCGCGATCAGATTGTCAATGGCATTGAGGACCGGAATGTTGCCAGCACGGTCGATGTACCAGCCTCCATCCTGAAAGACCATGACCGCAGCCGGAGTCTTGGGATCGTATTGCGCGGGAACGTAGACCCAATAGTCACTTTTCATGCCGTCGTAAATCTTGCTGGTGTGAACGATCTTTTCGGAAAGCTTGCCCGACGGAACGCCCGGCTGAAGGTAAGAAAGCGGTCCATAGGCCGGAAGATCCAGGCTACCGCCAAAATTATTGCCGCCAATCACGTAGTGAAACGAATGGAGCCGGCTGACCGGTTCGATGTGGGCTGATGCGTACCACAAGTCCGAACCAGCAATCTGCTGCATCGGCGGACCCGGTTTGTCGTCAATCATTAACGACGGCTCGGATTTGGCATTGATCGCGAAGAAGAAGTCTGGTCCATGGCCAATCCATGCGGTCCCCGAGTCCAGGTTCTTGCTCTCGAAGGTTGCCGCGATTGCCGCTTGCAACCCAGAACTGTGAGCGTTTGCCAAATCGATCAGTTGCTGAACCGAGGGCTTGTCTGTCGACCATGCGGAGGTGTACGTAAGAAGTGAGAAAACCAACGCCATCAATAATCGAAGCACTCTGACACTCCGTTAGAAGGTTTTGACTTCTAAAAGTGGAGACAAATATACGCTGTTGCCGCTAGATAGGTTTATAATTCCCGCCTCCTCCCGAAACGATTCGAAATTTCAGTAAAACTTGGGGTCAACGATGAGCACAACTACTGCGAATCCGCGCATTTTCAAATCCTGCAGGTGTTTTGCCGGGACGCCGTTTTGATCACATCTTCTTTTCGGTGACCGCCCTCATGATGGCGGCGACCGTGTATGTGGGATTCGCCCCAACTTATTACATGGCTGGAGTCTTCCGGGCACCATTGCCGAGCACGATCATTCACATCCACGGGGCGGCTTTCAGTTGCTGGATTCTGCTTCTGATCACGCAAACATCGTTGGTCTCCGCTGGCAGAGTGGATATCCATAGACGGCTGGGCCTTGTCGCCTTCGGCTTGGCCAGCACTATGGTTGTACTTGGAGTGCTGGCGGCGACGGACCGATTAGCGCGCGCATCTGCCCCTCCCGGCTCCGATCCGTACTTCTTCTACATCATCCCTTTAGGCGACATGTTCATTTTCGCGACGCTTATATTTTTCGCGTATCGGTCCCGCTCAGATTCTGCCGCGCACAAACGAATCATCTACGTTGCGACTGTAGGGTTGCTGCTCGCGGCTATCGCGCGATGGCCCATGTCTTTGGTTAGAGGTGCAACCAGAGCAGCGATTGCGTCGTATGTTTTTCTGGCTCTGCTCGCAGCTTATGACCTGTGGTCTACCCGAAGAATTCATCGCGCGACGTTGTGGGCGAGCGGCTTCCTGATCTTCATTCAGCAGATCAGACTTCCGATCGGACGAACGGCTGCATGGCATTCTTTTGCCGGATGGATTCAAACGATTGCCCGATGAGCTGCGATCGCTAGTCATACTCAAAAAAAAACTAGTAATGGAATTGAGGTTCCAGATCTCCGACCTCGGCCTTCAGTCGATCACAGACCAGAACAACGACAATAGTCGGAGTCAGAGGTCCGAGGTCTGAGGTCTGTGGTTCGAATTCCTCGTCTCGGAGCAGAATTCGTTTGGCCAAACTCAGTGAGTGCATTTATCCTGTCCGGTCGTCGCGGGTAAATCGCTTCATTTTTATGGCTGCGAAACGTGCGCATGAAGTTTCTGAGACTTTGGAAGACCCGGATCCTGCTGTTCTTCGCCGTAGTCGGACCGGGATTCATTACCGCGAACGTCGACAATGATGCCGGCGGAATCCTGACCTATTCGCAGGCCGGCGCGCAATTCGGACATCTTCTGCTGTGGACCCTGATTCCTATCACGATCTCATTGATCGTGGTGCAGGAAATGTGTGCCCGCATGGGGGCCGTGACCGGCAAAGGCCTGAGCGACCTGATCCGCGAAGAATTTGGGTTGCGCATCACGTTCCTGATGATGATTGGGATCTTGATCGTGAATTTCGGCAACGTGGTTACCGAATTCATTGGAATTGCAACCAGCCTGGAACTGTTTGGGCTCCCGCGTCTCTATACGGTGCCGGTGTGTGCCGTAATTGTCTGGCTGATTGTGGTCAAAGGCCAATACAAGAGCGTCGAGAAGGTGTTCCTGGCGGCCTCGTTCTTCTACATCACCTACATCTTTGCAGGCATTTTGGCGAAGCCGGAATGGATCAGCGCGTCAATCGCTACGGTTAAGCCTCCGCATCTTCGTGAATTTCGCGATCAGGCCTACCTGTTCATGATTGTCACGGTCGTGGGAACAACCATTGCGCCATGGATGCAGTTCTATTTGCAGTCGTCGATCGTGGAAAAGGGAGTGACAAAGCGCGGATACCGCGCGTCGCGGCTGGATGTAGTAACCGGTTGCATCTTCACCGATGTCGTGGCCTGGTTCATCATCGTTGCGTGCGCAGCTACGCTCTACGTGCACGGGTTCCGCAACATTTCGGTCGCCGCGGATGCCGCTCAGGCATTGAAGCCATTAGCCGGCGACTACGCTTACATCTTGTTTGCGGTGGGGCTTTTCAATGCCTCGCTGTTTGCGGCGTCTATTCTGCCCCTTTCCACCGCATACACGGTGTGTGAAGGGCTTGGCTTTGAGTCGGGCGTGGGCAGAAAGTTCGGCGAAGCACCGTTTTTTTACTGGCTCTACACGTTGCTGATCGCTGCCGGCGGCGCATTAGTGCTGATGATTCGCCAGGATCGTCTCATGAAAGTGGCATTGTGGTCGCAGGCATGGAATGGAATAGTGCTGCCCTTCGTGCTGATTTTCATGATCCTGTTGATCAACAAGAAAGACTTGATGGGAGAATACGTCAACACGCGACTATTCAACGTGATCGCGTGGGCGACCACAGTTGCCATGATTGTGCTGAGCGCAGCGCTGTTCTGGGTGCCGTGACTCTATAGCAGCTTTCCGGAAGCAAGATCGTTCACCAGCGTCAGATCTGCTTCGAGAAAGTCGAACTTGGGAAGGTCTTTCAGTTCGGCCCACTGAATATCTTTAAATATCCGATTCTCGATTTCGCCGCGATACTCGCGGACCACGAAGAACCGCAATTCCACCATGCCTCCATTCGGATATTCGTGCTGAATGCGTACCAGTTCATCGCCGATTGTCGCAATGATCCCGAGTTCCTCGTCCAATTCGCGGCGAAGGGCATCCCGCGGCTGTTCTCCCTCTTCAATCTTGCCGCCGGGAAATTCCCATTTCAAAGGCATGGTCTGGTGACGCGTGCGCTGGCAAACGAGAAGCTTGCCATTCTCGACGATGAGCCCTGCTACCACACGTTTCATAAGCTGTTCGGCGCTGTGGCTTGCAGTGCGCTGGCGACGGGATCAACGCAGCTGGTGAACGTAAAAGCGAACGCGGCAACGCCGGTCGAGCACCTCAGTTCCAGTTCGTGCGCCCCGAACTCGTGATTGTCGACCAGGAAGTACATGCGCGGAGAATCAACCACGACGTAGCTCTCTTTTCCATCGAGACGGAACCGCGTATCTTGGGTCGCCTGTTCCCGAGCCAGAGGCTTACCGTCTTGCAGGATTACGACTTCAGCTGCCGGAGCGTGCGGGCAGGCCATGACCAAGTTTACGGCGGAGGCTTCGTATTTCAACCGCAAAGTGTGCGGACCGTCTTCTACGGCCTCGAAATACTCGGCCGTCGAGGCCCAGCGGGCGGTGGCGTAAAAGAAGTTTTCTTCGATCACTCCGTTGAACGAATAGTGGGCAACTTGGTCCTCTTTAAAGCCGCCCTCATTGCCGATGCGCCCGCGCCGATGCCCGAGGTAGAGTTCGCTTGTAGCCCGATAACACACCGCGCCGACGTGATCTTCTTCGCGCACAGGTTCCATGAGAGGTGGCAATGAGATCGCAGGATCAATCTCCCGCAGCAGTTCTTGAATGACCTCTTCACATTCTCCGTAACCACCTTCGCCGAAGTGTCCGTAGCGCAGATATCCGTCTTTATCGAGGAGATATTTGGTCGGCCAGTAGCGATTGGCAAACGCCTTCCAGATTTCGCGATCGCTGTCGATCACGATCGGGTAAGTCAGCCCGAATTCGCGAATGCCACGTTCAACATTCGATTCGTATTGCGCGAACGTGAACTCCGGCGTGTGCACGCCAATCACGGTGAGACCTTTGTCGCGATAGCGCTCATACCAGGCCTGTACGTAGGGCAGAGTGCGAATGCAGTTGACGCAAGTGTAGTCCCAGAAATCGACGAGGACGGCCCGGCCGCGCAACTGCCGGAAGCTGAGTGGAGGCGAATTCAGCCAAACGCGTCCGATCTCCGGAGCGCGTACTTTACCTTTTTCCACTCTCATGCTGGCGCCGCTTCCAGCTTCTTTCCGACGAGCATGGCGCAGTGCTGGACAAAATCTTTGTGTTCGGAGGTGAACGCCGCCGGGAAGTGGCTGTCGATGTCCAGTTCGCCGACTACTTTGCCGTTTGCAAATACCGGCACCACAATTTCCGACCTTGTCTCAAGCGAACAAGCCAGATAACGCGGATCTTTGTTGACATCATCAACGACTACCGTCTGTCCGCTCGAGGCGGCAGCTCCGCATATACCCTGATTCAGCGGGATACGCGTATGCGGCGTCATCGCGCCCTCGAAGGCTCCCAGCACCAGCATGGGCGGTTCTGCTCCGGGTTCGAGCAGGTAGAAGCCGACCCAGTTGTATTTGAGCATACGATGGTGCAGGAGCTTCACCATCGCTCCCATCAGTTCTTGGGCGGATTCGGCTGAGTCAGCCAGCTGTGTAACTTCGCTGCGAACTTCGTCGATTCGTGTCGTCACGGATGATTGATCTTAACTCAGAGAGCCGCAGTTCCCGCACCAGTCGCAGAAACGCCGGTAATCTGGCGGATGCCTTTCGTGCGTGGGAAAAATTCCGGATGAATCGCAAACGCCAGTGCATCCAGGCCATGCATCAGAGTTGGCGCGGGTGTGTTAAGAAACTCGTCCCGGATACAGAAAACCTTTTCTGAGAGTGCGGCGGAGGTGTTCTGCCATCCCCGCATTACAATGATCTTCTCGAGCGGTACACGATCCCCGGCGCCGCACCACGCCGCAATCACGACCTGAGGATCAATCGCTTCGACGTCCTCGATACGCACCTGTTTACCAGGGATACCGATGAACTCTCCTCCGGCGGCCTCTATGAGCTCTGCTACCCACCGCTGAGATGTGATGACGGGCTTGCCCCATTCTTCGCAAAATACTCTGGGCCGTTCCGCTCGATTGATGCGAGCACGGACCGATGCGATGTGCTCCTGCATTTGGCCGACGACTTCCGTCCCGCACTCCGAGGCCCCGACGGCACCGGCAATCGTCGCTATGTCGGTGTAGATATCAGCCAAAGTTCTGGGAGCAAGGCCGAGAAAGCGCGCACCGGCCTTGAGGATCTCGGCAATCGCCTTCTCCTGATAGGGAACAGACGCAATCACCAGATCGGGCTGCACAGCGACGATCTCCGAAGCGTCCGCCGTCCATGAGTCAGCCAGAATCATTCGCGATCCATCTGCCACTGCTGGAACCACATCGGCGCAGTATTTTGTGCATGCGACGACGCGATCAAGTTCTCCGATGGCATCAAGGATGACCGTGGCGCTGGGCTGCAGGCAGGCGATGCGACGGCAGATGTGATCGGAGGGCATAACTCTCATCTTATGTGAAAAAGGAATCGCGTCAGGTGTTCGCTTTCGCTAGCGCTGCCGAAAGAGCGTCGAGAGCTAACTGTGCTGCATGGGTGGATGCATTCGGCAGAGATCCAACCCTCTTAATAAGATCGTCGCGTCTCAGCAGGCGAGCTTCGGCGACGGTTTTGCCTTGCGCCAATTCGGTTAGCGCGGACGCGCAAGCCATTGCGGGGACGCATCCCTTAGCCTTGAAGCGAATTTCGGAAATCCGGTCGTCCTGCAGCTTCAGGCTGAGGCGGATCACATCGCCGCACACGGGATTCTCGATCTCAACCGATGCGTCGGCGTCCACCACGTCGCCCACATTGCGCGGATTCTGAAAGTGATCGAGAAGTTCGGCGGAGTACATCGACTAGATTGTAGTCACCATTGGAGTCATCGGGGGCCAGTTCCGTCAGGAAAGTAAATCGTCCAGCCACGCTGGCGTGCGAGTGCCTCAAGGTCCGGATTCGGATTCACTGCAAAAGCATCCTTGCAGTGCGCGAGCATTTCGGTGTCCCACTTGGAATTGCCGAACGCGGCATCAATTTCTTTCTTCGCTACCTCTTGCAGTGCCGTGGGCTTACCCGGCCCGGAAGGGACTCTCACCAGCCGGTCGGTAACAATTCCGTTCTCCAATTCCACTTTGGCCGCAAGGATTCTGTCGGCCTCGATTCCGAATTGCTTCATCCCCGCCCGAATGACCCATTCATTCGAGGAAGAAACCGCCCAGATCTCACAACCATTCGCCTGCAGGCGATGAACCAATTCCTTCATTTCTTCGAAAACCCGCCCGGGGAAAGACGAGGTCATGAATTCTGTGGCGGCGTTCATCATCGCAGCCTCGGAAATTCCCTTGTGCATCGTCACCATCTCGCCGCACATGTCCTCTTCGCTGACCTTGCCGGCCTTGTACTCTGCATAGCGCGCTCGCATAGCACGCGCAACTTCGGCCGAGACTACGCCGCGCTTGATCTCCCAATCGAAGAAAGTCTCGCCCGCGTCACCGGACCAGAGCGTGCCATCGCAATCAAAGGCAGCAACGCGAGGATTGAGGCTCAAAACAGATTCGAGGAATTGTTGCCCTGCAGGATGGAGCGTTCCGGTGGTCGCGATAGTCATGCACTTCGACAATAACGTGAGTCGAGGAAAATACGCAATCTCAGGAGACACAGGTTCGTATCAGGACATCGCTTCAGCGATGCTGTTACTGGAACGCGTAAGAGAGGCTTTAGCCGCTGCCGAGGCGTTCACTTCGCGATCAATGCTGCATACTCTTCCGGCGTGTTGATATTCAGCGCCACGAAAGGATCGTCAACGCCTAGATACTGGATATGTTCCTGAAACTGATGTTCAATCTCGCGCGCACTACTGCTCACTGGCGCCTGCAGGAACTTTTCAATCATCTCCCGCCCGACGATGTATGGATGTCCATGCTTGCCTGAGAACTCAGGCACCAGAGCCCAAATGTCAAGTGGGGCTGACTCAAAGGCATCCCGCAGAGTCCGTACTGTCGTCGAGGCTGCGGGAGGCCGATCGACCAGCGTCACGATCGCCGCATCCCGTCCGCGATTGAGAACTTCCTGCAACCCGACTTGAAGGGAACTGAACTGACCATGGCTTGGATCCGGATTGGTCACGAGAGAGGCTCCGCTTGAATAAGCAATCGGCGCGAGCGTGCTCTCATTTTTCCCCGCCACGACGATCACGAAATCGGAGGAAGTTGTCAGCGAGCGGATGGCAGCGGAAAGAAAATTGTCCTTCGGAGTGATCTGATTGGGATCCAATGGCGGCCAAGGAAGCAGCGCCTTATCTCGCCCCATGCGCGACGACTCGCCTGCGGCCAGAATTATCGCGCCGAAGCTGGCTGCCCGTGACATGCTGCGGAAGATAGCAGAAAGGACGAAGAAAGTCAGTGACGGTGAAGCTCCACTTCATGAACCGCAACGGCCACGAAGGAGGGATGTCTTTTCTTAGTGAACCTTCGTGTCCTTGGTGGTTCTAGCTCTTGGGGTCATCGAGCGTTTCAACTGCCTGCGTGCCCTTGAACCAGCTCAGATGCGGCAGCGTAGCCGAGGAATGACGCCGAATCGCGATCAGCTCTGCCGTAATGGCAACACCGATTTCCTCCGGTGTGACCGCACCGATATCCAGCCCGATCGGAGCGTGCACGCGATCAAACAAATGAGCCGGAATCCCTTCAGCCTGCAACGCCTTGAAAATCTCGATGACTTTCCGCTTCGAGCCGATCATTCCCACATACTTGGCGCGCGTCTGCACTGCCCAGCGCAGGATGTGCATATCATCACGATGTCCGCGGGTGACGATCACAATATAGGAAGATTCATTCGGGTCGAGCTTTTGCATTGCCTCGTCGAAGTCGAGCGCATGGACTTCACGCGCTGCAGGGAAGCGCTCTTTCGTGGCGTAAGACGAGCGATCGTCGGTCACAATTACATCGAAGCCAGCGCTGGCAGCAGTCTTGCAAACGTTCAACGCCACATGGCCTGCACCGAAAACATAAAGTAACGCTGGAGGCAGCACGGGCTCGACAAAAACCTCCAGAGTACCCCCGCAAACCAGGCCTGTGTCGTACTTGGGGTCCTGGTTCAAGTCAAACTTTAAGGTGCGTGGCTTCTCCGACTCCATGACCTCGCGGGCGGCCTGCCAAACGTCGGCCTCAACACATCCGCCGCCAATCGTCCCCACGATCGAGCCGTCATCTCGGACGAGCATTTTCGCTGTCTGGAACGAAGGAATCGATCCTCTCACATTAACGATGGTAGCGACGGCGCCGCGCCGTCCCTGCCGCCGAAGTTCAACGATCTGTTCGTAGATATCCATCAGACAGTAACAGCTGACCTGATTATCTGGCGGTCGGAAGGACGCAGTCAAACCGCCTTATCCGGGGCGTCCTCTGGAACGGGCCGGTATTCATAAGAAATACTTTTGCACCGAATATTCCATCGAGTGCCCGAGCGAAACACGATTTCATGTTCCACTTCGCCCATACCTGCCAGGGTAATCTCGTCGTGTAACCAATCGTCGTGCTTGGGCCCAGCTTGGCAATAAAGGCATCGTGCATTGAGGTCGTACTGGCTCACATTCTCGTAGGTGAAGTAGATGTGACCACGATGCGAAGCAGCGAAAAGCTTCAGTTTGATATGGATTTCTCGAATCTGCTTGCGCTCCTGACGCACGTTCCAAGAGTTCAAGGTTATCGACCCATGCGTCATGGGGACACTTATCGAAGTCAGCGTAGTACCAATCGCTCAGCACGAAGGTCTTGGTGGCCTCGGGCAAATACTCCGCAATCGATCTCAAGTATGAGCGGTAAGCTTCAGAACGCGCTCTTCCGCGCGTAATGTTGCCATCCTCGTTAATGTCTGAATACAGAGGCATAATCACCGAAAAACGGACCGCAAAGCAAAAGCCCCGGGTCATCACTCCGGGGCTGTTTGCGGCAAAACCAGTAAATCCTGAACCCGACCTGCCAAGCAACTCAATCGTCCCGCCGAAAGAGAAAATTGTCAAGGATACTTTGGTGAGTGGGCCGACAGAGGGCGGCGGAGTTGAACCGCAGTGGCTGATGGAGCCACTCACCGACTTGACAGGTCGGGTCCGGTACCCACTGTCAACGCCCTCTAGACAACGACCTGCCCAAACCAAACTACTACTTGGATTGACCTGAAATCGTGATGCCTATCACACCCGGAGCAATATTCCCGCGGTACTTCCCGAAATGAAACTCAGCCCCGGGACTTGTTATGATTCCCTTCCGCAAGAGGACCTCCTATGAAAGCCGTTCGCATTCACCAATTCGGTGGACCCGAAGTTCTGACGTACGAAGATATTCCCGACCCGCAGCCGCGCAAAGATCAAGTGCTTATGCGCGTGAAAGCTTGTTCGCTCAATCATCTCGATCTGTGGGTGCGCCAGGGACTGCCCGGCGTAAAGTTGCCGCATATTCTCGGCAGCGACATCGCCGGAGAAGTCGTCAACGTGGGCGAATACGTCACCGGGTTCAAACCGGGCCAGCGCGTCCTGGTGGCTCCCATGCATTTCTGCGGACACTGCACAAAATGCCTTGCCGGACTACAGAATCAATGCCGCGAGTTCACCGTCCTCGGCAATGCCGTTGACGGAGGAAACTGCGAACTGTTCGCGGCTCCAGTCACAAATGTGATCCCCATTCCGGATTCTCTCGATTTCAATCAGGCAGCCAGCGTCCCGCTCGTGTTCGTCACCGCATGGCACATGCTGGTCGGACTGGCAGGCGTTCGTCCTGGGCAGACCGTGCTTGTTCTTGGCGCAAGCTCGGGCGTAGGCATCGCTGCGATTCAGATCGCCAAGTTGTTCCACTGCCGCGTGATCACAACCGCCGGTAACGAGACGAAACTAGAGAAAGCGCGGGCCCTCGGCGCTGACTTTGGCATCGACCACTACAAGCAGAAGATCTCAGATGAAGTGCGGAAGATTACCAACAAAGAAGGTGTCGATATTGTCGTCGAGCACGTCGGCGCTGCAACCTGGGACGAAAGCATGCGTTCTCTCAAGACTGCGGGTACTCTAGTGACCTGCGGCGCTACCACAGGCCCGAACGTCAGCATCGATTTGCGGCATCTCTTTGCACGACAACTCCGCTTGCTGGGCTCATACATGGGAACGATGAGTGAACTGCACGAAGTGCTCGGTCACATTTTTGCTGGACGCCTCAAACCTGTGGTGGATCGCACATTTCCGCTAAGCGAAATCCGCGCTGCCCATGAATATCTGGAGAAGAGCACGATGTTCGGCAAGGTTATTGTGAATCCCTAAGTCAATTTTTTCCGGAGCTCGGCTAGCGGCAACGTGTTTCTTCACCGCTGGTTGTCTAAACTGACGTTGTAGCTGTTTATTTGTGTTATGTGTGAATAGGTTCGCGTGACACTCTACGAAAAACAGTAGAGCAAAACGTCACAAGCTACGATTTCTTGGAAGAGTGAAAATGTAATCGTAGCGCTCTGTCCTCTCTTACTTCCTCGCGCCTAACGTCGAGTACGTTTTTCGCCTCCAATCGTAGGAATCACTATCGTGTCGAAACTCTCTGCACGCGGTCCGGTTTGGCCGCGCACTTGCACTTTCCATGTCGGTTGTCCTGTCGAGTAATCCCGAGGAGATTTAAAACAATGAAGTGCTTGTACGCTGTTCGCAGTGTGGTTATGGTCGTGTTGTTGAGTGTTGTGTTGCCTCTGCAAGTTCATGCGCAGAGTGCGTCCATCAGCGGAACCGTGACTGATTCCACAGGAGCCGTCGTCCAGAACGCACAGGTGACGGCACGCAATCTTGCCACGAATCTGGCGCGCACTACGAATAGTAGTTCGACGGGCGCGTACTCGATTACGAATCTTGAGGTGGGGGCGTACGAGATTACAGTCAAGAAAGATGGATTCAGGACGTTTCGTCTCCCCAGCGTGACCCTAACAGTCGCACAAGTTTCCACGATTGACGCATCCCTGGTAACCGGTGCCACCAGTGAAGAAGTAACAGTACGCGCCGACACGGCTGCTCCAATCGATTTAGAGACATCCCAGGTAAGCAATCTTGTAGATCAGGAGCAGATGAAAGATCTGCCGCTCATCACGCGCGATCCCTACAGCCTGGTTTTACTCTCGCCTGGAACATCGCAAACCAACACAGGGTTGGGCGGATTCACGGTGAATGGTTCCCGCGAGCGAAACAACAACTTCCTGCTCGATGGAGTCGACAACAACGACACGTCGGTGCCAGGAATTCCTGACGGAGCGCTCAACGCGAATCCGGATTCGACGCAGGAATTCCGCATCATCACCAACAACTTCAACGCTGAGTACGGTCGCAACACCGGCGCCATTATTGATGTGGTGACCAAGAGCGGAACCAATGCCTTTCATGGAGGTGCTTACGAGTTCGGCCGCTGGAATGGATTCGGTGGCGCTCGTGACTGGTTCAATCCTGCGATCGACGCCAACGGCAACCACACCACAATGAATCCGTACGTGCGGAATCAGTTCGGGTATTCGATCGGTGGTCCCATCATCAAGAATAAGACATTCTTTTTCTTCAATGAAGAACTTGACCGCTTCCGCACAACACTAACAAACCAGTCGATCGTGCCAACTGCGGCGTTCAAGACTGGCAAGTTCAATCTGAACAACAATCCTGCTACGCCCGTGGACCTTACTCAATCAGGCGTCAACAACGGGACCCCAACCTTATTGCAACAGTTCGGCGCGAGCCAAACAATACCGGCAGCCCCTGCAGATCCCACCATGCAAAAGGTGTTTGCGTTGTATCCCAATCCCACCATCGATAACGGCGACGGTTACACCGGAACTCTCCTGTTCCCGAGTAGTTCCCAACAGAACAGCTACAACACAGTGGCCAAGATCGATCATCATTTTACGGAACGCGAAACGCTTAGCCTCCGCTACGGCTACGATCACTTCTTTGACCCGAATCCATCCCACAACGACATCCTGCCCGGCAACGTTGGAGGAGTGAGCGAAAAGGCTATCAGTCAAGGCCTGGCCGCAAACTTGGTCTCAACTCTGACAAACAATCTCGTCAATAGCTTTACTTTCGGTTGGAATCACCTCTATTCGACTTTTGGTTGCACCGGGATCAGCACGGTCGATAGCCCCATCCCGTCCACCGATCAATTCGGTAACGGCTGGGACTTCGACACGAACCCATTCACCAGCATCGGTTGCACCGCACTCGTGTCCGATGGCCAATTTCGCAAGACCGGAACGACTAGCTACACCGATACTCTCAGTTGGGTGCATGGCAATCACACGTTTAAGTTCGGTGCAGACTTCCGCAATGTAGGCGAGCAGGGTGCCAATAGCTTCTTCTCTCGGCGTCAGGTGGGCCTCGCCAGTTCGACGAACTTGGGACTCAGTTTTGTAACCGGAGTTCCGGGAGCCGACACCAATCTGAACGACGCGGCTGCCGCCTACTACGGTTTTGTGTGGCAGGACTTCAATGGTGAGTTTTTCAACAAGGCAGCAGCCCGTCAGTCCACTGACAACAAGCATTTCCGGCAACACGAGTACGATTGGTTCGCACAAGACAACTGGAAAATTCGGCACAACCTGACCCTCAATCTTGGACTCCGCTACCAACTGGACGGTGTCCCATATGAAGAGGGAGCGAATTTCTCGAATTTGCTAGAGAATCCCGCATCGCCTGCGCCGTTGACGATGTCGGTCGTCGGTCCGGGCACCGGCAAGCAACTGTATAACTCGGACTACTCGAACATCGAACCTCGAGTAGGCTTCTCATGGGATCCCTGGAAGAATGGAAAAACTGCGGTCCGCGGCGCATTCGGTGTTTTCCACGATCGCGTTTTTGGCAATCTCTTTGGCAATGCTCGCGGCAACCCGCCCTTTGAGCAGGATTACATCCTGAACCCGGTGGATACAGTGAACAATTTTTACAACGGGGAGATCGCCACGGCTTTGGGGATTCCTTTCACTGGGGCGCCATTCCCTCTCCCCGCCCCACCGACCACAACTCCTTCCGCCATTATTCCTGACGGAGCGCAACTTGCTCCCGTTCTGTTCGATGTTCATTTCCGAAATACGGCCAGCAACAGCTGGAACCTCGGGATTCAACGCGAACTGCCCGGCAACAACGTGATTGATCTGGCCTACGTGGGTTCCGAAGGACACCACATCTATCGGGAGGTTGATGGAAACCCTCCTGTCCCGGCACTCGTCAATCAACTTCTCGCGATTTGCAGCAGCCCAACCAACCCGCAAAACACCACCGGTTGTACTGACGACGAGGTAATCAAGACGAATCTGTATCTTGGGGCTGACAGAGGTATCTTGCCCTTTAACGCTGTCGTGTCCAATGCTTTGGTGCAGCCGTTCTACCAGCGTTCCGTAGGCAATTCCATCTTCAACTCCTTGCAGGCAAAGATTACGCACAGGATGAACCACGGCGTACAGGTGCAGGGCTCCTACACTTGGGCTCACAGCATCGACGACTCGAACGATCCGTTGGTTCCTGCTGCCGGTAACCGAGGCTTTCCACGGAACTCGCTTGATCTTTCGGAGGAAAGAGGAAATTCAGATAACGACGTTCGCCATGTCGCGGTTATCAACTACATCTGGGAAGTCCCCCTCGGACGAGGCAAAGGCTACTTAAGCAACGGCATGGTCGGAAAGATTTTCGAGGGAATGCAATTTGCCGGCATCACCACTGCCGAGACTGGCCATCCCTTCGATGTCTTTGGCTCGACGGACATGGAGCGCACAGGTCTGAGCGGGCGCGCCGACTTGGTGGGGAACCCGTTTTCCACTCCTGGGGGAAATCAGACTCCGGGACTCAAGACGTGGTTCAACAACACGGCTCAGTCATCAAGCAATGTTGGCGTCTTTGGAGCGTTTTCCCTGCGCTGCTCCTCGCCGACAGTGTGTGATGGCGCGCCGGCGTTCGATGGTCCCGGCAACATCGGCCGTAATCACTTCTATGGTCCCGGTTTCGTAGACTTCGACCTCGCCTTTACCAAGACGATGAGGTTCACCGAGCGCGTCAATGCACAACTGCGGGTGGAAGGATATAACATCTTTAACCATCCGCACTTCAACAATCCGGGAGCTGACGCAGCTGCTATCGGCAACCTGGTTGGTTCGCCAATTTTCGGTCAGATAACATCGACGGCGACGCGGCCGGATTCCACCACCTCCGCGCGACAGATGCAGGTCGCGCTGAAAGTTAACTTCTAACCCGTTGTGCCTTCTGCTTGCGCGATTGCACCCATTGGCATTATCGAATGGGTGCAATCGCAATTGAACAGAAATCACCCGTTTCGTGCCCTTCGTGACGCCGTGGTTTAAAATATCTACATAATGTCCCGCGAACTGAATTTCGGTCCTTATGTGGAAGTCGAAAACGGTAAGAAGACGGTCAAAGACCTGACCTTTGGCAATCCCACGCCTGAGGGTGTCGTGTTGACGACGCTTGATTCCGCCGTCAACTGGATGCGCAAGAGCTCCATTTGGCCAATGACGTTCGGCTTGGCTTGCTGCGCCATTGAGATGATGTCAATGGGAGCCTCCCGATTTGATATTGCCCGTTTCGGAGCTGAGGTCTTCCGCCCTTCGCCCCGGCAAAGTGATCTGATGATCATCGCCGGACGTGTTTCCAACAAAATGGCGCCAGTAATCCGACAGTTGTGGGAGCAGATGCCCGAGCCCAAGTGGGTTATGTCGATGGGTGCCTGCGCCACCTCAGGCGGCGTATTCCAGAATTACGCCCTCGTCCAGAGCGTGAACCAGGTCATCCCTGTCGACGTTTATGTGCCTGGCTGCCCGCCGCGTCCAGAGCAGTTGATCTACGCCATCACTCTCTTACAGGAGAAGATCCAGAAAGAGCGCGGCACCATCCGCAAAGCCTTGAATCTGTCCTAACGCGCCAAAACAAAGATGAATCGGGGCAACGCCTGTTCCGGCCCGGGCATCCTCTAAATGCCGCACATTCTGCGGACGAGCCGTCCCGGGCGGAGATATAATCTGTGCAGGTCGGCTGGGATGGTTATGCATCGCGCGTTTCTTACGGCCCTTTTCCTCGGTTGCTTCTCCTTCGGATACCTCTGTTCAGCGCAGGATGCCTCTCCGTCTCATCAGTCTCCCCAGTTGACGCAGGCCCAACCTGCGCAAACTCAGCCATCTGATTCACCGACGCCTCCTCCCACGGCGCAAGTTCCGGCCAATGCTCCGGCTATGTCCAAGCAGACTCGCTTCGAAATCATTCGTGACTTTGAAGCCCAGCTGGTCTATGCGCGAACATTGTTTCCGATGGGAAGCAAGGGATTGGTCCTGAAAGACGGCGTCATTACTCCGAACGGACAGAATTTGCAGCAGCTTCTCGCGCTATGGGGGCCGTCGATCAAGCCAGGGGATCCTGCGCACATCTCCTACGTCAGGATTCACGACAATCACATCCATTTCGATCTGAATGGCGGCCCGGTCCACCGCAAGAAGTGGTATCAGCACATAGAAGTTTCGGGCACCGGTGGCGCCTCCGTCCCGCTTTCACGCGATGAGTCGACGGATAATCCTCACGGAAGCTATCTCGATGTCTACTTCGATAAGTACGTTCCCGAGATGAGCGCCGCGCAATTGCGATCACTCCTATTTCCCGTTCTCGATTTCAACGCGAAAAGCAAGGAAGAGGCCTATCTGGACACCGTGCCTCCAAAGGTAAAGGAGGCGATCAAGGCGCATTATGTTTTGGTCGGGATGAACACCGAAATGGTCTTGCATTCCAGAGGCAAGCCCCCCAAGAAAGTCCGCGAGAAAGACGGCGACGCCGATTTTGAAGAGTGGATTTATGGCCAGCCGCCTCAAGACGTCGACTTTGTCCGCATCGTGGGCGATGAGGTCGTACGCGTCGAGACCATGAAGGTCGGTGGCGAAAAAATCGTCCGCACGGAAAAAGAAATTATTCTTCCGAAGCCCGACGAGGAAAAAGAAGCCAAGAAAGAAGAGCAAGACCGCCCCGCTGGCGCACCCAGCCTGCGCCGTCCCGGAGAAGATTCTGAGGACGTTCCCAAACCTGCGGATGGTGTGAACCCCGTCCCTCCGGTTACGCCACCCACGATTCCACAATCGCCCGGAGGTCCCGGGCCAGGAGATGCTGTTGGGCGCCGGTGATGTTCTATCCGGAAACGGATAGGGGAACCGGTTGCCAACTTTCCAGCCTAAGTAGCGCCGCTAATGCAGCGGCTTTGTGATCTGCCGTCCAGGGTGGACCGACGGCGCTTCCCATAACTGCGATCTTGCGCGAAACCTGCGCGGCTTTTTTGCCATAAGCAGATTTGGCGTGATCTTCGAGTTCCCGCTCCCGGATTCGGGTGACCGGTATCTTTAGCCCCTCGCAAGCACTGCTCACGGATTTTCGAAAGAATTCTCCCTCCGCTGTATGAATCAACGGGTGAGAAGCGAGAATCTGGGACAGGGAAGGCAGCGAACGCCCTGCAGCCATTAATACCGCCGCTGATGTGACGCGATAATTGCGTTCACTCAGTTCCGCGACGACCTGCTTGATAGCTTTCTGAGCTATGCCCTCCGACAAGGCGCCACATTTGGCGATGTGTTGCTCTGCTTTCTCGAGAGAAAGGGCGGCGGCATGGTGATAGGGCTGTTTTCCTCCAGGTGTGGTCGGATCCATCACAATGATGCGGCGGCGATCGACAAGTGTCGGTGAATCCGCATCACCGGAGACTGCCACGAGGACTCCCCAGCCAGAATGCATGCGGAATGCGAGAGCTACAGGTTTCATGAGGGTCCAACGCCTGCGAGTGTACTCGTCAACTGCGCTTCTTATGTCAAAGGGCGGGCCCCACGTCCTTAAACGAAAACGCCAGCGAAACGTTTGGATACTCCTGCCCCTCAACCTCAACGTACGGGTACACGAAATAGTTCAGCGGTTTGCCTTCTTGCGGGGGCGTAAGCCGCAAGTCGCGTCCCATGCTGAATTGCACACGATTTACATCATGGGATCCGAAAAAGTAATCACGCTTCTCGGGATGCTTCCAGGCTTCCGAAATGTCGACGGGAATCCATCCCTTGCCGTCGATGTAAAAGTCTGACCAGCAATGATAGCCCGCGATCTCGCCGGAGTGTTTGTCGGCTGGGAGAGGGAAGCCGATCTCAAAACGCGCTGGAATCCCTTGCGAACGAGCCATCGAGATAAACAGGGAGTGAAAGTCGGTGCAGTTCCCCTTCTTTGCGTCGCACGCGTAGAGCACATCGCCACGTCCCCAGCCGGCGCCGGTCTTGTCGTAACGCATGGTCGTGAAGACGTAATCGTAGATCGCCCGTGCTTTGTCGAGAGGCTGGGTCTTCCCCTCGGTCACTTTGACTGCCAAGTCAGCCGGTACGCCAGAGATGGGAACGAGAGCATCCGGCTGCAGGTCCTCTTGCCGCTCTTTGTTCGCGAGGGCTGCGGTCACCAAGTGAGGCGCCGGATTCAACGCGATTCGCTCGCGTCGCGTGACCTCGTATTCGATATCAAAATGCAGTTCGGTAGAAGAATTCCGGCTGGTTTCGGCGAAGTACATCTCGTTTCCAGGTTTCGACTCTCGCGTGCGCGTCAGCGGTACATCTCCACTGGCGGAAACGACCTTCACCTCCTGCCACGCGTCAGACTGCGCAGCCGGAATCCAAACGCGAACTCGCTTGCCGGCAGGCAAATTCTTCACCGTGAATCCGTAGTGAAAGGTGAAATGCCGGGACTCCTGAGCAAATGGCGATTGAGTAAGGCTGAAAAGGCAGAATAGCAGACAGCATATGCGCTGCATTGGGCGGCATCCTTTCAAATTGTGAGAGCTGAATACTGAAAGTTGATTTTCAACGACACACGGGCGTCTTAGTGGGAACGCCGTCAAGTGAAGCCGCAGTTACGCATGACAAGAAGGATGCCGGGTGCCGATCCGGCGATGCGATATTTTGCCTTGAGCTGGAGCCGTCAGGCAAGCGTGACAAGCAGCGATCAACATATGCCTAGAATGACTTTATGACCGACACCGTTGAGAATCTGATCCTCGACCTTCTGGAATGGCTGAGCCGCAAGGAGCGCACTTATCAAGAGACGATGGACGCATGGCGCACCTCTTGCCCACGCCTCCCAGTCTGGGAGGATGCGCAGGACCAGGGACTGATCGAGACCATCTCCGCTAATGGACACTCGTTGGTGAGGGTCACAGCCGAAGGAGCCGCCCTGCTCCAGGAAAGGAGATTTACCGGATCCACTCCAAGATCGACGCCAAGCGAGGAAAATTCAGCCATGCCACAGCACCGTCGATCCTAGACGATCTTCTTGGCGTCCTCTGTGGCAGTTCTCGGCGAACTCAGCGTTTAGAAGCTTTGGCCGCCGAGAGCGCGGAGAAAGAGCCGCTGAGATCGCTGAGCGGCCCGAATCGCTCCCCAACGAACCCAAACTCCGCACCCACAGCCCCGTTCCGCCCGAAGCCGTGTATAATCCTTTGGCAATTTTCGCCGCGGTGGAAAATCGGCTCTGCCCGAGTCCACGATGACGAATCCTCCGCCCGACAAACCCTAATCGAGCAGTAATCAGGAGATCCCGTGAATCGAACGCCCTTCGCATGCTCACTCCGGTCAGCCGTCTCCCGTAGCATCACAACCGTACTGTTTTTTCTGTCAGTGGCGTTCGCATGGAAGACCGCATCCGCGCAAACCGGATACACCGGCATCTTTGGAGGAGGGCCGTTCTACAAGAACGCTGCGCCCAATATCACTGAGATCGAGAACTCCGGCTTCAGCGAAGCAATCGTGTGGAGCGTCGAGGTGAACAGCGTCGGCGACCTGAATTTCAACGGCGAGTTTCCGCTGACCTCGGGCGGTACCTACATCGGCAACCAGACGCATCCGGATTTTCCTGGGAACATGGCGCAGCTCAAGCAGGGAACCGTGAAGCGCGTAACGTTCAGCGTCGGCTCCTCGAGCTACGGAGACTGGGAAAACATCACTGCGCTCGTGAATGCACAGGGCACCGGCCCAAGCAGCATTCTGTATAAGGACTTCGCGGCCCTCAAGGCTGCGATTCCCGCTCTCGATGCCATCGACTTCGACGACGAGAATAGCTACAACTCGCCCACCTCGATCGCCTTCGCGGTCATGCTCGGTCAATTGGGCTATCACGTCATGCCCGATCCATACACGAACAACAGCTACTGGATAAACCTTGTCGCTCAGATCAACAGTCAGCTTCCAGGCACAGTCGATGGTGTGCACTTACAAGCTTATGCGGGTGGCACCGGAAATAGTCCTTGCGTCGATTGGAACTTCGGCAGCGTGCCCGTATTCCCAGGCTTGTGGGATCAGGTCGACACTCCGAGCCAGGTTGAAACAATCATGAGCGGATGGCACGCGCAGTGCGGCATCCTCGGCGGATTTATGTGGATTTACGATGACTTCGTCGGCACGGGACTCGCCGCGCAATATGCGGCCGCCATCAACACCGCGGTCAGCAGCAGTGGCTTCACGCTCTCTGGTCCGAGCAATGTGTTCCTGAATCAGAAGTCGATTGCGAGCGCCGTCATCACGATCAAAGACTTCGGCGGCTTTAACGGTAACGTGAAGCTTAGCGTCTCGGGCTTGCCGAAGGGTGTGAAATCCGTGGTCCAGGGAACCGGAAACAAGCAGAGAGTGGTGTTCAAGGGCGCACCAACCGCCAGCACCGGGTTCTCGACCGTGACCATCACCGGTACCTCCGGCACCATCACGCAGTCTCTCAACATGACTCTGGCTATAAGCGCCGCTACAGGTTCCACAGGAGCGGGTACGCAGGTAGATCTTTCGCCGTACTTTACTCTCTACGGCGTCTACACCGACGGGTCGACTTACACCACTGGCGGCCTCGATGGAGATGGCTATTCCTACTCGGAGAATCTGCTCGGCCCGTCGCGCGTGCTAAACGGACTGCTCTTCAATCTTGGTCCGGCGAATGCACCCGACGCCGTCGCGTCGAATGGTCAGACAATCTCGCTGCCGGCAGTAAAGGCGGCCGATCTGATCTTGTTCGGGACAGGCATTCAGGGAAATCAGGCGTCGCAGACGCTCACCGTGACCTACACCGACGGCAGCAGCACAAAGTTCACGCAGAATTTCAGCGACTGGTACACACCGTCAAATTTCCCGCGCGAGTATGAAGCTGTTGCCATGCCCTACCGAAACTTCGATGACGGCACGAAAGATAACCGCACCTTCAGCCTCTATGCGTATCCTCTACCGTTGAACAAGGCAAAGACCGTACAGAGCGTCACGCTACCGTCAGATCCGGACGTGGTCGTCCTGGGGGCGACCCTGCTGCCGTAAGTAAGGTCGCGTAAGAAGTTAGAAGATGAGACTGGAGCGGGAGACCGGGATCGAACCGGCGACATCCAGCTTGGGAAGCTGGCGTTCTACCGCTGAACTACTCCCGCTCGGCGACTCTTAGCTTACCACCGGCGAGAATCACTCTCAACCAGACAAGCCCTTCAACCACGAAGGATCACAAAAGAAATCCTTCGTGCTCCTTCGTGTCCTTTGTGGTTGTCAAATTTCTGCATATCAGTGAATGCGGCCCGCATTCATGATTAAATAGCCATTCGCTCGGGTTAACTAAAAATGAGCCCATTCTTCTCCACTCCTTCCCGTCGCAAATTTCTGCAGAATGCCGCGGTCGCTAGCGCTGCTACCACGCTCTATCCAGCACTCAGCGCAGCTCGCGAGATTACACCTGAAGCCAAGTCGGTTCCGCAGGATGTGAAGCCATTCGAACTTGACGAAATCGCAATTGCCGAGCTGCAGGACGGCATGATTTCCGGCCGATTTACTGCTCGCTCACTGGTCGAGAAATACTCAGCACGCATCGATGAGATCGACAAGCGTGGACCCGCGGTCAACGCCGTCATCGAAATGAATCCCGACGCGATGTCGATCGCCGACGGACTCGATCGCGAGAGAAAGTCCAAAGGTCCGCGTGGTCCGCTGCACGGCATTCCGGTACTGATCAAAGACAACATCGACACCGCCGACCGCATGATGACCACCGCAGGCTCGCTGGCTCTGGTCGGATCAAAGCCGCCCAAGGATTCGTTTGTTGCGCAAAAGCTTCGTGCGGCTGGCGCAGTGATTCTCGCTAAGACCAATCTGAGCGAGTGGGCCAACATTCGCTGTAGCCATTCGACAAGCGGATGGAGTGGTCGCGGCGGCCTGACGAAAAATCCTTATGCGCTGGACCGCAACCCTTGCGGATCAAGTTCGGGAACAGGTGCAGGCATCTCTGCAAATCTAGCGGCCGTGGGCATCGGCACCGAGACTGACGGGTCTATCGTTTGCCCTTCGTCGGCGAATGGTCTCGCTGGGATTAAACCCACGGTCGGCCTCGTCAGCCGAAGCGGCATCATTCCCATCTCTCACAGTCAGGACGGTGCAGGTCCGATGTGCCGTACCGTTCGGGATGCAGCCGTTCTTCTCAGTGCGCTAGCCGGGGTTGATCCCGAAGATGGAGCTACATCCGCCAGCGCCGGCAAATCACAGACGGACTATGCGCAGTTCTGCGATCCCAATGGACTCAAAGGTACCCGCATTGGCGTCGCGCGTAAATACTTCGGATTCAACGATGCTGTCGATGCCTTAATGGAGCAGGCGATCGATGTGATGAAGAAACAAGGCGCAACGATCGTCGACCCTGCCGACGTTGAGACGTTAGGTAAGTTCGATGAGAGTGAACTGCTGCTCTTTATGTATGAACTCAAGGCCGACCTGAATGCATATTTAGCACGCTTGGGTTCGAGTGCGCCGGTTCGCAGTTTGAAAGACATCATCGAATTCAACGACCGGAACCGCTCTAAGGAAATGCCTTACTTCGGCCAGGATTTGTTTGTGAAAGCGGAGAGCAAGGGTCCACTTACGGAGAAGGCCTATCTCGATGCTTTGGCGAAGAACCATCAACTGGCGCGCGCCGAAGGCATCGATGCGGTGATGGACAAGAATCATCTGGACGCCCTTGTCGGCCCCACCGGAGGCCCGGCATGGCTTACTGATCTGGTCAATGGTGACCACTCAGCCGGAGGCAGTTCGAATTCTGCGGCCGTCGCTGGTTATCCCAATATCAACGTGACTGCTGGTTACATCTCAGGTCTGCCTGTGGGTATCTCGTTTTTCGGACGAGCGTGGAGCGAGCCTGCTCTGATCAAAATTGCCTACTCCTTCGAGCAGGCAACCAAGGCCCGGCAGGCTCCGCGATTTCTGCCGACGATCGGTCTGTAAGTAGATCAGATGGGCAATCGATTTTTGTAGCTCTCGCGATTCTAATTTTCGTAACTTTCGCGTGCTTCCATGTTAGCCTTTTGCCTATGAGGGGGTACTAAATGACAAACCTGAATAAGGTAGTCACTTCCCTACGGACTGAGTACTCTCGTCTTCAAAAAGAGATGGAGAGAGTAGGGAAGGCATTAGATGCCCTCGGTCACGCAAACGGCGCCGGATACAGGAGAGTCAAAAGAGTCCTGAGCAAGGAAGCCCGTGAGCGGATCGCTGAGGCACAAAGGCAACGCTGGGCCAAAGTGCGGAAACAGGCCAAGCTAGCTAAGTCGTAAGCAGTCCTTCGCAAGCACCGCAGACGGCCTCGTTCGAGTCTATCGATACATTCTTAGGACGAGGCCCAAGCGGAGCACCTGTCTCAAGCAAGCCTTCCTAAGTCCACCGAAACCACTTCAAAGCCAACACAAACGAAAGCCCCCCCCAGACGATCATCACCAGCAAACGTGGCCATTGATGGAACAATGGTGTGCCCTCCAGAATGCTCGCGCGCAGTGCATCGTTCAGTGCCGTGAGCGGCAGGGCTTTAATCAGCGGATGAATCACTGTGGGGAAGCGCTCGTAAGAAAAGAAGACCCCAGAGAAGATCCACATCGGCATCATCACCAGGTTGATCAAGCCGCTGACGCTCTCGATCTTCTGTGCGCGGCTGGCCGTTAGCAGACCGACCCCGCCGAATGTCAGTGATCCGATCGCGGCGATCAACGCAATCGAGCCTACCGATCCAAGCACGCGCATGTGAAAGAAGAGGACACCGAAAACAAGCAGGAGCCCAACCTCGATAATCATCAGGATGAGGCGGCTCGAAGCCAACGCCAGCAGGAAATCGGTGCGGCGCATGGGCGTGCCCACAAACCGCTTGAGCAGCTTGCGCTGCCGCATGTCGACCAATGCAAAGCCGATCCCCCACATGCCCGAGTTCATCAAGTTCATACCGAGCAGTCCGGGGATCAGAAAGTCGATGTAGCGCGAGCCGGGTTCTGAAGAAGTTAACGTCGTGACCGGGACGGATTCCTTGCGTCCAGCTGCCGATTGGAGGGCATCGTTTACTTGACTCTTAGCCAAGACACTTTCGGGCCGGGCAGGATCGTAGAGGTATGTGAATCCACCTTTCGAGTCTGGTTCGATCACGAGATCAAACTTGCCCAGCCGAAAGCCCTGTCGGGCATCGTCCTCGTTCAGAACTTGAATGTTGAATTGTTCGTGCTCCGGCGATGCGCGGAGCAGAGTTTCCGCCTCTTTCGAACCCAAAGCCTGCGCGATAGCGACTGATGGCGCATTTCCCGGCTTGTTGCGGAATGCGATACCCAAACCCAAAGCCAACAAAAGAGGGAAGACGAATACCCAAAACACAACTTCCGGTTCGCGCTTAAGTTCCAGCATGCGCGCCATCAGCAAATGACGATAGCCGGACCAGCGGCCATTGCGCGGAGGCGTCGGTTGCGACTGTTTGGTATGAATCGGTGTTTCTTGGACTACGCTCATAGACTTATTTAGTCATTGAATCATTTAAACATTTAGTCAATTGGAACTGCCCAAGCGGCCAAGTCTTTCATTGACTAAATGATTAAATGACTAAATGCTTAAATGACTCAATTGACTCTCGCTGGTTTCCATTTATTCAAGAACTCCGCCAACACCTCGGCGGTCAACACTCGAGCGTCTTCGAATTCGCCATTCTTCTGACTCACCACCAATTTGCCATCACTGTCAGCAACAGCAATTGCCGGAATACCTTTCTTCAACGGAACCTCGTATTGCGCAACGAGATCGGCATTTTTCTCTTCTTCTGGTCCCAGATCAACATGCACGATTTCGTAGTTCGCCACAACTATCGGAGCCAGTTCGGGGCTTTGAAACGCCAGGTCGAGCACGTGACAGTCGAAGCACCAGTTGGCCCCGAAAACCAGAAGCAGAAGCAGTCGCTTGCCCGACCGCGCCGCGCGCTCTTCAGCTTCTCTAATCTCTGCGTGCGCATCCGCATCGGCGGGATAAATATTCTTCGCCATAGTCGACGGCTGCTTGAGCGTGGGAGCGTCGGTGCGTTCTACGGCGATGAGCCGCCAAACATCTCCCTGCTGTTGCCACGATTGATCGTCGGTGATGTTTAGTATCTGACCGTTAGGCAAAAGCACGCGCGCGCGAAAAATAAAGCTGTAGTGGCCGTGGCGAATCGTATTGCGGACCACCTCGACGTCAATAGTGCGCGGCTTCAGTCCGAGCCAGAAGCTTGTGTCGGCCTCGGTCTCGTGCATCACCGAATTCACCCGCACCTGCGCCGCAGGGTTTGTGCTGTAAAAAGTCTTCAACGTGGCTGCGTCCTGGGCGAGAATGGCCGCCTTCCACTGCTCAAATGGGAATGGAGCTGCGTCGGCGGTCTGACACCAGGCGTGCGCCGCCGCCAATGCGACAACCACCGCGATCCAGGTCATCCGTGTCATAAGACGTTTCACTCGAGAGACTATTCTTCCCGCAGATGCCGCCCGGTCAGCCTCACAAACACATCTTCGAGGCTAGCCTGCCGCGTGGTCAGATGCTGCAGCTGCCCGCCTTGTTTATCGATCGCTTCCAGCAGTGCCGGAATCGTCAGATGCGGCTGCTTCACGTTCAAAGCGATCAGTCCGTCGTCTTCTCGTACCGACTCCACACTTGGCAGCGCACGCCAGGTCGGCAGCGAGGCCCCGTCCTGATTGCCGCTGACCGAAAACTCCACCACATGATGCCCACCCAACCGATTAATCAAGTCAGCCGGCGATCCCTCAGCGATGACTTGCCCGTGATCCACAATCGCCAGCCGGTCGCAAAGTTTTTCCGCCTCATCCATGTAATGCGTGGTGAGCAGAACCGTGCCCCCGTTCTTCTGGAAGGTGCGAATGATGTCCCACAACTGCCGCCGGCTCTGCGGATCAAGCCCCGTCGTGGGCTCATCGAGAAACAGAATCTTCGGATTGCATACGAGCGCCGTTGCGACCGCTAGCCGCTGCCGCTGTCCACCGGAAAGCTTGCCGACCCATGAATCGGCCTTTTCTGTGAGCTGCAACTGCTCCATCACCTCATCCGTCGGGCGCGGCTCGCGATAAAAGCTGGCAAACAAATCAATGGTTTCGCGGACCGTCAGTTTTTCAGAGAGCCGCGTCTCCTGCAGCGAGATGCCCAGCCATTCCCGCATCTCCCGTTCGTTCTCATTCCAGCTATGACCAAGAATCTGAACTTGTCCTGAGGTTGGCTGAAGCAAGCCTTCCAGAATTTCGATGGTTGTGGTTTTTCCTGCGCCATTCGGGCCCAGCAGCCCAAAGCATTCACCCGCTTGGATTTCCAGGCTGAGCCCGCGCACGGCCTCCACCTTACCGTCGTAGGTCTTGCGGAGATCACGACACTGGATGGCAACGGACATACAGGAAATCAGCTTGGTCGCAAGAGGAGTGGGCAGTATACACCGAGGCAGTGATGAAAAAGTCCGCGGGCGAACGCAAAACCGCTTCTAGAGCTGACCAAACATACCTGGGTTACTGTCGTTTTGCCAAAATCTGCTAAGCCGTGATTACGCTCACAAAGTGCCGTGATGTCCGCCATTTGCCCTACCGGAGCCTTGAACGAAGATGTCCTTGGAATGTGAACCGCTTAGCCGGTTTCCGAGCGGACGGCGGTTTGAGGGGAGGCAGGGAGGTTCCGATGGGCACAATTGAAATTCATGAGCCGGAAATAAAAGAAGTCAAGCCAGCAGGCCGTCCAGGTGCGGCTGTCCTGCCGAAATCAGAAATCGCCAAGGGGGCAGTAACTGCGCCCAGAGTGATGTTCTCTGACAGCTTGCTGGAATTTGGAACACAGAACAGGCGCCACGCGCTCGCGACCACTACCTCTTTTATTTTTAATTGCTTGGCCGTGGGTGTGATGTTGATTATGCCGTTGATGTTTACCGACACCCTGCCGAAAGCGCAATTGTTGACGTTCCTGGTAGCTCCGCCTCCGCCACCTCCACCACCACCTCCAGCCGCCGAAGCAGTTCAGAGGGTCGTGCATCAGATCCAGACCGATCTGCTCAACACCGGCCAGCTGCGTACGCCTAGCCGCATTCCGCAAAAGATCCAGATGATTAAGGAAGAAGACGCGCCACCTCCGATGGCGGCTACGGGTGGAGTAGTGGGCGGCGTCCCGGGAGGGATTCCCGGAGGACAGCTCGGTGGCGTGATTGGCGGCATCGTCAGCGCTACATCGAGCCTTGCTTCCGTCCCCAAACTGCAGCCGGTCGTGCCACAACGTGTGCGGATCTCTCAGGGCGTGACCCGAGGCCTGTTGATTCATCGCGTGGAGCCTTCGTATCCGCCGCTGGCGCGGGCCGCGCGTGTGCAAGGCGATGTTGTTCTGACCGCCGTGATCAGCCCCAACGGGGAAATCGAGAACCTGCAATTAGTTAGCGGACATCCGATGCTGGTTCCGGCAGCGATCTCAGCGGTGAAGCAGTGGCGGTACAAACCCTATTTGTTGAACGGGGCGCCGGTGGAGGTAGAAACTACGATTACGGTGATCTTCTCTCTGTCGTCCTAAGTGAGAAGGCCTCTCCGATGCCAGGAGTGTAATAACAATGCCTGCGGAATATACATATCGCGTTTCGGCCTGGTGGACTTCCGGCCGCACCGGACTTGCCAAGTGCGAGTCGTCGCCTAACACGATCCATTTCTCCGAGGCTGCGGAGTTGGGAGGCCTGCAAGGCCGCTGGACACCGGAGCAGTTGCTGCTTTGTTCGCTTGCTGGCTGCTTCACGACGACATTCCACGATGTCGCCCGGAGTGCGAATTTTGACTATACCGATCTTGAAGTGGAGATCGAAGGCAGCGTGCGGCGCAGCCGATCTGCGGGCTGTAACTTCAACGAGATTCTGATTCGACCCAGGCTGACCGTCCATTCCGAGGATCAATGTGAGGCGGGCTTACAGCTACTGCGCCGGACGAAATCGATTTGCATGATTTCCCGCGCTATCACAATTCCTCAGACCCTCGAGCCACTGGTGGAGACGGTCAAGGTTCCTGTCGAAGGCTGGACCGCACAAGATGCGACTGTAAAGATTGGGGTGTAACGCCGGGCTCGTGTGCAAGACGAGGGGGTGCGTATGATGTTCTCCTACAGACTTGTCCGTCTGATTGAAACTCATGCTGACGCGCTCGCCGCAGGCCTGGAAGAGAAGGTCCACGGCGCTTCGCAGATCACTCATTTTCGCGAAATCCCCGCGCACGAATTGCGGGAACGGGTCTACGAGATTTACCGTCACCTCGGCGAATGGTTATTGGGCAAAAACGAACTCGATATCGAGCATCGCTATCGTGAAATCGGAGCTCGCCGCGCTCATCAGGGAATTCCATTCAGCGAGGTGATCCACGCGATTGTCTTAACCAAAGAGAACCTGTGGGAGTTCCTGAAAAGCGAAGCCGTATTGGACCATGCGATTGAGATCATGGGCGAACTGGAACTTCTGCAGATGTTGGAAATGTTTTTCGACCGGGCGATTTATTATGCCGCTGTGGGGTATGAGGAAACAGTTGCCCGTCACGTGCACGAAACGGGGGCGTTGCGGGCTAGCTAGGAGACTAAACAAGGATGTCGATGTCATGGGAGATGGAATACAAAAAGCGGCTGAAGACGGCGGACGAGGCACTGGGGTGCGTGAAGTCCGGCATGCGCGTTTACATTCAGCCCGGTTGTGCCGAGCCTGAAACCCTGGTGGAGGCGCTGATCCGGCGCGCTCCAGTGCTGTTCGACGTAGAAATCGTCCACATGATGACCATGGGATGTGCGCCCTATGTGGCCCCGGAAATGGCGAGGCACTTCCGGCACAACGCCATGTTTATCGGCGCCAATGTACGCGACGCTATCAACGAAGGCCGCGCCGACTACACACCTATTTACCTGAGCGAGATCGAAGGACTGTTCGAGAGCGGGCAGATGCCGATTGATGTCGCGTTGATCGAGGTATCCCCGCCGGATTCGCACGGTTTTTGCAGTTTTGGCGTTGGCGTCGATACAACCCTGACCGCCGCCAGGGTCGCCAAGCACGTTGTTGCGCAAGTCAACGACAACATGCCGCGCACTTATGGCGACAGCTTCATTCACGTCGATGACATTGACGCCTTTGTCGAGTCCTCGCGGCCCCTCTGCGCGTTGAAGAGGCCCATCGTTACCGACCTGCAAGTGGCCATCGCAAAGAATGTTGCCGGTCTGATCGAAGACGGAGCTGTTTTGCAGACCGGCATTGGCGGCATTCCGGACGCAGTGCTCCCGATGCTGATGGACCGCAAGGATCTGGGCGTGCACAGCGAACTGGTTTCGGACGGCGTAATCCCCCTGATCGAGGCTGGAGTCCTTACCGGCGCTCGCAAGAATTTCAAGCCCCGCAAGATCATCCTTGGATTCGCCCTGGGCACAAAGCGGCTGTTTGAATTCATGGACAACAACCCCATCTTTGAGTTTCATCCCACGGCATATACGAACGATCCTGCCCTGATTGCGCGAAACGACAAGATGGTGGCTATCAACTCTGCGATTCAGGTCGACCTTACTGGGCAGGTATGCTCCGATTCCATCGGCAGCACGTTTTACAGCGGAATCGGCGGCCAGGTTGATTTCTTGCGAGGAGCGTCGCGCTCGAAGGGTGGTAGGCCGATTATCGCGATCTCTTCCACCGCAAAAAACGGCAAGATTTCGCGAATCGTTCCCGTGCTCGCTCCAGGTGCTGGAGTAGTCACGTCCCGCGGGCTCGTTCGCTACGTTGTGACCGAACACGGTGTGGCCTATCTGCACGGCAAGTCGATTCGTGAACGCGCCAAGGCGCTGATCGAGATCGCTCATCCTGACTACCGCGCTGAATTGTGGGAATACTGCGAGAAAACAAAATGGCTGCAACCTCAAGCCTTGCAGGGGGCAGCCGTTACGAGCTAGAGGCGAGGAGCAATTTATGGCCGGTCCGGCACGCGGCAAAATCGTAGTGGATACTGAAGAGTGCAAAGGATGCGGGCTATGCGTCGAATCCTGCCCGCCCAAGTGCCTGGATCTTTCCCCCGAACTGAGCCATTACGGCGTGCATCCCGCGCGTTATTCCGGACATGACTGCACCGGGTGTGGCATCTGCTTCTACTGCTGTCCCGAGCCGGGCGCGATCACAGTCTATCGCTTGGCTGCTCCGCCAAAGTCGGTTGCTCCACAGGTGCAGGCAGGAGGCGAACATGCGGCAGCTCTGTAAAGGCAACGTTGCTGTGATCAAGGGCGCGGTGCTTGCCGGATGCCGTGCCTACTACGGATACCCCATCACGCCGGCCAGCGAAGTGGCCGAGGCAGCCGCGCTTTACTTTCCCGAAGTCGGCGGAACATTTGTGCAGGCCGAGAGTGAGACCGCTTCCATCAACATGGTCTACGGCGCCGCCTCGGCTGGCGTGCGCGTGATGACCGCGTCCTCGGGCCCTGGCTTGAGCCTGATGCAGGAGGGCATTTCCTACCTCGCCGGAGCCGAATTACCTTGCGTAATTGTTGATGTGATGCGCGGAGGGCCGGGCTTGGGCAACATCGCTCCCGAGCAGAGCGACTATTTCGCCATGGTCAAGGGCGGAGGCCACGGCAATTACCGTAATTTCGTCGTTGCGCCGGCGTCGGTGCAGGAAATGGCCGACCTCACCATCCTCGCCTTCGAACTCGCCGACCAGTATCGCAATCCGGCGATCGTGCTGACCGACGGATTCGTCGGCCAGATGATGGAGCCACTCGATCTGGAATACCGGGAGATTATCGCGCCGCCCAAGCCCTGGGCAGTCCAGGGAACTGCAGGCACACGTAAGAACATGGTGAGTTCCATCTTCCTCGAGTCCGACGACCTGGAAAACCACCAAAGAAAGATGGAAGCGAAATACATCCGCGCGCAGCAGAATGAAACGCGCTGCGAGCAGTACCTTACCGACGATGCCGATCTAGTCGTGGTCGGCTACGGAATCGTTTCGCGCGTACTGCGCTCGGCGGTGGATGAAGCGCGCAAGCAGGGAATCAAGGTCGGATTGTTCCGGCCGATCACCTTGTGGCCGTTTCCCACGAAAGAGCTGGCGAAGGCGGCGCTGCACGTCGAGAAACTTCTCGTCGTCGAATTGAGCAATGGCCAGATGGTCGAAGACGTTCGCCTCGCCGTCGCAGGTCGGCGCCCAGTCGAATTCTACGGACGCGTAGGAGGCAACGTTCCCAGCGTGGAAGAGCTGTTAGCGAAGATTGAAGAACAGGTAGGGCAGGTGGTGTGAATATGCTCACCTACCCATTCAACACTTGTCATTCCGAGCGTAGCGAGGAATCCCTACCCCATCCACCACTGCCTGAAGTAGGGATGCTTCGACTCCGCTGGAATCTCGCTCCGCTCGATTCCAACTGCGCTCAGCATGACAAAGAGGGGGTTAGAACATGGCGGACCAAGTAGTCCTCGAAGAGTCAAAGGCAGGGAATGAGAAGTACGACATCGTCCATCAGAAGCCCGAGACGTTCTATCCCGAGTACGAACGCAAATCCGATCTGAAGCACCAGACGCACTACTGCCCCGGCTGCGGACACGGTGTTGCCCACAAGCTGATCGCCGAAGCCTTGGAAGACCTGAAGCTGCAGGATCAGACAATCCTCGTGAGCCCCGTCGGCTGCTCGGTCTTCGCGTACTACTATTTCGATGTCGGCAATGTGCAGGTCGCACACGGCCGTGCCCCGGCCGCGGCGACAGGCCTGAAGCGTGCATGCCCAGACAAGATCGTCATCGCCTACCAAGGCGACGGTGACTTGGCCGCCATTGGTACTGCGGAAATCGTGCACGCCGCCAACCGTGGCGAGAAAATCACCGTCTTCTTCGTGAACAACGCAATCTACGGGATGACGGGCGGACAGATGGCTCCGACCACGCTGGTGGGCCAACGCAGCACTACTTCTCCTTGGGGACGTCGCCCCGTCAACGAGGGCTTCCCGCTGCACATGGCCGAGATGCTGTCCTCGCTAGAAGCGCCGGTTTACATCGAGCGCGTCGCACTCTCCGACAACAAGAACATCATGAAAGCCCGCCGCGCCGTCCGTAAGGCGCTCGAACGGCAGCGCGACGGGGCCGGCTTCACCTTCGTCGAAATTCTCTCGCCCTGTCCGACGATTTGGGGCAAGGATCCTGTCGACGCTCGGAAGTGGGTCGCCGAAAAGATGATTCCCAACTTCCCGCTGAACGTTTTCCGCGACCGCAAGGTCGAGGTTGTCGAGACGAATGCACCACCGCACAAGACCGTGCAGGAACTCGTCGAAGGAGAGCGCAAAGTTGCCGGCGAAGCCATGGTTCGTGGACGCCACCATCACTTTCAGCATCTGGGAATCAAGATCGCCGGATTTGGTGGCCAAGGCGTGCTGCTACTGGGCCAACTTCTAGCCGAGATGGGCATGCGCGAAGGACTGGAAGTGAGCTGGCTGCCATCCTACGGACCCGAGATGCGCTCCGGCAGCGCACACTGCCACGTTTGCCTGTCAAAAGATCGGATCGGCTCGCCGGTTCTGTCGCGTCCGGACGTTTTGATCGCAATGAATGAGATCTCACTGCGCAAGTTTGCCGCGCAGATCGCGCCCGGTGGCACCATCATCTACGGTCGCGACCGCCTGCCGGATGACATTTCTGTGGGGAACGCCCAGGTCGTCTGCATCCCCGCCTCTGAGATCGCGGACAAACTCGGCTCTGCCAAAGTCGCAAACGTCGTGATGATGGGCGCTCTGCTTGAGGAGACTGAGTGTCTAGCTTCGGATACAGCGATGAAAGTGCTTGAAGCAAAGGTGAAGAATCCAGCTCTGCTCGATCTTGACCGCAAGGCCCTCGACGCCGGGCGTGTTTACATCGATCACACGGTCGCCGTCGGAGCAGTGACGCAAGCAGACGGCTTCGCCCAATAGAATATTGCGAAAGATTACCTATACCTTGTTTGCCACAGTAAAATAGAGGGACGAGGCAATGATGGCGCAAATGACGCCCGAGGTTTCGAAGTTGCTGGAGCAGGCTCTAGCCCTCTCAGTGGAAGAGCAGGAGGCGCTGGCGGATTCTCTGATCTCCAATCTCGGCGGCAAGGTGGATGAAGGCGTTCAAGCTGCGTGGAACGCCGAGATTTCGAAGCGAATCGCCGAGTTGGATTCTGGCAAGGCCAAGACGATTGCATGGGAAGAAGTTCGGCGTCGCAACTTAGCCAAGCTGCCACATGCCTAAGGGCTCGATAGAATTCCACCAAGCTGCTGCCGCCGACTACGAAGCTGCGTTTGAATGGTATCTTCAGCGCTCACCGGACGCCGCTAGCGAATTTGCCGCGGAAGTCGACCGCGCGCTAGCTCAGATTCTACTGGCTCCCGCACGCTGGGCGAGCGGACCATTCCAAACGCGAAGATTCCTCCTGAGAAGATTCCCGTTTCTGATTATCTTCCGCGAGTTCTCCTCCGACAAAATCCAGGTCCTTGCAATTGCGCACACGAGCCGAAGACCTCAGTATTGGAAAACTCGGTTGTGAGAGACGTTCCCGCCCCTGATGGAGAAAAATAGCCCTGCCCTTTGGCCTTTCGAGCGATAGGAGGCTTGGCTCCGGCGAGGGACCTTTCCCGCTGCACAGACTTAAAGCGCTGCGCGTTTGTGATCCTAATCACAAATTCCCGTGACAGCCGCCATACCCCCTTCGTACATCCCGCGTAATCCTAGGACTTGGGTGGGGAGGTGTCCTATGACAGTTGTTGAAACTACCAAGAGCCCAGTCAATGAGCGCGTACCAGCGCTGGTTTCCCCGCTGGCCGTCAAGAACGTCCTATTTGCCACCGATTTTTCGCCGACTTCTGAATCCGCATTACCCTATGCAGCAGCCATTTGCCGACGATTTGGCGGTACGCTGCATATGGCGCACGTCCTGTCCGAGGCTGGCCTGCTCATGATGTCCGGTGGCGTGGACTACGTCAGCATGGGCACGATTTATGAGGACGCCGAGAACGAAGCGAAAGAACGGCTCAATCAGATTTCTGAACACATCGAGGGCATTCCTCACCGAAACTACGTTCGATACGGGCAGGTCTGGCGAAACCTGGCGACGATCATCGCGGACAACGAGGTAGACCTTCTCGTCGTAGGCACCCATGGACGCACTGGCTTCGGCAAACTGCTATTGGGTTCCGTTGCCGAAGACATTCTTCGCCACGCTTCATGCCCAGTTCTTACCGTTGGGCCGAAGGTCACCGGGCGGGCCAAACTGCCTGAGCTTTCCAGCCACGGACGTGACCTGGCTCCGCCAGAGTTGGAGTTGAGGCAGATTCTCTTTGCCACCAACTTTGCTCGGAATGCTGCTCTAGCAGCGGGCGACGCGGTCGTGCTAGCCAAGGAGTTTCGCTCTCGGCTCACCCTGATGCACGTTATCGAAGATTATGCGGAACTCGGAGGCGCGCCAGGGCCTATCGAGGATAGTCTCCATCGCTTGCGGGAACTTGTTCCCAGGAATGCGCAACTGCAATACGTTCCGGAAACACTGCTGGAATTCGGCAACGCGCCCGACCGGATTTTGAAAGCTGCGGCGGAACGCGAAGCTGACATGATCATCCTCGGTGCGCGGTCGCCCGAGCTCGGAACCACACATCTGCCCTGGTCCGCCGCGCATCACGTAATTGCGCAAGCGCGCTGCCCCGTGTTGACGATCCGGCAATGAAGGATGGGTGGTGGCGTGGTTTGCAGGAGTAGTTGCCGATGTATGGGCCGTACCTGAGACGATTTGTCCGCCGTCAGCAGAGCTTCATCGCGATTGCGGTTGCGATCTATGCTGCTCTTTGGGCCGTAGATCGTCCGGCTACGATCGGCAGCACACTTGCCTACACGCTCCCGCTCTGCAACCTGATTGTGCTCCTGCAGGATCATTTGGGCTTTCTGTATCGGGACAAGCATCGGCTGCAATCATGGACTACTTACATCGTGCTGGTGTTCGTGGTCGGGATTCTAGGAGTTGCGGTCGTCAATGCCATCGAGTTTCCGATCCATAGAATTCCCGGTCAGAGATTATGGGACTTTCTGGAATCCGGATGGAAGCTGCCTTTCATGGCCACGATGATCGTCGGCGTTAGCAGCGAGCTCTATCGCAGAATGCGCGAGCATCTGGAGTCCAGAAACCGCGAACTGCAAACCAGCCTGGAGCGTGAATCCACACAACGCGAGCACCAGGATCGAGAACTGCAGCAGGCCCGTGAAATTCAGCAGTCGCTGCTCCCCAAGAAGATTCCCCAGGTTGACGGATTCGAAATCGATGGTGCCTGGGAGCCGGCGCGCGAAGTCGGCGGCGATTACTTCGATGTGATCCAGTTGAGTCCCACTAAGCTTGGGATTTGTATCGCAGATGTGGCCGGAAAGGGCGTTTCGGCAGCGCTCCTGATGGCCAATGTACAGGCAATCGTCCGGGCCTTTGCGACGGAATCAACTTCTCCCTCCAATCTTTGTGCGCGCGTGAACTCCGTTCTCTGCTCCAGCATCAGCGCGGGTAAATTCGTCACGCTTTTCTACGGCGTGCTTGATGCCGTGCACTACACATTCCGTTACACCAATGCCGGACATCTGCTTCCGATTCTGATCCGAGCTGACGGGAGTACACAGCAGCTTGCCAATGACGGCGCATTGTTGGGCGTTTTCGCAGAGTGGACTTACGAGGATTCAGCGGTGAGACTCTGCCCAGGAGATCGCCTCCTGCTCTTCACCGATGGCATCACAGAAGCTGGCATGGAAAATGGCGAGGAATTTGGAGAGGAGCGAGTCGTTGCCAGTGCACGTGGCAACGCCGGCCTCTCGACGAGTGAATTCAAGGCGTCTCTGCTCGACGACGCCAAGAAATTTTCTGCGTCGCCAATGAAAGATGACGCAACCCTGATCGTGATTTCAGCGCTCGGCGCAAACCAGGAGCTTAGAAGCAAGTTGGAAAAACGCGCCGCAATTTCCATTTAGGAACGAGGAACCAAAATGGAAAAGTCGATGCGAAATTTAGGTCGTGCTGTCATTGCAGCGCACGACTTCGAGTACTAGAATGACCAGTCATTCGCAAATGCAAATCCGGTCTCATAACTTCATACCCACTTCATCCATGAGTGCGAACGGATATGCCTTCATACGTTGCAAAACCTACTCCGCCCAATCAGGACAAGCGCTGGAAACTGGTCGATGCCACCATGCGGCGTCAGGGCCAGCAGGCGCGCGGTCTGATTGAAACGCTGCACACGGTGCAAGAGGCGTTCGGATATCTGGACGAACAAGCGCTGCGCTACGTCGCCATGTCGTTGCGCGTGCCCCTGAGCCGAGCCTACGGCGTTGCCACCTTCTATCACTTCTTCACCCTGAAGCCGGCTGGCGAACACACCTGCGTTATTTGTATGGGAACAGCCTGCTACATCAAGGGAGCGCCACAACTGCTCGATGCGGTGCAGCGCGATCTCGGGATTCAACCGGGCGAAACTACTGCGGACAAGAAAGTGTCACTCCTCACGGCCCGCTGCCTCGGCTCGTGCGGATTGGCGCCCGCAGTGGTCTATGACCAGGAAGTCGCCGGCAAGGTTGGGACGCCCGCGGTCCGCGAACGCCTGAAGAAATGGATGCACGCATGACGCCTGAGGAACTGGATCAGATCACCGAAACCGAACGCGAGCGGCAGAGCCACATCACGCAGCGCGTGAATGTTTGCGTTGCTGCCGGTTGCCTTTCCTGCCAAAGCCAGTCCGTGAAAGACGCGCTGGATCAGGAAGTCACCCGCCGCGGAACGAAAGATCATTGTCAGGTCAAAGGTGTGGGTTGCATGGGCCTGTGCTCGGAAGGTCCTCTGGTCTCGACCAGCAACGGTGTTTTGTACAAGAAGGTCGAAGCCACCGACGGTGCGGCGATCATCGACAGCCTTGAAGGATCGCCAGTTTCACGGCTGGTATGTCCCACGGATGTTCCATTCTTCCAGCGTCAGCAGAAGATTGTGCTGGAAAACTCCGGTGTGATCGATCCTGACCGGATCGAAGACTACATCGCGGCCAACGGATACACCGCCCTGATCAAGGCTCTGACTGAGATGACGTCGCGCGAGGTCATCGACGAAGTAACCAAGAGTGGCTTGCGGGGACGCGGTGGCGCTGGATATCCCACGGGCTTGAAATGGAGCACGGTCTCAAAGTCGGTGGGCACACAGAAGTATGTGATCTGCAATGCCGATGAAGGCGATCCCGGAGCCTTCATGGATCGCAGTGTCCTCGAGAGTGATCCGCACCGCGTGCTGGAGGGCATGTTGATCGCTGGATTCGCTGTCGGCGCATCCGAGGCCTACATCTATGTGCGGGCGGAATATCCCTTGGCCATCAAGCGCCTGCGGAATGCAATCCGGCAGGCGGAGCGCGTAGGCCTGCTCGGGTCTGACATCTGTGGCACGCGCTTCAGCTTCAAGATTGATGTCCGACTCGGTGCGGGTGCATTCGTCTGTGGAGAAGAAACGGCGCTGATCGCCTCGGTGGAGGGGAAGCGCGGGACGCCGCGGCCTCGCCCGCCGTATCCCGCCATGGAAGGGCTATTCGGCCAACCCACGCTGATCAACAACGTCGAGACCTTCGCCAACATTGCGCCGATCATCCGCAATGGCGGCGACTGGTATGCGGCGATTGGAACTGAAAAAAGCAAAGGCACCAAGGTGTTCGCCCTCGCCGGTCGCGTCGAAAATACCGGACTTGTCGAGGTTCCAATGGGCATCTCTCTTCGCGAGATGGTGTATGAAATTGGCGGAGGCATTCCCGAAGGTCGCAAGTTCAAGGCAGTTCAGACCGGAGGCCCATCCGGCGGCTGTCTGCCCACTGAGTGCCTCGATATGCCGGTCGATTATGAATCTCTGGCAAAGGCCGGATCGATCATGGGCTCGGGCGGCATGATCGTCATGGACGAGAGTTCCTGCATGGTCGATGTCGCGAAATATTTCATGGATTTCTGTATGACCGAGTCCTGCGGTAAGTGCATCCCGTGCCGCGTCGGCACCTACCAGATGCACCGCATTCTGACCGCAATAGCCAATATGACGGCCACCGAGCAGGATCTCAAAATGCTCGAGGAACTCTGCGACCTGCTGAAACACACCAGCCTCTGCGGCCTGGGCCAGTCCGCGCCCAATCCGGTGGTCAGCACGCTGCGCTCTTTTGCGGAGGAGTACCGGGCGCATATTCAAGAACACAAGTGCCCTGCCGGAGTCTGCGACGCGCAGCCTGTGGGAGAAACGGCATGAGACCCGTCGCTGCAGTCAAAACGCTGAAAATCGACGGACGCGATCTGAGCGGACGCCATGAAGAAACCATCCTCGACGTTGCCCGCCAGAACGGCATCTTCATTCCGCGGCTCTGCGAAATGGATGGCCTTTCCGACGTTGGAGCCTGCCGCCTTTGCCTGGTCGAAATCAAAGGACAAAACAAGCTGTTGCCGGCCTGCGTTACCGCGGTCGAGGAGGGAATGGAGGTCACGACCGATTCCGAGCGCCTGCAGAATTACCGGCGCATGATTCTCGAGTTGCTCTTCACCGAGCGCAATCATGTCTGCTCGGTCTGTGTTTCGAACGGACACTGCGAGATGCAAATGCTGGCGCAGCGGTTGGGGATCACGCACGTGCATTTCCCCTACCGCTATCCCAAAGAGGACGTCGACGCCTCCCACGACCGCTTCGTCATCGATCACAATCGCTGCGTCCTCTGCACGCGCTGCATCCGCGTGTGCGACGAAATCGAAGGCGCTCATACCTGGGACATGATGGGACGCGGCATCAACGCCAAGGTGATCACCGACTTAAATGAGCCTTGGGGAGCCTCGGAAACCTGCACCACCTGCGGCAAGTGCGTGCACGTGTGTCCCACAGGTGCATTATTTGAAAAAGGCCGGTCGGTTGCAGAAATGTTGAAACGCCGCCAGTTCCTGCCGTACCTGACGATGATGCGGAAGGAAAACGAATAGCTGGAAGCGCGGTCCTACAGGGCCGCGCAATGGTGGAAGAGCGGCGCTTTATGCGCCGGGTCCATGGTCAGGAAAAGATTCGGGGCCTTAGCCCCTGCGGAATTGATAGATGCAAAGAAACTGTGAGTGCCCTGCATGAGTAAGAAGCGAATCGCTACCGTATGGCTCGATGGCTGCTCCGGCTGCCACATGTCCTTTCTCGACATGGACGAGCGTCTGCTGGAAGTCGCCGCTGCGGCCGATCTGGTCTACAGCCCCTTGGTCGACGCCAAGGAATTTCCCGAGGGCGTGGACGTAACGTTGGTCGAAGGCGCAGTGAGCAGCGAGGAAGACCTGCACAAGATCAAGATCGTGCGCGAGCGTACCAAAACACTGGT